>ERZ780157.826-NODE-826-length-37106-cov-5.913012_pt1 | contig 37106 bp, 27 predicted proteins | sample MGYA00511169_ERZ780157 | MGnify/ENA primary metagenome ERZ780157 (study PRJEB29588, sample SAMEA1965149) | human gut metagenome | biome: human gut; feature: human-associated habitat; material: faeces | place: Denmark | collected 2008/2010 ...
GTTTTCCCCACACCCCTTTCAAGAGCTTTCCCAAAGATGGATAAAAACGTCAAGGAAAGATTGATCACGCAAGACGCCGATACTGCCGATAGACGTCGGTAGCAACGGAACGTTACGATGAAATTCCCCAATGCCACCTTTCCCAAAGCTATAAGGCAGGAGTTTTTTTACTTATGATGAAGATATTTGATACGCACGCGCATTATTTTGATGCGCGCTTTGCACGAGAAGTCGAGGGAGGCGCAGATGCGATCCTGCGCGAAATCATGCCCGATCCCGTGAGCCGCATTGTGAACGTCGGCACGAATTGCGAGAATGCACGTTTGGCGATCGCGCAGGCGGCAGAATACGAGGGGATGTACGCCGCGATCGGTATTCATCCCGAGGATTGCCACTATATCACCGATCCCGATGCGGCACTTGATGATCTGCGGGGGCTGCTCGGAGACGCTGACAGCCGCAGACGCGACAAGCTCGTGGCGCTCGGCGAGATCGGTCTGGATTACCATTGGCAGGACTACGGCGGCATTCCGATGGATAAGGCGCGGCAGGCGTATTTCTTTGATGCACAGATGCAGCTCGCGCGAGAGCTGTCGCTCCCCGTGATTATCCATGACCGCGAAGCACACGGCGATTGCTTTGAGACGATTTTGCGCTATCCCGACGTGCGCGGCGTGTTTCACAGTTATAGCGGAAGTGCTGAGATGGCGAAGGAGCTGGTGCGGCGCGGATGGTATATTTCCTTTTCTGGAACGCTCACCTTCAAAAACGCAAGCCGCGTGCGTGAGGCGGCGCATGCCGTTCCGCGTGACCGCCTCCTGATCGAAACCGACGCACCCTACCTCGCGCCGCACCCCATGCGCGGCAGGCTTAACCATTCGGGGCTTCTCACACACACCCTTGATGCGCTCGCCGTGATATGGGAAACAACTCCCGAGGAGGCATCGAAAATTACCTTTGATAACGCCGAAACTTTCTTTTTTGGTGTCTGATATGTGCAAGATGCACAAAAAAAGCGACTATAATTCTACACGCCGTATGAAAAAAGTTGGGCAATCCTCTTGAAAAAATTGCGGTTGTATTGTATAATAATAGAAAGCCGTATCTCCGAGAGCGCTCGGATCGCTACCGAAAAAGCGGGGCGAGGCGGTTAATCGTAATGAAAGGTACTTAACTACAATGGCTAAGATTGAAACCAAGAACATCAGAAATATTGCTCTGCTCGGTCACGGTGGATCGGGAAAGACCTCGCTGGCTGAGGCAATGCTTTACATAACGGGCGAGACCGACCGCCTCGGAAACACCGGCGCGGGCAACACGGTTTGCGACTACGATCCCGAAGAGGCTGCGAGAAAGATCTCGATCTCGGCATCGGTTGCTCCCATGATGTGGAAGAACGTCAAGATCAACGTCATTGATACCCCCGGCTATCTCGATTTCTCGGGCGAGGTTCTGCAGGCGATGCGCGTTGCGGACAGCGCTGTGATCGTGGTTGACGGTAAGGCAGGCATTGAGGTTGGAACCGAGCTGGCGTGGGATTATGCCGCTGCAGCAGGGCTCCCCCGTGCGTTCTTCATCAATAAATTCGACGACAATGAGGCGCGTTTTGCTCGCGTGCTCGATTCTCTGCATGAAACCTTCGGTAAAAACGTTTGCCCGCTGACCATCCCGATGGTCAAGAACGGCGTTGTGGTCGGTGCGATCGACCTCATTGAGGAGACTGCGCACGTGTTCGACGCAAACGGACGCCACAGCGTGGAGATCATCCCCGAGGAATCGCAGGAGGCGGTTGCCAAGTTCCGTGACATGCTCATGGAGGCGGTTGCAAGCACCAACGAGGATCTGATGATGAAATACTTTGAGGGCGAGGAGATCACCCACATGGAGGCGATCAACGCCGTTCACGAGGGTATCATCCACGGCGATATCGTGCCGGTATTCTGCGGCGCGGCAACCAAGCTCTGGGGTGTTTGGACGATGCTGGACAAGATCACCGAGTCCTTCCCGCGTCACACCGCAAAGAAGGTTGAGCTTCTTACCGACGGCTCCGAGATGGAGATCGTTCCCGAGGGCGAGCCCGCAATTTTCGTGTTCAAGACCGTTGCCGATCCCTTCGTTGGTAAGATGTCCTTCTTCAAGGTTATGAACGGTACCGTCAAGCGCGACCAGATGCTCCGCAACAACACCACGGGTGACTCCGAGAAGCTCGCTCACATCTACGTGATGAAGGGCAAGAAGCAGACCGAGGTCGACGAGCTGGCGTGCGGTGATATCGGTATGGTTGCAAAGCTTTCGAGCACCAACACCAACGATACGCTCACCTGGAACAAGGATTTCAGCTACTCGCATATCGTATATCCCACTCCCTATCTCGTCAAGGTTATGATTCCCGTTTCCAAGGGCGATGACGGCAAGATCTCGCAGAGCATCTCCAAGATGGCAGAGGAGGATTACACCATCCGCTTTGAAAACGATGCCGAGACCAAGCAGCTCCTCATTTACGGTCTGGGCGACATGCATCTGTCGGTTCTTTCCTCGCGTCTGAAGTCGCGCTTCGGTTTGAACGTGCGCTTCGACACGCCCAAGCTCGCTTACCGTGAGAAGATCACCAAGTCGGTTGACGTGGAAGGCAAGCACAAGAAGCAGAACGGCGGATCGGGTCAGTACGGTCACGTTAAGATGCGCTTTGCTCCCGGCGAGGGCGAGGGTCTGACCTTCACCGTCTCGGTTGTTGGCGGAACCGTTCCGAAGAACTTTAACCCCGCAGTTGAAAAGGGTATTCAGGATTCGATGGCAAAGGGTGCTTACGGCTACCCGCTCGTATGCCTGGCTGCCGATCTCTACGACGGCTCCTACCATGCCGTTGACTCCGACGAGCTTTCCTTCAAGACCGCCGCTTCGCTGGCATACAAGAAGGCACTCGAGCTTGCCGCTCCCGTACTGCTCGAGCCCGTTGGCGATCTGTTTATCACGGTTCCCGAGTCTCTCGTGGGCGACGTGATGGGTGACCTCAACAAGCGTCGCGGCAGCGTGATGGGCATGGAGCCCGCCGCCAAGAAGGGCTACACCGTGGTGCAGGCAACCGCTCCGAAGGCTGAGCTGATGGATTACCCGATCATCCTGCGCGCTATGACGCAGGGACGCGGCTCGTTTGAGTACACGGTGACCGGCTATGACACCGTTCCCGCAAACCTCACCGCCAAGATCGTGGCAGAAAACAAGGCTGAATAAGACATAATCAATGGGGACGGTTGACCGATAACGCTCGACCGTCCCCGCATTTTTAAGGGACGTGAAGTCGTTTTTACAAAAAAGGAGAATATGCAGATGCAGAATACGAAAATATCAGGTGCCTGCAAACATTGCATTGCCGTGCGTTTGATCTGTCTGTTGCTGATCGGCGTGACCCTACTGCTTGCGGGGTGCTCGCGGACCGCAGATGGGGATGACGGGCATCAGGCGCTTTGCGAGCGCTTTCTGGACGCTGTTCTGGAGGCGGATGAGGATGCGGCATATGCGCTTTTCGATGCCGATCTCGGACTCGATCGAGAGGGCTTTTCGGGCGGATTTGCCGATATTTGCCTGATGTTTGACGGGCTCGAGGTGCAACAAATTCAACAGGTTGGCTGGCTGGTTGAGACCAAAAACGGCAGAACAAGCCGACAGACCACCTTTGAGGTTGACACGAGCAACGGAAAAAGCTTCACGGTGCGGCTGATCACAGTGGATGGATACGATGGAATTTACGACGTGTTCGTGCGTGATAACAGTGATTTTGAGGAGGAGGCAGGACGCTTCACGATTCTGAATATCATCCTCAAGGTCCTCTCGGCGCTGTTCTTTGTGGGCACGGTGGTTCTGATCGTGGATTGTATCCGCTCCAAGATTCGTCGCCGCGTGCTTTGGGCAATCGTGATGCTGCTTGGGCTTGCATTCACGCTTTCGCTCAACGGAAGCGGTTTGAATCTGCACTTCACGATTGGTATGATTATGACCGTGATGGGGGTTGCATTCGATGCCGCCGAGGCAACGGTTGCCATCACCTTCTATTTGCCGATCGGTGCGATTGTATACTTGTTCCGTCGAGGACATTTGCGTCGTGTTGCCGAGGAGGAGGAACGGCTGCGGAGCTCCTTTGATCTGCCGCCTGTACCGAAGACCCCAGGCGCCACCGATGCCGACGCAAGGAAGCCGTCGGATAGTGACCAAAACGGATCGGATGGCGAATGACCCATTAAGATAATACACCCCGAACGCATTTGCGTTCGGGGTGTATTGTTTTTTAAGGTTTCGCTCAAGCCTTTGCAAAGGCTTGCGAGGTGAAGGGCGAGTAGCCCTTCTCGCCGTCCGCAGACGGCGAAATCTCCCTAACGGCGTTTCTTTTTGATGGTTTTTTCTTTGCGCCTCTTTCTTGCAAAGAAAAAACGGCTGGGAAGCACGAAAAAGCGAACACTCTGTCACTATCATATCAAAAACACACCCCGAACGCATTTGCGTTCGGGGTGTGTGTTGTAAATTTCTTTTTTCAGCCCCCAAAAAGTCCCATGATGAACATCACGAGGTAAACGAGCGTGCCCGATGCCACCAGCACGGTGAGTGCAATCGCGGTGATGCGAACGGGGAGCGAATAAGAGGAGTTCTTTTTCTTCGCCATTGTGAGAGTGCTTCCTTTCCTGTTTTCGTTGACGCATCAGGGCAACGGAACGCCCGCAGCGGGAATTTTGATCTTCTTGAGCGATTTTGCGCCGTCGGGGATCGTGCTAAGGTCAGTCGAGGCTTGTGTGATCGTTTGCCCCTTCTTGAGCGACATCAGCGTCACACCGCCCGAGGTGCGCGTTGCCATCTGCGGAATGAGCGAGGATTTGATCACGATGGCGCGATTGTCGGAGGAGACCAGAAGAATATCCATCGGGGTCTTTTCGTAGAATGCCGTCACGATGGGGGAGGTTTTTGAAAATGCCGAGGTGAGCTTGCGGCGGTTGCCCGTGGTTTCGTAATTTGCCGCCGACACGCGCACGCCCTTGCCGTTTGCAAAGATGAACACGAAATTCTCTTTTTCGGGGTAGGAATTCTGAACGTTCATCAGGATCGGCTTCTCGCCCTCGTCCATTTTGAGCGCAACGGGCAGATAGTCGCCGAGCGCCGATGCCTTGGTGGTGTCGAAATCGTCTGCCTTCGCGCGGTAGAGCTGGCAGCGGTCGGTGAGGAACACCAGATTGTCGGTGTTGTCTCCGTCGATCAGGTTCAAAATTTCGTCGCCGTCCTTGCATTTCTGCAGATCGTTGCCGCGCAGAGATTGGAAGGTGATCTTTTTGAAGTAGCCCTCGCGCGTGAGCACGAAGCGTGCGGGATATTTCTCGGTGTGGTCCTCCTCCTGATATGCCTGAACCGTTCCAACGGGAACGATCTGGGTCAGACGGGGCTTGCCGTATTTCTTCTTGATTTCGGTGAGTTGCTTGATGATGAGCGCCTTTTGCTTGAGCTCGTCGCGCAGTGTTTCCTCCATATCTGCGATTTCCTGTTGCAGGCTCTCGATCTCGGAGACGCGGTTGAGCAGATATTCGCGGTTGAGGTTGCGCAGCTTGATCTCGGCGATGTAGTTTGCCTGAATTTCGTCGATATCAAAGCCCTTCATCAGGTTGGGTACAACGTCGGATTCCTTTTCGGTTTTGCGGATGATGCTGATTGCCTTGTCAATATCGAGCAGGATGTTGCCGAGCGCAAAGAGCAGATGCAGCTTATCTCGCTTTTTGCCGAGGTCAAAGGCGATCTCGCGACGCAGGCAATCCAGGCGGAAGCGGATCCATTCGGTCAGAATTTCGCCCACACCCATCGTGCGCGGCACGCTGTCGATCAGGACATTGAAATTACACTTGAAGCTATCCTCAAGGGGCGTGAGCTTGAAAAGCTTTGCCATGAGCTTGTCGGGATCGGTGCCTCGACGGACGTCGATGGTGAGCTTAAAGCCGTTCAGGTCAATTTCGTCGCGGAAATCGGTGACTTCCTTGAGCTTGCCTTCCTTGTAGAGTGCGGTGAGCTTTGCCAGAATGAGCTCGATGGTGGTGGAGTAGGGAATCTGAATGACGTCGATGCAGCTCTGCTCCTTGTCAAAAACGTAGCGTGCGCGGAGCTTGAAGGAGCCCTGACCCGTCTGGTAGACCTGCTTCATTTGTTCCTCGTCGTAGAGCAGGATACCACCGCCGGAGAAATCGGGTGCCTTGATCAGCTCCATGAGCTTTTCGGTGGAGAGATTTGGCTTGCGAAGCAGGGCGATGGTGCCGTCGCAGACCTCGGCAAGGTTGAACGAGCAGATATCGGACGCCATACCAACCGCAATTCCCTTGTTGGGCATCACGAGGATGTTGGGAAAGGTGGTGGGGAGCAGAACCGGCTCCTTGAGCGTGGCGTCGTAGTTGTCGACCATATCGACCGCGTTTTTGTCGATTCCCGCAAAGAGCTCGGCACAGATGGCATCGAGCTTACATTCGGTGTAGCGCGCCGCGGCGTATTTCATGTCGGAGGAATATTGCTTACCAAACGAGCCCTTGGAGTCGACGAGCGGGTGCAGAAGCGTGGCGTTTCCGCGCGTCAGACGCACCATCGTTTCGTAGATCGAGGCATCACCGTGCGGGTTGAGACGCATTGTTTGGCCCACAATATTCGCGCTTTTGGTACGCGCGCCCTTGAGCAGGCCCATCTGATACATCGTGTAGAGCAGCTTGCGGTGCGCGGGCTTGAGCCCGTCGATCTCGGGGATCGCACGCGAAACGATCACGCTCATGACATAGGGCATGTAGTTTTTTTCGATCGTTTCGGTGATTGGTTGATAAACAATGGGGGCGTAAACGATTTCTTGCTTTTGTTTTTTCGTTTTTTTAGCCATTTGTCGGAGGGTGGTCCTTTCGTAGAGAAATGAAAAGTGAGATAATTTTTTCTGAAATCGGTCAGTTGAGCTTTTTGACCGTGTGTGCGGCGGCGCGGATCATGCGATTGTAGAGCGCAAGCCCCAGCCCCGTTTGCGGAGGCAGGTGCGCATAGATGACCTCTGCGTCGGTTGCATCGGCGCGACGTAGAGCAGAAAAGAGCAGGTGTGCCTGCATTTTGAGATCGTGACGCTCGCCAACGGGAAAGAGATTGCGCTCCTCGAGATAGTCGAGCTCCTCGTCAAAGCAAAGGATCGCGCAGGAGCCCTCTGCCTGCTCGGCACGCAGAAAGCGGATCACGCGCTCGGCGTCACCGTCCAGGAGCACCAGCGGTGCACGAGGGGCGTAGTGGCGGTATTTCATTCCGGGAGAGAGTGGGCGCTCGTTGGCGGCAAGCTGATGCGTTACCGCATCGGCGATCTGCACGTGCTCGCACACCATGCAGAGTGCATCGTAGGTGATTGCGCCGGGGCGCAGAAGCGTGAGCGTATCGCCCTCAATCTTCACAATGGTGGATTCCAGCCCGATCTCGCTCTCGCCGCCGTCGAGGATCATGTCCACCCGACCGTCAAGGTCCTGTACCACGTGTGCGGCAGAGGTGGGGGAGGGCTTGCCCGAAAGATTGGCAGAGGGCGCCGCGATGGGAATGCCCGCAAGCTCGATCAGGCGGTGTGCCACGGGATGCGCGGGGCAGCGCACGGCAACCGAATCAAGCCCGCCTGTCACGGTGGAGGGCACACACGCGCGCTTGGGCAGGATCACGGTGAGCGGACCCGGCATAAACGCCTTTGCGAGACGCTCATAGGTCTCGTTTGTCACAGCATAGCGCTCGGCTTCCTCGGGGGTGGCAATATGGATGATGAGCGGATTGTCGGAGGGGCGACCCTTTGCGGCGTAGATTTTCTCTGCCGCATCGGCATCAAGTCCGTTGCCTCCGAGTCCGTAGACCGTTTCGGTGGGAAAGACCACAAGTCCTCCGCCACGGAGAATTTCGGCAGCGCGACGGAGCGCGGCTTCGCTCTTTTGGATATGTTCAATTTTGATATGCTCGGTTTGCAAGGCAGATACCTCTGTGTCGGTCACGAATTTTGCGTTGGACTGTGTTTTATTGCTGTTTGAGCTTTTCCGCTGTTTCGGCGGTTGCAAGCGCGTCGATCATCTCGCCGATCTCGCCGTTAAGAAAGGTGTCGAGCGAATAGAGCGTGAGCCCGATGCGATGATCGGACACGCGATTTTCGCGATAATTATAGGTACGGATGCGTTCGCTGCGGTCGCCCGTGCCAACCTGTGCGCGGCGGTCTGATGCGATCGCTTCGGTTTGCTCGCGGCTGGCTCTGTCGTAGAGGATCGCACGGAGCATGCGTAGCGCCTTGTCCTTGTTTTTGAACTGACTGCGCTCCTCCTGACATTCGACCACAATGCCCGTGGGCTTGTGCGTGAGGCGAACCGCAGATTCGGTTTTGTTGATATGCTGACCGCCCGCACCGCTCGATTTACAGGACTCAAAGAGCAGGTCGGCGGGATTAATTTCAATTTTTACGTCCTCAACCTCGGGCAGAACCGCCACGGTTGCGGTTGAGGTTTGGATGCGTCCCTGCGATTCGGTTTCGGGGACGCGCTGCACGCGATGGACGCCGCTTTCAAATTTGAAGCGTGAATAGGCACCGTCGCCCTCAACCTGGAAGGCAAGCTGACGGTAGCCGCCGAGCTCGGTCGGGTTTTCGTTTAGAAGCGAGCATTTGAACCCAACCGACGCGGCATACATGGTATACATGCGGTAGAGCACCGCGGCAAAGAGCGCCGCCTCCTCGCCGCCCGCACCCGCGCGGATTTCCACGATGACGTTCTTTTCATCGTTGGGGTCACGCGGGAGCAAAAGCACGGTCAAGTCCCGATGCAGTGCGTCGGCACGCTCCTTCGCATCACGGAGCTCCTCGGCGGCAAGTCGGTGCAGCTCGGCATCCTGCTCCTCATCGAGGATCGCCTTTGCGTCCTCAATGTCGCGGAGTGCCGTTTGATAGTCTCGGTATTTTTCAATGATGGGGGTCAGATTGCGATATTCCTTCATGACCTCCACGTAGCGGTTGGGGTCTGCCGTTACAGCAGGGTCGGAGAGCGATGCCTCCAGATGTTGGTATTTCGCTTCTGTTTCCTGCAAGCGCTTGAGCATGGTGGGGCAGATCCTTTCCTTGTTGTTTTATTGCCGTGGGATACGGCGATCAGCACTCGTAGAATGCCTTGAATGCGCGGTATGCCTCGTAGAGGTCGACCTTCGAGATCACCTCGTAGGGCGCATGCATCGAGAGCACGCCAACGCCGAGGTCGACCGTGTCGATGTTGTGGTTTGCCATATACTTTGCAACCGTTCCGCCGCCGCCAACGTCAACCTTTCCAAGCTCACTGGTCTGCCAAACCACGCCCGCCTCGTTGAGGCAACGGCGCACCCATGCAACCAGCTCTGCCGATGCATCCGACGTGCCGCCCTTACCGCGTGCGCCGGTGTACTTGCACATGCCGACACCGCAGCCGATCAGGGATGCGTTGCGATATTCGTAAACGTCGGCGTAGTTGGGATCAAAGGTTGCGGTCACGTCGCTCGAGAGGCACTTGGAGTTGGCGCGAACGGTTGCTTCGTTTCCGCCGAGAGCCTTCGAGATCTCGGTGATCAGGTCGGTGATCAGGCTCGACTGCATGCCCGTTACGCCGTCGCTGCCTGTTTCTTCTTTATCAACGAGCAGGCACATCGAGGTGTGCTTTTCGTCGCATGCGTCGATCAGCGCGGTGATCGAGGGATATGCGCAAACGCGGTCATCGTGACCGTAGCCGCAGATCATCGAGCGGTCAAAGCCGAGGTCGCGTGCCTTTGCTGCGGGAACAAGAGACAGCTCTGCCGAGAGGAAGTCCTCCTCAACGATGCCGTATTTCTCGTTGAGATAACGCAATACTCCCATTTTCACAGCGTCCTTGTCGGCACCGTCGAGCGGCTGGCTACCAACGAGCACGTTGAGCTTCTCACCCACGAACGCCTTGGAAACGCTCTGCTCTGCCTGCGCACCTGCAAGGTGGGGGAGCAGGTCGGTGATATAGAGCACGGGATCGGTTTCGTCCTCACCGATCACAACGTTCACGGTCTCGCCGCTCTGCTTGACTACAACGCCGTGGAGCGCAAGAGGAAGCGCGAGCCACTGATATTTGCGGATGCCGCCGTAATAGTGGGTCTTGAGGAAGCACATGCCGTTATCCTCGTAAACGGGAACCTGCTTGAGGTCGAGACGGGGAGAGTCGATGTGCGCGGCGGTGATGCGGATGCCGTTGTTGATCGGCTCGGTGCCGATGCGGAACAGGAAGATGTTTTTGCCGCGGTTGTTGTAGTAGAGCTTATCGCCCGCGCGGAGCGCGTCTCCGAATTGGTAGGGACGGTAGCCTGCAGCCTCTGCGAGCTTGACGCCCTCGGTAACAGCCTCGCGCTCGGTCTTTGCCGCGTCAAGAAATTTGACGTAGCCCTTTGCATATTCGTATGCCGCCTCGACAACCTCTTTGCCTGCCTTTTCATAGACGGTCTTTTTCTCGTAGATCAGATCCTTCAGTTCGGTCATGATGAACACTCCTTTTCGATTGTTGTATATTTTTATTTTTCTTTTGTCTTTTTTTAATTGAAATACAGCTTACGGTATTGTTCCACCGTGTGCTCCACGCTCTCTGCATATTCGCGCACCGCTGCATCGGGAATTCCGAGCAGAACCCCGCGATCGTCGATCAGATCGGGATCGGTGAGCCATGCGTCCACCGTGTCAGAGCCAACACAATAGGCGGCATAGGTTAGGTCCCAAACGCCGTAGCGCTCGTAGAGATGTGAGAGATAGGCAGAGCCGGCCTCGAGATTGGTGAGGGGATCGTAGAGAAGCCCGCTCTCTGCACTGTCCGTGCCGAGTAGGGATTGGCGAATATAGGAAAACTCGTCCGGCGTGAGCTGCATCAGCCCGATTGCCTCGCCGTTTACCGCGTTGCTCGCAAATCCGCTTGCGTGGTGCACGAAGCCCCAGAGCACGTGCTCTGGCAGCGCAAATTTCTCTGCCGTTTGCCGTATCACCTCGGCGTATTCGGTGGGGCAGGGGTGTTGATTGCGCTCCACTGCGGTTGCGATCGCGTCAAAGCCAAAGCCGAAGCCCACCGAGAGTGCGACCAGAAGCAGGAAGGCAAGCATACGCCAAACGTTCAGCTTCACGGATGGAGCACCCCCGTTTCGGAGAGAATTCGCTTTACCTCGGGAATGAGATGCTCGGGGGTATGATTGTTTTCAATGATATAGTCGGAATGCGAACGGAAAAATTCGTCGCTTCTCTGTGCGGCGATCCGACGCAGAGCGGCGTCGCGGTCGATGCCGTCGCGTTGCAGAATTCGCTCCAGACGTAAATTTTTGTCGGCAAGCACCGACACCACCGCGCCACACATGCGATTTGCCCCTGCCTCAAAGAGCTGGGGTGCATCGAGAATGGCGGCACGCGTCTCCTCGCGACGAAGCTGCTCCGTGCGGCGCAGAATTTCCTCCATCACGTAGCGGTGCGTGATCGAATTGAGTGCGGCGAGCGATGCGGGGTCGGAGAACACGATATTGGCAAGCTCACGTCGGTTGAGCGTGCCTGCGCTGGTGAGAATGGTGTTGCCAAAGCGTTCCACCAACTCCTCAAGACAGGGAGAGGGCGGAACGAGCAATTGATGATATACCTCGTCGGCGTTGATCACGGGCAGACCGAAGCACGAAAAGATTTCGGCAACGCGACTCTTGCCCGAGCCGCTCGGTCCTGTCAGTCCGATCAAAAGCATACTTACACCTCCAAAAGCCGAGACCCCTCTGCATCCGAGCGATAGGCGGCGTCCATCACAGCCTGCACGTAGGCTCCTTCCTCAAAGGAGGGCGAGAAGGGCGTGCCGCTTGCTGCCGCCGAAAGGAAGGCGTGCATGCTTGCGAGATGCCCGTAGAGCCAGCCTGCGGATGCCTTGGGAGAGGGGAAAATGAGATCGGGATAGCGTCCGACGCATTCGATGCGCGTAAAGCCGCCCGTACCGCCGATTGGTGCATGGGGCGCGTCGGCATCGTAGAACTCCAACCAATTGGAGTCCATGAGCGAGAAGCGGAGCGCACCGCGCTCGCCGAAAATTTCAAAGGTCAGGTCATCGTTCATGCCAACCTGCAGCTTGCCAACTGTGATCGTTCCGCGTGCGCCCGATTCGGTTACGGCGAGCATATAGAACGCCTCGTCGGCATTGGTCTGCCAGGGCTGACCGTCGCGCCCGGGGCGGGTGGGGAAGGCGATCTGCGACATGCCGCTGATACGCTCGATTCTGCCGCAGAGATGGCTCATCATGTCGATGACGTGCGAGCCGAGGTCAAAGAGCACACCGCCACCGCAGATTTCGCGGTCCTGCTTCCAGCCTGCGGGGCGGGTGGGATCGGTGGCGCTGTTGTGCAGATAGGTGGCGTTGAAGGAAAGAATACGTCCAAGCCGTCCCTCGTCGATGAGCTGCTTGGCGCGGAGCACGGGTGCCATCCAACGGTTGTTGAACACCATGCCGAGCACCTGCCCCTCACGGCGCGGCAGAGCAAGAAGCTCGCGAGCCTCTGTGGGATTGATGCAAAGCGGCTTTTCGCAGAGCACGTGCTTGCCCGAGGCGATCGCCTTTTTGAGCGTTTCAAAGTGAAAGATGTTGGGTGTGCAAACGTCGATGACGTTGATCTCAGGGTCGCCGATCAGATCATCCTCACATGCCGTTGCGCGCGCAATGCCAAACTGACGCGCCACGCGCTCGGACTTCTCCTGCGACGTGGTGCAAACGCCAACGGTTTCGACAGAAAAGGGCAGATCTCCGTAAAAGAAGGGGAGATTTTGTACCGCCCAGGTGTGGGTTCTTCCCATTGCACCGAAACCGAGGAGTCCAATTCGGAGTTGTTTTGTTTGTGAGTCTTTCATGTTGCACGTCCTTTCTCTGCCTTGGGGCGACGTTCTCATTCTTATCCATTTTTATTATACACCAATTTTTTTGTTTTTGCAATAGGAAAAGCAGATTTCGCGAGAATTTTCATCGGATGCACATTTTTTGACGAAAAAGAAAGAACTGCCGAGCAACCCCGGGTGGGTTTGGCTCGGCAGCCCTTGGATTATGCAAGAAAGATCTTGCGATCGGTGTTTTTTGGGAGACGGAAGGTCCAGCTTTGCAGGCGGAAGCGATCGGAGAGATAGCGATCCTCAAAGCTCTTGGTGTGCACCCAGGTTCCCTTGTAGCACATATCGCGTTGCTCGGGAAATTGGTCGAGGTCAATCTGCCATGCGCCTCCGGGGAGCACGGTGTAGCTCTCGGCGCCGTCGAGCAAAACGGCAAGTGCGGCACGGAGCCAATCGGCAACGCCGATCTTCTTGTCTCCCACGCAGAGATACTCGGGGAGGAAAACGCCGTCGTGCAGTCCTTGGGCGGCAATGCGAACCTCGTCGGCGGTGAGCGTTGTAGGCTCTGCTACCGTATAGGGTGTGTCGAGAAATCCGTAGACGTCACCGCAAACGTGCTCCTCCTTTCCGAGGAGAAAATCGCGGCAGGCAAGGGCAATGTCGGAAAGGCAGAAGGACTCGGGGACGGTGACAGGGAAGAAATCCTCCTCCAGCTGTGCGCGGATATCTACAAGCATCGAGGGCTTGAGCACGCGCTCATAGCGGAGCTTTTTGTCAAGCTCGTTGTAGGTGGTCACGTGAAAGCGAGGATCCTCGCGGAGCAGCTTGACGAGAAACTCAAAATTGCGGTAGAAGGTTGCGGTCTGCTCGGGGGTGCGGCATGCGGAGGGAATCCACTTTTCCTTGGGGGTGTTGGCGCCGTTGAAATTATCCACGTCGCAGTATTGCGAAACGAGTGCAAGCTGGGGGTGGTGATAAAAGACGAACACGTCGGCGGGAGCAACGTATTGTTCCACGTAGTCGCGGATAAATTGCTCGTCTGCCGTAAACAGAATTTTTGCAATGCCCTGATTGTAGCGGATGGATGTAAGATTGCAGGCGAACACGGGGCGGCTACGGCGTGCATCGTAGAGCGAGTCACCGTCATACATCGTAAAGCCCATTTTTGCGTAGGCGTAGTGCGCTGCATAAGAGGTTGAGTTTCCGGGAGGGCAGGCGGTGCGGATCGGTTCCTTGAGGTCAAAGACGCGTTTGATCTTCTCAATTCCGCGCGATTCATCCTCGATCACGGCTGCGATCGCGGCATGGGGGTCTGCAAGATCGGAATATTCGTTGATCGTGGGGTGGAGCGAATGGCGGTGCGAGTGCAGGCAGATCTCGTGGTGCATGCGCAACTCGTCGATGATATCCCGACGCCCCCACTCCTCGAGTGCCTCGGCAAGCATGCCCACCACGTTGTAGCAGCCGCGGATGCCGTATTTACGAAGAAGCCGCGCCGAATTGATAATTCCGTCGGCAGCGTTGGGATTTACATAGTCTTCCGTGTCAAAGCTGAAAATAATATCGGTCATAGTAGGGGCTCCCTTCTCGTATTCTGATAGTCTGCGTAAGTCGAACCAATCTGCTCCTGTCAGGTTATGCCATCATTATACACCTTTTTTTCAAAAATGCAAGTGCTTTTCGCAAAACCTTGCTGCGAAATCTTCTGTTATGTATTGCAATTTTGGGGAAAACAGAGTATAATAATGGTAACGATAAAAAGACACGGAGGACATGGCATGGAAAGCTTGTATCGGACGTTGACGGCGGCGAAAATTGAAGCCGTGCGAGATCTTTCTCTTGCCGCGCACAGCAGCTTTCGCATTGGCGGTGACGCGCGGCTTGCATGCTTTCCGAGATCCCGTGAGGAGCTTCTTGCCTGCCTGCGTCTGGCTCGCGAGGGAGGTGTGACTCCCATCGTAATCGGCAACGCGAGCAACGTGGTGTTTCCCGACGAGGGGCTCGACGGGCTTGTGATCTTCACGGGAAAATGTCGGCAGCTGCGCGTGGATGGCGAGACCCTGCATGCCGATGCGGGTGCCACGCTTGCCTCGCTTGCAATTGCAGCCAGAGATGCCGCGCTTTCGGGACTTGCGTTTGCCGCGGGAATTCCCGGCACGCTCGGAGGCGCTGTGCTGATGAACGCGGGAGCTTACGGCGGATGTATGGCTGATATTTGCGTCGTGTCCGATTTCTACGACGCCGAGAGCAACACCGTTGGTAGCTTTTCGGGCGAGGAGCAGGCGTTTGCCAACCGCACAAGCGTTTATGCGCAAAATCCGCGCTACACGGTTCTCGGTGCCACGCTGGTGCTGCAGCGCGGCGTGCGAGCCGAGATCGAAGCGCAGATGCGCGAGCTTGCCGCACGCAGACGTGCAAGTCAACCGCTGGAGCTGCCGAGTGCGGGAAGCGTGTTCAAACGCCCTGAGGGGCATTTTGCAGGCAAGTTGATCGAGGATTGCGGACTCAAGGGCATGCGCGTGGGCGATGCCGAGGTCTCGCAAAAGCACGCAGGCTTTATCGTCAACCGAGGCGGCGCAACAGCAGCCGACGTGCGTGCTCTGGTCGAGCTGATCCGCGAGCGCGTGCTGCATGATACGGGCGTGGAGCTCGAATGTGAGATCCGTTTTCTGTAAAACGGGTTAAAAATACAAAAAACGAATGACATGGTATCGAAAAAAGGAAAAAGAAGGGAGGGGTTGACGTGTCGTTTGCAGAATCGGTGCGCGAGGAGCTTGCCGAGCTTTCGATCAAGCGTCCGTGCTGTCGGCATGCGCTGACGGCAGGGCTCTTGTTGGGGGCAACGGAGGACGAAAAAAAGCAGATCACGGTGCGCTATTCCTCCGAGATCGTGGCAACGATTGCCTCGTCGATGATCCGCGCGCAATATAACTGCGTGCCCGACTCCGAAATGACAGGGAAGTGCGGTCACCGCTACTATGATCTTTCCTTCCGTTCCCCCGCCTGCCGCAAGTATCTCTCGCAGCTTCGGGAGGGGAGCGATGTATTTCGTTTTGCCTGTCCCGAATGTCGCGCGATCCTTCTGCGCGGCGCCTTTCTTGCCTGCGGACCGGTGAACGATCCGCACCGCTCCTTCCATTTTGAATTTCTCATTCCCGACGAACGTGTGGCAAATACGCTTGCCTCGGTGCTTTGTGATGCGGGTTATCCGCCGCGTCGCACCGCACGCAAGAGCTGCTTTGGGCTTTACTATAAGGATGGCGGAACGGTTGAGGAGCTTGTGGGTCTGATGGGCTCGCAGCATGTGGTTTTTGAGATCATCAACAGTCGCATCGAGCGTGAGATCCGAAACAACGAGAACCGCGCCACCAACTGCGTGGCGAAGAATATTGAAAAAAGTATTTCCGCCGCCGCCCGTCAGATCGAGGCGATCGGCGCCCTGATTGAGCACGGGCGGCTCGGGCAGCTCCCCGAGGGACTGCAGATCACCGCCATGACGCGCTACCGTCACCCCGATGCTACGCTGGACGAGCTTGTCGCGCTTCACGATCCGCCCATTTCCAAGTCGGGGCTCAATCACCGACTGCGCAAGCTGCTCGAGGCGGCAGAGGACCTGTGATTTTGCCTCGCGTCAGCCGTGATACCGATTTTTTCCAAAAGGAGAGAGCACTATGAACCGATTTGTGCATTTGCATCTGCACAGTGAATACAGCCTGCTCGACGGTGCCTGCCGCATCGCCGATATTCCCGCGCGCGTGAAGGAGTGTGGGCAGGATGCGGTTGCCATCACCGATCACGGCGTGATGTACGGCGTGGTTGCCTTTTGGGAGGCGTGCCGCCGTGAGGGAATCAAGCCGATCGTCGGATGTGAGGTTTACGTTGCGCCCGATTCGCGCTTTGACCGCACCCAGAGCGCCGACGGCTACGCTGAGCATCTTGTTCTGCTCTGCGAGAATATGACGGGCTACCGCAATCTCACCGAGCTGGTTTCGCGCGGCTTCACCGAGGGCTTTTACAGCAAGCCACGCGTGGACGAGGAGCTTTTGCGCCGACACAGCGAGGGTCTCATCGCGCTCTCCGCATGCCTCGGCGGTGGAATTCCCAAGCTGCTCTCACGCGGCGATTTTGACGGTGCCTGCGAAAAAGCAAGGCTTTATGCGTCGATTTTTGGCAAGGACCGCTTTTATATTGAGCTGCAAGACCACGGTATGGCAGAGCAGCGTGCGATCCTGCCTTCTCTTGTCGAGCTCGCGCGCGTGTGCGAGCTGCCTCTCGTTGCTACCAACGATTGCCATTATCTGCGCCGTCGGGACGCCGAGGTGCAGGCGGTGCTGATGTGCATTCAAACCAACACCACGGTCGATGCGGGCAGACCTGCCGCCTTTGCAGCCGACGAGCTCTATCTCAAGGACGCAAACGAGATGGAGATGATTTTCCGCGCCTATCCCGAGGCAATCGCAAACACGCGTCGCATTGCCGACCGATGCAACGTGGAATTCGATTTCTCCAAGACCTATCTGCCGAAATTCCCCTGCGCAGCAGGGGAGAGTGCCGCCGAGACGCTGCGCCGTCTTGCTTACGCAGGACTTGAGGCACGCATCGCGCGCGGGGAGGTGCAGTTTGGAAAGCATACGCGCGAGGAATACGATGCACGCGTGGAATACGAGCTCTCGGTGATCACCGATATGGGTTATGACGATTATTTTCTGATCGTGCAGGATTACGTCAACTATGCAAAATCCAAGGATATTCCCGTCGGTCCCGGCCGTGGATCGGGCGCGGGAAGCTTGGTCGCATTTGCACTCGGCATCACCGACGTTGATTCGATCGCGTTTGATCTGCTCTTTGAGCGCTTTCTTAACCCCGAGCGCGTGAGCATGCCCGATATTGATATGGACTTCTGCTACAACCGACGCGACGAGGTGATCGACTACGTGGTGCAGAAATACGGTGCCGATCACGTCTCCCAGATCATCACCTTCGGAACGCTTGCCGCACGCGCGGCGATTCGCGACGTCGGACGTGCGCTCGGTATGGCGTACCGCGACGTGGACGAGGTGGCGCGTGCCGTGCCGCAGGAGCTCAACATCACGATCTCCATGGCACTCAAGCTCCCCGACCTGAAAAAGCAATACGAGGAGTCTCCCGAGGTGCGCCGCCTGGTCGACACCGCAATGGCGCTTGAGGGCATGCCGCGCAACGTGTCGGTGCATGCCGCAGGCGTGGTGATTACCGACCGACCGATCACCGACTACGTGCCGCTTTCCATGAGTAACGGCACCCCTGTGACGCAGTTTGATATGGATACCATTGCGCGGTTGGGTCTGCTCAAATTCGATTTTCTTGCCCTGCGCTATCTCACCATTCTTGATGACGCCGAGCGACAGATCCGCGAGAGCGAGCCGAATTTCGACGTGAGTCGCATTCCGCTCGACGATGCCGCCACCTACCGTCTGATCTCCTCGGGACGCACCGCAGGTGTGTTCCAGCTTGAGTCGGGAGGCATGCGTCAAACACTGATCAGTCTTGCCCCCGAGCGGCTCGACGATATCATTGCAGCGATCGCGCTCTACCGACCGGGACCGATGGATTCGATCCCGCGCTTCATCGAGTGCCGCCATCACCCCGAAAAGGTGACCTATGCCACACCCATGCTCGAGCCGATCCTGCGGCAAACCTACGGCTGCGTGGTCTACCAGGAGCAGGTTATGAGCATTTTCCGCGAGATCGGCGGCTACACATTTGGGCATGCCGACGTGGTGCGACGCGCCATGTCGAAGAAAAAGGCGTCGGTGCTGCTTGCCGAGCGCGAGGCGTTCACGAAGGGCGCCGTGGAGCGCGGCGTGGACGAGCAGACCGCGTCGGAGCTCTTTTCCGATATGGAGAGCTTTGCCAACTATGCCTTCAATAAGTCGCACGCGGCGGCTTACGCGCTTATTTCCTATCGCACCGCCTATCTCAAATGCCATTATCCGCATGCCTATTTCGCGGCATTGCTCACCAGTGTGCTCGGAAATCAGGCAAAGATCGCCGAATATATCTCGGAGTGCTCGGCACGCGGCATTCGCGTTCTGCCGCCCGACATCAACGAGAGCCGCATCACCTTCTCGGTGTGCGGAAAGGATATCCGCTTCGGGCTTCTCGCACTCAAAAACGTGGGCAAGTCCTTCCTGCAGCAAATTCTCAACGAGCGCAGGCACGGCCCCTTTGCCTCCTTTGAGGACTTTATCGACCGCATGCCGGCAGGGGACCTCAACAAACGCATGGTCGAGGCGCTCCTCAAGGCGGGAACCTTTGACCGCCTCGGCGTTTACCGAAGCCGCCTGCTTTGCGTTTACGAGGACCTGATCGAGCGCGTTTCCGAAAAGGGACGCAACAATCTCGACGGTCAGCTCGATATGTTTTCCATGCCGGGCGCCGCAACGTCGGCACCCACCTGCGTTTATCCCGAGATTCCCGAGCTCGGCATCCGCGAAAAGCTCCTGATGGAAAAGGAAGCCACGGGTATGTATTTCTCGGGACAGATGCTCGACGAATACAGTCGGCATCTGGAGGTTTTGAAGCCCACTGTGATCGCAGAGGTTGTGAGCGATGATGCAGACCCCGTTGACAAGGCACGTATGAGCTTTGCGGGAATTGTGACCTCGGTGACGCAGAAAACCACGCGAAACGGTGAACGCATGGCGTTCTTCACGCTGGAGGATCGCGTGGCAGAGATCGAATGTCTGGTCTTTCCGCGCCAATATGAGGAGCTTGCCCACCACCTGCGCACTGATGCGGCGATTTATGTCAGCGGCTCGATTTCCCTGCGCGAGGACGAGCCTCCCAAGCTGCTTGTCAACCGCATCGAGCCGCTTTGCGAGAACACGCGCTTCAATCCGGAGCAGCACCGTGCTGCCGTGAAGGAGCAGGATCAGGGCGATGCAGCAGTGAATACGGCAAGGGAGAGCATGCCACAGGCTGCACAAAGGACGGTGGCTTCTTCGTCTGCGTCCAATCAGCAACCGCAGGCGACACCGAGACGGCTCTTTTTGCGTGTGCCCGACTGTCGCTGCGAGCTCTATTACAAGGCACTCAATCTTGTGGAGCTCTTTGACGGCGGGTTCCCCGCATTCTTCTTCTTTGCCGATGAGCGGCGCTATGAGGTCGAGCCGCACGGCGTTGCCCTGAGCGACTACGTTCTGCGCGAGCTGCGCATGCTTCTCGGGGAAGAAAACGTGATTTTGAAATAAAAGGAGATTGCTATGATCCGTCACGTTCTGCTTGATCTTGACGATACGATTTTTGATTTTCATATGGCAGAGGCGGTTGCGGTGCGTGAAACCCTGATCTCCTTTGGAGTCAACGTAACCGATGCGATCATCGCGCGTTACAGCGAGATCAACGACGCGCAATGGAAACGCCTGGAGAAGGGCGAGATGACGCGCGACGAGGTTAAGCGCCGCCGTTTTGAAATTCTTTTTGAGGAGCTTGGAGTTCCATGTGACGCCGAGCGCGTGCGCACCTACTACGAAAACCGCCTTGCCGTGGGGCATTATTTCCTTGCGGGCGCCGAGCAGATGCTCTCCGACCTTGCCCCCTATGACCTCTATCTCGTTTCCAACGGCACCACCGCGGTGCAGAACGGACGCCTTGCAAGCGCGGGGATCGCGCCGCTTTTCAAGAGAATTTTCCTCTCCGAGGCGATTGGATACGTCAAGCCGCAAAAGGAATTTTTTGATGCCTGCTTTGCCGAAATTCCCGATTTTGACCCCGCGCAGGCGATTATCCTGGGCGATAGCCTCACCTCCGATATTCTCGGCGGCATCAACGCAGGGGTGCGCACCTGCTGGTTCAATCCAAAGTGCAATCCCCGCCGCGCCGACATCATCCCCGATTTTGAAATTCGCTCGCTCAACGAGTTTGTGCCGCTGATCGGCAGTCTTTGACGTCAGCATTTGGCTACACAAAGGAAAGGAGGACGCACGTGAACATCAAAAAGCTACTGTCCTATTTGATTCCGTATCGCGCGGTCAAATTGGAAACCGCGCGCTCACGCGAGGCAATTATTCGAACGCTCAATCGCATCACGGGGGGCATTTTCTCAAACGATTGTGAATTTCACGGAAAGGTGACCGAGAACAGCTTTCGGCTCATGCCCAATATCAATTATAACTCGTCCTTTCTTCGTCGCAATTCCTTTCTTCCCATCCTGTTCGGCAGCATTGAGGAGCGCGGTGAGGGGTGTGTGATTACGATTCGCATGCGAATGCCGCTCATTTTCTGCATTTTTTGGGGACTATGGGATATCTTTGATCTTTTCGGAATGCTGGTTGGTCTGCTTGGGATCCTCGTGGGATCTGTTGCGGATGGCTTGTTGATCTTGTTTCTCTGCACTTCGATGCTCATAGGCTCCTTGCTTTTGGTGGGACTTTCGTTTTCTATCCCCGCCGACCGCGCCATCAAGCGACTCAAGCTCTTGCTCTTTGCCGAACCGATCGATTCCAATATCCCGAGGGACGAAAATGAATGAACAAAAAGAAATGCCGAGGCGGAAGAAGAACCGTTTGGATCATTACGATTACAGCTCGTGTGGTACATACTTTATTACAATATGCACCGCAGAAAGACGAAAATATTTTTGGAATCATGTAGGGGCGACCATTGGTCGCCCGCAGGACATTGAATTATCCCACTATGGTAAGATTGTAAATGATGCAATTTGCGGTATTTCATCTGCATATCCGGCAATATCGGTTGAAAACTATGTGATCATGCCAAACCATATTCACATGCTTTTGCAAATTCGTTCTGATGAACACGGGCGACCACTGGTCGCCCCTACAATGTCTCGGGTCATAAATCAACTGAAGGGATATGTTTCCAAGCAGGTGGGAATACCTATTTGGCAAAAATCGTTCCATGACCACGTGATCCGTGACCGCGAGGATTACGAGCAGCATTGGAATTACGTTTGTGAAAATCCGATGCGGTGGCAATTTGATGAACTGTATACAGAGGAATAAAAAATCAAGCAGGGGCTGAGTCATTGACGAAGCCCCTGCGCAAAAAAGCCGACGGTAGGCTTTTTTGACGCGCGGAATTTGCGATTTTTGGTCGTAAAACGATCAAAAATGATGGCGTTTAGCCATCAAGCAAAACCGTCGAGGGTGAGTACCAAATGCATTTTTGCATTTGACTCACCCTCTGTTGCATTTGTATGTCGTTTGAATTTTCAATATCCCCCGCGGTGTCCCGTCAGGCGCCAAAGTGCGCGGCGGATGATTTCGGCAGGGATCACCGAGAGCGAGAGCAGCATGGTCACGCCGAGCTCACGCGGGAGCAGAGGCGCGGTGCGGAGCACGCGCCCCCCGAGATAGACGAATGCGATCTGAATGACCAAAATGGCAAGCATGATGGTGATAAAGATCGGATTTTTACCGAGTTCCGCGAAAAGGTTAAGTCGATCGGTGCGCGTGTTGAAGCAGTTGAGCACCGAGGTGAAGATAAAGAGTGCGAAAAAGGCGGTGAGGAGGTAGATTCCCGATGCATCGGGGCGGAACAGCGCGGTGACGGTGGGTGATTTCAGAAAATAGAGACAGAGCGCCACGGTAAAGCCGCCGAGCAGAAGGATCTGATTCATCATATAGCCGCACAGGATCGGCTCGTCGCGTCGCTTCGGGGGCTCCCTCATGTAGTGTGGGCGCGCCGCCTCTCCCGCAAAGGCAAGACCGCCGAGGGTGTCCATGATCATGTTGATCCAAAGCATTTGCACCACGGTCACAGGCGAGTCGATGCCGAGGAAAGGGCAGATCATCGTCACGCCCACCGCGCAGAAATTCATGGTGAGCTGGAGTGTGATGAACTTTCGGATGCTCTTGAAGATGGTGCGACCGTAAAGCACGGCACGCACGATCGAGGCGAGGTTGTTGTCGAGAATGATGATGTCCCCCGCGTCGCGTGCAACCTGTGTGCCGCTCCCCATTGCAAAGCCGATGTCAGCGCGGCGCAGAGCGGGGGCGTCGTTGATGCCGTCGCCCGTCATGCCCGTCACAAGACCGAGCTCCTGCGAGATGCGCACGAGGCGGCTCTTGTCGGTTGGCAGGGCGCGTGCCACAACGGCAAGGCGCGGCAGCAGCTCGCGCACTCGCGCATCGGATAGCTCGGCAAGCTCGGCGCTCGTGAGCACGAGATCGGTTTTTGGGGTGAGAATTCCGCAGGCGGCGGCGATCGAGCTTGCTGTCTCGCGTGCGTCGCCCGTTACCATTACCACGTGAACCCCCGCATCCGAGAGCTCTGCCACCGCCCCTGCCGCCTCAGAACGGAGCGGATCGTGCAGGCAGATTGCCGCCACGAGGGTCAACCCCGACGGAATCGCGCCGCCCAGATGCGCGGCAGGAATGGGAGTGCCTGCAAGCGCCAAAACCACCACACGCTCGCCTCGCTCGGTGGATTTTTTGATCGCATCCTCGACTGCACGGCGCGGAAGAGTGATCGGTGTGCCGTTGTCGTCGAGCGCATACTGCGTGTGTGCCAGCAGACGCTCGGGAGCACCGAGCAGAAGGGTCACGCGTTCTTTTTCCTGCAGTGTTACAGCCGCATATTTGCGCGTGCTGTCAAATGGAAGGCGAGAGGTGACCGAAACGCTGCGTGGGGCAGGGTAGGGAAGCATTGCATCAAGCAGGGCGCGGTCGGTCGCGTTTCCACCGAGCGCGGCAGGGGTGCCATCCTCCGCCTCTCCCAAGGTCGCACCACTTGCGAACCGACAACCGAGCGCGACTGTGCGTGCAAGCTCTCCGCCGCGGCGGAGCAGCTCGGGGAGGGGACGTCGGCAGCCGTCTGCCGTGAGAATTGAGGAGAGGCGCATGCGTCCCTCGGTGAGCGTTCCGGTTTTGTCGGTGAACAGGATATTCATGCTCCCCGCCGCCTCGATCCCAACCGGCTTGCGCACCAGCACGTGATCGCGCACCATTTTTCGGATGTTTGCCGAGAGCACCACCGCGATCATCATCGGCAGACCTTCGGGCACTGCCACCACCACAACGGTGAGTCCGAGCGTGAAGGCGTGGAGAAGCTGATCCAGAAGATAGCGCATATCGCCCAGCTTGAGCAGAATGACCTCGCGTTGCATGCCGCTGTCGAGGAAAAAGGTATTGAATAGGTAGGCAACCGCCACTCCTACCGCCGCGAGATAGCCGAGGAGACTGATCTGACGGGCAAGACGGGTCAGGCGAAGCTTGAGCGGACTTTCGCGCACGTCCTCCTGAATTTCGCGCGAGATGCCGCCGAGAAAGGAGGCGTCTCCAACGGCACGCACCACCATCTCGCCCTCGCCTGCCGTCACTGTGCACCCCCGAAAGAGCGCGGAGGGCGCGCTCGGTGTCAGTGATTCGTCATCCGATGGAATTTTGCGTACCTCGCGACTCTCGCCCGTCATTGCCGATTGATCGGTGCGCAGCTCTCCCAAAAGGAGCAGACCGTCGGCAGGAATCTTTTCGCCTGCCGAGAGGAGGACCACATCGCCCACAACCACGTCATTGACCAAAATTACGCGCACCCGTCCACCCCTGCGTACGCGACATTCTGCACGTGCACTCTCCTCCGACAAACGTGCAAACGCACGCTCCGAGCCCCGCTCCGAGAGCGTAGAGATCAAGGCGGCAAGAAAGACCGCAGCCCCGATCCCAGCCGTTTCGATCCAATCCGAGCCGCTCCGCGCGAGCAGCAGGTTAAGGATCAGCGCGCCGAGCAGAATGCGGATCACAGGGTCATTGAGGTTGGAGAGAAAGAGGCGCAGGGGGCTTTTTCTTTTTTGCTTTGTTAGCGTGTTGACGCCGAATTTTGCACGCGATGCCGCTGCCTCCGCCTCGGTCAATCCCTCGCGTTGCAGGCGCTCGGCTTCCTTGATTCCTTTCATTTTGCTCCTCCATATGTCCTTTTTTACTCATACATATGAAAAAAAACGGCGAACTATGCGCCAACGGATGCGAAAAAAAGAATGCCTATCCATATGCAGTCCTGCATTTGGGTAGGCATTCTTTTTTTTGTGTTTCATCAATCGTAGGTCGAGCTGTAAATGATGCCGGGAGCGAGTGTGTCGCCGAGCAGCTCGGAAACGGTGACCACCTCGTAGCCCTCCTCATAGAGTCGCTCAAGAATGATCACGGTTGCATCGTATGTACTCTCATAAATATCGTGGAGCAGGATAATGTCGCCGTCACGCACTGTGGACATCACGTCATCCACCGTCCGTTGCACGCGAGCCGCAGCCTCGTCGTCCGGGATTCCTGCATAGTAGCGGTGGTCGCCGTTCCAATCGTTGGAGTCGACCGACCAAAGAATAATCGAATAGGGGCTTGCGTTTGCGCGCTCGGGCGAGATTCTTCCGCCAACAGGGCGCATGAGATTGATCTTGTATCCGGGGATCTGACGTTGGATCGCCTGCACGGTCTTGTTGATCTCCTCGTCATATTTTTCATCGCTGCAGGTGTCATAATAAACGCCCGTAGCGTGTGTGTAGCCGTGAATACCGATCTCGTTGCCGTGCTCCACCGCATAGGAAAGCGTATCACCGCCTATGCGGTTTCCAACCACGAAGAATGTGGCGTGAAAACCGTATTTGTCAAGCTCGTCCACGTATTTTTTTGTGAGATCATTATAAAGCTGGGGACCGTCGTCAAAGGTGATCGCAACGCGCTTTTTTGGCGTTTGATCGTCGGTTTCTCCGCCAACGGGCAGAGCGGTGTCGGATTCGGTTTCGGTGAACTCCCTGTCGGGACGCACGTATCGGTATTCGCAGCCGACGAGCATGGAAAGCAGCGAAAGTGCCAGAACAAGGGCAAGCAACGAAAGGGAGGGGGCGACTTTTCGGTTCATAATACTCCTTTGTAAGATCGGGGAGGGTGGCAATGTGACTATCCATTTATTATTATATATTCAAAGTTACGGGATGTCAAGCGAGATTTTGACATTTTTATACTTTTTTTGAAAAAAAGAACGGCGTACCAAAGCCCGCGTGCGAGCCGTGGTATGCCGTTCGATTTGTTTCGTTGTTACATCAGCGGTGCAAAGATGCGGGCAATGTTCTGCCGCAGTTTTTTGAAGAGCGACGCTTTACAATCGCGCTCGGTGATGAGGCGTGACTGCTCCATGGTTTGCAGGAAATCGCTCTTGATGTCAGCGATCGAGGCTGTGCGGTAGAGACAAACACCGCATTCAAAATGCAGATAGAAGCTGCGGAAATCAAAATTCGTTGTGCCAACGGTGGCGGTGAGATCGTCCGACACCACCGTTTTTGCGTGGATGAAGCCACCTTTGTATTCGTAGATGCGCACGCCTGCGCGAATGAGGTCCTTGTAGTAGGAGCGCGTGGTGAAATGCACGGCGCGCTTGTCGGGCACCTCGGGCGTGATGATGCGCACGTCAACGCCGCTCTTGGCACAGAGCGTGAGTGCCGAGATCATATTGTCGTCGATTACGAGATAGGGCGTTGTGATATAGAGATATTTCTGTGCCTGCTCGATCATGCGCAGGTAGATGTGCTCTCCAACGTTCTCCTTGTCGATCGGAGAGTCGGTGTAGGGCTGAACCCAGCCGATTGCGGGGCGGTAGGCATCGGAGTCTTGGGGGCGGTAGGCATCAAAATCCACCGCCTTGCGTGTGACGAAGCTCCACATCTGCAAAAACATCACCGAAAATCCCCATGCGCCGTCGCCTTCGAGCCGCAGAGCGCTGTCCTTCCAACGTCCGTGCTTGATTTTCTCGCCAATGTATTCGTCGGCGAGGTTGATACCGCCCGTGTAGGCAACCTTGCCGTCGATCACGGTGATCTTGCGATGGTCGCGGTTGTTCTGAATGCTGGTGAGAAAAGGATGAAAGGGATTGAAAAGTGCGCATTGAATGCCCTTTGCGCGGAGGGTGTGAGCGTAGTTTGAGGGGAGTGAAACAAAGCAGCCGAGATCATCGTAGAGGATGCGCACCTCCACGCCTGCCTTGACGCGCTCGCAGAGCACCTCGAGGATCGCGTCCCACATTTTCCCCTGCTCGATGATGAAATATTCGAGCAGAATATAGCGCTCTGCATGCTGGAGGTCCTCCAGCATTGCCCCGAGCATGTCCCGTCCGTTTGCAAAATAGCGCGTTTGGGTATTGCGGTAAAGCGGAAGCTCCATGTGTCGCTCCAGATAGCGTATCTGTCGGCTGCTCTCGGGCGCAATCTCGCATGCCTTTCGGTAAACGTCCCCCGTTTTGGTGTCTGCGGTTTGCATGGCGGGGCGTGCCTGCTCCTCGCTCTTGCGCAGCCCGCGTCGAAATCCGACCGAGGTGGTTTGGAAATGAAAAATCCAATAGAACGCGCCGCCAAAGACGGGCAGCAGCAGGATCAGAAACACGAGTGAGAGCTTGTAGCCGCTTTTATCGGGACGTGTCATCAGATGGAGTGCGGTGACCACGCTGAATACCGTCAAGGTAAGCTGCATACCCGGTGCGAGGCGGAGGAGCATCACAACGAGCAGGGCGATCTGTGCGAGAATGAGGACCGCGATAATCACGCGGCGGTTGAACAGTCGGCGCACGGTGCGCCCGAGCAAGGGTCTTTTCATCTGCTTCTCCTTCCTTTTTCCATCTGTTTGCTTCTGTATTTTTGTTTTTCTCTTTTGTCGAGGCTTCGGTTTCAAAAAGGCTCTCCATCCCCGAAGCAGGGGACGGGGAGCCTTTCGTTGGCGATGCCGTCAAATATCTTGCAGTGTCGTTTTTCTATCAGTGATGATGATGCTTCACGAGTCCGATTGCTTTTGCCAGCTCCATGACCACGAGGGGAACGAGGAACAGCCCAACCGCGATCAGGTAGAGCTCCCAATGGAGCAGCTCAAGACCGAACGCAATTCTTGCGGGGGTGAACAGGATGAGCGCGGTGAGACCGAACGCCGCCAGAGCTGCCAGGTTGAGGTTCTTGTTTTTGAAGGGGCCAACGCGGAAGAGCGAGCGTTGGGAGCGCATGTTGTATGCCTGCACGATCTGGGACATGGAGAGCACGATGAACGCCATCGTTTGTCCTCTTGCGAGAGCCTCTGCGGTCAGGTCGGCGTGAACCAGCTCGGCAAAGGTGGCACCCGTGCCGACCCAGAACGCGATCAGCGTCAGCGCGCCGAACATAAAGCCCTGCATCACGATCTGTACGCCGAATCCGTGCGCAAAGAGTCCTTCACGCTTGGGCTTCGGCTTCTGATCCATCACGCCCTTGTCAACGTCCTCCATACCGAGCGCGATCGCGGGGAGCGAGTCGGTTACGAGGTTGATCCAGAGCAGCTGCATGGAGAGCAGGGGAGACTCATGCCAGAGGATCATTGCGAAGAACACGCAAAGAATCTCACCGATGTTGGTGCCGAGGAGGTAACCAACAACCTTTTTGATGTTTGCATAAATTCCGCGACCCTCGCGAACTGCGTCCACGATGGTTGCGAAGTTATCGTCGGTCAGGGTCATGTCTGCGGCGCCCTTTGCAACGTCGGTGCCCGTGATGCCCATTGCGCATCCGATGTCGGCAGCCTTGAGTGCGGGAGCGTCGTTCACGCCGTCACCCGTCATCGAAACAACCTGATCGCGACGCTGCCAAGCCTTGACGATGCGAATCTTGTTCTCGGGCGAAACGCGTGCGTAAACCGAAATCTGCGCAACCTTTTCGTCGAGCTCGCTGTCGCTCATCATGTCAAGCTCTGCACCCGTGATGGCGAGGTCGCCATCCTGCAGGATGCCCAGCTCACGTGCGATCGCCGATGCGGTTACAACGTGGTCGCCCGTGATCATCACAACCTTGATGCCTGCGCGGCGGCAGACCGTAACGGCCTCCTTTGCCTCGGGGCGGGGCGGGTCGATCATGGCAACCAGACCGATGAAGGTCAAACCGTTTTCGAGCTCCTCGGAGGTGAGCTCCGCGGGGATTTCATCAATGTATTTATATCCGACTGCAAGCACGCGGAGTGCGTCGGAGCTCATGCGCTCGGTCATTTCCTTTGCGCCTGCAAGATCGCCGCTCACGCAGCGCTCTGCCATCATATCGAAAGCACCCTTGGTGATCACCATGAGTCTGCCGTTCACGCGGTTGACCGTGCTCATCAGCTTGCGGTCGGAGTCGAAGGGCAGCTCTGCCAGGCGGGGCGACTCGGTGTTGATCAGGTCCTTGGGCATGCCGATCTTGTGTGCGGCGAGCACGAGAGCGGTTTCGGTGGGATCACCGATGTGCTGCTCGCGGCCGTCCTCGATCAGAACCGAGCCGTCGCAGCAGAGTGCGGTGAGACGAAGGAGATTGCGGGTTGCCTCGTCGGGCTCACCTGCGGGGTCGAATGCAACGCTCTCTGCCTGACCGTCGCACCAGGTGCGAACGAGGGTCATGCGGTTTTGGGTGAGTGTACCGGTTTTATCCGAGCAGATCACCGATGCGCTGCCGAGCGTTTCCACTGCGGGCAGGCGGCGGATGATCGCGTTTTTGGTAACCATGCGCTGCACACCGATCGAGAGGACGATGGTGACGATCGCGGGCAGACCCTCGGGGATTGCCGAGACTGCGAGCGAAACGGCTGTCATAAAGATGTCAAGTGCGGGAATTTCGTTGAGCAGACCGATCACGAAGATCACGCCGCACGCGGCGAGTGCCACGATGCCGAGGTAGGTGCCGAGCTTTGCAAGCTTTTCCTGCAGGGGCGTCTGACCCTGGTCGGCGTTCTCCAAAAGGTTTGCGATCTTGCCCATTTCGGTGTCCATTCCGGTTGCGGTCACAACCGCGAGCGCGGTGCCATAGGTGATGCTGCAGCCCGAGAACACCATGGTGGAGCGGTCGCCCAGAGGTGCATCCTCTGCAACAACGGCTCTTGCGTCCTTTTCGGTGGGAACCGACTCACCCGTGAGCGCCGACTCCTCGGATTTGAGGCTGACCGAATGGATCAGGCGAGCGTCGGCGGGAATGCTGTCGCCTGCCTCCAGCTTGATGATATCGCCGGGAACGAGGTCGGCGGCGTCGATGATCTGCTCCACACCGTCGCGGATCACGCGAGTGTGCGGCGCGGAAAGATTTTGTAGTGCTTCAAGTGCATGCTCTGCCTTGCTCTCCTGCACAACGCCCATCACCGCGTTGAGCACGACGATCAAAAGAATGAGCACAGGCTCAAAAAATTCCATCGGATCGTGTCCTGTGCAGGCAACCACAAAGGAAACAACGGCTGCTGCAAGCAGAATCAGGATCATAACGTCCTTGAACTGCTCGAAGAAGCGCTGGAGCATGGTTTTCTTTTTCTTTTCCTTGAGCTTGTTGGGACCGAACTTCGCGCGAAGCTCCTCCACCTGAGCCGAAGTCAAGCCGCGCTCGGCGTTTGTTCCGAGCTCGTGCAGAACCTCGTCTGCAATCTTATGATGTTGCGTCACTGTGTTTTTCCTCCTGATTTATTGTAATTTTGTAAAAAATTGAGTGACTTTCATAATTATACAATACAATCACGTGATTGTCAATAGAATTCATATATTTTTTCAAAAATTTATGTTGACTACAAAAAGGATTGCCTTATTTTTGCCCCTTTCATACCGTTTATATGAAAAATGAAGGAAGCGAGTGCACAAAAAGAGAGAGGAGATGCTCGTTTGCAGAGCGTTTATGCAGCCTCGGGCGTTTGTGTTGCATCTGCTTTTGTCAGAAAACGCCATAAAAGGCGGCAGAACTTTTTTTGAATTTGTGACGATGATAGAATTTCGGGTGAAAAACAAAAAAATGCTTGACGGACGTGCGATTTTGTATTATAAAGAATGTAAAAGGACCGTGATGAAGCAGGTCTCGGAACGCTATAAAACAGAAAGAGGTATTTTTATGAAAAAGGTGGCAACAGAAAAAGTTCCCGCCGCAATCGGACCCTATTCGCAGGCGATGATCGTGGGTGGACTGGTATATACGTCGGGACAGATCGCGATCGACCCCGCCGTTGGAGATCTGATCGCGGGCGACGTGCGCGCGCAGACCGAGCAGGTGATGAAAAATCTCGGTGCGGTGCTCGAGGCGGCAGGCAGCTCTTACGCAAGGGCGGTTAAGACCACCTGCTTTCTTGCCAACATGGCCGATTTTGCGGTGTTTAATGAGGTCTACGGCAAATACTTCACCGAAAAGCCCGCGCGCAGCTGTGTGGCGGTCGCTGCACTTCCAAAGGGCGCTTTGGTTGAGGTCGAGGTGATCGCCGAGGTATAAAAAGCTATTACAAGATTATACGTGTAAATAAATAAAATAAGACCTCCTAATTAAAAAAACGGAGGTCTTATTTCATCATATTTTAGAATAAGAATAATTTTTAATCTAAAAATTACACGATTTGGAAGATAAAGAATTTGAGATAATCGGTTTCGGGAACGTTCCACAGGATCGGATGGTCAGGGCTTTGCTGACGCGCCTCAATCTGACGCAGACCCACGCCCGCATCCTCGGCGGCATTGTGGAGCATCTGCTTGAAATAGGTTTCGGTCATGAAATGCGAGCAGGAGCAGGTGGCGAGATAGCCTCCGCGCGGGAGCAGCTTCATTGCCTTGAGGTTGATCTCCTTATAGCCCTTAATCGCGTTGCGGAGTGTGTCGCGGCTCTTGGTGAAGGCGGGGGGATCGAGGATGATAAAATCATAGTCGCGGCGCCCCTCGTTTGCCATTTGGGTGAGCAGATCAAACACGTCGGCGCAAACGAAATCCATCCGTCTGTCCAGCCCGTTGCGGTGCGCGTTCTGTTCGGTCATCGCGATCGCATCGGCAGAGATGTCCACAGCCGTTACGTGCTCCGCACCGCCTGCGGCGGCGTTGAGCGCAAAGGAGCCCGTGTGCGTAAAGCAATCAAGCACGCGGCGACTCTGCGCGATTTTACGAATGGCGGCACGGTTGTATTTTTGGTCGAGGAAAAAACCTGTTTTCTGCCCGTTGATATAGTCCACCTGATAGGTAATTCCGTTCTCCACGATCTCTGTCTTTCCGTCAAGCGCGGTCGAGAGTCCCTCACCCTGCCAGAAGGCGGTGTATTGCTCCATGCCCTCCAGCTCGCGAATGGCAACGTCGTTGCGCTCGTAGAGTGCGTCGATCTGCTGCCCGAATTCCTCGCGCAACAGGCGCACGAGCGTGGCGTAGAGGCGATCCTTGATGCGCTCAATGCCGAGTGAGAGCACCTGCGTGACAAGGATCGAGCCAAAGCGGTCGACCGTCAGCCCGGGGAAAGCGTCTGCCTCACCGAAGATCAGACGCGAGCAGGCAAAGTCCCCTTCACCCATCACGGTGCGGCGGTAGTCGAGCGCCCAGCGGAGCTTGCGCTCCCAGAAGGCATCGTCGAATTGATCGTTTGCGTTTTTGGAAACCACGCGAACGCGAATTTTTGAGTTCTCGTTATAAAAGCCGGTTCCGAGATAGCGCCCCTTTTGCGAGCGCACGTCAACGAGCGTGCCGTTCTCGGGCTGCTCGGAGAGCGAGGTCACCTCGTCGGCATAGACCCAAACGTGTCCGCCTCGCAGCATACGCTCGCCTTTTTCGGTGACGGTGATAACAGGATAGTTTCTTGGCATGGAGCCGCTCCTTTCGATGGAGATCAAATTTTTGCGTATATTATATCACAAAATCAACCTTTTTTCAACAGGCTCTTGCATTTTTACCGCAAAAGTGGTAAAATATATAGGATCAAATGTTTTTAGGAGGTAGAATATGCCTTTTTCTGAATTTCTCGAGTCCCGCCGCGCCGACTGCAAGGCGCTCGTGGCGGAGCTCTCCAAGCATTTTGCCTACGTTGGCATCCTCGGCTCGGATATTCGCTCGAGCATGATCGGCGTGGATAAAAACACGTCGGGTATTGGCGAGGGTGGGCTGACCGAGTGCGGATTTGTGGTCAAGATGCATGACGGCAGAGCGTTTTTTGAATATTCTCTCGATGACGTTGCAGGTAATAAGCCTGCTCTGGTGGAAAAAATCCTTGCCTCGGTTCGCGTGGCGGCATCTCTGCAACCGCGCGAGATCAGTGTCCCCGTGCCTCATGACGAGCCGCTTGTAAAATCCTTCTCTCGTGCATGTGATTTCGAGGATTTTTCCGACGGACAGCTGCTCGAGGTTGCAAAATCGGTGCGTGACGACATTCTCTCGCGTGACGGGCGGATCGTCAACGCGATTGTTCGACTCGCGCCATACACTGTCTCCAAGCTTTTTGTCTCGCAGCACCGCGAGCTGGATCAGTTCTATTCATGGGTCAACGGCTTTTCGGGCGCACTCTTTGCCGATGGCGGCAAGATGGTTCTGGCGCGTGAGTCGGCATATTCCAACCTGATGCGCGAGGTGGTCGAGGATCTGCCCACGCAGGTGGATTCGCTTGTGGAGAAGGCGAAAAAGCTCGCCACTGCCAAGCCGATTACCCCCGGCGTTTATGACGTGATTACCGATCCGTCGATTTCGGGTCTGATCGCGCACGAGGCATTCGGTCACGGCGTGGAGATGGATCAGTTTGTCAAGGATCGCGCACTCGCAAAGCAGTTTGTGGGCAAATACGTTGCCTCGCCGATCTGCAACATGCATGACGGCGCTGCGGCAACCTTTTCCGCCGCGTCCTACTTCTTTGACGATGACGGCGTACTTGCACAGGACACCGAGATCATTCGGGACGGCGTGCTGGTTGCGGGAATTTCCGATCTCGTATCGGCAACCGAGCTTGGCACCTCGCCCACGGGCAACGGCAGACGCCAATCCTACAAGAGAAAGGCGTATGCCCGTATGACTAACACCTTCTTCTGTCCCGGCAAGGACAAGCTCGAGGACATGATTGCCTCGATCAAGCACGGATATATGCTCTTTGAAACAAACAACGGCATGGAGGATCCCAAAAACTGGCAGATCCAGTGCACCGCCGAATACGGCATCGAGATCGTGGACGGTAAGTTGACCGACAACTACGTTTCTCCCGTTGTGATGAGCGGAAGCGTGCCCGAGCTGCTCAAGTCAATTTCGATGGTATCGGACGATTTCCGCATCATCGGCGCAGGCGGCTGCGGCAAGGGATACAAGGAATGGGTGCGTGTCGCCGACGGCGGACCTGCCCTGAAAGTGAGGGTGAAGCTGGCATGATTGAGCGTATCGTAAATTTACTCAAGGCTGACCCGAGAGTCAGCGATTACAGAATCAACACCGTGGAGCGCATCTCCTACGAGCTCTTTTTCGTACACCGTGACCTCGAAACGGTGAGAAGCACCGAAACGGTTGACACCAAGGTAACGGTCTTTTCCGCGCACAACGGAAAGCTGGGAGACGCCACCTTTACGGTCTATTCCTCCTATACGGATGAGAAGATCGCCGAGGAAATCGACGTGACGATCAAAAAGGCAGAGCTGGTTGACAACGAGCTCTACGGTTTGCCTGCAAATGAAACGGGCGCCTTTGTCTCTGACTCCAACATGAAGGAGCTCGAGCTGCCCGAGCTTGCAGCCGAGATCGCGGATGCGGTGTTTGCCGCCGATTGCTATGAAAACGGCTCGATCAATGCGCTCGAGGTTTTCGTGTACCGCGATACTGTTCGCGTGTGCAACAGCCGCGGCATTGATAAGAGCGAGATCAAATACAGCGCAATGGCAGAGGCGATCCCCACGTGGAACACCACCGAGGAATCGGTGGAGCTCTACGAATGCCACAACTTTACCGAGCTCGACCGTGGCGCGATCAGAGCTGAAATCGACTCCAAAATGCGCGAGGTGCGTGACCGTTCGCTTGCAAAGAAGCCCGACGAACGCCTCTCCTGTCGCGTTTTACTTGCCGCGCCCGAGCTTGCCGAGCTCTTTGGCGAGATTTCGTATAATCTCACCTTTGCGGGGCTCTATAACCACTCCAATGCCTACAAGGTTGGCGATGCGGTTCAGAAGGACCCCACGGGCGACCGTCTTACGCTCACGATGCGCGGCAAAATGAAGGGCGGCGTGAATTCGGCTGCCTTTGATGTCGACGGATTTACCACGCGCGATGCATGCATCATCGAAAAGGGTGTGGCAAAGGCTTGCTTCGGCTCGGTTCGCTATGCATCCTACGTTGGCGAGGAGCCCACAGGAGCACTTCGTTGCACCGAGGTTGGTCTCGGAACGCTCGGAAGAGAAGAGCTGGAATCGGCGCCCTATTTCCGTTGCGCTTCGATGTCGGGCGTGCAGGTCGACGTTTACAACGACTATCTGGGCGGAGAGGTGCGTCTTGGCTACTATTTCAACGGCACGCGCGAAATCCCCGTCACGGGTGTTTCGATCAGCGGTAAGCTCAGCGACTGTCTTGCAGGCATGCGTCTGTCCGACACCGCAACGGTGTACGAGGACTACAAGGGTCCCGCCTTTGCCGCATTTGAGGGTGTGGAGATCGTTTGATCTCACACCAAATGAAAAAACGCATATACGTACCCTGTTTTCTGATAAAATGGGGCAGATCACGCAATAAAGAAAACAAAAAGGATTTACCATGTTAGAGTTTCAAAACGTATCGTATCAAACAGACGAAGGAAAGGTGATCCTTCGCAACGTCAGCCTTCAGATCAACGATCGCTTCGTTGCGGTCACGGGACCGAACGGAAGCGGAAAATCCACCCTTGCCAAGCTGATCGCAGGTATTTACGTGCCCACGTCGGGCAAAATTCTGCTTGACGGGCAGGATATCACGAATCTTTCGATCTCCGAGCGCGCCAATGCGGGCGTGAGCTTTGCCTTTCAGCAGCCCGTTCGCTTCAAGGGCATCACGGTCAAGGATCTGATCTCGATCGCATCGGGCAAAAAGATCTCGATCTCCGAGGCATGCGCCTATCTTGCCGAGGTCGGGCTCTGCGCCAAGGATTACGTCAACCGCGAGGTCGACGGCTCGCTTTCGGGCGGTGAGCTCAAGCGAATTGAGATTGCCATGATCAACGCGCGCGGCACCAAGCTCTCGGTCTTTGACGAGCCCGAGGCAGGCATCGACCTGTGGAGCTTCAACAATCTCATCGAAGTGTTCCGTAGCATGCACAAGCGCACGCAGGGCACCATTCTCATCATTTCGCACCAAGAGCGCATCCTCGACATCGCCGACAAGATCATCGTGATCGCAGGAGGCGAGGTGACGGCTTACGGCACCAAGACCGAAATTCTGCCCGATCTGCTCGGAACGCAGGCAGGATGCAGATTCACAAAGGGGGCAGAGGCATGATCGACGCAATTCAGAAAAGACTGCTTGAGCAGGTTGCCGACCTGCATGAGGTGCCGCAGGGCGCCTATTCGATCCGCATCAACGGTAATCTCCACGGCAAAAACGATTCCGAAAATATCACCATCGTGAAAAAGACCGATCAGCCCGGCATTGACATTTACGTCAAGCCCGGCACGAAAAACGAGAGCCTGCACATTCCCGTTCTGCTCTCGCAAACAGGACTCAAGGAGATCGTTTACAATGATTTCCACATCGGTGAGGACTGTGACGTCACCATCGTTGCGGGTTGCGGCATTCACAACAGCGGCAGCGCCGAGAGCGAGCACAGTGGTATCCACAGCTTTTTCGTGGGACGCGGTGCAAGGGTCAAATACGTCGAAAAGCACTATGGTGAGGGCGACGGCTCGGGCAAGAACGTGATGAATCCCACCACCGTTGTGGTGCAGGAGGAGGACAGCTACGTGGAAATGGAGACCGCGCAGATCAAGGGCGTTGACTCCACACGTCGCAAAACCACCGCAAAGCTTGCCGCAGGGGCTACGCTGATCGTGAAGGAAAAGATCATGACCCACGGCGATCAGTTTGCCGAAACCGACTTCACGGTCGACCTCGACGGTGAGGGCTGCGGCGCACACGTGGTGTCGCGTTCGGTGGCAAAGGACAAAAGCCGACAGACCTTCCTTTCCCGCGTGCGCGGAAACAACCGCTGCTCGGGACACACCGAGTGCGATGCAATCATCATGGATGACGCACAGGTCACGGCTCTGCCGCAGATCGAAGCCAATCACGTTGACGCGGCGCTCATTCATGAGGCTGCCATCGGTAAGATCGCGGGCGAGCAGCTCATCAAGCTCATGACCCTCGGACTCTCCGAGCGCGAAGCCGAGGAACAGATCGTCAACGGCTTTTTGAAGTGAGAATAGGATTAGAAGGATTAGAAGGATAAATATGCGGGGAGAAAACTTTTTGAAAAAAAGTTTTCTCCCCGCACCCCTCTTTCAAAAACTTTCCCGAAGGTGGATCAAGGTGTCAAGGGGACGTCTTTTGACTCAAGATATGGGTACTGCCGATAGGC
>ERZ780157.827-NODE-827-length-37066-cov-13.353625_pt1 | contig 37066 bp, 40 predicted proteins | sample MGYA00511169_ERZ780157 | MGnify/ENA primary metagenome ERZ780157 (study PRJEB29588, sample SAMEA1965149) | human gut metagenome | biome: human gut; feature: human-associated habitat; material: faeces | place: Denmark | collected 2008/2010 ...
GAAACTCCTTGCAGGTGTAGCTGCCCAGCTTCAGACCGGTGAACGACAGTTTTCCGTTGGCGTCCGTGTAACCCTCCGCAACTTGACTTCCAGATGCGTCGTACAGGCGGAAACCGGCGCCCTGAAGAGGCGATTTAGAATCCGCGTCCACTTTGCTGATCTCTACACCGGCTTTCCCCAACGCATTGGTGCGCGTTGCGGTGATATCCAATGCCGAAGCTGTAATAGTGATCGGGTACTTGGTGCTGTCCACCACATATCCGGAAGGTGCGCTGATTTCCTGATAGCTGTAGCTGCCCAGCGGGAGGTCGGCAAAGACCGCCTTACCGTTTGTGCCGGTAATCGCCTCGGCGATTTTGTTGCCAGCACTGTCAAACAGCCGATAGGTAACGCCTGCCAGGGCTTTACCGGTATCAGCGTCTACCTTGTTGATGGTCAGGGCCCCCTTTTCTTCCACAATACTTACCTTAAAGTGAATGTAAGCAACTATGGGGTCAGGAATCTCTGTCAGCGCAGTACACGCCTGGTAATTACTGCCATTGGAAGGTTCCAGCAGGACAGCCTCATCGCCATTTACATCCAAAGAGTAACCGTAATCACTGCTGATATAGCCGTTCAGCTGCGCAGAAGCCGCCTTTGTAGCGGTCACCGTCAGAGTGTTGCCGCGCTGTGTGATATTCACACCGCTGATATTGCAAGTAAAACGAAACTCCGGAAGTGCGCCGTTCGTGTCTGTGACGGAAGCACTATACTGACTGCCGTCCCATGTCAACTCAATTGCATTTGCATCAGAGAGCTGACGCTGGTTCTTTACGGCAAAACTGGGAATGGTTCCATGTGACATAATCCTATCAATGATCATATCATAGGCAGCTGCAACACCATCGCCAGCGTAGTGAAACAGGCCCGCACAGGTGCTGTCGTACAGTGTATAGGGATATGTCGTGTCTCTGAAATCACATACGAACTCCCAAATGACGGCCTGTGTTGCCAGCTGAGCACAATCCGGATGGATGTTTCCGAAGCCATATGCGCCGCCATAGCCATACGCCATGGCCAGTGTGATGGCATATCGTTGGTCTGTCCGCAAGCTGCTCCAGCTTACAGAGGAATAGGAAAGACTTCCGCTTGCAGAACCGACACTTGGTTCCATGCAGTAAGCGGGGACAGTGCTGCCGCCACCAGATGGGGTGAAGTATTTCAGCTTTGTGCTGGTATAACTGCCCCAACCGGGGACCGGCGACTTGTCTTCGTGGTAGCGATATTCATTGCCGCCGCTGATGGTGCCTGTAACAGTGGCGGCATGGGCTGTAACGATGGACAGCCCCATAATTGCCACCAACAGACATATCAGCGTCAGAAGTTTAGGAAGGATTCTTCTCATAGGGTTCCTTTCTCTCCAGCACAAAGGGCAACAGTCTTTTTCGTTTTCCCTTTGTCGGAGCATTTATTTGAGGTCTTCTGTTGTTGGTCGCGGCTTGCAATAGATTCACAGGGTAGCGCAATCGTTGTAAGCCGCATGAGCGTTCTTAATTAGCAGGTCTTCACAAAGAGTAGAGCCTCTCTGTTGCCAGAGAGGCTCTTGTAACAAGTAGCAAAAGAAACTATTAAGGGGAATTAGGGTATACAATGAAAAGGCACCCTTGCGGGGGGGACCACGGGCCTGGACGCCAGGATCATGCCCAGTGATCCTGACAATGCCGTGCCGTTTATCATTGGAAACTGCGAACATAGAATATGATGGGGTCTCCTTATTCATAGGCTTTTTACCCGGCGAGGCGGCCGTAGCCACGATCCGCCTCGTCGATGCAGCGGTTGAGTATCTCGAAAAAACGCGGTGGCGTGAGTTCTGTATCCAGCCAATGCGTTGCGCGATAGGAATAGCAGCCGACATCATTATTGATGGCGTGGCTGCCCAAGACGCTGTGCAGGTTCAGCTCGTTGATGCGTTGCTGTGTTCTGGTACCACCAGGGTTGCGGATGGCCTTTGCCAGACACATGACCAGCAGCGGATGCAGCGGGGAAAACGAGATCTGCATATAGTACCCACGGTAATCCAAGGTCATGGATGTTTCATCTTCTGCTTCCACCGTCATATTGGCTCGGATCATATCCCGGGCGTTGTTGGCAAGCGTAGACCTCCGGACTTGTTCTTCTTTTGTCAATTCATAATTAAGCATAATTCACCTTCTATCTCGGTAATGCGACATGTGTGATTGCACCCCAGATTCGATTGGCCTCGTTGTTGATACCCAGTATCCGCACCGTTACACGGGCGCCTCTGGGCGGACGCCCTCGTTTGGGATAGCTGCACAAGCAATCGACGCCGCCATCCAACGCGACGAAAATTCCATTCATATCCACCATACTGACCGTGCCGACATATCGGTTTCCTACAACGTACCGACGAAGCGCTTTCTCATACGGGTTCTCACCCGCCTGCTTAATGGAAGCAGCGACCCGGATATGATATCGGTCGCGGCGGTCAATGCTCAGGATCTTGACCAGAATACGCTGTCCCGGCTGAAAATTATCCTGCGCATCCATCATCCGCTGATAGCTTAGTTCACGAAGGGGGATATAGACTTCAACACCGAACAGATCCACAAAGATCCCGGCGCGTATGACGGACACAACGCGTGCCTCAGCACAAATGCCTTCATAAAGGAGGTTATTCCCATCCCGATCCAAGCCGTAATAATATTCCTTACGCCTTGCCATCATCGCCTCCAGCCGGCTGCCGACAGCAACGCCGGCAGCTGCGTCGATACCCATGATGATATAGTCCACTTCTGCCCCCAGACGCTTGGTGAGCATATAGTGCAGCACATCCTCCGGAAGCCGGCCACGAAAATCTTCCGGAGGTTCCACGGCTTCCTCTGCCGGAATAATAACCTTGATATCGCCATGATATATGACTGCAAGAGAACGTAACGGGTTGTCGGCGGGACGTTCGATGCCTTGGATGGTATCCGTCAGGATACGTTTGCTTTTGAGGGACTCCATCAAATCCAGCAAATCATTCCGCGCTTTGTCCTCCTCGGTTTCCACGGTTGGACGGGCGTCGATCGATACGACGGATGCCGGTCTGGCAGATGTAGTTCTGCGGGATGGTTTTACCGGTTCGACGACGCCGTCAGGTACCTCCTCGGACTGTTTTTCCGTCTCCGTACCAGACTCACTTTTCTTTGCTCTGGATTTCCTGATCTGCCGCGTCGGCGAGCTCCCTTCAGGCGGCGTTTCAGCCGCATCAGAGTCAGTCTGGGGAATCTGCTGGTCAGGTGTGTTTGAATGCATGGATCCTGAGCACACCTCACCAGGATTTTCATTTTCAATGTCAGTCTGGGGGATGATGTCCGGCAATGCATTGCGCGCGGCGTCTTCGGCCGGAATTCTGTCCTCATTCAACGGTTCAGAGTCAGTCTGGGGAATAAGGCTAGATTCAAGAGTGTCCTGCGCAGCGCTGAGCGCATCTTCCTGATCTGTTTCGTCGTCAGCCTGGGAGAGCTGCATCTCAGCCATAACCTCATCCAGGCCGGACTCGAAAACCGCATCTTCCTGCGACGTAGTTGTTTTCTTCGTTGCCATTGTCTGCTCCTCCTTTTATTGCAATATAAAAGAACGCCCATTTCAGAAGGCGTTCAGCACTTAAAACTCACGCGGCGGGGTTGCAGAGCTGTACAAGGCTTTCCGCCGTGCGAGTTTGACAGGTGTATTGGGTTCCCCTTCCGATTCTGCGTGCTTCGCTTTCGACTCAGTCTTACAGAACTGGGGGTTAGAATGAAAGGGCACATAATCATGCATACTGACCGGCGACAGCTGCTTGGCCAAAGGGTGCGCGGTATAGTCGAACTTTTTCAGTTTCAGAATGTTATGCCCACGGATAACCACAAGCAAATCGTCATTGGGAATACGCAGCACTTCGTCTGGGGTCAATAACCGACGACGGCCTTGGCCCTCCGTTTGGCGATACTGGGGGATAACTTGTGCAACGGCAATGGTTCTCCGCACGGTCATGGTGGAATTGATTTCCACCGACATATCGCCGCTGCGCGCGGAAAAACACTCTGCAGTGACTTCATCTGTACAACCGAGCATCAGTTGGACATCCAGATTACCGAGGATCTCCGCCCAGAGATTATTGGGATACCGGTTCTGGAGCTGACCCAAGCTCTGGACGGCCAGCATGACATATATCGCGCGGCTGCGGATAACACTGAGCGTGCGGGCGAAGTCTGAACCGTCGGCGGCGCTGCCGAGTTTCCCCACATTATTGAACTCGTCGAAAATGAGGTTGACGGGCACATTGCAGCGCAATTCCGATGTGCTATCAGCATAGCGTACCAGTTTTATGAACAGAAATGAGAAAAACAGCGAGGACAGGAATGCCATCGTCGCATCCTGGTCACTGAGCATGACGTAATAGACACATTTGCGCTTACCGGGCGCCGTCAGGTCAATATCGCTGTGGCTGATAATATTTCTTACCGACTCGTTCTGCAAAACCTGTAACCGGGTGCCAAGGCCAAGAACGATACCAGAACGTACTGTATCACTGGCCTGTGAAAACAGGTTGAACGGTGCTCTGGCGGGGTGGTCCAGCGGCAGCTTTTCAAACAGGGCCGTCAACTGCCGCTCCGAGTTCTGGGTCAGAAGCTGATAGGCCGCTGCCAGATTCTTTGTCTCCGGTGCACGACTCCGATCCAGATCAATATACAGAACCAACGCCTTCAGAAGATTGGCTTCGCCGTTATCCCAGAAGTGGTCGCCCTTACCTTCGCTCGTATTCGAGATAATGACATTGGTCAGCACCTGAGCCAGCAATGTATCACCGCCGAGATCGGACATGCAGTTCCATGAATCGCTGTGCCGCGGATCGACCAGATTGAACACCTTCACCTCATACCCATTCTTCCGGAACAGCTCAGAGGTATCGTTGTATAATTCGGCCTTGGGATCCGTAATAACCGCCGACTCACCCCGCTTGAGTATGGTGAATAGTGCCGGTCGGATCACGCCGCGGGATTTTCTGGTACCGGACGCACCAAACACTGCGATATGGCGGTTCAGTCTGGTATCTTTGGGTAAGCAGACAACATTGCCGTTTTTCTCACCCAGTATGATTCCGTCAGCTCGTTCTGGCGGCTTGATCTCCAGAATCTCTTTCATCTCCTTGTCGGCCATCCACGCCGCAGTTCCGTAGGTTCCATATTTGCTGCGGGAAAAACCGCGTTCATCGTGGTCCTTGGAACCGAATTTGTCATGGAATCGCAGGTAAAGTATGATCGCTGCTCCCACGAGCAGTAGCATGCCGATGCTTTTGATTCCCTGAATACTGCAGGCCTTACGAAAGCACACACCGGGCATCCAGTTTACTGGCTGGATGTACGCTTGTCCTGTAATACCGCCAGACGCAATCCATATTTCATAGTTCTCTTGCAATTGGCCAAGCACTCCGCCCAGATAGAACAGCGAGGCCAATCCCAGTATAGCGGCGACAATAATTGCCGCCGTCCGTTTCTTGTTCAGAATGCATCCCTCCTCAGGCAAAAGAAAAGCACCGGAAACCGGTGCTTCGGGCAAGGCCAAAATATTGGCACAAGCAGTATGGACTTTTCTTGTGTTAGTCTGGTTTATACAGGTTATATCCGTGTTCACGGTGATAGCCAGGCCCACAATTTCCCGTGACACTGTTTCTTTTGCTGCTTAGAACTCTGTCAAACATATCCATAAGACGTCGAGCCTCATTTCGTGTGGCATCATCATCCTTCGGATTTGTATATTGCTGACGTAAGACCTCTCTTTCTGATGCCCATTCCGCATCGGTCAGTCCCTCTATCCACGCAGGACTATACTTTACAGGTCCTCCGTTAGATAAAACGCTCAGTCCCACGACCGTCAATGCTATACCGCCTAACCCAAGGACAATCTTCTTCAACTTGCTCATATGCTCTCCTCGCGTATATGCCAGTCTGATTTTTGGATTACTCCAGCGTCATTTCCCGTAATGCAGCGATTTGGTCACGCCGGCCATATATGACAGCCGTAACAGCAACCTGCCGCTTGTCTTCTTCGATCAAATAGTAGACAAAGAAGTTTTTGACGATCATCTTCCGTATACCATAGGTGTGCCAAGGTTCTTCTGGTGTCAGCGGGTATCGCGCTGGATGCTGCTTCAGCGACCGGATCTCTCTTTCCAGATAATCCGACCATCGCCGTGCGATTCCCGGTTCCAGCAGAGTATGGGATATATAAGTCATCGTTTGCCGGACTTGCTCCACCGCTTGCGGGGTCAGCCGTACCTCATACTCCATGCTTAAATTCCCTCATTTATTGTTGCAAAGGCTTCATCGACGGAAACGGTTTGTCCGTTTTTCGCCTGTTGATAGCCTTTCGCCATCATTGCATTGAATTGATCTTCTGTCATGCCGTCGCGTGTAGGGAGCTTCGGAACGGCAAGCGAGTACGGAATACCGCCCGTCATAATGATCTGCCGATACAGTGTGTCGATCAGCACAGAGACAGGTAGGCCAAGTTGTTCCAATATCGCCTCCGCTTGCTGTTTGATTTCCGGTTGCACTCTGGCCGTTACATTTGCGCTCTTTGTTGCCATGATAAGCACCTGCCTTTCTATGTATAGTATACCTCGATGTATTGCTACTTGCAATACATTTTATTGTGAATGTTTTGAAAAGTCAGGATGTACGGCTCTTTATAGCGACGAAGCTTATCCGCAGATCTCTGGGCTTTTTACACATTATAGACCCAGTTCCCGCTCGACTACACTGCGGTCGAGTTCTTTCAGAATGACGCGCTGCCCGAGATATTCATGCAGGAACGGCGCCTGCTCAGCAAAGCAGAGCACTTCAAAGCGTTTTGTGCTTGTCCGCTGTGCTTCGCGGAATCGTATCAGCCGCGCAAGATCTCCGTCCAGATGTGAGAGAATATAGGTCTCCCCAATACTGGCATCATATTCCATAAAACCACGATTATAGGACCGGGCGTCCGGATCGAATAGCAGATCCAACAGTCTTTCATTCCAGTTTGGGAGCGTGAGTAAGCGGAGCTGCCGGATCCCATTGGCATTCATGGGCGCAAAATAGATGTGGCGATAAATGCCATCAAACCGAAGCTCCAGACGCCGGCTCTGCTCCGACTCCAGCAGCGTCTCCAAGGCTGTCTCATAAGATGCACCGGTCAGGATGGCCGAATCAATGCTCTGGAGTCCGGCATTCATCCGCGCAAGTTCGATCAGGCTATGAAGCGCCTTAAACTCTCCCATTCCGCTCCATTTCATTGCTGCGTCCCGTGTGTTATACACGGCATAGCAGCCACCAGGGTAAAAGAGAGCACCGGTAATACGCGTAAACATGGTTTTGTTTTGCTCGGTCGGGTTGATCTTCTTAAAGTCCCGTGCCAGGTAGAATGTGGGGATATCGGGTGTCAACCGAAGGATACTCCGGGTCTGAAGGGGTGGAAGCTGGTAGCTTCTCGGCTCAACACCTGCGGCAATACTCATTCCAATCGTCTCTGCGACACGAAAGTTACGATTCCTATGGGCATTTCCGCCTGGAAATCTGTGGTCATAAAAGCTTGTCATGTAATACCGGTATGCGTCAGCATGGATCCAGTTCAGTATAGGAAGCGCCCCCTTATAAAAGTGGATTGCTTTCGCTTTTCCGCTGCCGCACAGTTGCAGGAGCTTTACTGTCATGCGTTCATCCGTGCATGGATTACGAAATTCCTGCACCGATGTCAGCTTGTTGACGAGTGCCTTGAATGTGCGCTCATTTCCCAATAAGTCAAGCGAGCGAACAGGGTATTCGCCTGCGAGCCCAAGCACTGTGATAAGCCGATGCACATGACTTCCGGGACGAACTGTAAGCATCGTTTCAACCTCCCGCATGAGAGATTTTTCCGACAACATGACTGCTCTCTTTGTCGGAATTCTCCTGCTTTGAACGAGCCGAAAACGCCGGTTTTGCCGTCGTTTTCGGGGTGAGAGAAGATATGTTATTTTCACAACAGCTTTTCGTCCTGTTTTTACATATGTTTTTGGAACCGTCTGGGGATATGTTCATGGAGCATCACCCCTTCGTCCGGAATCAGATACTCCAGCATCAGCCATCTGGTAAAATCCTGCGCCGGGACCACATATATCTCTGTGCGTTCCCATGAAGAGGCTGCGCTGCAATAGAAGTGGTCACAGCACGGCGGCGCATCATCGTCCATCACATACATAGCGATCGCGTCAGAGACCATATTGAGCTCGATATTGTCATGATCGCGGTACCGGCGTTCCGGACGCTCCACATTGTAAACGTGCCGGAAAACCATAACACTTTCCGGGTAACGGATCGGTTCTTTATCACGGAAGAAATCACGCAGGACCGGATACAGAATGCCGCGGATATAAGATGCAGAGCCTTCCTCTTTCTTGGGCAGCAGAAGCGGCAGCCGGACACAGAACCAGCCCTCGATTGTAAAGCCGACCTCTACCGGCACGACCTTTTCCACCACGGTCTCCATGTCTTGCGCCGCCCTTGGGTTCCCGGTGTAGGCCGGAAGCGCTCTGGTCAGCAGTGTCATCTTCTCACTGTCCTCGGCCAATTTCAGCGCCGCCGAGTAGGCAAGCTCCATATTCTCGCTGTCGCTCAGGCTTCGGACATTCTTGAGCACCATGTCAAGTCTGCGGTCCTGTGCTTCGACTTTATCCAGCAGATGAACGAATGAGCTTTTCTCTCCCATCGGTTATCGCCTCCTCCGAATAGAATGTAATGTCCGGCTCCGCTTCACCGGCAAAATTGACCGTGGCAAAAAGACAGGGTGCTTTCGGAAGCACCATTTTTGATGCCATGGCGATGCTGGGTAATACGAAGATGTATTTCATCTCGTCGTCCTGCGGCTGCAGCAGCTTTGCAAGATGCTGTTCACCATCATAGAGTACAACGATCTCATAACCGATGTTCTCTTTCAGGAAGAATATCTGTGACGGATAGACAGCAGGGTAATGCGCCATTGGGTCTACATAGTCGATGAACTTCAGCAAAACCCATACGGCCAGGATTGTGCGCTGATCCGGTTTGCACATTTCATCCACTGCCAGATAGTAGCCTCCAGCAATATCCGTGATCTGATGTTCGCGCTTCAGATTGCGCAGGATCTTCGCGGCTGTGTCCGGGGACTTGTCCCGCAGCAGGCGGATCACCTGTGTTTTCGTCAACGCTCCGTATTGTGACAGCCATTTGATTACATGGCGTTCATCTTCAAGCAGCATGTTTTCTCCTCCTATTGTTGTGCGTATTCGCTCTAAAATGCGCATTTTACGCAGTATGCGTTTGTCCTTTCTGCCGTTCTTTCAGGATAGCCTCCAGTTCGGCACGATCTGTTGTAATCATCTCCTTCTCCAGTTTGGATGCTTTGACAACAACAGGGATCTTATTGTTGTTGGAACTGATAAGGGCCTCTCCGCGTTCGAAGCGCGTGATCGCACGGATCTCTGTACGGGTCAGCTTCAGAGTCTCCTGCACATACTGTGCTTCGTCCGGCTCCAGATTCAGAATGATCTTGTTCTTGGAATTGTTTATGATGGCGCGGCCATATTTGCCGTCCTCCAGTCCGAAAAAGTCTGATAGATCCTGCGTCGCGGAGATAGCCGCACCGCCGAAGCCGCGAATGACCTTAAATATTTCCAGACAGAACTCTGCCGCCATGTGGTTAGAGCCTGCGCCGATAAGCTGCCATATTTCATCTATGAAAATGGCCTTCCGCTTGGTGCGGTCGGACTTGATCTGGTCCCATACATAGTCAAGCGCAATGAACATTCCGACCGGCAGGAGCTTACCCTTCAGCTCTGAGAGGTCAAGCACAATATACTTGTTGGTCAAATCTACATTGGTCTGGCGGTTGAAGCTCTGTGCGCTGCCCGTAACAAAACGGCTGATAATAGCGGCCAGACGCTGAGTCATAGGATTCTCCAACAGGTGCTTATGCAGGTCGCCCAGAATCGGCATCTGCTTCATCTTCGGTGGAACAGCGGACATATCCGTGTAAATGGAGCTATTATCGTGGGTGATGCCAAAATCCGCATAGGTGCGGATGAGCGCTTCGTCCAGCATTTGCTCCTCCTCGTTGCTCATGTCAGGGATCAGCAAGCCAAAGAAGGTTATCAGCTGCTGGATCTTCCGGGCCAGCATTGAACCCATCTCCACATAATCGATTTCGTCGATCAGCTCCATCTCCGGCGACATCGTATGCCGGATCTCCATGATGTTGATGCAGTGTGGTGAGCCGGGTGCGATTTTGATGAATTCTCCGCCTATTTTGTTGCAGGCGCGGCGAAATTCATGGCCCTTGATAGGAGCCAGAATATAGCATTGGATACCGCGCATCCGCATACGAAGCGCCAGCAGCTGCATGGTAAACGTCTTACCGGCGCCTGAAGTACCCAGCAGATTCAGATTCGCGTTCTTATTGATTTTCGTATTGAACAGATCCACAATGCACAGAGAGTTGTTGTATCTGTTGATACCAAGCAGAACGCCGTTTTCATCGGACATCTCAAAACTCGTGAAAATATAACTGGATGCGGCGCCGCTGGTCAACACATTACGCTGCGCTTTCTTTTCCAGCTTCGGTGATATTTTCAGGAAAGGCATCACCGACTGGAGCGCAGCCTCCTGCTGGAACCGACACTCACTGGTATACATGTCCATGGATTTGAGCATATCAACCATCTGCTGCTTACGCCAAAGAAGCTCCTCATAGGTCTTGGCTGAGACGGTGATAAACACGCTCATATAAAATAGATCTTCATTATTGTTGGCGATACCGCTTTTGATGTAATAGCCCGCCTGTATGGAATTGGCCAGTTCCTCATAATCGGTACTGGTATCCTGCATGCTCTTGAGCTTGGTGCGATTGAGTCTGATCCTCTGCGCAACCTTGTCGATCGTTCTGCTGCGGTTCTCCCGACGCAGGTGAACGTCGATATCCACACCTTCGCCCGCATTGATAAGGGCGGACATCCACCCAGCCCGAACACGGCTGGGATATCCGTCCGCCTTGATATACAGGAACGAGTAGTACAACCCGTCCATAATAATGTAATTGAAATGGCTCAGATCAATACCACGGGGGGCCAGGAAGTTGACCATGCGAATCGACGGCACAGGATCCACGCCGATGGTTTTCTTTTTGGCGGCCATTGTATCTACCACGATCCGATTCACGCGGGAGGTGAAAGGCTCACTTGTGCAGGAGCGCCTGTTATAGAACGTATATAGTATCTCTGCGGTGGCTTCATCGGGATCCTTGGGCTGTACGATGCTGTTTCCGCATTGCATGAAATAAGCTCGCGCAGTCTGCTGCGTGGCTTGAAGCATGCCGCAGATCTTTGCGTAGTCGTCGCTCTCATTGCGGCCAACAGCTTCATATTGGAATATCAGGAAGAAGCGCCTTGTCAACGCTTCACGGTTTCCGACATCCTTGATCAGACTGATATAATCCTCGCCCAGCGCCCTGCATTGCGGGTTCTCCTCATGCTCCAAGTCCTCCCGGACCATGGAAACATGCCGGTCGGAATCTGCGCGCCTTGTAATTGACTTGAATTGCAGCCGCATAGGCGATATTTTCAGCCAGCTGGCAAAGCTGGAGATAATATTAAACTGCTCTTCGTCAGAGCGCAGCGTGAAGTTAATCGGCTCGATCTCAAGGATCTTGATATAACGATTGTCTGTTGTTTCAATGATCCCGTTCCTCAGATCCCTGATGGGAAGATACTCCTGCACGAACTCCAGTTTTTCTTTTCCGCGCTTTCTTTTTTCTGCTGCTTTGGCCATAGTGGTATCCGATCCTCCTGAAATGTAGTTTTCTGCGGTGTGTCCAGAAATAAATGATATGGCCGATATACTGAAAAAGGGAGCCACCATCCACACCCATCGCCGAGACAACCGCCAGCGGTAAAAGTGTCACCGTCATAACTACGATGCGAATGGTGCCGGGCATAGGAATCAGGACCAATTCCGGATATCCTAAAGCCAACATCAGAACTACGGTTTCAATAGCGTTTCTGGTGTCGATCATGCCCCCCAGCAGCTTGCCGCTGTCTGTATAATTTGCCGGTATCGCATAAATGTTGCTGTAATCACCACTGCTCAACGTTCTCACTCACCTTTCCTTTGTATAAGCGCTATGTTGCGTTTACGCCTTGCATTATAGGCGCGTCATAATTCACGATACTGAGACGTCTATAAGAAAGCCGCCCCTCATAATCGGGCGAATTCAGGACAACTCCCGTACCGCTTGCGGAATGAACCCACATACGCGTTCCATCTGAGCTGTACCCCGCGAAAATCAGTACATGTCCCCAGTCGGAACCGTCCGCCAGAAAGCCCAGGTCACCCGGCAGCAACGCCGATGCAGAGATTCCGTATGTATTTGTGTATTGTCGATTGCAGCCGGCACCGATCTCTACGCCAACCGCCGTGTTGAATACCCATGTGGTAAATCCGCTGCAGTCGAGACCAAAGGGCCGAATCGTTCCGGTTGATGCCGAGCCCGCTGCCGTTACCAGCCGAGGTGTGTTCCATGCGTCATTCCAGCCCGGAGCTGATTTGCCTCCCCAGAAATAGGGCACCTTCCCGACCAGCGACAGCGCTGTGGTCAGAATATGCTTTCGCATGGGGCTGCAATTCTGCGCTTCCACAAATGCGACCAGTTCTTCATCGGTAAGCGGAACCATCTGACCATCGCCCAGAGTGCCATATAACGTCATTTTCAATGCAGCGGCCATCTTCTGGATCGCCTCTGCATAGGTGACATTAAATTGATCGTAGGTTGCCTCTGCGTCGATCCCGAAAGCAGTGAGCACCATAGAGGAGTCAAAGGGGTGAATGGTACACACCACAAAACTCACGGTTTCCGTAGTCGGAGAAAGCGTTTCGACTTCGCCCTTCGTGTAATACGTCGCATTTCGCGTTCCTATGATCTTCGTCCCACTATAAATGGGGATATCTACCGTCACCGGTGTATACGTTGTTACAGTGACCGGCTCCGATGATGTGAAGGTTTCGTCCGGCTCATAGTAAGTGCGACGCGCCGTGGTATAGCGATATATTGGCGAACCGTTTACACTCCCAATCTGCGTCTTTTGGGTGACAACTGTCAGCGTAACTGATTTGTAGGTGGAGTAGGTAAGCGGCACAAGGTGTTCCCCTTCATCTGCCTCTGATGAAACAGGAAACATACTCCCTGAAACAGCTCGGAGCTTAGACAGCATGTCTTCCTTGCTGGTGTTTTTCTGCTGCAGTGACGCCGAATAGGCAGCTAAAATGTAACTGACATCGTAGCCCGCCGAGCTCTGCGCATAATTGACCAGAGCGTCCATAGAGAGGTCGTAATCGTATCCGCCATCCGTGATGATCTGTTCCACCTCGGCAAGTGCGGCTTCATAGCCTTCTTCCACAACTACCGCGATATCTGCAGCCAAATCATTGTAGGACTCCAGCAGCGTGGTCGGGTTCTCCAAATCAACATCAGAACCATTCAGGCCAAACACGCTGTTCGTAACGATACTGGGCAGCGAGACAATCAGGATGATGATAACCAGAAAGACAAGGCAGATACAGATAAGTACTTTGAAAAGGGTATGGCGGAGCGACCATGCCGCAGACAAGATGGCACCCCACGGGCCGCCTACAGCGGTTCCAGCGGCAACTCCGGCCACCGCCTTGCCGCCTTCTACACCGGCCTGTACGGTTGCTGCTGCGGCGTTTCCCGCCGCTTCGGCGCCCTTTGCGGCAGCTTGATCTGCTGCCATTTCCCCAGATTCTCTGGCCGCTCTGGCAACCTGTCTGGCCGCTTCACCATAATTGTCGCTGCCATCGCCAATATGCCGTTTGTCCGGTTCGGCCATCTTCCAATTCACCTCCCTGATAGATAGCAAGAAGCCGCATCATGCGGCTACAATCATCGTTCATGAAAACTGACAGCCAGGGCGGTGATATCCCGTCCCGGCTGTCAGCAGGCGTGCTTACTTCTTGCGCTTTGGTGCCTTGATCCCGCCGTCAGAACGTTTTGTCGGTGCTTCAAAGCGGCTCGGCGTACTCTTATAGCGAACGGTTTCCACCGATACAGAGCGGATATTTTCCCCATCATAGACAGGCTTTCCGTTTTCAAATACCGGCTTCCGTTCCACAGCAGGCTCGCCGTGTACAGCGATCCACTGCTGCCCACGAACATCCTCATACACCTGATAGTCTCCGCGCGGCGGTGCGAATCGGGCTGTATCATAGAAGGCCGTGCCAGAGCCATCGCCATGGAGGACCTCAAAATACCCGTCATCGCGGTGTGTGCTGTCTGCCCGCGCAACAGGCGCTGTGAAGCCGGGCATGAAATCGCGGAACACCGCCTGATTGTAAGCAAAGGCATTCTCACCTTGCTCAAATACGGGCGCTTCGGCCTGCTGCTGCATGGCGTACCAGTCTACGCCGTTTGCGGCCTGCATGACTGTGTGCGGTGCGTCTGGCTCGTTGTAGTAGGCTCCGTTGTACCATGTACTGTTCCCATCACTGCCGCTGGCTTCCATGACGCCATCACCAACAGTGCGCAGGGTTGTGCCTTCTGATGCTCCGGGGAAAGCTGCAGCGACCTGCTCCGACTCGGCAGGCGTACCGGTAAAGCTGGGTGCATCATAGAACGCATTACGGCCCTCGCCACTGGCCATCTGATACCATGTGCTGCCATCGGAGGCCGTAACAACGGAGTGCGGCGCAGCAGGTTTCTCATACTGAGCCGTATTGAACAGTTCAACCTCGCTGGTTTTACCATCCGTGCCGGTTGCCGTTGTGCTGATATGCCCTCCGCTGATCTGCGTACCTTTCAGCGTCTGACCTGCGAGCTGAGGCATATAGTTGCCGAGACTGCGGTCGGCAATATCCCCGGCAATGCTGCCGGCCGCTTCGGCGGGACGAGCAGCAACCGAAGATATCGACTCGCCTGTAAGCGCTGCGCCGTTTCTGGCAGCCATACCGCCAATGACGCGGCCTACAAATCCAACGCTGCCGCCCATACCCATGCGCGTACCGCCTTCAACAACAGCGTCTCTGACATAGCTGTTGCCCTTGAATTTGCTGGCGAGTCCGGAAGCAAAGCCACTGGCAGCGGCGCCTGTACCAGTGGCGGTCGAGCCGCCTTTCCCGAACACGCTGCCTGCGCTTCTCGCACCGTATCCACCTATGCCACTGATAACTCTTGCCGCCATCAGCAGCTCCATGCCCATGCTGGAGCCGGTCTGCGCCACGTTAAGCCCCATGGCTGCCATATACGCATCAAACTTCTGGGCCGTCTTGAGGAACGCCAGCGCACAGAACAGCCACAGGAAGATAGAACCCTGTCCTGAACTCAACGCTCCGCCGTTTCCGATATACTGACCCACCGAGGAATTAAATCCGCGGATAAACCAGACGTTCATGACCAGCAGCAGAAGCTGCGATCCGACCATACGGCACCAGCTCTTGAAAACCTGATTGGTGGCTTTGGAGCCGCCCATACAAAAAGCCAGGGGAGAGGTGTAACACAAGACACCGACTACGATGTACCGCTCGACTGCTTCCAGCAGCAGCTTAAAGTAATTCCAGCCGAGGGCGATCAGCAGGATCAAGACCAGAATAGGGCCTACGATCGTAACTGTCGATACGATCGTCAGAAGGCCATTGCTCAAAACCTGCTCTATTCCCGCAAAGGTGAAATCCTCTGCCGTCATGCTCAGATCCATGAGCGCTGTGTATGGGGCTCTGGCAATATCGAGTGCCAGCGTGAAAATCGGCTTTGCATATCCAATCAGCAGTGCAAATACTGCGCCGCGCACCACCAACTGCCACGGATTCTCTGCTTCTGTGATTGGCCCGCCAAACGCACGGAAAAGCTGCCAGACGATAATGAGAAAGAGGATCGCCCACGCTGTATACTTCATCACATCGAACGCTTTCGTGATGAATGGGAAGTATTCCTCCATTGTTACCATATCTGTCCCCAACGCATCGAGGAACAGACCAGAAACAGCATCCATGATTTGTGATGCGATACTGGATATCCAAGTTACGATCCCTTCAAAAATCCAGTCTAAGATAACCGGTCACCTCCCAACTGGTTCTACATTGCTTTTCATCAGCCGGTGTACTGACCTCCGGCAATCAGCGGCTGCAGGTATGCAACGATGAAACCAAGCGTGTTGAGAATGATCCAGGTCACAACGACGCGCTTGAGCCAACTGGTGGCTTCATCAACTGCACGCTGGTTCCGGCTGATCATACGCACCAACAGAGCAATGGCGGCCATGGTAACGGCGACGATCGTACTGATTCCAACCAACTGGCCGTAGATGTCCTGCATGATCGTGGAAAAGCGATCCCAGATTGTCTCCGCCATTACGGGTTGGACAGAAACGATCAGCACCGAAGCCACGCCGACCATGGCCCAGTAAGCTTTCCGGAGCCATCGTTTCCCTGAAACAAGTTGCTTTGACATGTCTTACCTCCTATTGTGTTCACTTGACGCGCAAAAGGCACCGCTTTGAGAGGCTAAATGCCTCGCAGAAACGGTGCCTTCGTTGCGTGCTGCACTTTGGGACGATATTAGTATAGCACTTTCACATTTACATGTCATCGGCGCGAACCTTGCCATTTTGTATGCCTTTTTCTCTGCCATATATCGTGCCGCATATGCTCAATATCACCAGTTCTCCAGTATGGTGAGGACTTCCAGCCATGAATCGATCTCACCGGCGGGAGCCGACCACAGACGCAGCGCAATGATGTTGATCGCCTGTGTGCGGAGCCTGTAATAGTGACGGCTGGAGATATCTAGCCTGTACAGTAGGTCCTCATGCGTCAGTTTATCCGGGCCGAGAAACGTCATGTAGATGATGTCGTACATCTTATGACCATTGACCGGCTTTGTTTTCAATATGCTGACCGCTTCGTTGAGTCGGTCCACCAGCAGACGTGAGCGGCGGATACTCTCCATGCGGCTCTCCAGCTTCCGGTTGTTCAGCCCCAACTCCAGATCAAGACGATCCAAGAGCGTGTCCAGATCCTGCAGCGGGCGATCCAGTTCTTCTGCGACGTTGGCAGGGAAGCACTCCAATGTCCACAGAATACTCCGGTAGTGCTGCAACAAGAGGAACGTGTTGTGATACATGTTCTTCTTTTTTTCCTTCTTTGCCTGACGGATGCGATCATCGTCGATCCGCGCATCTTCCAGTATCCCTCGCTTCGTCAAAAGCTCAATAAATGCCGCGGACTGTTCTGAGAGCTTGCTTTCTTGCTGCTCATAAAGCGTCTTGTCAACGCCGATCTCCTTTTCGTTCATGTCGATAATTCCTTTCACTTGATAATCGGTACAGGGAGCTCGTGGGAGTACACGGCCCTCTGATGAAATGTGCATCCGCACGCGGAGCTATACTATCTACACTTCCGCAGTCATAGATACAATTCTGACAATTCCTACACAGAGAAAAATACGCGCGTATTATAGGGCGAAGAAATGCAACGCGACGTTCTGAACTCTCTTCGGCACGATCGTCCGTTGCCTGCGTAATAAGCCCACGGCTGTACCAGAGACACATCTTGTTCAGACGCATATTGTCCGAGCCTGCAATGTGCGTATTTCCGGCGCAAATACGCATTTCTTCAATAATGCGTTCAAGCTCTGCATAGGAAGGCAGTGAAACCTCTGTATCTGTAGGATACAGTTTGTTGAAAATGAGGCAGCCGTAGGAACCGGGCAGACGGTACAGAGAGAAAGCATCCCCATGCCTTTGAAAAAATCTCCATACCTTAGTCTTTTCCCAGCCCCAGCGCTGCCCCAGGGTTTCCAGAGTTAAAACAGCACCCGTTTTCCCGTACTGAACGGCAGGTGCTAAACAGGAGAATACATTATGAGTATCCATCCACGTTGTGTGACACCAGAGATCCAGCCATGCGTCTGATTCACCGAATGTATAGTTCTGCTCCGCCAGCCGCTGTGTAATACTACGCGGTAGGCAGAGAAAGCCATATCCCTCGGTAACATAGACGGCGCCTTCCGTGCATTCGGCGCCAGAGCACTTCACGACCCAGTCCGTGATGGCGTACTCCAGTTTCTTCGTTCTCGCATCCAATGTATATCGAAGAAATCCGAAACGTTGGAGTTCTTCCATGACCTCTAATGCTGCTGATCGGCTTTTGACGCCCAAGATGCTCTTCAAGCCTACCATGCCACCTGACCACATGCCGGGTATCACATCATTCGTATAACCGCAATAATGTGCCTGCCCCTTGCGGAATGCTGATCTGGAGGCCAGCTTCGTCCAATAGCCCATGATCCCCTTGCCGACAGGCAAGTGCGCACGGGGTAGCTTGACCCACTGGTATTTGAGCAAGCATTTTGGCATGGCGTTTTCCTCCTTCTGGGTGTAACATAAAAATAAGGCAGTCCCTGTTGTAAAGAGACCGCCTTCAGCATCTAACTATTATATTCTTGCTTGTAGTCCGTACAGCGATTCTTGTGGTATCCCAACAAGGTACCAGTCGTCTGCACATTCAATTCGCGTGGGTATCCACTCGCCATTGGAGAACACTTCCAACGTTGTCCCGCAATGCAGACCGCCGTAGCTGCTTCCGTCTGCATACCGGACATCAATGCGATTCATCATTGGATCATATATAAGGGTTCCTGTTTTCATGACACTACACCATCCTTACAAGCGATTCATAACCATTTCCCCATAGTCATATTTTATCATATTAAGGTAAATTCGGCCAAACGAGATATTGCCGCTCAGCGCGCGGCAATCTCGCTTCACACCTGCCGGAAAAGGCGACAAATTAGCCCCCGCTCGTTAGCCCATTTATAGAGTATCAGGAACAAAGTATTCCGGATAAAAAACGGCTATACCCGATTATGCCCTTGAATTGTCAAGCAAAATAGGGTATAATTCTGTAATAAAAAAGTATCTCGCAGGAGGTGCGCTATGGAATTATCCGAGATGCAGGCGCGAGCGGAGGAACTGGAACAGCAGATCTCATATCTGCCTGAGGGTTCCATTACGAAGAAAAATGTCAGCGGTAAGGAGTATTTCTACCACCGTTGGACGGAAAACAAAAAACGGCGCGAGAAGTATATTCCAGCGGATGAATTGGAGGATTTCCGTGCTCAGATCGAGCAACGGAAAGCACTGGAGCAGGAACTGAAGTTACTGAAGAAGCATCTGCCGAAGGTAAAAACTGTGGATACCTCGGCGTTTGCCACAAATGTCCGTGCCGGCGAGGCGCTGCGTTCTTTTGCTGCCCCCGTCCGTAGCTACCGCAAGCGCAAGTGCTTCCGGCGTTTGCGTGATTATGTCTACGGTGAGCCGCAGGACAAGGTATTCATTCTCTGCGGTCTGCGTCGAACGGGAAAGACCACCATGATTCGCCAGGTTTTTGCAGAGATGAGCGGTACGGAATTGGCAAAAACGGCGTTCCTTCAGATCACTGCGAAAGATACGCTGGAAACCGTCAGCCGTGACCTCAAAGCGCTGGAAGCACAGGGGTTTCGCTATGTGTTCCTTGACGAAGTGACGCTGATGGAGGATTTTATCGAAGGCGCGGCGCTGTTCTCTGATGTGTTTGCGGCCAGCGGCATGAAGATTGTGCTCTCTGGTAGCGACTCGCTGGGCTTCTTATTCGCCAAAGGTGAGCAACTCTACGACCGCTGCATTCTGCTGAGCACCACTTTCATCTCCTACTGCGAGTTTGAATCCGTGCTCGGCATACATGGCATCGACGAATACATCCGCTATGGCGGCATCATGAGTCTCGGCGGCGTTCACTACAACGAGACCTCCACATTTGCCAGCAAGGAAAGTGCCGACGAATATGTGGACACGGCCATTGCGCGCAACATCCAGCACTCCCTGCGCTGTTATCAGTACGAGGAGCATTTCCGGCATCTGCGTGATTTGTACGAGAAGAATGAGCTGACCGGCGCTATCAACCGCGTGGTGGAGGAAATCAACCACCGATTCACACTGGAGGTGCTGACACAGAGTTGGAAATCTCCAGGCCTTGGCGATTCTGGCAGCAATCTGTGCGGGGATCAGGAGAACCCTACAGGGATCCTCGGCCGTGTTGACCTTGCGGCTGTCACCGACAGCCTGCGGAAGCTGCGGGAGATTCGCAACAAGCCAGAGCAGGCCGTAGAGCTGGATACTGTTCATGTGGCAGAGATCAAAGATTGTCTGGATAAGCTGGATCTGATGCGGGAGATCGATGTGCTGCACCTGCCGGATGTCAGCAGGAAGTCCAGCCGCACAGTGATTGCGCAGCCTGGTCTCCGCTATGCGCAGGCGGACGCGCTGATCCGCAGTCTTCTGCTGGATGAAACGTTCAGCACATTATCTCTGGCGGAGCGTACCGCCGTGCAGAAGCACATCCTGACCGAGATCAAAGAGCGTATGCTGGAAGATATTGTCCTTCTGGAAACCAAGCTGGCAAACCCCAAGAAGCAGGTGTTTGTCCTGCAATTCCCCGTGGGCGAATTTGACATGGTGATGTTTGACCCGGAAGCAGGCTCTTGCTGCGTTTTCGAGATCAAGCATAGTAAGGAAGCCGTCCCGCAACAGAGCCTCTATCTGACCGACGCCGAAAAATGTGCGCAAACCCAGCATCGTTACGGTCCAATTACCGGAAAGCTTGTCCTCTATCGTGGGAAAAGCCAAATGGTAGATGGCATTCAATATCAGAACGTGGAAGAATACCTGAGAAGCCTTGTATCATAACGATTCAATGGCGACTTGTACATTCTTTAGCTGTAGACAATCGGAGACGGTCATTTCACGCTGCACAATGTTGAATCGCAACTTGTTTATCCTATATGCTATAAACAAGTTGCGCGTTGTAGAGGAGAAAAATGCGATATCTTGTCATATGACAAGATATTTGCAATAACAACTTGACGTATGACAAGATGCACTGTATAATGACAGAGAGGTGAAGCGCCTATGCAAATGACGAATAAAAAACAAGATCTGACCTATCTTTCGTGGTCAGTTTACCGCAATTCTTCCGGAACCGCAGGTTCCTTTTTGAAAGCGTACTCCGAACTCGGCGGAAAGAAGACGTACTATAAGCTTTCCAATTTTGATAAAGCACGCGGTATCATTGGGCATGAGTGCGTGAACGAGCTGATTGTTGACCGATTGCTGACGATACTGGGAATTCCGCATTTGTCGTACCAGCTGATTCATGCAGACGTGACCGTAGACGGCAAGACGCATGAAGTATATCTCTGTGCATCGGAAGATTTCAAGGCACAGAGCGAGTCAAAGATTGCCTTGGATGCCTACAAGGAGCTGGAGGCATTGCCGGATGAGTCTGCATTGGAGTTTTGCACCCGCATGGGCTGGGAAGACTATATTTATCAGATGCTCGTCGTGGATTATCTGATTCTGAACCGTGACCGCCACGGCGCTAATATCGAGGTGCTGCGCAACGGCCGAAAGAAGACAGTTCGTCTGGCTCCCTTGTTCGACCACGGCCTTTCGCTGCTTTGCAGCTGTCCCGATGATACTGCGGCGGCAAAATTCGATGTACTGGCTGACAAGCCCTGCAACAACTATATCGGCTCGAAGTCCACATGGAATAACCTACGTATCATTCCGAAGGATAAAACGCCAGAGCTGACGCCGCTTCACGAGAGTGACAGGCAGATCCTGCTGGATGGACTGGACGGCGTGATCTCTCCGACGCTCCAGGAGAAGATATGGGAAATGATCTGGAAAAGGTGGTGCGCATATGAAGATTTTTGCCATTCGAGATGAATCAGCGCAGGAGCAGAAGAATCTGGCGTACCTCCTGTATTACGAGCAGGAAAAGCGGTTCTATATTGAACTGCCTGAGAACGCGGATGCATGGGAGACACCGCTGCTGCTGGATTCCTTCGTGAAACGCGGGGAAACCACCGTCAATTCTTATTGGAGCAGAATCTGGGTGGAGCAGCGGATCGTTCCGCCTGACCGTCAAAACATCGCAGAGATTTTACGCGACAATCATCTGAAGGAATATGATGAGTATGCGCTTCTGATGCTGGCAATGGGGCGGTGTTCGCAGGACGATTACTATCTCGTCCCCATTGACGAGAAGGAGCTTCCGGAAGACATTACGAAGCGCTTTTCAATGCGAATTGAGGATGTGCTGCCGCTGGAGAATCATTGCCTACTGGTGTTTTTCCGAGACGGTGCCGTGAAGAAATGCGATTTGCAGAAGCACTTTGAAATGACGAAGGCGTTTCAGATTCTTCTCAAGAACCCGGACTACTTTCAGCATGTGCAGATGCAGACAGGCGGATACGGTGTCGCTTGGGATGTGAACATGACTGTTTCGGACACGATGCTCTACCGAATCGGCAAAAGTGTTCCGCTGACGATGGAGGACTTCCGGAACTATGCTGCACACAGAGTCATCAATGCAGCAGAAGCGGCGGAGATCTTGGGCTGCTCCCGGCAGAACGTCATCGACCTGACAAAGCGCGGGAAACTCCACCCGATCAAGACGTCGGAAAAGAGTACGCTGTATCTCAAAAGTGAGGTCTTGAAGCGAAACTGGCAGTAATCATGCCTTACGTCACGCATCGCTCATTCCATCGCTCATTTTTTCGATGAAATTGAGCGATGCTTTTAAACCGTATCAATTTGGGCTTGAAATCCGCTGTTTTTCACAGCAAACAATTCGGGGTTTTCCCCCTGGCCTCTATTCAATCAGATTCTAATCCGCTATCATATATCTGCCAAATTAACGAAAACAATGCGAGGTGCCGCTATGAAAATAAAGGACGAGCCGCAGGCGAAGCAATACGTTATTTATTCCCGCAAATCCAAATTCACCGGGAAGGGCGAAAGCATCGAGAACCAGATCGAGCTGTGCCGCCAGTATATTGCCATGCATTTTGGAGAGGATGCAGCAGAGCAAGTGCTGGTGTATGAGGACGAGGGTTTTTCCGGTGGTAATCTGGAGCGCCCGCAGTTCAAGAAAATGATGAAGGATTCGCAGAAGATCGAATTTGCGGCCATTGTGGTCTATCGCCTCGACCGAATCAGCCGCAACATTGGTGACTTTGCGAAGCTCATTGAGGACCTGGGCGACCGGCACATTGACTTTATCTCCATCCGGGAACAGTTCGATACGTCCTCGCCCATGGGCCGCGCCATGATGTATATCGCCTCGGTGTTCTCGCAGTTGGAGCGGGAGACCATTGCCGAGCGTATCCGGGACAACATGCACGAGCTGTCCAAGACTGGGCGCTGGCTGGGCGGCACGACGCCCACTGGCTACGAGTCAGAAAGCCTGTCCAACGTGACAGTGGACGGCAAGGTGAAGAAAGCCTGCAAGCTCAAGCCCATTCCGGAGGAAATACAACTGGTCAAGACGATTTTCTCCGTGTTCATGGAGACTGGATCTCTCAGCAAGACCGATCAGTACCTGTTAGAGCACCGCTGTGTCACGAAGCGCGGCAAGCAGTTCACGCGCTTTGCTATCCGGAGCATTCTGACCAATCCGGTCTATATGATTGCCGACGAGACGGCGTATCAGTATCTGAAGGAAAACAATGTAGACCTGTTTGCCGAGCGCGCGGAATTCGACGGTGAGCACGGCGTTATGGCGTATAACCGCACCCTCCAGCGTCCCGGCAAGGCAAACCAGATCCGCCCGATGGAGGAATGGATCGTGTCAGTAGGTAAGCATCCCGGCATCATTACAGGCAGCGACTGGGTGCAGGTGCAGTCCATGTTGGATGTAAACAAATCCAAGAGCTACCGCCGACCGCGCAGTAATGTGGCGCTGCTGTCCGGCCTTCTGCGGTGCAGCGAGTGTGGCGACTATATGCGTCCGAAATTGACCAATCGGCATACGGCTGACGGTGAGCTGATCTATACCTATATGTGCTCCACCAAAGAGCGCAGCCGCGGTACCGTCTGTGGCATGAAGAACTGCAACGGCAACACGCTGGACGCCAAGATCATCGAGGAAATCCGCAAACTGTCCGCTGATAAGGAAACTCTTTCTAAACTGCTGGCACAGACCAAGAAGGTCATCAGCGGCAACAAGGAGGGATACGATGCGGAGCTTGCGCTGCTGAAAGAGAAGCACACGGAAACCGAGGACCGCATCAAGCGGCTGGTGGAATCCCTGTCCGTTGCCAGCGAGACTTCCTCCAAGTACGTCATGGAACAGATCGACGAGCTCCATCGGGAAAGTGAGACCCAACAGGCAAGGCTTTCCGAACTGGAAGCCCTCACTGAGCAGAGCCGAATGCTCAATCAGGAGTTCGCCTTCCATCAGGAAATGATTGAATCGTTTGCCAGCGCAGTGGATTCGGCAACGCTGGAGGAAAAACGACGTCTGCTGCGGACCATCGTCAAAAAAGTGGTCTGGGACGGAAAGAACGCCTATGTGTACCTGTTTGCAGAGGATGGAGAGGCGAATTTGCCCCCTGTTGAGCAACCTGCGATTCCGTCAGGAGAGGATAGCGAATGAAATCCTTATGTACTTCCGGCGAACGAAGAAGCTGCAGGGAGAGGTGTCTCTCAACGAGGCCATCGAGACAGACGGCGACGGCGCGGAGCTGTCCATCGGCGACGTGGTGGGGAAGAGCGACACCATGCTGGAGGACTTGCAGGACAAGGACGACCGGGCGCTGGTGCGGCGGCTGGTGGCGGAGCGCCTGACGGAGCGGGAGGCCGACGTGATCCGCCGCCGCTACGGGCTGGAGGACCGCGTGCCCCAGACCCAGCGGCAGGTGGCGGCGGCGTACAAAATTAGTAGGAGCTACGTTTCCCGGATCGAAAAGAAGGCGCTGGGGAAGCTGGAGGAGGCGCTGCGGGAGTACTGGTAAGAAAAAACGGAGTTGGCGACTAAGCCAACTCCGTTTTTTGCGTCATATCAGCCCCGCATGGCCGTCAGGCCCAGAATGATCTGCAGCAGCGCGAAGGCCAGCAGCAGCACGCCCGCGATCTTGCGGGACTTCTGCTTCTGGGTGATGTAGCCCATACCCAGCAGACCCATGGAGACCGCCAGCGAAAGGGCCGCCACCATCAGCGCCCAGGGCGCCGTCAGCACGCCGAACTTGCGCAGGCCCCAGAAGATCACGGCGATCACCAGCAGGATCAGCTCCATCAGGGTCTTGCCATCCAGTTTTCTCATATGTTGTTCCTCCCACTTGTTTCTTCTCTCTATCCTACCGCAAACGGCGGCAAAAGGCAAGAATTTTTCGTCACAGACCCAGCAGCTTGGCCTTCAGCACGGCGCACACCGTTTTGGCGTCCGTCACCTCGCCCTCCAGACACAGGCGGGCCAGCTGATCCAGCGGCATCCGCTCCACCGCCAGAAATTCATCCTCGTCCGGGTCGGTGGCTCCGTAGTGCAGATCCTGCGCCAGATAGAGGTACAGCACCTCGTCATAGCAGCCCGGCGAGGCGATCAGGCTGCCCAGCGGCGTCCAGGATTCGGCGATAGCGCCGGTCTCCTCCCGCAGCTCGCGGCGGGCGGTGACGAAGGGCTCCTCGCCCGGCTCCCGCTTTCCCGCGGGGATCTCCAGCAGCGTGCGGCCGAAGGCATAGCGGTATTGCCGCACCAGCAGCACCGTGCCGTCGGCCTCCAGCGCCAGAATGCCCACGCCGCCGGGATGCTCCACGATCTCACGGGTGGAGGTGTGGCCGTTGGGCAGCAGCACCCTGTCCCGCCGCACGTGGATGATGGCGCCGTCGTATATTTTTTCTGAAGAAAGCGTCTTTTCCGTCAGATCCATGGGGAGCCTCCTTATGTCATAGTGTGGGGATAGCGGCGGGCACATGGGCCCCGCTCTGCAGGTGTTTATCGGCGGTCATTTGATTGCCTCCCTCTGTGTAAGGGGAGGTGGCAAAAATCTTTGATTTTTGACGGAGGGGTTGTCGAATAACGGACAATCCCCCAGTCAGCCTTGCGGCTGACAGCCCCCTTTACACAAGGGGGCCAAGTACGAATGTCCACGGCTTTGCTCACCCGGAATACAGCAAAGGATTTTTCGACAAACTCAGTATACCATATACCGCCGCCGGCGGCAAGTATTTTCCGCCATAGGATGCAGCGGGGCAGGTTTTAATATATGTTTGCAGGGTACAGTCATCCGAAAGGAAGCTCTGTGCCCTGCAAATTTTATACATCGAAAGGAAATACAACGATGAAAGTAATTGGATTCCGCAAGAGCTCTTTTAAGGGCAACGATGGTACTGAGGTCTCCGGCGTCAATCTGTACCTGACCGAACCGGCCGATAAAGGCGAGGGTCTGAGCTGTGAACGTGTCTATGTGCTGGACAAGTATTTGAACGCCTGCGGCTACGTCCCCAAGCTGGGTGACGAGGTGCGTCTGGAGTACAACCGCTACGGTAAGTGCGCTGGCGTACATCTGGCAAAGTAACCACAAAGTAGCTTAACTCTAGCTGTGAACGTCGTGATGATGTGCACCGTCAGAGCTGCCCTCAACAGGTCGGAGTGAGAGCTCCGACGAGGGCACTTGACACCATATCGAATTCCGGGAAGTGCCTGCAATATGACGAGTTCTGTCTCCCCCGTTCACAGTATCCACGAGTATGGAAATGGCATCTATAAGGTCGTGACCTTCAAAGGTGTCCGAGACCCTGACAATGCCTATTTCCGGCAATCAGAGAACGTACAGCACAACGACAAGAAGCTGGACAACAATTTTAGCCGCGCCCGTAACATGGTGCTGCAATACGCGCTCTGCAACCCGTGGGACTACTTTTTCACTGGCACTATAGACCGTGCCAAGTTCGACCGTTTCGATTTGGATACCTACCAGAGCCGCTTATCTCAGTTCATCCGTGACAAGCGCAAAAAGTACCAGTCACAAATACAGGTGCTGCTTGTGCCGGAACACCACAAAGATGGTGCGTGGCATATCCATGGACTGATTTCGGGGCTGCCGGAAGATGTGATATCCCCCTTCACGTCTCCGGCGCCCCAGCGTCTTATAGATGGCGGTTTTCTCAACTGGCCGGACTACATGAACACTTTCGGCTTTTGCTCCCTGGCGCCCATCAGAGACCCCATAGCAACGGCCTACTACATCACAAAGTACATCAGCAAGGATTTGTCCCGGCGAGAATCTGACATAGGCAAGCACCTGTACTTCCATTCCCGTCCGCTCAAGAAAGCCACCAAGGCCAGTGATGTGTATCTCTATCAGCGCCCATTGGATGATCTCTGCGTCAATGAGTACGACTTTTGCAAGATCGGCATGGTCTACGGCGAGGAATGGGCATGGCCGTACCTCTGGGACGGCGCTGAGCCTGCCAATGAGCTTCCTCTGTATCCCGTTGCTCCTGATCCTGAATTCCAGCCTATGACCATTGAGCCGGATTTTGAACAACTCAAGTTTGACGGCTATCTGTGAATATGCACTTTCAAATTTACAGCTACCTGTTTCGTCAGCTGCGCCGATTCTGGTACAAGCTGAAAAGGAAGAAATATATGACGATGAAGTTCTTCGACCATTTCAAATGGTGCATCATCGGCGGCTTTGCGTATGCTGCTGGCCGGTTCTTGTTTAACTACCTGAAAGATTTAGTGTGAGGTATCTCTATGATTAAGTTTCTTATCAATGCCGGTTTTGTGCTGGTGTTCCTGTTTATCTTCGCCCTGATTGGCTCCGGTATGCTGTGGGTCATTATGAAGGTCATGCGCTCCCTGTTCCCGAAGAAGTTCGCCCCTGATAAGAAGCGAGAGAAGGATGAGGTATGAGTGACAAGCTGATTCCAGTTATCTGTTTTCTTGCTTTCCTGATTCCGTGGGAGATCATTGAAGTGTGCATGCAGCGCTATTACTCCCGTAAGTGCGGCTACGATTGTAGTCGCTGCCGCTACTGGCCTTGTCCGGTGCGTGAGTGTGAGCAGCGGCGTAAAGGTGGCGATAGTCAGTGAGTCCCGATCTGCAAGATATCCTTGCCATCCTGATTTTTGGCATTCTCTGGATTGAGGTCTGTAATCTGCGGACGCTTCCGGAAAGGCACGAAAATGAGTGACCTATTATGTTTGCTGGCTGTAAGCCTGTTGACGCTGCTGCCCCTGCATCTTTTCCTTGTGGGGCTGCATCGAGACCGTAAATAAATCCCCCGCCTGACGGCGAGGGATTCAGGTTACTTTTTATCACGTTCTTTGAGTTCTAGTCTCAGTGCTTCAATTTCATCGACAAGTATTTGCTGGTTCTGCCGAGTGTGTTTCTCTCTTATGACGTTGAGAATTGTGTTCATGACTATACCAATAATGACGATGCACCATCCTATAAATTCAATCCTTGTCATTTTATGTCCTCCTGCAATTTTCTTTAATTCTATCATGTGAAAGGCGGTTGTCAAGTATGAAGAAGCTATATAAGGGTTTGATCGCCGCTGTTTTGTCTATTACTCTTATCATGTCATTGGTAGTAACTTCTTGGGGTGCTGCTGCTGCCCTTGCTGATGGTATTATGGGTGATTTAGCAAAGGACTTTCTTAAATGGTGTTTAACGCCTACAACTGTCAATGAGGGTGAAGATGAAATCGTTGAAGCCACAAATCATATAAATTCCGTGTGGCGTACAGCTGGTAACTGTACCGGCACGGTCGAGGTTACATATCAGACCATGTCTGATCTTGTGGTTGACCTCAATATGAATGGCATTCCTTGTCAAATCGGTATGTGGCGTGGCTCCGGTGCAACCGGCTATGTTATTAAGGGTACTGGTAAGACTCCTGTCTGCGGCGGTGTTGTTAAGGTGGATATCACTGGCAAGTATTTCACCAATACAGTCGGCGCAGCGTTCTTGGCAAAGTCCAAAAGCGAGATCACTGCGCCTGACACCAGCACGACAACCCCCACCACCCCCACAATCAACTTTGACGATACGAACATCGTCAACGCTGTGGAGGGTGTGTTTGACCAGCTGACATGGGTCATCCGCTGTCAGTTTGAGCAGATGCAGGATACCCTTGTCAATGGCCGTATCTTGCTGAATATCAATAACCTTATCAGCAAGAATGTCATTCCTTTTCTGGAAGATATTCTGGTGGCGGATTCGTCCACTTCCAGTACGCTGCAAGCGCTGTACCAAAGCTTTGAAAACAAGTTTTCCGACCTGGATAACATGTTTGGAACCGATACCAGCATGACTGTTCATAACGGCGACTTGCTGACTTGGGATAATTCGTCCCGTGGTTTCACCTCGGCCACGGCGGATGGCACGACGAATACCGTCCGCCTGACGCCCACGAAGACGCTGAACGGCTATAAAATCGGCTGGTCCAGTGATGGCTATTTCAATATCGTTCCTGCTGGCGGCGGTACGTTCCCTGATACGCTGGATGTGGGCACTGGCACTGTGACTATGCCTGTCATCGCAACGTCTGAGAAAGTTACAGTACCCAACCCGGCATTAAATGAGCATGTCCCGTCTGGCTATACGCAGTATGAGAAGTTTTCCCCTTATAGCACTACCCCGATAGACCTTGGCGTTGTGCCCGTGTCCGGTATGCAGTTTGAAGCTGGCGTTTCTGTTACAGCTTCTACAGCTAACCCGACACAGCCGCAATACTTCTTTGGTGTAGACGGTCTTTCCATGGCAGTTGCTCAGAATAAGCAGGCGCTTGAGGTGCGCAGCGGTACAAATTCGTATAGCTATTCTTTGAATTTTAATGGTTCTGCGCATTCGCTTTTTGTCTATTGGAAATTCGGTACATCGTGGCGACATGGGGGAATGTCTAACGGGATTGCAATGAGCAGCTTCCCCTCAACATCGAAAACACTGTATCTCGGTCAGGCGAATGGTATTAGTCCGATTGAGCGTTTCCCGCAGACCGGGGGCGGATATACATCCACTTATAATTATGCTACGTCCAGATGGAATAACATAACGATCAAGGATTCATCGGATAATCTTCTGTATGAGTTTGTGCCCTGTAAGCGCAATTCAGACGGAATGGCCGGATTGTACCGTGTTGAATTTAATGCCGGTACATATACAGGCGGTACATTCATTTCGTGTGATGATGATTCTGCGGATTACCATCTGTCAAACGAGATTCCTCTCACGGTTGAAACGACAGTTACAAAGCCCGGCAACATTGTTCGTATCTACCGCGATTCCGGTAACTTCTGGTATGCGCGCAGCGCGGACGGCACTACCCAGAACTTTGACGCTATTTCTACTGTGGCGCTGGTCAAGGCATTTCCCGTTTATGAGTATAGCTCTTTAAGCCAGATGACCTCGCTGCCGGATGGCACGTACCGTATTTCATGGAGCGGGACAGCCCAGACCGTTACGATCAACTATCAGGCGTATTCCAAGTTCTTTGCCTATATTGCCAATCAGATCACGTTTAACCGGAATTGGCTGGATGAACGGCTGAATCACCTGAATATCAGCGCAGACAGCATTACAGTGGATGCCTATGACGATACCACGCTGTTAGGCAAGCTGGATGATATCAAAACCGCCATCGAAAACATCACCATTCCCGCCGCTGATAACACAGCGATCATCGCCGCCTTAGGCCGTATTGAAGCGCAGCTCGGCGACCTCAACGTAAACCTCGGTGATCTCAATATAAACGGCAGCGAGTTTGACGATACGGATATTCTCAATGCCATCAATAGCATTTCGGCCTATGACGATACTACGCTGCTTGGTGTGCTGACCGATATCAACACCCGGCTTACCAATATTGACGTATCTCTCAGTACTGGCACGGGGAATACACCTGTTGACCTGTCTCCCATTCTTGAGAGCATTACAGGTATCGCCGCCACTCAGAGGGATATTGCCGCCTCGCTTTCTGCGCTGAATAGCAGTTTTGAATATAAGTTTTCTGAACTAGATTCTGTATTTGATGAGGGTTATATAGATGATTCTATCTATCCGTATCAAGAGTTTCCGTGGGATGCTGTTTTACGAGATAATCTGATGTTTGATTACGATGCTGGTTATACCGTAAACAGCATTGCAGTTTTACCACTTGTAACTATTCCTGATTGGATTGTATCAACTGATGGTTCTGACAAATATCTTGCTGTGCCTTCTTCCGGTGTGTTTCCCGACACGTTGGAAACTGCTGGTGGGACAATAACATTTCCCTCTGGTGTGCAGAGTATCTATTGTGATGTGTTTACTGGTAAGTGGTATATGAATACTACCAGTTCACAAGGTATTTCTTTTAATGAAGCAACCAATACGCTTCTGAAGCAGGTGTTCCCGGTTTATGTTTATTCGTCCTTTTGGGAGATCACAAGTTTCCCGGATGGTAAATTTGTGATGTTCTGGACGGGAACTTTGCCATTTGTAAACATCCGTTTTCTCCAGCATTCCCGGTTCTTTTCTCGTCTGATTTCTGTGATTGAGAATACTCACGGCGAAAAGATGGATGTCCTTTTGGATATCTATAACGCATTAGAAAATATTCCCGGCGTGGGAGATATTACGGTATCACCTACTGATCTCACTCCCGTCATCACCAGCATTGACGCCGTGGGCGTGAACATTGAGGACTTGAACGCAAGCCTGAACGCCAATTTCAACACGAATATCGGCTCTCTGCTGGACAAGCTGGATATCGTCATTGAGGGTTCCTCTGAATCCCTAGAGAATCGTATCAACATCACCATTGACGCCAGCAACGAGGCCTATAATGTGTTCTACGTCACCGGCGAGGATGGTGAGACGCAATCCGTGACGGAGTTCACCGGCGATCTCACCTCTGCTTCTGGCCGTCTGCTGTCCCTGCTGTACCGTCTGGTATTTGCCGATACCCTGTCCGGTGTAGATGATGATCTAGACGGCTTCGAGGACTTTTTCACCAGCCAGGGAGACGATACCAGCACACAGTCTATGGAATCCCCGTATGAGGAGAGTGAAAATGTATGGTTAGTTTCCTGATTACCAAACTCATCAGCTTCTTTACCGGGCTGGATGATTTCTTTAAGCTGTGGCGTGATATGTTCGATATGCTCCCGCTTCCGGTCAAGCTGCTGATCTACTTCGCTTTTGGCGGCTTTATGCTGCTGTGTCTCCTGCGTATGCTGGTCAATAGGGGGTGACGGTACATGTTCTTTCAGATGATCCGTGAGTGCTTCACATGGCTGCCTACGCCGCTCTCCCTGCTGGTCAACGCTTCCATCACCATCTTCGTGGTGATCGTGGCCGTGCAGGTCATTAAGCTGCTGGTCGATCTCGTGGAGTTCCTTGCCAAAATCTTCGGCGGTATTTTTACAAAGGTGGTGCAACTGTTCATATGAGTAACCTGCTTTCGTCCATTGAAATGCTGTTTAAGAACGGCTGGAAGTTCTTCACGCAAACCGATGTACCCGGTACAAGTATTTCCTTTGCCGTGTTCACGGTCGGCCTTGCCCTTATCCCGGTGTGCTTCCGGTTCCTGTCTATCATGCTGGGTCATAATATCGGGGAAGCGGATTTCTCCACCCTTAGTCGTATCCATGGCCCTACCTTTGGCGCTGCTGGCTCAAGCCGCTACCGCATTTCGGATGGCCGTAAAAATGATGTGAGGTAATTGCTATGACTTTTGAATCTACACTTTCAAACCCTGATGATATCGTCCGTTCTCCGGACACCAGCTATATCCCGGATGATACCGATACCGGTGGCGATGCCACGCCCACGCCGCCCATTTCCTCCATCGACGTGGACGATGGCAAGACCACCGTGGTCATTGTCCAGCAGCCCACCGCCGATACCGGCGAGGATAAAGCGGATGATACGACGGATGGTGAGGACGAACAGCCCACCGCTGACGTGCAGCTCACCACCACCGTTGATGAACAGGTTGAGGACGTGACCGGCCTGCCGGGTGTGGTCAAGTCGGTGTTTGGGGAGTACCATCCCCGTACCCAGACCATCACGGAGACTAGGGCAGACGGTACGGTTTTGACCTCCGTGGAGTGTGTCCCCGGCCTTGCCGGTCTGGACTGGTATTGGCTCTCCGGTGTGTTTATGTTCGGCCTTGTCCTCTGGTCGTTCTTCCGCTTTCTGGGAGGTGTGCTCAAATCATGAATGAAATGATTGAGTTCTGTACCGCCATTCTCAACGCGATCTGTGATTTCCTCATGGAGCCGCCCATCTTCTACTTGTTCAGTCTAATTTGCTTCGCCGTTATCGTCGGTATCGTGCGCAGCTTACTTAGAAACAAATAATTGTGAAAGGAGTATTGCACTATGAATGTTGCGCTGCTGTCTGCTTCTGCGGGTGACGCCGCTACCGTTTCCGTCTCATCCCTGTTGACCTCTATCGGTTCCGTGTTCACTTCTGCCATTGGCTGGGTCGGCACTGTCGCTTCCACCATCGCCGGTCAGCCTATCCTGCTGATCTCCTGCGTGGCTATCCCCCTGTGTGGTCTGGGCGTTGGTCTGTTCAAGCGCCTGCTGTCCGCCAAGGCTTAACCGCCGCCCTCTGTTGAAATCTCAAGAAAGGAAGATATGAAAATGACTGAGATTATTTCCGCCATTACCTCCGTATTCACCTCCGCCATTGGCTGGGTTGGTACGGTCGCTTCCACCATCGGAGATCAGCCCATTCTGCTGATCTCCTGCGTGGCCATTCCCCTGTGTGGTCTGGGTGTTGGCATGTTCAAGCGTCTGCTGTCCGCTCGTGCCTGATAGCCCCACAAAAAGGGGTGGCGTGCGTGCGCTCGCCGCACGCCGCCCCTTTTGAATCTACACTTTCAAGATGGTGATTTGTATGAATAAGTTTGATTTTAAGCTGCCCAATTTCAAGTTCCCTAAACTGAAAATGAAACCTCGCGCCAAGCCTGTGGCGCTTTCTCTATATTTCGGTATCCCCGGTGCTGGTAAATCCACCTATGCCGCCTACCTTGCCAAGAAGGACATGAAGAAAGGCCGAAAGGTCTGGTCTAACTTCGGTATCACCGGCGCTCTCAAGTGTGAAAAATCCGACTTCGGTAAATACCTCATGACCGATGGTCGTCTTATCATTGATGAAGCTGGTCTGGAATATGATAACCGTAAAATGTCCATGACACCGGATGAAATCTATTTCTTCAAGTATCATCGTCATTACCAGCTGGACGTTGATTTCTTCTCTCAGGGTCTGGACGTGGATATTAAGATTCGTAAGCTTGCCCGTCACATCTATCTCATTAAGCCCTCTCTGCTGCCGTTCTTCATCAAGCGGAAAGAGATTGGTCGGAAAGTCGGTATCAACGACATGACCAAGGAAATCTGTGATGAGTATTTCTTCGTCCCGTTCATCGCCGGTGGTACGAAGCTGATTTTCTCCCCGCCCCTCTGGAAGCTGTTCAATACCCTGTCCCGTAAGCCCCTGCCTGAAAAGCTGTGGGAAACGTGGTGATTATGCTGCTGCCTGATTCGGTGTCTGCCAATTCAATACCCTGCGAGGATAGTTGTTCATCCAGTCCTGGACGGCGGCTATCCTCTTTTTGCTGACTTTGGTGAAGTCTGTTCCCTTTGGAAAGAAACGGCGTATCATGCGATTGTGGTTCTCTACGCTGCCTTTCTCCCATGCGCTGTAACTGTGGCAGTACCATACTTGGAAGCGCCTGCCGCCATAGATGCTCTGGCATAGTTTGTCATACTCCAGAAACTCGCTGCCATTGTCGGTGGTCAGCGATTTGAAGCGCTGCGAGAAATCCGGGTATTTCCGCTCCAGCTTGTCAAATACTCCCCGGATGGTAGCCGCCTTTCTGTCCGGCAGTTTGAAAATAAGCTCCTGCCGGCTGTATCGCTCCGTCAGCGTCAGCAGCACCGGCTTGGTCTCGGCCTTGCCTATAATCAAGTCCATTTCCCAGTGTCCGCGCTCAGACCGCCGCCCGATCTGCTCCGGCCGGTTCTCAATGCTGGGTAGCTTCGGGTGTGCAATGCGCTTCTCGGTATCGTCCTTCTTCCGCTTCTTCCTGCGCTTCTCCCATAGATGCTTATTGCCCAGCGCATAGAATACCTTCTTGTCGATGTAGCTGTACAGAGTGCTGACGCATATGGACGTAGAAAAGCGGTGGTTTCTGGCTGCCGCCAGTGCCGCCGCTGGTGAATATCTGTCCTCTATGATCTTGTGCTCTATGTAGGCGGCAAAGGCGTAGTCGCTGCCGATCTTCAGCGGCCTGCCCTTGGCCGTCTGGTTGTAGTCATGTATCTGCTGTCCTTTCTGTGCAGAGTAGCGTTCTTCATCCCAGAAATCACAGGTGTGCATATAGCTGCCCCGCCGTAATTCGTAGTAGATCGTGCGCTCACAGAATCCCAGCTGCCGCGCGATCTCCCGCACCGGTATCTTGTTTCGCCGCATAGCTTCCAGCTGGTGCCGCTCTGTCTCCGTCATGTTGTGCCGCTTTCTCATCTCCTGTACCTCCTCAATAAGCGTTGTTGGAGTAGTTTCATTTTACCACAATAGAACAATACCCCGGATGACCGGGGCATTGTTTTTAGTATCCGTATTCGACAAGCTCTCTGTATCTCTTTGCAAGGCGCTCATGGAAGTCTGCGTATGCTTTTGCCTTTGATCTCGCAGGGCTGTCAGGGTCTATCCAGATATAATGCCCGTGGTTGAAGTCGATTTCGTCCCCTCTTTCACGGAAATCCCATGTGACGTAATTATTTTTGCTCTTGCCAATTACGTAGCCATGGTTCGTGTCGATGTAGGCGGCTTCGATGATGGTATAGCCCTCGTTCGTTGTTGCGATGATTCCTCTCATAGTAATGTCCTCCCAAAATGAAGTGTGAGTGAAGCACAGCGCGGGCGCGCTGTGTTTCTTCACCTCCACGCAACGATAAAAGCCCTGTCAAGGAGACCGTGGAATAAATCCAGTGCGCACACTGGTTTTATGCCGCGAAAGCTCCTTTACAGGACTTTTTCGGTGTGGTATCTTCATTCCCTCACTTTGATATTTTTTGTCAATGCTGAAAAAACTTCTTGACATTTGCTCATAGGATGCAGCGGTTGCCCGTCCGCAGGCAACGGCTCCGTTCCCTTTTGTCAGGGGTAGAAGGGCGGCGCTCCCGCCCTTTTAGTCATGAAAGGAGGAAATCTCATGAGCAACATTCACATTGCCGTCAGCGGTGCGGACGCGGCGGTGACCCGGCCCGCCACGCTGACGGCGGGCATGGTGGGCGCGGCGGTGACGTTTTCGTTCTCCGGCGAGGCGTGGGCGGCGCTGGAGAAGATCGCCGTGTTCCGGGCAGGGAATGTCCGCCGGGACGTGACCGCCTGGGAGAACGGCACCTGCGCCATCCCCTGGGAGTGCCTGCGGATGCCCGGCGAGCATCTGCTGGCGGGCGTGTACGGCGCGGACGGCGACGGCACGGTGGTGATCCCCACGGTGTACGCCGACTGCGGCGTGATCCAGCCGGGCGCAGACCCCACCGGCGACCCTGCCGCCGATCCCGACACGCCGTTTTTCACCCCCATGCTGGAGCGTGCCCTGGCGGAGGCCAAGGCCTCCGGCCTGTTTGACGGCGCGGCAGGCCCGGCAGGCGCACCGGGCGCGAAGGGTGACAAGGGCGAGAAGGGCGATGCCTTCGCCTATGCGGACTTCACGGCGGCGCAGCTGGCGGCGCTGAAGGGCGACCGGGGCGAAAAGGGGGAAAAGGGCGACAAAGGGGACACCGGCGCGAAAGGCCCCTCCGGTGACAGCTACACCGTGCTGGGACTGTACGCCACGCTGGCGGCCTTGCAGACCGCCCATCCCACCGGCAGCGCCGGACAGGCGTGGTTCGTGGGCACGGCGGACAGCAACGCCGTGTACCAGTGGGACGTGGACAAGGCCGCATGGATCAACGTAGGCGCACTGAAAGGCCCGAAGGGCGACACCGGCCCTGCCGGAGCCGACGGCGCTCCCGGTGTGAAGGGCGACACGGGCGCGCAAGGCCCCAAGGGCAACCCCGGCGAAAAGGGTGCAGCTTTCACCTACGCGGACTTCACGGCGGCACAGCTGGCGGCGCTGAAGGGCGAGAAGGGCGACAAGGGTGACACCGGCCCCCAAG
>ERZ780157.828-NODE-828-length-37044-cov-3.602747_pt1 | contig 37044 bp, 56 predicted proteins | sample MGYA00511169_ERZ780157 | MGnify/ENA primary metagenome ERZ780157 (study PRJEB29588, sample SAMEA1965149) | human gut metagenome | biome: human gut; feature: human-associated habitat; material: faeces | place: Denmark | collected 2008/2010 ...
TTCGTCGCTCCAGTGAAACCACCCATCGAACCCGTGCTCCAGCCCGCCGTCTCCGCGCCAAACCAGTTGCCAGGTACCTCGTTCATCTTGTAGAACCACTGGTCGCGAGGCGTCACCGACCACTGCGCGTTGAAGGAGCGAGCTGTGGGCAGTCCCTGGTACGCGTCGTAGTGCGCCCGCAGCACCGTCTCGTACTCGTCGCCCGTGAGCACAGCGCGCACGTACAAGTGCGACGTGCTCTCCCAATTCATCGTCGACCCGTCCACCGTCACCGTGTACTGCGAGCCCGTCAGACACACCAGCGCGCTCCACTCCTGGTGGTTGATCTGACCCGAGTTCTCCTCCACACTCAACACCACCTGCTGCGTCGCTGCGTCCTGGATGGTGAATGACTCCTTGTACGCGTCGCTTCGGTAGGAGCGCACGACGCTCACCAACGTGCCCTCGCACTCCACGACGTGGAGGGAGAAGGAGCCGTGGTACGCCGTGTCGTGAATCACCGCCGTGACCTCGTACGTGCTGGACGAGGCGGCTTCTCCCTTTCCCGAAATGATGCACGTAACAGGGTTCAGCGACAGCCCCGCGGGAAGCGAGGGCGTTACGCTGCAGTTGGTGAACTCGACGACCTTGGGACGGATCACGATGTCCTCGTACTCCACGTAGAAGGAGTAGGAGGCGGACTCGAACTCGATGCCCGTCGGCGCGACCAACGAACACACCAGAGGCTGGACTTCGTAGGCGCGGGCGTACTGCGTGGCGGCACCGGAGAGGATCTGGAAGCGGTACGCCTTGTAGAGGTCGGAGGAGAGGTAGCTGAAGAACGTCTTGTAGGTGGAACTCGTGTAGGTGATGCTCGAGGCGGAGATGATCTCATTCCACTCGCTCGACGTGACGTCGTTGTGGCCTTCCCAAACGAACGCGCCGGGAGAGGAGGCGTAGCCCGTGTAAGGCCAGATACGAATGCCATTCACGTACGGACGCGATCCCGTAAACGCGTACGTCACCTGGCCGGGGAACCTGCCGACAGGGACCGTGTAGTAGTTGATCTTCGCGAAATCGAAGATGCTGTTGACATTGGAGCCGACATTCGAGGAAACGTCGACCTCGTCACCGTAGATGAAGCACGGATCGTCAGGGATGGACGGAGCAAGAACCGCCATGAAGGCGTCGAAATCGATGAAGGACGTTCCGATCACGGGGAAGTGGAGCTCCACCGCGAGAATGTTCGCGCTTGACGGAAGCGTCTCCGTGCTGGGGCGGATGATGCCGTAATAGCTGGAGGAGGGGAAGGATCCTTCGGACAGAGTGGTGGGCGTGGGAACGCCGGCCGGCATGTGGTCGCGGAAGACCTCGACGCCGTTGACGTAGGCCACAATACCGTAACGATAGTTCATCTGGAGTTCGTAGGCAGCCATGTTCGCCAGCGATGTGAACGTCTTACGGAAGTACTGGGTACCCGAAATCTGGGACGTAAACGAACCGAGGGTAGCATCTTGCCAAGCACTGTCGTCAAAACCAAACGAGGTCCACTCAGAAGGAATCGTGGAAGAATACGAGGTCAATTTCCACTGCTGCTCCTTCATAACGGCGTAGTAAAGGGAAAAGGGGTAGATCTCCTCGTTGGGCTGCGTCATAAAGTTGCGGAAGACGATGTTCCCGTAGATACCAGCGATCTTCACCCACGAACCCGATTGCCAGGAATCCCTCCCGGAGTCCAAAAGATGGATAGAGTACTGACGATTGGTGCTCTCGGGCAAGCAGAATTCCACATCTCGAAGTTCGCCCTTGGCGAAAGAAGGACTTGTCATGAGGAGTTGGCTTCCAGAATACACCTCGAAGGACTCTTCATAGTAGTAGCTGTCCATGGTCTTCTTTGTGAATCGCACGAACACCTGGTTCGGCTCGCAGGTCAACACGCTTGCTGCCAATGCATCTACGGTTTAATCTTCACGCGGTCGTATACAGAGGAAAACGGAAAGAACGACTGTTTTCTTCTTCATCATACTACTTTCTTTGCCTTTCCCTCTCCCTATTAGTGTTACGACATTTATTCGCCCGTGTCCCAATCTGCCCCATTATCCATTGGCTCAGAATACATGTCGCCCGACTTTTATTCGATCGGCGTTTCGGCACCAGTTTCGTGCGCAGTTGGGGTCATATGACACGGTGCAGGCGGTAATGGAGGAAGGCATCCATGTTTGATGGAACCAGTGACTCTTTGGAGAAGGGTAGTGCAAGAACGAGTCGAATTGCTATAGGGAGGAATCAAATGATTGCTGTGCATAGTGAAAGGGAGGTTGGGAGGGAGTTTGCCACACCACGTCTCATCACTTCTATGGAATCAAAAGACGTATTGTCACTCTCCTATGGAAAGAGGAAACCCTCCAGTCATTATTTCTCGTTTTAGGAAATGTGCTTGCAGTGGGATTGAACGAAAAGAAAGCCCCTTCCTTTACATCACCCCTTCCGGCAGGATAAATCAAGTCTTTCATAGAGCACACATTTTCCAATTAGCAAAGCAGAGGAGCGCTCCTTTCTCAGTAACAGGAGAAACGTCGAAACCGGTGACACAATTCGATATAGGGACATAGGTACCAGTAAGAAAGGCACTTCGTAGATTCGTCTTGGAATGGCGCTCCCTCCCATGTCAGAAGGACCTCTATCTTGTGGTAACGATGTCGTCTTTCTATGCTCTGGCTGTAACACGATGAAAAGAGCCGAAGCCTTCTTCAACGTGCGTACACGGTCGCTGTGCAATACGTGCCATGCATGCAGAGCGAAACGCAGAGGAGGTGGGAAATGGGAATGGCTTCTCATCCGTAGTTTCTACCGCAGTCTATCGTAGCTACGCCTATGCTATGCGTTCTGTTGTGCATAGGAAAGGGTGTCCGTTCTATATCGAACAGAACAGAAGAATTGTCCCTCACGCTACCTGGGTTGTGACTCCCAGGAACGGAACGAAGACATCCGCCTATGTAGCAACGCTTGTTTCTCATCGCACACTGCGCAAAGCGTCTCCCAGCTGCGGAATCAACGCTCTTTCCCTTTAGTACTTGTAACAAACGATTCTAATGCTTTTTCTTACAAAAGTGAACCACACTCTTGTCCACCTCAGTTTCATTCAGTTCCCTAGTGAACTTGTTGAAGAGATCGAGGTTCAGCGTCCTGTTCTTGTCCTGTGCGCTTTTGAACTCTCTTCGGAGTTTGGACCTACGCCTCACTATCGCAGCCCATCCTTACATGGGATGAGGAACATCAACTGCAAAACCCTTCGTGAGGATGCTAAACGCATACCCACGGTATCGGAGGTGCTCGATCCACTCCACCTTGTTGTAGGCATAGTTGATGAACCGCTCATCGAAAGAAGGCAAGAATTCAGACTTCTTCACCACGACGTACGGCTCCTGCGTCCTTCCCTTGAAACAGCTGACAGGAGTGAGTAAAGGAGTGTAAGATGCAAAGAACCATTTCGCAAAGTGATAATCATGCAACTGATCCCAAGGTCGGAACGTATTGCACCTTCTAGATCGGATGCAGGCAAGAAGGCCGCGTTTGTTTTGCGGGAATTGCCTGTTCACTCTGCTGGAACACTCCTCGAACGATTTGCAGGAAGAGGAATACACCTCGAAAGCAGTCACAATAATAGCGAGGTGGTCGTCATCCAGGTACTGAGACGGAAGCGATAGAATGTTGGCGTACAGGTTCTCTATCGGTGAGGCAAATGAAAGGAAGGGACCCGATGGCCACATGTCCAGGTCTGCCAACCAAAAATGGTTCGTCTTGGAATTCTGAATGGCCAGGTTGCGCAGCTTGTTGATCGGATACACTCCCGGCTCTGTTGCGATGAACGGGAGGATCGAAAGACGGCGATCGAAATTGTCACTCTCAAACCGAGTACGAAAGGAATTCGCCTCCTCTGGATGCAAAAACAGCGCAATAGAAAAGGGGCTATGCAACAATGGAAATTCGCACGCAGTACCCAGTCCATCTCTTCAGAAGAATGGGGAAATAGGAATAGCGTTCCAAACTACTCATCAAGGAAAACACGCAGTAGCTACGTTCCTTGGCTCGTATATGTCACGTCATTCACGACCGAAGCTGAATCGGAAGGAGTCGGCTTGACTGACTCCTTCCTAAAGATGACGGCTCGGATGCTGGGAAGAGGCGATGGAGTTGCTGGTTCATCCCGGGTCGACACAGAGAGTGGTCCTGGTTTGGAGATGGGAGGAGGAGAGGACAAGACCGTCTTGCTCTCCCTTAGAGGTTTGTTCGCAATTGTGTCGGCGCCATTCTCACGAAGTCTCCCTGAGGAGGAGAGTCCACACGCTTGTCTCTCGGCTGTCCACTGCTTGTGGTCTTTCAACTACGATTCAATCGGAAACGGGGTCTATACCACCCCCTGTACCTTCCCAATCGATGAACTCGTTCTGTAGTACAATCTACAATCGAGAGCAGAGCAAAGCGGTACACCACGAAAAGAAGAACAAATGGGAACAAAAACAGTCGGGTCGATCCCGTACAGCCTTGAGACATGGTAATTCTGAACTCAGGTTCGATACTGTGTAACAAAACGAATCAAATACAAGCAATTTAGATACTGACCTTAGGGGCTTCCTCAGGAGTAGGGGTAACCACAACTGGAATTGGCTCAGGGGCGGGAGCAGGAGCAGCTTCAGGAGCGGGAGCAGGAGCGGGAGTTGGCTCGGGAGCAGGGGCGGGAGCAACCTCAGGAGCAGGGGCGGGAGCTTCAGGAGCGGGGGCAGGAGCAGGAGGAGCAGTCTCGGGAGCAGGAGCAGGAGCAACCTCAGCAGGCTTAGCAGGCTCGGCAGCAGCCTCCACAGCGGCCTCCTCAGCAGCGGCCTCCTCAGCAGCGGGCTCCTCAGCAGCCTCGACGTCTTCCTTCTCCGTAATAGGAAGCTCATTGGACTTCTTGCAGCAGAACATGACAATCAGCACAATCACAATAATCACAACAACAACGATGATGATAATGGCCAGATTCAGACCAAAGGAAATACCCTTGCAACCCTCGCTGCTCTGATAGGTCATTTCAGTGTTATCGAATATAAAGTCGCTATCAATCTCAAGAGAGAACGGCTGCTCGTCGTTTTCAGCAATTCTGTCCTTGAAGTTCTGAAGAGGGTTGGGGTTCGTCTCAGAGTACGTGCAGTCATCGAAGTAAGAAATATCGTAGAACTCCTGATCATTGATCTCCTTGTCGTTGCAGGTGAACTTGTAGCTGTTGTAGGTGTTATCCTTCAACGCAATAGCAGCTCCGGTGATGGTAGTGGTAACAGTCGTGACACCATCTTCAACTTCCTTGCTCTTCACAGTGTAGGTCACTCTCTCGGCATACTTGAATCTGTCTTCAGTGCAGTCACCGCCGCTGAAGTACGTCTCCGTGACCTCAAAGGTCTTTCCCATCAGACCCTTGTTACCGACAATCTTCACAACCTTCTGGTTCACTACACGTCACAGACCCGCAGCAAAACGCACCATTTCTCATGTCGCACTTGCCCTCCCAAGTTCCACACACTACAACGTGATACGATGAGAGCAGGGGATACAGTCGAACTTGTACTCGGCAGGCTTCAAAACCTTCGTAACAGGGCGGAATGACTCAGCGCAGACAAGAGTCGCAAAAATAAGTCCAATGACAGCAAACGATCTCATTCTTCTTTACAAGTACTTGCGGAATAAGTATATGTGAAAAATGTGTTTTCCATTCTGGAATCGTAATTGTTCCTTCCCATCATGGCCCACATAACCGCGATTGCCGGCTCACGGAAAGAGATAATCCAATCATTATCGCGCACCACAATTGGTGCTCCACTACCCTTTTGGATGAGCCCTTCCCAACCCTGGGGGTACATGGGAACACGAGGTATCCAGTCGCTACTTCCTCCTTTTACCCTCACGCAAAGAATTCAAATCGGACGAGACGAAGCCCAAGCGGGCTGATACGCCTTCCCTGCGAGTACGCCCTTTTTGCTACTCCCCTACAAATACGGCAGAATGGGCTCATCACACATGAACTCCCATGGACTCTGTTCTGTTGCTGGTTGATGTAGTATCCACAGGGGAATTACTGCGGACTGTTTGAGCACCAAAGGCACATCCCCTTCTCCCTTCACAGTTGTCCCGTTTTGGCACGCAGAATGAAAAGCAAAAACAACAACGATTCTGTCTCCACAGTGTGACAGAAGAATCGACTCCAATCACCGAACACGGAAGAGACCATAGCCATTCCATTGCTTTCCCTTTCACTCTTCATTGGGGCTGGAATTGCTGCTCCTTCACATTATCGTTCATGAAGTGGACAAGGGTCTCCGCAGTTCTTCTATTCGTCCTACTCTCTCTGCTTGCAGCGGTAGAAGGAGATACGGTCCTTAGACCCAATCTCTATTTCGGAACTCGTTCGCAGACGAAGAACTCCCACCTCGTGTTCTCTCACTACCCCATTCACTTTTAGTCGGGAATCCTGTGGTTTGAAGGATCGCGTCTTGATAGTGTTCGTCATGAGTGCAGACGCGAAGACGACATCAAACGGTGGGGGTGGAAGGAATTTGATGCTGGCAGTTACGGAAAGCAGGTCTTGACCGATGTCCACAACTACGTGAGACTCGACGTGGATTATCTGCAGGACGGGGATACGTGGGTTGCACAAATCAAGGGAAGGGAAATCAGAGGAAAGAAGCACCACAACGTGACTCTCATCTTCTACTACGGCGTCACGGACGCCTCGTCCTCTCTTTCTCTACCATCCATTTCAAAGCATCAGAGGAAAACGGTAGTCGCGGTGATGGTGTGTGAGCGATAGGGACTCTCGGATCCGGTGAGCGTCTTCTTCCAATCTCCTGATACGAACGCGAACCATTTCTCTATTGAGGAAGACGCCTCCAACATCTCCCCCTCCAACCTCAACCACCCCTTTTCCCCTCTCCGCTTCCATGCCTCGAAGTCGAAGAACGACGATATTCTCAAGAACTCCTTCTGGTACGGAAAGCAGATGAATGCGAAAGATGCCTGGCAGTTCCCTAAGTGAGCATTCGGTAATAGTGTTATCGTAGCGTTCTCAAGCAAGTTCTTAAAGAAGGACTCAGCAATGTATACGGGGATTGGCGACGTCATCTGCAGTCCTACCAAGAGAAGTTCACGTATTCCTGTTCTCTCATCTAATAGTCATCCGGGAGAACCGCTTCCCTCCATCACCCAGGACCAGCTCTCCATTCCATTCCAGCCCCTTCTCCCCAACTCCATCGAGCGAAACGCCAACTTCATTGCCGTCCAGAGAGTGTTCACGCTTCCCTTTTCCATCCGCATTGTCGTCGATCGGGTGATGCCGGATGATGCTCCCTCCTTCTGGAAGGGCGTGAAGAACACCCTCTTCGGAAAGGATGCACCGAAACCTCGTTTTTCCAACGAAGAATTCGACGCGCTCCTGCAGTCCCGAAGTCAGACCTTCGTCACCAAATTCAACCAGATTTTTGACATCTCTTCCTATCCCTCCGAATGGCAGCAGATCGCCAGAGCGGGACTCAGCAACCTCATCGCGGGAGTTTCGTTCTTCTACGGAGATACGATCCAACGCACACCCGACGGGTCGCTTCGACATACGCACGAAGGCTCGCTGCTCACCGCCATCCCCGGCCGATCCTACTTCCCCCGCGGTTTCCTCTGGGACGAGGGCTTCCACCAGCTCGTGGTCGCTCGCTGGAACCGCTCCCTGAGCGAAGCGATCCTTTCCAGCTGGCTCGGTCGCATGGAGCCTTCGGTCGTCCTCGCCGTGACGTCTCACGTGTAGGGCTATATCGAGCGCGAGCAGATTCTGGGCGAGGAGGCGAGGGCCCAGGTGCCCGCCGAATTCATCCCACAAAACCCGAACATCGCCAACCCTCCCACCCTCTTCCTGGCGGTCGATTTTTTGGCGGGATGGAGTTCGCAGACGATCGAAATCGACGCTTCTGGAATGGCGAAAGAACCCTCGATTTCGGATGCGTCTCTGTGCAAGTGGCTCTCGTATTTGATGTCGTCCCAGGCGAGCGAGTTGGAGTCCTCCTTCAGGTGGTTCGGACGCACTGAGCGACATTGCCTCGCGTCGGGGTTTGACGACTACCCTCGCCACCGCATTATATCGGACAAGGAGTCGCATGTGGATCTGCTTGCGTGGATCGTGTATGCGCTCGACGTCGTTGATCGGCATCATCTTGGCGTGGGTGACGAACCGCGCTCTCTTCTCAACCGACTGAGACCGCATCTGCTCGAGAAGCACTGGGACGCGTCGAAGCATTGCTTCGGTGATCTGGGCGTGATTCGTCAATCGGAAGGAAAGGACGAGATCGGCTTCGAAACGCACGTGGGCTATGTCTCGATTCTTCCGTTCGCACTCATGTTGATGGATGTCGACGATCCGCGCATTCCAGAAATCTTGGACATCATCGAGGATCCTGACCAGGTGTGTGCTGTGCTTGCTTCTTATTGTGTAGCTGTGGAGCGAGTACGGACTGCGCTCCCTGGCAAAGAACGACGAGTTCTTCGGAGTGGACGAGGATTACTGGAGAGGCAACGTGTGGGTTAATATCAACTACTTGGTGTTGCGCGCGCTCCACGAGAAGTATGGAAAGGAGGGTCCTGCCGCGGAACGGTGCATGCGTGTGTATTCCGCGCTTCGCGAGAATCTCGTACGGAATGTGATGGAGCAGGTGAGACAACTCTCCTTTTGTGATGAGTAGTATAAGAAAACGGGATTCTACTGGGAGAATTACAACTCCAACACGGGCGAAGGAAAAGGCGTGCACCCGTTTAACGGATGGACGACGCTGGTTGTCCTCATTATGAGCGAGCAGTATTGAGGAAGAAACACACAAATGGGGGATAACGGAATTCACTACGATTTCCTTGTTTGTTGCGCAAACCGTTTGGTTGACATTATCGATCGCATCCGGAAGGATCAATTCCTCGCGAAGGACTCCACCACCCAAATCATCGAACTCTCCCAGCATCGATCCCTCCATCGAGTAATAGAGAACCCGCTTCAACGAGTTGTCGTAGACCGACACTCCGACATCACTCGATGCATAGTGAAAGAGCAACGGTTTGACTCCTTCCTGTACCTCAAATCCGCAATCCAAGAAGCGTGTGTTCTTTGCATCACCTAGACAATCACCGAAATTAGCTGTTCAGACTGGTAAGCGTCACGCCATTCAATTCGGTCGCATGCGTGGTAATGCGAGTCTGACTCTGTAAAGCTACCCAAAACGTCTTCTCTCTCGTCATTACACTTGCTGCACTGATGCCTCCACTCTCCGAACGATTCTGAACAGACGACCAGTAATCACCGATTCTGGCGTACTGCGTTACACCCTCTATGCTTCATCCCACGTCCGTAATTGCACTCTTGGTCACGGCAGCGAACGAATGCGGAGTGGTAGCAAACAGGAGAAGGGGAGTGGAAGAGGGAATGGAGGCGATCGGGCGATTCGCCATTCTCAAGTCATACTCAAGCACGTGATTGCTACTGGAAAGGAAACTACAGTAAAGGGAGAAGAAAGAGGTTACAATTGAAAAGGAGGATAGCCCACAGTGGATGATGTGATGGGCTCGTCCGTTGAAGTCGAAGTCATGATGCACGCAGAGCGCGTGTCGAGGACATGTGCGTTGTTTGCCTGCGTGAATAGCAGCACTGGAGAAGAACTCGAATTCGCGCAATGAAGAGACGAAACGCGAGAGAGGCCGCTTAGAACAGCTGTACGCGTTCCAGAAGAGTCGAGACGGATTTGGTCAATGGCTGAGCACTGCTGAGAGGCGCAGAAGAGAGATGACGACAAATGCGTTGGATTACCCACCAAATCGCATGCATCGCACGTGAGAAAAACGGGATCGTCAATGGTAATGCGCTGCTTCGTCACAATGGAGAAGGATCGAGGCGGAGTGGAAGCACGATCATCCGTCATTTCGTCCACCTCTTTCAGAATGCTACTCATCTCATAGACAGAGGCCTCATCCATATGCAATGAAGCTGAAGACGGTTGAGTCGACTGCTTGTACGACTATGGAATACAGGGCCTACTGTGGATACGAGTAGTTCGTTCTTCAGTCGCTCGATTTCCATCTGTTGCTGCTGAATTGTGTTCATCTGGTCCTGGACCATCAGGTCCTTCTTCATAAGCTCGTCCTTGGTCTACTCCTCACCTCTCCCGAATCCATCTACGAGCTGGTGGTAGTACTTCTCCTTCTCGCACTCGGTTCTCAAGGTCTGAAGCGTTGCCTCGTCCACCACGCACATGTTCTGAACGAAGATTCTCCGAATATCAGATAGCTTTGCCGGCTTGTTGCACAACGGGCAAACTCCGTTCAGCTACAGATGGCGAACCAGAAATAGGTATACCCGTATTGCCTGGTCGATGCAACGCGCACAGAACACGTGTCCGCACTTAAGGCAAGTGATCTGATGAACTCCCTTGTTCGTCATTCGCTCGCAGCAAATACAGCAGACACTCTAGTCATTGACTCCCAAAGAAGAGAAGAACTCCTTCTGACACACTCTCATTCCCAGGGCTACTCATTTATGACTCGCAAGAGACGCGAATGAAACAAACAGTCCAACCCACAAAGTACCTAAAGCCACTGCTCTCTAAGCTTCGGACTACGAATGCCGCGCTGGTTCAACGCTCTCTGCAAGTCCGTGATCTTAAAGGCAATATCGTTCTCTAGCGCTCACTCAACCATAAAAGCACATACGATTCAAGCACAGAACAGCTAATGAAGTCTTCGACTTCCCATTCAGGAAATTGATTATATACGTCGCTCCCTCGTCCGTCAGATTGTTCCCTACAGATGACTTCCACGCCCATCACCCACAAGACAAATCCAAAACCCGAACAGGGCAGGAAGTGTCACGCAGCGCCAGCAGAATCGACAGAACGCCTCTCTGCATAATGTTGTTTTCTAACCCTGTCATCGGAGACGATTCGCAATCTACCCGCAATGTACAGCTCTTGGAGCTCCGGAAGCGCCTTCTTGCGAATGACACCGCTCAGCTTCGCACAACCGTCCGCCTCCATGCACATGCCGCTGATGATCAGCTTCCGCAGCTTCGGCGTGTTTCCCGTCGACAAGCCCTCCAGCAGTCCACCGAGCATGTCGTCACTGTAATTGTCTACGCCTCACCCTCGTCCAGTAGAACCCACAAGAAAGATCCAACACGCACAGATTCGGGAACTTGTTCTCCGTGAGCAGGGCGCCGAAGGCACTGAGCTTTACGCTTGACAGGTTGCACTCTATGAGTGAGAGAGTGGGAACGACCGAACGAGAAAGCGTAATCTCGGAAATGAACTCGCTGCGTCCGTCGATGGCGGCAACGATGGCGTCGAGCGCGTCGTCGCCAATGTGGTTCTCTACCCAATGACTCGTCTGGAAAGAGCCCACCATTCAAGTTGATGCGGCACCAGGGCACGGGAGACAGCGAGAGGATCTCGGCGAAGAGCTTGCCTCCTTCCTCTTGCAAATCGTTCTCTAGGACTTACGCCATACGACCGGACGGACGATTCAGAGAGACAGCCTCCAACTTGGGACACGCCTTCGACGCAACCAACTGCTTCAGCGCAACCATGGATTTGGAAGTGATTCTGTTGTCTACTCGTGAGTACACTCCCTTTCCCGCTACCGTCGATACTGAGGTAAAGGAGCTCCGGACAGCAGCCGGCAGAAAGGGCTTCCACGAGGCAAATGAAACCATCATCGGTAAGGGCGTTGCCGCTCAAATTCAGCTCCTGCAGGTACTTCAGCGGCTTTGACATAAGCATTTCCTTCAAGTATTTCGCTCCGTCCAGCCCGATTTCGCAATCTACACATAAACGCGAGGTCCAATGCGCACAAAACATGTCCAGCACGTGGAGCTCGCAGAATTCCTCTCCAGAAATGATTTCCTCCATGTGCTTCACTCCATCGAGATACTTTTCCTTCCCTACAAGCGTGATTTGCGTCGCAAACGGTCCGTACACTGAAGCTCGTATATCTTCTCCATTCTCCGGCGCTAATATCGAGTTATAGGAGCGACAAAGGAGAAGGGGTGCCAGAAAGAGTCCCGATTCCGTGAATGGAGTACCCGCGGGAACCCTGAAAACCCAAAAAGGAGGGAAATCTCCTTCCTCCCGAATCTCATACATGCAGAGAATTCGAGCATGAATATGGATGATGAAGTGAAAGCCAAAGTCGTAGTCCATGGTGCGTACGATCCCTCTGTTTCACGTGTAGTGGAAGTGTTGCTGCAGTCCACCTGCTCAGAGAGCATTCCCAAAGTGGAGGGAGAAGTGCGCTCCTATTTGGAGACTTCGTGCACCAACTATGTGAACGGTCCGCTGTCATTCTCCGGTAATCTATATCTCGTGCAGTGCGTTTCCTCCGTGATCATCTGCGATATTCCCGATTCTGTGGAGCAAGTGCCGTTTTGGAAAGCAGAATTGGCGATTCACGTATTCACGCTAAACCAAGAAGGATCAGCGGCAGAGTCCCTGGACGGGACGGACGATGTCACCGCCTTTCATGAGTGGATGCTCCCTTGCTCGGAGTTTTATCCTCTATGGGACCAGTATGCGATATTGTCCCAATTCACTGTAGTCTGGTGTACGACGAGAACATCAAAGCGGACTTGCTGAACTACGCGACATCAGCCTTCATTTTTTCCCTGAATCATGTCAATCCATCCATTATATCGCTGAATCGTGTTCTACTGCTCCACGGTCCTCCGGGCACTGGAAAGACCTCTCTGTGTCGCGCACTCGCAGAGAAGCTTTCCATCCGTGCGTTCTCTCGCTTCAGCCATATAGCCTTAATCGAAATCAACAGCCACAGTCTCTTCAGCAAGTGGTTCAGCGAGAGCGGAAAGCTGGTGATGAAGCTGTTTGACTACATCCACGATCTCCTGAGCGGCGGAGACACCATGCTGTTCATTCTCATTGGTTCTTCTTGTTCCCGGCACTGAGGGATAGACGAAGTCGAATCGCTGTCGGCGTCGAGGAAGGCGTCGCTCTCTGGAACCGAGCCCTCGGATGGAATGCGCGTCGTGAATGCCCTCCTCACTCAGGTTGCTTTCCTGCGTCTGCGTCACGAGTAGATAGACAAGCTGAAGAACAATCCGAACGTGATGGTGCTGACCACGTCAAATCTCTCGGGCAGTATCGATGATGCGTTCATTGATCGTGCCGACATGAAACGGTACATCGGTAATCCTGGAGAGGTTTCGCGGTTCGTTATTCTGCGAGACTGCATCGATGAGTTGTTGCGCGTGGGCATCATTCGTGATGATGTGAAGTGGGTGGATTATCGCGCCATGTGCAACGAGAAGAACGAGGTCTATCAGCTGTTGTGCGAGATCGTGAAGGCGACCGAGGGACTCAGCGGAAGGGCGTTGCGGAAGTTGCCATTTCAGGTAAGACTTGAGTGCGTTGGTGAGGGTTAGGCGTATTCCCAGTACCTGTGCGGTCAGTATGTCGTGCTGAAGGACTACTTGGTCGCGCTGAAGAAGGCGGTACTTGGAGAACGACGGGATCGGGACCAGTTGCATTCGTGTATGTGTTTGATGGAAGAAACACCGAACATAAACTACAGTGCTCATCACTTGTGAGCTCGCGTGGATCTACGAGGCGATTCGACTCCCGTGCTCTTCTTCGCCAATCGTGCGCTCTTTCGGGGCGAAGTCGGCGGAGCTTTGCCCTTCTTTGGTGTCTTTAATGTGTTTTCATCCGTTTGTGATTCCTTTTCTTCCTCCGTCTTTCCCGTCTCTTTCATTTCCTCCACGGGCTTTTCTTCGGGTTTGTCTTCCTTTTCTTCAGGTTTTGCCTCCTCTTTCTCTTCGGGTTTGTCTTCCTTCTCCACCTTCTCTTCTTTCTCTTCGTTCTTCTCTTCTTTCTTCTCTTCAGACTTTTCTTCTTTCTTCTCTTCGTTCACCTTCTCTGCATCCTTCTCTTCAGGCTTCACCTCTTCCTTCTTCTCAGGCTTCTTCTCAGCCTCTGGTTCAACCTTCTTCTCCTCCACCTCCATCTTTCCCTCCACCTTCTCCTCTTCCTTCTTCTCCACCTTCTCTTCCACCTCCATCTTCTTCTCTTCCACTTTTCCCTCCTTCTCCTTCTCCTCACTCTTTCCCTCCACCTCCATGTCGCTATCCGCGTCCAGATCCAACAAACGATCATCCACCTTTCGCTTCACCTCCACAGGCTTCTCCTCCTTCACGCCCTCCGGCGTCACACCCTCCTCCTTCACGCCCATCTTCTTCTTCTCCTCGAAGCCCTCGCGCAGACGGGTGATTTCACCATTCACACGCTTCTTCTCTTCCTCGCTCAGACCCTGCATCTCCTTCGCGCTCGCGTCCAGACGACGCTGCGTCTCCTCGTTCCCGCTCGCTGGCAACCAGTACAACTTGGGCTCTGCTGTGGTTTTTATGAAGTGACTCAGCGCCTGGAAGGAGGACAATCGATTCTCCAAACTCATCTGAAGACGGCAAACGCGCTCCTCCAATTGCAACTCATTCAAATGACTCAATTCACGCTCCTTCTGCTCACGCTTCACTTGAATCTGAGTCGTGCGAATCAATTCACTCTCTTGCTTTTCTCTTTCAATCGCCTCTTGCTCCAGCTTGCGCTATACGTGGATCACAAAGTCCATGCAAACCTGACGCTCGAAGAGGGTCTGATCCTTATTCAATATCGTACGAGCTTGGTTCAGATGACCTAAAAGATTACCAAATAATCGGCGATTCCGATTCTGTGCAGCATCTCCCATACTACTCGAGATGCTCTTCATAGCCGCCTTTCTACTCATCACTTAACACAACCCATTACCACCTTTCTTCCTTCACTTCTTCCGTAATCTCAACCTCGCGGAAACCGCCAATCGGGCGCTAGGCGTTATTCCTCCTCACCAATTCTACAGATCTGCCCATCCGCATCGACGAATTGCTACTGGAAATACTAACCGACGATGAGACGACGCGTCTCTTGGAATCACTACTCTTTCAGCGAATACTCCACTCACATACATATCCTGGTCTCTCCGATCTCTACCCATGTCCCCGCGATCGTAACCATCCTCTCTGCGGTCTCTCTCTAGAGATGAACGGAAACGAGAGAAGAGGGACTTCTCGTCGGATACATCTCATTGAGACGATTGTAAATCTTTTCGCGATCGCTTTTAATCCTGCGAAGCTGGCTGGAAATATCTTCTCCACCTACAACAATGGGTGAGAAACCAGAATATCTCCATGCAGCAAATTAAACGTACTCTGACTTGACTCCATTTCCCTGTGATTATACGCTGTAATAATGGAGAAGGAGAGGGATTGCCGTTTTTGTCATTCCACTTCTTCTACCCATTATCCAGATTCCAGAAATCATGCCTTCCGCTAATCCGAAATTTGCCCATTTTGCGGTGTTCATTGACACAGATAACGCCTTGTCAATCGCTCGTTTAAACAAACACAGTTACAGCTCATTGGCAGCAACGAAAGTGGACTTCTGAAGCTCGTCGAAGACCTCCTTGTGATCAAAGAACATCAGGTATTCGATATCATCGCCGTTGTAATGATACAGTTCAAAACAACCCACAGGCGTCACGGCATGCTGATTCATGAACTCCGTGATCTTGGGATAACTAACCATCACTTGCGAGGAAGGCCTCTTACACTTTCATGGGACCAAACATGTAGGACATCGAGTTACGGTAGGGGAAGGAACCGTAGAGGACGTTCATCTTGGGAATCGTTATGACCTTGTAGTCGTCGCTGGCAGGCAACGCCTTGGCCACCTTCAGAGCCTCAGGTCTGTCGTCCAGCACGAAGAAGGCACTCCATTTGTTGTCAACTACGGATGAACTGACATGAATGATCCCTACTGGGGTTCTTCACCTGAGAAGGAGTCGTGTAGTAAGCGCTTCCCATCATCACGAAAGGCGGGTCCGTGGGAATCAGCTTGCCGACCTTCTTCTCGAAGTCCATGCATCCCTTCATGCAGTCCTGCATGCTTCCGGAATAGTTCATGTTGCTACCCATCACTCTCACGCCATCTCTCCCACATAATCGTCATCTCGCGGAATTCCTTCATGTCCACAGTTACGTTCCTTCTCGTCACCCAACCTCGACACCACTACTTGAAGAAGCCCATGTAGCACAGCCAAGCGATACACAGGGCAACGATGACCACGACGACGACAATAATAGCGAGGAGCACTGGATTCATAGCGAAACAAAAGAAATAGTGAACGAATCCCAACTGTAGAGTCGAGTTCGCTTCGACCAATCAAACACGGATAATCCCGCCGTTCCCCCAATCAATAACGTGAACCACTTTCTTACCGGCAAATCGCAGCTGACTGTATCTCGTCCAAACAAACACCAAACCATAAAAGACTACTCCACCTCTCTCGACTTCTCCACCAACTGACTGTACAGCGAGTCCTTGTTGCTCAACAGCACCGCCGGCGCATCGAACTCCTTCACCTCGCCCAAGTCCAGCACCAGCACCTTGTCGCTGTCGCTGATCGTGTGGATACGATGCGCGATGGTGATCACCGTGCTGTCCTTGAACTCGCTGCGAATCGTCTTCTGGATGTTCAGGTCCGTCTCCAGATCGATCGACGCCGTCGCCTCGTCCATCAGAATCACCTTCGACTTGCGCAGCAGCGCTCTCGCCACACACAGCAGTTGTCGCTGTCCCACGGAGAAGTTGCTTCCATGCTCCTCCACCGCCGCCTCCAGACCCGCCGTGTTCTCCGCGATCACCGTCTTCATCCGCGCGCGCTCCAGCGACGACCAGATCTCCTCGTCCGTGTACTGGTGGAAGGGGTCCAGATTGTCGCGCACGGTGCCCGAGAACAGCAGCGGCTCCTGCGGGATGATTGCCATCTTGGAACGCAGGTCCTCCAGACCGATCTTGCTGATGTCCACGCCGTCGATCACGATACGACCCGTCTCCAGCTCCACGATACGCATTAGACACAGCACCAGCGAGCTCTTGCCCGCGCCCGTGCGACCCACCACGCCCACCTTCTCGCCCGGCGCGATGTGGAGGGAGATGTGCTTCAGCACGGGATCCAACTCGGGACGGTAACGCATCGACATGTCCTCGATCACGATGTCACCACGAGAAGGCCATGACGCCTGCGTGGCCGTTGCCTCGATGTGCGAGGGCGCCTCCGAGGGCAGTTCGGCGTACTCCTGAATGCGTTCCACCGACACGATCTGCGTCTCCATGTCCGTCGCCATACGCACCACCCAGTTCAGCGACTGCGTGGTGTCCAGCGAGTAGCTGATCGCCAGCCCAGCCATCGACGTGAACAGCGTGCTCGCGGGGTTCTTTCCGATCACGGACAGCAGCGCCGCGGCACCGATGATTACCGTGCCCGCGAACTCCAGCCGAATGCCCAGCCAACAGTTGCTGCTGCTTATAATGAAGTACGCACGTTGGTTGAGGTCGAGGAGCTGGTAGTTCTTCTGAATGAACTGTTCCTGCTTCTCGTACGCGCGGATCACCGGCGTGCCGTCGATCGTCTCGCCGAAGTTCGCGTAGATGGGCGAGCGGCTGATGGAGTCGAGGCGCTTGATCTCGCGACTGCTCCGCACGTAGAAGCGACCCTCGTACACGTAGTAGAAAGCGAGCACGACCACCACGAGAAGGAACCACGGCGAGGACATCGTGATCACGACAAGCGTCGCCATCACCGAGAACAAACACGACAAGAAGGATGCGAACACACCAGGCAGCGTCTTATCCACTGTGTAGATGTCCTTGCTGATGCGGTTCGTGATACGCCCCAGCGGCGTCTGGTCGAAGAACGACATGGGCGATCGCAGAATGCCTCCCAGCAGCTTGTCGTGCAGCGTCGTGGAGGCGTGGAGACCGCGCATGTAGAGAACGAGGTGGGACACAGCGGCGATGAGGATCGTGACGATGCCGAGAATGATGTATATCACGAGGTACCACACTGCGGACTTGTGCGCCGTGTCGTTGCTCCAGTAGGTCACCCACCAGTTGTTGACGGCGCGCACCACCTCGGCGAGGATAAACACGGCGAGGATCGAGATCACCACCACCGCGCCACCCGCCGCCGCGAAGTACAGCGAGTACACGGAGCGCTTCACCTGACCCTCCACACGCGTCTCCTTCGTCGTCAGACGACCGTCCTTCTTCTCCGCTGGCGCTGCTGCGGGCGTTTCGTTCTTCTCCTCCTCCAGTGGCGACAGCTCGATCGGCGACTCCTCCTTCTCCTCCTTGCCGCCCTCCTGCTCCTTCGCCTCCTTCTGTGCCGCCAACAGGCCAGCCAGCACGCCCTCCTGCTTGACGCTCACCTGATCGAATGTTCCCGCGTCCTCCACGACGCCCTTCTCCAGCACGATCACGTTGTCGCAGACGGGCAGGTACTCGAGCGCGTGCGTCACCAGCACCACGCACTTCTTCTTCAGCAGACCCTTCACGCACTCGCGGAAGATGTGCTTGCCCACGTGCGCGTCCACCGCCGACAGCGGGTCGTCCAGCAGGTAGCTATGACTTAGTTTTCTCCATCATATCACACATGTCACAGTTCTGGTACACCGCGCGCGCCAGCGAGATACGCGTCTTCTGTCCACCACTCAGGTTGATGCCCTTCTCGCCGATCTCCGTCGCGTCGCCCGCGGGCAGGATGGCGATATCCGGCTTCAGACAGCACGCCTCCAGCACCTTCTACGCCTCACGCCACACCCACTCACACACCTCGTACTTATCTGCGTTGAACGCGCTGCCGAACAGGATGTTGTCGCGCAGACTGGCATTCATGATGAACGGCGTTTGCGGCACGTAGCCGATGCTGCCCTGAATCTTCACCACGTCGTCGATCGCGCGCGTCGTGTCCAGCTGCGGCATCTCGCCCAGAATCGCGTTCAGCAGCGACGACTTGCCTAGCGGTCAGAAATCGTCCCGATTTCGTACCACAGCCCACATGGCCCACAACCGCAGTGAGTTGGTTGGCGTTGAAGGAGAGATTGAGATCGCGCAGAACGAAGGGTTCGTTGTGTTCCTCCTCCTCAGGGATCACGACGTCGCTCTTCTTGGACTTCCCGAAACAGCCCCGATTTCGCTTCTCCTTGCGCTTCTCCTGTTCTCGCTTCACTGACGCCTACAACTCACGCTTCTCCTCCTCGCTCACCTCGCTCCAGAAGAAGTTGCCGTTGGAAATGGAAATGCCGGTTTCCCCGCGGTTCTGTCTGGAGGGCACGACGATCTCGTCGGCGAGAAGGAATCGCTGGACGCGCTTGAAGGAGACGGAGCACTCCGAGATGTTGTTGATGGTCTAGCAATGAGTGGAGAGAACCGAGACAACGTCAGGGAACATGGTGAGCGGGAAGCGAAGGATGTTGAATCTACGTGTCAGGAGGCGAGGGCGAGACGAACAAGGCGATGGCGGTGAAGGCGGTGGAGCTCTTGAGCTCGTGGCCGGAGAGCACGTAGGCAGCGAAGGTGGCGATGGCAGTGAGAAGAGGAATGGCTTCCCACAAGGTGGAGGAGAGAGTGTCCCAGACGACCGATCTACTGTGAAGCGATGACACGACACCCACTTGCGCAGCACCGACAGCTCGTCGCAGCGGATGCCCGAGATGCGCTGGAGGAAGGACTTCTCCCACGACTGCAGCTTGATCAGCTTCATGCCCTCCAGCGCCTCGGTGGTGGTGTTGATGCGGTGGTCCTTCACCTTCATCAGCTGACGCTGAATGCCCGCCAGCTTCTTCGAGATGAACCGTGTGACCGGAATCATGAGAATCATCACCACCACGCCTGCCACCGTTGCTGGGCCGAGCTAGGGGTGAGTATGGGAGCACACAGGCACTTGGCGCCAGAGCAGGATCAATGACACGATGATCTGGAAGGGTCCGGACCAGAGCGTTTGGAGGTAGCTGGGAGTGAGGAGGAGACAAAGAAGGTACGAGGTGATGTCCTGGAACTTCTGACTGTCCACCTCCATCAGATTCATGATCTCGCCCTGATTGAACTGGGCGCGGGCGGAGGAACTCAAACGCAGTGACTTGTTGTACCTGGGAGTGATGGGGGAGACGTTCACTTACACCATGGTGATGCAGCTCGAACGAAGACGGAGACCCGTTCTGAAGCAGAGATAGAAGTAGTTACGCAAACAGAGACTCTGGAGCAGAGCCGCGACAAACATGATCAAGGCGTAGTAATAGCCGTCTGCTTTTGGTGCATCCGGGTCTTCCAAGAAGGTGGTCACCTTCTTCAGCATCACGGGGCCGATGAACTGACAGATGTCGTGAATCAGCTTCAATCCCGCTGCAACAAAGAAGGGGACTCCGAACGCCTTCACCATGCTCTTGAACAGATCACGCCTACGCTCAGAGCGGGAAGGAGGAGTGATACGTTTGATTCCATTTTTCGCTAATGTTCGCGTAGATGGAGTGCGCCTGGTCGCATTGGCTACACACTTACGCAGAGAAAGAGGAGAAACGATAGCTTGGGGAGATCATTCGCCTCCAAAACACGCTTGCTCCCAAGCGAGAGAATGGGGTTTAACCACAGAAACAGGATTTTTGAAAAGAAGGAAGCCTTCTCCTCGTAGCTCTCAGGAGACTGGCTAGAGTGTGAGTCGAATCCCCCACGAATGTGTACTCGGTTGTGTCCTCTTTCATTAAAAAAGAATGAGCAGATGGTGTTCCTGCCTAATACTGCCAGAAATCGCCAGTGATTCCGCTGTGTCATTGTTAGGCGATTTCATTTTTCTCTCAGATGCGCTCATTCGTTCTGTAGAGGGGTGGGGAGCATGCAACACGGTGTCTTTCCGTTTGTGGTGCCGATGATCCGCCCTTGCCGACGCAGCAGTCTATCCTTCTATTCGTCCATCCTCCCGTCAAGCATCGTTGCTGTAGCGGGAAACACGCCTTCCTTTCTTCTATCGAAGGTTGACAGCTCGCGTTGATAGTCATCATAGCCAGTAGTCACTGAACGCGCGGGGGAAATGCGAATGTAGTTATTGCGTTTTGAGCAGTGGAATCGAGCAAAGAAGATGTCTGCCAACAACAGTGGAGCCTTTATCGGGAGGGTCGTTTCTCTTGTGTCTGCTTCTAACATCCGTTACGAGGGCACGATTCACATGATTGACAATGACAAGATTACGCTGAAGAACGGTAGTTGTGGAGGGTGATCGTCATTTTCAGTTCGCATCTTTGGTACGGAAGATCGTGAATGCGAGGTGTTTGTGGGCGTGCAGAAGGAAATGAGGCCGGTCATCACCTTCAGCAAGGGCGGAATCCGCACCATCAATATTATCCCTCAGGTAGAGCGTTCATTCCCTCTTTTCTGTAGTATTCGTTCTTCGATTCAAGCATCGTGGACCAGGTCAGTGAGCCCGTTCGCTTTCTGTGCGCCGTAGTGATGAATAGGCGCCGGTGAAGCGTGTTCAGGAGAAGAGACGCGACACCCGTTTCATGAACACAGTCGGGGAGGGGAGTTACAGTGAGTCGTAGAACAATGGCAACAATGGCAATAATGCCAGCAATGCGAACAATGCGCCTGTGGAGACTCCGGAGGAGCCCATTTCAAACGACTTTGACTTTGAAGCATCGAACATGAAGCTGGAGAAGGACGATGTGAACCAGACGGAGGTGGCTCCCGCGTACAAGAAGGGCGACTTCTTCGACACCCTCCAGGACGGCAAGCAGCTGTACGCCATCGTGTTTGCGTTGATCGTAGGGAGAACGCGGGTCGTCGCTACCGCAACGAGAATCTCGAAACGTTCGGAAAGAAATCCATCGAGGAGCACAACCGCGAGTACCGCAACTCCTATCGCAACCGTAGCGGAGAGGGAGGACGATGAGGAGTAGAGAACCGCAATCGCCAGAACAACAACAATTACGGAAAGAACCAGAGGTGGAGTCGTCGCGGTGGATACAACCGCAGACCCTACCGCAACAACCAGAATAACCAGAACCAGAACGTGCCGGAACCTAGCGCTGATGCCGTGAATGTGTAAGGTGTTGGCTCTGTTTCCAACAAACACTCGAGTCTTCCTCTCCGTAGCTCAGGAGGTTGAGTTTGGGCGCCTTCTTCTTCTTCTCCTCCGTCTTCTTCTTGGGCTTCACCTTGATGCCGATGGACGACACCTTCCCCTTCTTCTCGTCGCGCTCCATCGCTTTATGTCCGAAGGACAGGTTCTCGATTCTACAGGTGAGCCCTACGTCGCAACACCACTTGGCCTGCTCTTCCGCTTCTTTCATAATCATGTCTTGTTGTATCCTTTCTATGCATCACAAACGAACACAGAAGGCAACTAAACACCTCTTCTTCGCGACCCATGCGTTCCTTTTCTCTCTTCTCCCTCTCCTTTCGAGAGCGCTCCATTTGCTCGTAGTCCTTGTATTCCTCGTCATCCATGGGACGCACGCCATACATCAGCTTCCGTCTCTCGGCCAGTTCCTCCTCCTCCTTGGTTTTGTTTGCCATCAGCTGGTCATAGAGCGAACTATACAATGAGCAGACGCCCATAACCCAAACACGCGCTCCTTCGGGACTTCTTTTGAAAGGAACAGGGGATCCGCTTTGAGTAGCGACTTTTCCTCAAACCTCCCGGTCTAGAGATGATTCGAAGGACATGACTCCCACCTTCTCCGAGGAATGGATTTCTCCGGCTGTATAGAACTTCAGCTTCTTTTCCTCCGTTCCAAACGAACTCTTCGGTTCCTCCGAGGCCATGGGTCCAGACTCTACCGATGATATCTCTGATGAATCCCAGTACAGTGGTACAGGAAGTAAGTGGCTTCAGAAGAAAGAATGAATCGACTTCCAAAAGGAGGAGTGATTTTGGTTGAACCGAAAGGACTCATTTTCGCAACAACCATGGTACTACTGATTTCATTTTGTTGATGACTAGTACAACGAGCACCAGCGTTATCAGGGAGAGCCGTCGTATATGTCATCCACGTCGAGTTTGGTGATCAAGTCGATTGAGCGTATTGAGTCGAGTTTGAAGGACTATTCGTGGTAGGAGTCGTGTGACTGCATGAATGGAAGGAACGATGTGTCTCAGGCCTATTTGTCCGCCATTGAGAATATCCAGGAGTTGAATCAAGCAGTACGCTATATGTAATTCTTGTAATATCTGTAGGCCGAGATTCGGATGAGTCACTTCATTGTCGAGCCCACGAAGAAGGAAATTCCCGATAGTAATACCACCGTTGCTTCTTCACTGTAGTCCCCTCCACATTGGCTGCGTTCTTTCCGAAGGAGAAGACCGATATGGATCAGACGCTCCAGAAGGAGTACGACATGGATGACTTTGATACAACGAAGGCAGAAATTGCTTCGTGAAATGACGTTTAGCAAATGATTGATGCTCGGAATGCATGGTACGACGAGCTGGAGCAGGAGATCCGGAAGTACGAGGAAGCGAAGCGGAAAGAGAAGCGGAAGAAGAGCGTTGTATAATAAACATGTACTATACAGCTCTTTGTGCTAATCATACAACTAAAGGTCCTTGAATAAACGGTAAAGGATCGCCTACGGTGAACCACGTAATACAGCACTACGTATTCCTTCACCTCACTCTTCAATCGGTCGTTCTCCTTCTTCAGCTCCGTGTTTTCCTGTGCCAGCTAGTCGATGAGGGAAGTGCACGAAAGAAACCTCGTCGTTGTGCTCAATACACTCGGTGGTGTAGGAGGACAGAAGCTCCACCTTCTTCTTCAGCTCTTCCGTTTCCGCAGCATCTTGTGATGTAGAGACGAGGTACGCTACCGCCTCGGTGATTTTCGACACGGATTCTTGAAGGAGATCCACTCTCTTCGACAAATCACGAATCATGTCCGCCGCGTCACTCTCTTTGTTCACAGACCGCACATTCTACGATGAAATGATCCAAGAGGACTCACCTCCGCATTGTTGTTCGCAACGTCATTCCTATTGGTTGATTCGGCTTGTGCGTTCGACGAACCAAGCGGCGCCAGGAGCGCCTTCTTCTTGGCATCCATTTGCGCGGAATGATCACCGGAGAGTCCATTCAGCTAGATATTAAACTTACGAGCTGTAGCATCAACGTCCCTCTTCCTGGACTGTGTATGAATGGGAGCGTTCTCGTCTGATCTAAACATGACCGGTGCGGTCCGAATCGACTTGAATCCTTGGCTTTTCATATCAGAAAGATAACTCATTCCTCGTTCTCTATGAATCGGGAAGAAGAATGTGTGTATTTGAAGAGAGAAGAGCCCACGCGAGGCATTGCGCTGTGTTTTACCGCAATTCGATTTGATTTGGGCGTTGGAATGCACTCTATGTCTTGATGAGAGTGATCGGGGAAAAGAGGTGATCTGTGGATTCTGTGTGATTCGAGTGCCGATTGCACTGAAATGGAGTAGCATCGTGCTCACTTCATTCAGGGAGGGTTCTATGGGATGATTCTGTTCTTTTGTCGTTTTGTCTCCTGTGAGTGGTATCTTCATACACAGCGCGAGTGCATGCGATTCCCATATCAGTACTCCCCTCTTCGACGCCTCTGCGTCAATGAAACTCCCTCTCCTTTCATGTGCCTTTTCTCAAGTACAACCCTTGTTTCGATTCTTCTAGAAAGGGATTATGAATTTAGTACGTGCGATGAAGCCGTTTTGGTGCTTATTGCCGAGTATTCCCCCTCTTGGGCTCATTCTTACACATGCGTAGGAACAACCGAATCAATTTGGCATCCAATCGAGATCAAATAGTGCAAAGGGATTGAATCAACGGAATCACCCGACTCCTTTTGGCTTGCAAAATCACACAAAGAGTCACCCTGTCCTATTCTTGCTGTTGTGTCATGCGTAGATGGTCAACCCGCTCTCGAGGAATACAGGATCGCAGTCGTCTGCTCCTCAGGGGGCAAAGCCAACGAATCCTTCTGGAAGCGACGCGTCGATGGCGTCAGAAAAGCCGAAAAAGCCCACAGTACAGAGTTATAAGCCGGTGTTCCTAACCAAGTCAATACAGCCTCAGACGGCGCCTGCTGCAGCGCAGAACGTTCCGAGTCACTCCAATAGGAGATCTTCCTTCCTGCCTCCGGCTGTAACGCATCCGACGAGTGGCGTGCCTCCTGCCGAAGCAGCAGCGCCGAGTGTTGTGCAGACGAAGCAGCAGTCGAAACCAAATCGTGCGAAGCGTATTGCCACATATCCAGTGAATGCGATTCCTGCTCTCAACCCGACTCCTGTAACTCCAGTCAAGCCTGTGGAACAGCCCACGACATCGGTACGGCCCAAGGAAGCCATCAAACACGTAGTGCAGTGTGGTTGTCGTAATGATCAGCGCATCCAGCCTCTTCCCATCTCGCAGCCAATACTGCCTCCCACACCGGTGAAGAGGGAAGAGAAGGTGCCTCAGCGACACAAGGTGAAGCCCCTCCTGCCCCCCGCCATCGCGCCTTCTCTCTCCAAGCCTTCGGAGCCGCTTCCGCCTGCTCAGTCTCAGTCTCAGTCTCAGTCGCAATCGCAGTCTCAGCCGCTCGACGCCACCTCGGTGACAGAGCATGCGTTGGCGAGTGCGGAGCAGGTGTTGTCCTCCCTGCAGACGAAGGAGGAGCGCATTGACGAGATTACCGCTGAGGATTTCTTCACGACGCCTGGCGTGTCTGGTGTGTCTGGTGTGAGTGAGGGTGTGCCTTCTGGTGTGCCTTCTGGCGTCAGTGAAGGTGCGACTGAGGGTGCGCCTGATATGAATGAAGGTGGTGTGATCGAGGATGCGGGAGAAACGGTGGAAGAAGAGCCAGTGATGGAGCCGATGCCTGAAGAGACGGAGATGCCTGAGCCGCCTCCAACAATGCCTCCGGTGAGTGAACCAACAGTCCCAGAACCAGCGCCTCTCGCTCCTCCACCCGAAGTGGCTTCTCTTCCCACACTGCCTGCGGCGCGGAAGACCAATCGGAAGACGAATCGTCGTCCCATGGCGCAGTACGCTCCTCTGCCCATGCCAATGCCAACACCGTCTCCTCTCCAGCCAACCACTCCGTCTCCTCTTCAGCCAACCACTCCATCTCTTCCAACGATAACTCCCACAACGCCATCGCCTCTCCAACCAACAACACCCACGCCCTTCTCCCCACAACCCTTCTCGCCCCTCTCCCCTCTCAGCGCGGAAGAGGACGAGCACGGCATCTACACACCCACCGCCTTCTCCTCCACCGGCGATTTCGTGATAGCCAAGCCCGGGTGCATCGTGATGTGTTATCGCCTCGCTTCTGTCACTCCTAGTCAACCACTGAACGCGTGCTTGGATGAAGATCAACGACAACTGTACGCGTCGTTCCCCGGACCGCTCACCAAGGGCAACAAGAAGGACAAGGTCCTCCAGTTCATTGATTATCAATACGATCACTGTACGCGCACCCCTCCTCCTTCACACCTAGCTCCAAGCGATGAGTGGAAGCTTCTCTGGGGCGTGCTCCGCATCCACGTGGACGCCAACGGCGTGATCGGCGCGGATCGAAGGTGCGCCTCCTCCTTTTCCGTTACCCATAGCAAAGCCACGACGGAGAAGCTGTGTCGGTTGTTCATGTCCACCTCCAGCAACACCAGCGACCTTCCGCCGAACGAGCTGCCCAACCCCGACCCGCTCACCTACGCCAGCGACCTGATCAGCATTCAGGACATGTTGTTGGAGGGCAAGGTGCGATTCCCGCGGTTATTTGATGTCTAGCGCACGGACGCGATTTCAGTGGCGAAGCACAACAACATGTGGTCCCTCGCGCTCCTCGCGGGATACTTGGAGGGAGAAGATGTGTTCCGAACGGTGTGCCAGGAATACTGTTCCATGGTGTTCCCGCAAAGCAACACACTCGCAGTCATTCTTCCGCTGATTCTCTCTCAGGGAAAAGCCAAGTTGGAGGGAGTTTCGCTGGAGAGTTGGCCGCGGTTATTGTCGGGCATTCTGTCGACCGTGTCCAGCGCCGTCTCCACGTCGATCATCACCGAAATCGGCAAGAATTTGGCCGCACAACACTACCTCATTCCCTCCCAGATTTGCTTCATGGTAGAAATCGTCCCGTTTCCTGACACTTAGTTGGCGGGAAAGGAACTCCAGCCGCTGTCGGTGGACGCGTCGTTCAACCTGCTGGGCTGCGTCACGCGCGAAGCGTCGTCTGAAGAGAAGCCGTGCGTGGGCGTGAACGACTGGTGCTTGGAGGCGTCCGAGGTGTACGAGTACGGGCTGTCGCTGAACAACTCGCTGTATCGCTCGCGCGTGCTGCTGCCGATGAAACTCCTCCACAGCATGCGCCTGAGCGAGATGGGCTACGTGGAGGCGTGCGTGGCGTACCTGGAGGAGCTGAGAGAGAGTGTGAGAGCGAGTCGCGTCACGAATGAGAGCTTCATCCAGCAGTTGGAGTTGTTGGAGAATCGCGTGAGGCAGAGCGAGAAGGAGTGGGTGTGTGTGGAGTGCGTGACGCGTAGACAGGTGGCAGGAAAGGGCGGCTTTTTGAGTCAGTTGTTCACGGTGGTGGATAAGGGCATTAACTCGTTCATGACGGCGGTGGAGGAGAAGGAGGAGGTGGGTGTGTCGAGTGCGTCTGTGATGCCTTCTGTGTCGAGTGTACCGAGTGTACCTGCGATGCCTTCTGTGCCTGCGATACCTCCTGTGCCGAGTATGCCTTCAGCGCCTGTTGCGCCTGCGATGCCTGCGATGCCTGCAATGCCTTCTGTGCCCACCGCGTCAAGTGCGCCTGCAATGCCTGCAATGCCTGCTGCGCCAGCGTTCACGAAGCCTGCCGCGCGGCCTCAGCACACACACGGTAATCGTCACGCGAGGAACTCGTTGCCGAAGCCGTTCGTTCCGTATACACCTCCAGAGAGCGTGTTGCAGCCTGCTCAGCCGTTACAGCCTGTTCAGCCGCAACCTTCCCAACCCATTCAACCCATTCAACCTCTCCAGCCCGCTCAACCCATCCAACCCCTTCAGCCTGTCCAACCCATCCAACCACCTCAACCCACTCAACCTTCTGAGCCTGTACAACCCCCCAAACCCTCTCCAACTCCCGCCCCTTCAAAACCCACTCAACCCCCCAAACCCGCTGAACCACCCAAACCCAAAGAAGAAGAGAAGTCATCCTCGTGGTCGCTATTCGGCTCGCTCTTCGGACGCTCCGACTCCAGCAAGAAGGTGTACAAGGTGGAGTTGCCAAAGAACGAGGCCAAACCGTACTACGACGAAGTCAAGAAGAAGTGGATCATTCCCGGTGTCGAGGAGGAAGAAGAGAAGGCGCCGCTGCCGCCTCCACCTCCCATGGAGCCCGCGCCTCAGCCACAGCCTGAGCCTGAACCCGAACCTGAACCCGAGCCACAGGCGGCGCCACCCATGCCCGCGATAAAGCCCTTCGTGCCAGCTACGGTGGCAGAAGAGAAAGAGGAAACGAGTCAAGAACCGCCCAAGACGGGACGTAGGCGTTTTGGTCCGATGTGAGATGTAGAACGCAATCGGAGAGTCGCGAAGAGCCGACCCAAGGGAAAGCCGCTGAACCTATATACAAGTGCATTCTGTATCTGTTTGCTGAAAAGAAACACGGAAGCACTCCATACTGTTACAAATTCCAAAAGAGAGAATCTGAATCACGGTCAACAACCCAGTTGAGATGCGTTGGTTTATAGGGAGTCACTAGCCTTGACAGCATACGATTCGAGAAAACGACAATTGGGCCCTTTTCCGTCATATTACAATTCCCGCGTAAGAAGTAAACTCGCTTCTTATAGGTATTTCTTCCATCCTGGCCATTCATTAAGCCGCATTCCCCAGGATCGCCGTGAATCCACATAATGGGACCCGTCGCAATCACCGAGCTGCGGTAACACCTCGCAGAGCCTAAAAAGAAGCCCTCCTCCGTGATGCCGATGGACGCCCAAAACCAGTTGCTACTCAGCCACCGATACGTCCATTGATGCGTTTGGTTCCTTTCGATCACATACTGAATAGCCGATTGGTCGTCGCAGCCGTTGCATACCAGCATTCTCTGATAAACCTCCTTCCAGAAGGAATGACTTGGCGCGCCCCACTTCGACAACACCGCGCCTCCAGAGACATACACTCTGTCTCCATCCCGACTTGAGGCAGACACATCAACCCCGGACTCCGAGAAAAGGGAAAAAACCTTGGAGTAGGAATCGTTGTAGCACGGAAAGACGTGCGTGTCTAAAATATAACTGTAATTGAAGGGAAGATAGGCGTTGTAAAGCATCCGCGTTTGCCACTGCTTGTTTGGCGTGTTCAGAACATCCAATGAGGCAACGGGAACGATAATCGTGATCAACTGCGCGATCGTAAGTGGAACATCACAGTTTGTGATCAAAGCAATATTGGCCTACGCGGTCAGTTCGTATTGCATTCGACTACATTCGGGTCCTTTTCTAAAATGAAATATGCGTTCCTCTCCACCTGACTCATGTAATTGTTGCCTCCCCTGCAGGAGTCGTAGCTGTAAACGTAAAACACAATTCCGTTATCTCGGATGGGAGGCAGAACGGGGGCGGTGAGGCTTGACAGCACCCGAACGGGCCACACAATTCTATTCGTGAGTCGCAAAATCATCCGCCACGGCTGTTTGCAATAGCACCCCGGTTCTGCGGCATAGTAGGGGTAGCGAAGAACATGAGGACACTGGCGGGTGGCGAGAATGGACTGGATTGAGTACTTGTTTGTGCGTAGATTATGTCTGTGAATGAAGAGGAGAGAAATGACCCACCCTTCAACGGTCCTTCGGTTGTACGAGTCGTTCACTTCATAAACGATAAAGTACAAGACGAGTATCCCCAGAGAAATGAAAGGATTCATCCAAACCCTTTTTCTATCGTCTCACTTATCAAACGGGCGCGAATCGGGACCGAGGCGCCCAATTCTGACCCCTTTATGAACTCTCGCTCAGATTAGTTGCTCCTGGAATGCGTTCTGCGTTACTGCTGTTGACTTTTGTCTGGTCGTTATTTTTGCAAGTACGAGGAGTGGAGGCAGCGGGTGGTTCTGGCAAGTCGTCTTCAATACCCTTTTCGCTGGAAGTTCTCGTGGACAAGCAACATGTTCGCATTTCCATGGTGAAACAGATGGCTTCCTCTTCAAAGCTGTACTGTGTTCCTCTGAAGAAGGAGCAGGCAAATCCTACGATGGGCTATTTGCTGGAGGACTTGAGTCTTCACCCAGAGAGAGCCTTCATGGCCGGACGCGCCCTCCCCTACATTATCGAGACGGACGAGATTACGCGCTATAATCGTGTGATGTGTGTGTATGTCTCCGGTAACAATCGCTACGGCCCCCAGGTGATGCCCCTTATCCACAATCTCCACGAAGAGCAGGTGGAGGTTGCGATCTCGAGCGTGAATCCGGCCAGTGATAGCGTTTCTTGCAAGGTTTCTGTTTCGCTTCCCGTGCTGGTGTGGTGCAACGCGTTCACCAAGGACAAGAAGGCGACGATCACGGAACTGAAGAAGTCCCCCAGCGTGTATGTCCACAAGAGCGAAGTCGTGAAGGTGGGCGATTTGACGCCCTCTACGAGTTACACCCTCTACTGCTACGCAGAGGCGCCGAGTGGGACTGGGATGAAGAACACGCTCGCGAGCCTCGCCACTGGCTTTGCGACGAATGCGATCAACGCGACGATAGCCAACGTGGTTGTGGACAGGAAGGACGTGTTCTTCTCCATCGAGTCGAACGTGGACCGCGCTCCGGTTTGCAAGTGTTTGAACGAGCGGACGACGGTGCTGGCGATGAACGCGAATCAGGATTACCTTTGCAGGAATAGTCTCAATCTTCCTTTGATTCTCTGCAGATACTATTATTCCTCTCAGATGATCGAGGTTGAGTATCGTCGTCCTGTCAGCGATGCTCAGCTCCTGAGAACGGGTGCAAGTGAGATGCAAGTGATTGACCACTCTGCCGATCAGAGCAGCATGAATTGGTGCATTTTGGTGTTCCAAGTCGTTTTTCTTATCATTGTAACGGTGAAGGGCATTCAGTTGACGTCGAAGTGCGTGTGTTTGTTTGAATCACGCCACATTTTGCGAATGAGCACCGAGACACTGCAGCCCTCTCTTGTCAATCGAGAGTTGAAGCGGGTTCTTGGCGATAGGGTTCAGGTATGCCTTGGATGGCCCTTCCACTCTAGTTGTCGAAGGAGGCGCGCGAATCCATCGTACTCTCCTCCACCATCTTCATCCACTACATAACGGCCACGTATCTCCCTTGTCTCTCTGGTTCCCTGTAGAGCAAACGAAATTGCAAAAAGACAGAAGAAGTCGACGATCCAGCCGGCGCACATCGCACAAGCCCTGGAAGAAACGGAGTTTGGCTCCTTTCTGCCATCCATCGAGGAGTATCTGAATCGTAGTGCTGTGCGTGTGCTGGGTGATTCGTAGAGATGGAAACGAGTCATAAGGAGGAGAAACCGACGGAGACTGAATCCTAGTCATTACTTGTGTATTGTATCATGTTGTGTTTTCTATGTTGAACTTCGATGAATTCCGTCCGTTTTGTCTGCCATCCTTGTGATTCGCGATTTCATGTTCTGTTGTTTCTCCTACTCTTCTTTCTCTCATATTATCCGTTTTCCAACTCAACGCATCCTCCCAGTCCTAGAACAGAAATGCGAAGCCCCTTATTCCAAACCCATACATTCCACCTATACTCCTTGGAAATGAACCCCACAACCATTACAGTGAAACGCCCCCTCCTTCTTTTCGCCCGATTCGTCACAAGAGAATCTCTCACTCGATTTCATTGTGGAAATGGTATGTTTTGTTCTCATCACCCCAACCAGCCTATTGTTCGCCCCCATCGCATCATCTAACCCACTCTCTAGGTCCACGTTCCCAAGACGGAGAACACCTACTGCAAGAAGTGCAACAAGCACACTGAGCACAAGGTAACCCAGTACAAGGCTGGTAAGGCGTCGATCAGACCTCAGGGTTTGCTTTCGACGTGGTTTTGTGATGAATAGGCAAGAGACGATACGATGCCAAGCAGAAGGGTTTCGGTGGTCAGACCAAGCCCATTTTCCACAAGAAGGTGGCGTTCCTGTTGCAGATTGTGATGTGTAGGCGAAGCAGACCAAGAAGCTGGTGCTCCGTCTCGAGTGCAAGGAGTGCAAGACCAAGGCGCAGAGACCTCTTAAGAGATGCAAGACGCTTGAGATTGGTGAGAAGAAGAACAAGGACGCTCAGACCTATTAAGATTGGTGATGGATGGAGGATTGATCTTTGTTTTCTTGCAGACGCGTTGCTAGGGTTAGGGTACACTGCTTCTATATTAGGTGTGTTGTAACGGAAAATGGATCCACGCTATGGCGTTCAGTACAGAGTACCCAGATATCACAAATAACTATGACCAAAGACGAGACTGGAAAGAAGGTAGCCGCCCTTGTGGGAACGGGCGCAGTTGGAACTGTCACTGCTGGAATGACGGGAGCGGTAGGTGCTGTTGGCTCTCTCCTGGGTTGTACAAGTACGGGCATTGCTGCTGGAAGCACGATGGCTAGCATGATGAGTGCTGCGGCTACTACTGGTGTGGGTGGAGCTATCGTTGCCACCTTGCAGTCTGCGGGTACAGTATTCGCTGCAGCAACCGGTGGAAGTGTCCTCGCTGCGTCTGCTGCCATTGCCGCTCCCATCGCCGCCGCTGCCGGCATTTGCTACTGGCTCTGGCCTGAGAGCAAGAAGAAGGAAGACGAGGAGAAGGAGGAGAAGAACAGTGCTTACATTAAACTGAAGTGAGCGGAGCGTGTTGTTTGTTGTGAAATGGCTGTTTCTTTTATGTGAGAGGATTGATGATGATGGGGTGTGAGAGGATTGCTATGATGGAATGTGAGGGGATCGCTGATCATGGAGTGTGATCATCTCCCTCCGAAACGACACGGTAATTTGATATTCCGAAATTCCGATGAATGGAAGGTCTCTTTTTGATGGAATTCCAAAGGCGTTCAGTTACTGAGCACCTTGACACCTGTCAAAAGCGCATATTTCTTTTCAAATGCTTGGTCTTGCTACTGCTACTCTTGGAGCCATTGGCTCTCTTCTTGGATGCACCTCAACTGGTATTGCTGCTGGAAGCACGATGGCGAGTTTGATGAGTGCCGCCGCTTCTTCGGGCATTGGAATGGGTGCCGTGTCCGCGCTGCAATCGGCTGGAACAGTCTTCGCTACTGCTACGGGTGGAAGCACGCTTGCTGCTGGCGCTACTGCAGTTGCCGGCGCTGCTCTCGGAACCGCTGCCGCGATAGCCATTCCGGTGGCTGGTGTTGGCGCTGCTGTTGGTTATTTCCTCTTGTAACTTGTCGTGTGTTTGTTGGAACCAGAGAGTGTTTTCCACAGCGACCCCTTTTCCGTCCTTTTGCATGCAACACTCCAGTCAGTCCTATGACGAATTGAAATCCCTGTTTGACCAAGTGATTGAGTGCATTCGACAACCCGTATCGTTACATACTTCATCGGAGTTGTTCCTTCGTGTACATGTTTTAATGGAATAGAATTCCTCATATACACACACTAGAGCAGAACTTGTCGCAAACCCTGGCTTCGAACGTGCAGACCTATTTATCCTCTCAGACGATGGATTCGTTTCTTCGCAGCATGTACAATTCCGAGAGAAGGAGGCCATCTTCCACAGAGCAGGAGGAGTACTCTATTGTGGGTGTTATATGGCGATGTGAAGAATAGGATACAATCATGAGCCTATTTCCAGCGCTTTCTGGAGAGTCATGTGAGGAATACAACGCGCTGCGCGAATCCGTCCAGGCGAGTATTGTCCTCTTTCAGAAATTCAAAACGGAGTTGCAAGATATAGATGAAATGACGCTTCCTGAGGGACAGACGGAGAAGACTGCAAACGAGCTGATTCAGCAATCAAAACAATTGTGTAGTGTGTGTGGTGGTGGATTGAGGGGTAGTGCAGTCGTTGGAGAATGAGGTAGGAAATGGGACGATTCAACCGAGGGAGAGTCGTGTGGAGCAGAAGAGGGTGTTTGTACCCACGGCACAGATATTTGATGACTATCGGAAGAGGAGGAGGCAAGAGTGAGGGTGGTGTGGTGTGTTTGTTTGAAGAGGAGAGTTGTGGGGAGTGAGAGTAGAGGGTGCTTTGGGGGGTGGAGTTGGGTAGGAGCATTGAATGAGAATGAGATGGGTGGAAGTGTGGGGTTTTGTGAGTGGTGGGAGTGCATGTCATATTGGAATGTATTTTATGGTATTTGGAATCGGGTGACGAAGATGTGACTGTGATCAGGAAAATGGGGAAACGAAGTGGTACCACGTTTCTGTGTGTTATGGGATGTTTTGGGGTTGATATTCAGAAGGGAATGATTGAGATGAATGGATTGGAGTGATTTGTGATAGAAATGGTGATATTTGTGGGAAGTTGGTGGATGTGGTCGGAATTTGAATGAAAATCGTCGCTTTGGAGGGATGGAGAGATGAAGAAGGGATTGAAATGCATGCAATGGAAAAGGGGTATGGAAGCGTATTCTAGTTCAGAGAGCGCTCATTCCATTGGATTTGTGAGGGGATACCACGGAATCAACAAATGCAGGCAGAATTCTCTCCAATCGAGTAAGAGGAGAAGGGACACAAAAACAGAGAAACCAATCGTCGCTTTGGGAAGACGATGATGGAGTGAAAGCGGTTAGGGTGTTAACAAGACGACTGACGAATTGGTAAAGATAAGTAAACAACGACCACCCGTCCCCCTTTCTCACTATTTGATTCAGTGTTGATTCCATTTCGATGAGTGGCTGTTCTATGAATGATTTCGAGATTAGAGGCAAGATTGGTGAGGGGTTGTGTTGGATAGGGTGATTTACTTGTAGTCGTTTTGGAGAAGTGTATGCTGCTGATGACAAGCATACTGGCAAGGTGGTGGCCATCAAGAAGGTGAGAGTGACCCTGGAAGACAAGGATATCGAAAGGGAGTCGCAAATACTGAAGAAGTGTGAATCACCCTTCATTGTGAAACACCATAACGCCTTCCAAGGAAATGGCGAGTTGTGGGTTAGAGATGTTTGTATTGCGTGATAGAGTAGATTGTGATGGAATACTGTCGCTGTGGATCCATTGGATCGTACTTGAGGGATGGCAAACGATTCACAGAAGGCGAGTTGAGAGAGGTGGTTAGTTGCATTCTGTTGGGTCTGGAGTATCTCCACAACAGGATTGTCATCCATCGAGTAGGGGTGGAAAAGAGATGATGAGGAGTAGGACATCAAGCCAGACAATCTGTTTCTCTCCGAAACGGGTGTGGTGAAAACGGGGGATTTCGGACTGGCGGTGCAGCTGGAACACGCGTCTTCCAAGCGGAGTTCGACGTGTGGGACCTCGTTGTACATGGCGCCTGAAGTGTACGAAGAAGAAGGGTGTTTGAAGAGCGACGTGTGGTCTCTCGGAATCAGCATCATCGAGATGGCTGAGGGCAAGAATCCGTTCGATGGTTTATCCGCGGCTAAGGGGAGGAATGGGAGAGAGCGTGAAGGGTAGGTTACGAAGCAAGTGTTGCTTGGAGAACCTCCTGCTTTCTCGTCCTCCACGTGGTCGAATGATTTGGTGGACTTTGTGAGCAAGTGCTTGGTGAAGGATGTGAATGAGAGGGCGTCGGTGGAGGAGTTGTTGGAGGTGGGAGTGTCATCGATGAGTGATGACTAGCATCCCTTTGTGAAGGACGCGGTCAAGAGAATCAGAAGCAGTGAAGAATCGTCGATCTTACTTAACATCGCGAAGTCATTATCTGACGCTCCAAATGCGATTCCGCTGTCGCTGTGTCCAAAAGAGGTCACAGTGAGGAGCAAGAGTGAATGGGATGGGATGATTGCTTCTCAGGTTGAAGTCATCGTTGTGGAGGATGATTGCTGCAATGAGAGTGAGTTTGAAACACTGGATTTGAGTGGATTTGTGGCACTACGACTGTTAAGAGTTGGCAATTGGTGCTTCAAAAATGTGAAAGAAGTGAAGATGGTTAGATTGAAGTGTTTGGAGGGTGTGGTAATAGGGAACGATTGTTTCAGCTATGGTTGTAACAAATGGAGTTACGAACCAGGTAATCCTGGAGGCCGTTTCCTCCTGAAGAGCTGCCCTTTCTTACGAGAATTGAAGATTGGTTTGCGTTCCTTCGTGGAATACGATGTGTGCGAGATTGGTTATCTCGACGCACTGCAAGTGATTGAAATGGGGGAGTATGACGAACATGAGTCTATGTTATCTGATTGTTATAAGGATTCGTTCAATTTCTTCTATGCTTCACTGGAATTGAAGAGTATTATGGATGGCTTATAGGCATTATTAGATCTACCCTCTCTCAAGTCGCTCGTGTTTGGTAGTAATGCTTTCTGCTTATGTTCTCGTGTTGTGTTTGAGAGTGAGTGATTGTGACGTGAGTGATTGACTAGACTTGCCTCAATTGACTTCCATTCAATTGGGGTGGAGTGCATTTGAGTTCAAAAATGATGAAAGATCGAGCGTGTTGATGCTTCTCAGTAATTGGAGCTGAAGTGACTAACTGTCGAGACATACCCAAGCTCGCTACACTTACGAGTGCCAAATCGAGCCGTAGCTTATCATATACAATAAGGCATTGTGGTATGCCAAGTGTTTTGAAGTGATAACTAGAGAGTCCTTATCAAAATAAGGCTGGTTCGTGGTTGATTATGGTGGGTTTGAGTATGACGTTCGCTTGGCCACGTCATGTTGTTCTTGAAAGTGATTACCCTATTCTGTGAATAAGCTCATAGATTTGCCCGTTCTCAAGGACGTATGTTTGCCTTGGGCATTCTTCTATACAGATAGCATTAGTGAGAATAGTTCTCTCCCTCTCCCTCTCTCACCAATAGACATCAATGAAGAACTCCGCTTTTACACTCAAAAGCGGTCTATTGATCAGTCATCCTCAAACAACGATTGTTCCATCCTCTCTATTGTTTCTTTCACACCTTCATCCCAACCCCTTTCATCGCAACACCAAAACCAAACACACCATTCTCATTCTCCTCCCTCACCCATGAGCACCTCCCCCACAACGAGCGCGCAGAGCGACCTCGATCTCT
>ERZ780157.831-NODE-831-length-36944-cov-4.197240_pt1 | contig 36944 bp, 37 predicted proteins | sample MGYA00511169_ERZ780157 | MGnify/ENA primary metagenome ERZ780157 (study PRJEB29588, sample SAMEA1965149) | human gut metagenome | biome: human gut; feature: human-associated habitat; material: faeces | place: Denmark | collected 2008/2010 ...
CAGTATAATCCAGCTTGTGGACACTGTGTAAGACATTGCAGTACCGTAAGGTATTCACCAATGCAGTAGTGGTAGAAGCAAGAATCCCCCTGCTTTAGCTGTGGGGAGTGTCAATAAACAATGGAGTGAGGATTATGAGCATTGAATTAAAAATACTGGATTTTATCCAGACACTGCATACACCGGTGCTGGATAAGATCATGGTCGGGATCACCAGACTTGGAGATGCTGGAATTATCTGGATCATTTTGACGGCAATCTTTCTGGTGATACCGAAAACAAGGCGGACCGGCGGCGTAATGCTGGCGGCACTGGTTGTACAGACGATACTGTGCAATGTGATTCTCAAAAATCTGTTTGCGAGGACAAGACCGTATGATGTAAATACGATGGTTCAGCTTCTGGTTCCGAAGCTTCACGATTTTTCTTTCCCGTCGGGTCACACATCGGCATCATTTACAACAGTGAGCGCATTGTTTTTGGCAAAAAATAAAGCCTGGAAACCGGCACTGGTACTTGCCTGCCTGATCGCAGTCTCAAGACTTTATTTATATGTACATTATCCTACAGATGTACTGGGAGGAATCCTTCTCGGAATCCTGTCAGGATATATAGGATACAAAATTATGGAAAAACTGAGAAACAGATAAAATAAATACAGAGGGAAAACCATGCAGAAAATCAGAGAAGCGATCAGTTTTTATGGACGAGTCCAGGGTGTTGGATTCCGGTATAAATTAGGATACCTGGCACAGATGTACAGTGTGACCGGATGGGCGAGAAACGAATATGACGGTTTTGTTTCGACAGAATTGCAGGGCCTTGAAGAAGATATTGACAAGATCATTCAGGCACTTTACAATGACCGTTATATAGAGATCGATGATATCCGAAGACGAAGGATTTCTCTGGATGAGGATGAGCGGCGATTCGGAATCTACTACTGAAGGGAGACGTACAAATGGAAGAATTATATCAGGCAATCGAGGAGAAGATCAAGTCATCAGGCTATCCGAGAGAGATTTCCGGAGAAGCAGTCTACGAGGACATCTGTGACCAGATCGACGGCAAGGAAAATGGTACTTATGTGTTACTTTCCAAGTTTGAGGATGATGTGATCTTTGAGTATCATATCACAGTTATGGATCATGAATTTAATCTTGGAATCCTTACAATGAGACTTCCAGAGGGAGTTTACGCAGTAAACTTTGATGAGGATTAATAAGGATTGATTAGCAGAGAGCGGGCAGAGACCTGCTCTTTTTGTAGATAAAATGAATAAAGAGGGGGAATTGTTTATGTGGATCTTATTCGCAGTAGGATCTTCTTTTTTTGCGGGAATCACGGCGATTCTTGCGAAGTGTGGAATCCAGAAAACGGATTCCGATGTGGCGATAGCAGTGAGGACGATCGTGGTCCTTCTGATGGCATGGCTGATGGTTTTTGTCCAGGGTAAGCAGAAAGAAGTAAAGGATATTGAGAAAAAAGAGCTCCTTTTTATCGGACTTTCAGGTATCGCGGCAGGAGCCTCCTGGCTCTGCTATTATCGTACTCTGCAGGAAGGACCTGCAAGTATTGTCGTGCCGATTGATAAACTCAGTATTCTCGTGACGATCGCTTTTTCCTAGATCGTTTTCCACGAAAAACTGACACGCAAATCTGCGGTGGGAGTTGTACTGATCACTGTCGGAACGGTACTTATGACGATGGCGTAAAATCATCAGAGTCATTGTGAATGGGATGGATAGCAGGGCGATAGAAATTTCCTATAACGTTATAACAAAATAGAGATACCCATTTACAGGATAAAGATGGTAAGATAAAGAAAAACGAAAGAGCAGGAGTTGAAATACAATGGGACATTTTTATTTTGTGAGACATGGACAGACAGTCTGGAATGTGGAGAATAAGATCTGTGGAGCGACAGACATTGCACTGACAGAGAAGGGACATCAGCAGGCAATCGAGACAGGACATGAGATTCTGCGTCAGGGGATTCAGGCGGATGAGATCCTTTATTCTCCGCTGATGCGTGCAGCAGATACAGCAAAACATATTTCTGAGATTACCGGAATTCCGGCACGTGTAGAGCCGAGACTGATCGAGCAGAACTTCGGAAAATACGAATCTACTGTCCGTAATGGTGAGGAATTCCAGAAAGCAAAGCAGCAGTTCATTACCAGATACGACGGTGGAGAATCCATGCTGCACCTGGCACAGAGGATCTACAATCTCCTCGACGAGATCAAAGAAGAATCCGATCACAAAACCTATATCCTCGTGGCACACAACGGGATTTCCAGGGTGATCCAGTCCTATTTCTACGAGATGACAAACGAAGAATACGCGACATTCGGAGTGAAAAACTGCGAAGTCAGAAGATTTGATTTTGAGTAATAAATAAGATAAAAAGATGTGCAAAACAGGCAGGGAATTCGCATAACGGCGCAAAATTCCTTCCTGTTTTTATGTTGTAGAGCGGAATGCGGTATGCTATAATACACACTAGTATACTAGGTTAAAAGGAGCGTTTAGTAATGAATATCCATGATAAATATAAAGTATTACAGCAGAATCTGAAGGAAATGGGAAGCGTTGCAGTTGCTTTTTCCAGCGGCGTGGATTCTACTTTCCTTCTGAAAGCAGCACTGGAAGCGCTTGGTGGAGAGAATGTGATTGCAGTTACCGCAAGTTCCTGTTCTTTCCCAGAGCGAGAGCTGAAGGAAGCGAAGGAATTCTGTGAGAAAAATGGTGTGCGCCATATCATCTGCAAATCCGAAGAACTGGATATCGACGGTTTCCGCCAGAATCCGAAGAACCGCTGCTATCTCTGCAAGCATGAACTCTTTGAGAAAATCTGGGAGATTGCCCGTGAAAATGGCATGAATACAGTTGCTGAGGGTTCCAATATGGACGACAATGGCGACTACCGTCCAGGTCTGATCGCGGTCAAGGAACTTGGCGTCAGCAGCCCGCTTCGTCAGGCAGAACTTTACAAAGAAGAAATCCGCGAACTTTCCAAAGAAATGGGACTTCCGACCTGGGACAAACAGTCCTTTGCCTGTCTTTCCTCACGTTTTGTCTACGGTGAGACCATCAGTGAGAAAAAACTCGGCATGGTAGACAAGGCAGAGCAGCTTCTTCTGGACATGGGATTCCATCAGGTGCGCGTCCGCATCCACGGAAACATCGCCAGAATCGAAGTCCTTCCAGATGAGATCGCAAGGATCGCCGAGGAAGGCAACAGAACAAAAATCGCAAACCAGCTCAAAGAGTATGGTTTTGACTATGTAACTCTCGATCTTCTGGGCTACCGTACCGGAAGTATGAATGAAACACTGGATGAAAAAGAAAAGGAGATTAAATAAATGCTGAATCAGTTTTCCAGAACAGAACTGTTATTTGGTAAAGAAGCCATGGAGAAACTGGCAGACTCCAGAGTAGCCGTTTTTGGAATCGGTGGAGTCGGCGGATACACTGTGGAGGCGCTTGTACGAAGCGGAGTGAGTAAACTTGACCTGATCGACGATGACAAAGTCTGCCTTACCAATCGGAACCGCCAGATCATTGCCACCAGAAGCACTGTTGGCAAATATAAAGTCGATGTCATGAAAGACCGCATTCTCGACATCAACCCAAAGGCAGAAGTCAACGTCTACAAATGCTTCTACCTTCCGGAAACCAAGGATGAGTTTGATTTTTCTCAGTATGATTACGTTGTAGATGCAGTCGATACCGTAACTGCAAAGATCCAGCTCGTCATGGAAGCCAAAGAAGCCGGCGTTCCGATCATCAGCAGTATGGGAGCCGGAAACAAGCTCGACCCGACTGCTTTTCAGGTAGCAGACATTTACAAAACATCCGTCTGCCCTCTGGCAAAAGTTATGCGCCGTGAACTCAAAAAACGTGGGATCAAGAAGCTCAAAGTGGTATATTCTCAGGAGAAACCGATCCGTCCGATCGAGGATATGTCCATCAGCTGTCGTACACACTGTATCTGTCCTCCGGGCGCAGCACATAAATGCACCGAGCGTCGTGATATTCCAGGTTCCACAGCCTTCGTTCCGTCCGTAGTTGGACTGATCATCGCAGGAGAAGTGATCAAAGACCTGGCAGGGAAAAACTAAAAAAGGATTCTTATATATCGGACTGAGATCATGTGATCTTCTGAAAGGAAGTGCATGATCCCAGTCCGATTTGCTCTTTCTATATAAGGAAAAAACGATTTGATGATAAGATAAAATCATCATATGGAACGTATTTCAGACAGAGGAGGGGCAGTACATGAAAAGAAAAGCAGCAGCACTTGCATTGACAGTTGCGATGATAATGGCAGTCAGCGGAAGCGTTTATGCAGAACCGAAGTCAACAGAAGTAGAGCCTGGTATCACTGGAAATCCTGAGGAGTCAGAAGCGAGATCTTCTGCGGCGGATGGCTGTGAGACAGGGAAGCATTCATGGACGGAATGGACAGTAACGATCCCGGCAGACTGTGTAACTGAAGGTCAGCAGACACGGAGCTGCAAAGAGTGCGGAATATCAGAAACAGCGTCCATACCAAAAACAAAGGAACATGATCTGAAAGAAATCTCACGTCAGGAAGCCACCGATGATAAGGATGGTTTTATCCTCTATGCGTGCAAGAGGAATGGTTGCGATTATCAGATGAAGGAAGTTATTCCGGCGAAAGCAGCATCTGATCCGGAAGATACAGACGAAAATAAAGATGGCGAAGAGAAAGATCCGGAGAAGGAAAACACTGTGGATTCTGATACAAAGAATGAAAGTAAATCTGAAGAAAATTCCAAAGATGAAACGAAAAATGATGGTATCGGTGGCAGCGATACAAAGGAACTTCCAGACAAAGATATCGACGAAGAATATGCAAGTTTTGCATACGCGACATCTTCAGAAGTAGTAGCAGAATATGACCCAGAAACGGCAGTCAGCACACGCAAAATCACAAATCCGACAGACCCTTCTGACACGGAAGAAGTGGAAGGAAGAGCAGTTTCAGAAGGCATTGTGGATGTCAAAAAAGACTCCGATGGAAACATCACAGACCTTGCAATTTCTACTTCTGTTGAGGAGATAAAACATGGATTTTCGTTCAGCAGTAAGAGTAAAACTCTGCATTCCATTGCGATCATCAACAGCAAAGTTCCGGGAGTAAACTGGATCACTTTGATTGCGAAGGAACCGGCATCCGAACTTGGAATCCGTCTGAAACAGACAGATGACGGAATGATAATGACGCTCACAGAAAATCAGAAACTGGTCAATATCATCAGGATCACAGAAGCCAAAAAGAAGATCACAATGACCACTTCCACTGGTGGAAGCTGCGAGATCAGTCAGGAGATCCAGAAGTTTACAGCCAGAGATAAGAACAAAAACTTCACGGATATAGATATGAATGAAGTTGTTGTTCATAGAATAGACGGGAAGAATCCGTACATAGAACTGGCTGCACTGAAAGAATTAAAGAAAGAAAAAACATCCCAGGATACGGCAAAGAAGGATGAGAAATACTACTGGATCCAACAGTATGACGATGAATCCCAGACACCTGTCGTGATCATTGTATATGAGAAATAATATTGTTAAATTAATCACAGAATAAGTAAAAAAACAGGTCATTATCCTCATTTTCGAGGATAATGACCTTGGTTTTTTTTGTATACAATTCTTAGTATTCGCCAACAACGGTTGCTTTAAGCAGGTTGGTATTACCGGAACGTCCAAGCGGAACACCGACAGTAAGAACAACAACATCGCCTTCTTTGACGTAGCCGTTTTCTTCGGCTGCCTCTGTAGCGTGAAGGAGAAGGATCTCCATGCTGTATTCTTCTTTGGTCAGGAGTGGAGTAACACCCCAAACCAGGTTCAGCTGACGCCAGATGCGTTCATTCGGAGTGCATGCAATGATTGGGCATCCTGGACGATATTTGGAAACCATACGTGCAGTATTACCGGAACGGGTAACTGCGATGATGGCTTTGGCATTCAGGTCGATCGCTGTCATGCAGGTAGCATGAGAGATCGCTGTAGTTACGTTTGCAGCGTGTTCTTTGTTGCGAACGCTGAACAGTTTGTTGTATTCAACATCAGCTTCAGTACGGATTGCGATCTTGACCATAGTCTTGAGTGCTTCTACCGGATATTTACCTGCAGCAGTCTCACCGGAAAGCATGATCGCACTTGTTCCCTGATAGATCGCGTTGGCAACGTCAGTGGTCTCTGCACGTGTCGGACGCGGGTTTTTGATCATGGAATCAAGCATCTGAGTAGCTGTGATAACCTGTTTTCCTGCGCTGTATACTTTGGCAATGATGTCCTTCTGGATAACCGGAACATCCTCAAGCGGGATTTCAACACCCATGTCACCACGGGCGATCATGATACCGTCAGCAGCTTCGATGATGCTGTCGATGTTGTCAACACCCTGCTGGTTCTCGATCTTGGCGATGATCTTGATGTCCTGTCCACCGTTTTTCTCAAGGATATCGCGGATTTCTTTGACGTCGGCTGCTGTTCTGGTGAAAGAAGCGGCAATGAAATCATAGCCTTCTTTGATACCAAACAGGATATCGTCATGATCCTTAGGGCTGATGAATGGCATGTTTACTTCTACACCAGGAAGGTTGATACCTTTCTTGTTGCCGAGAACACCACCGTTTACTACTTTACAGACAATGTCCTGACCTTTGATCTTCTTGACTTCAAGTCCGATCAGACCGTCATCGATCAGAATGCTGTTGCCAGGTTTGACATCCTTATATAATTCTTTATAGGTAACGGAAACGATCTTCTCATTTCCCATGATCTCTTCTGCGGTTAAGGTGAATTCCTGACCTTCCTTCAAAGTAACCTTTTCATTTTCAAATTCGCGGATACGAATTTCAGGACCTTTTGTATCGAGAAGCGCAGCTACCGGTTTACCAAGACGTGTACGAATTTCTTTTAATTTATCAATACGGCCTTTCTGTTCGTCGTGTAAACCATGAGAGAAGTTGAAACGTGCTACGTTCAGACCTTCTTTAACAAGTTCTTCCAGAACACCGTCTTTATCAGTAGACGGACCAAGGGTACAGATAATTTTTGTTTTGCGCATAAATTTCCTCCTACTTTTCTTTACCTAAAAAATACACCTTTATTCTAACACATAATTTCTAATGTACAAGTAAAGATTTAGCAAAATAAAACGTTAATTTTATAACATTTTTGCCTCTGAATTATAGAAAAATGCATTAAAAATCGTCGTACCAGGGATTAAAACCTGGTATGACGATTGATGTATTTGGCTTTGTATTTAGAATATACAATTGTCTGATCTTTATACAGTCCATAGTATCCGGAAACGGCATAACTGATGGAGACAGCGATCAGATAATAGGAAACTCCACGGAATCCAAACAGCTCGAATGCGATCAGGATCGAGGTGATCGGGCAGTTGGTAACACCGCAGAAAAGAGCCGTCATGCCTGCGGCTGCACACAAGGATGGAGAAAGTCCGAGAAGTTGTCCCATAAGGCATCCGAAGGTGGCTCCGATGCAGAAAGAAGGGACGATCTCGCCGCCGCGAAAACCGGCACGCATAGTCAGGGCAGTAAGGATTATCTTCCACAAAAAGTCCAGTGGACGAGTCTGACCTTCCTCTACCGCGAGTTCAATAAGGTTGTTTCCGGCACCCATGTAATCAGTCGTATGAAGCAGAAGAGTGATCACAATAATGACTGCACTTGCCGCCACGATGCGGACATATGGATTAGGAAGATACCTGGTATAAAGCCTGCTGACACCCTGAAGGACCATGCAGAAAATGATGCTGACTGCGGCACATGCGACTGCGATGATGACCATTTTGCCGCCTGTTATGACGGACAATTCAGGGATATTTACAACATGAAATGACTCAGGATTGATGCCAAAACCGGCAGCGAATTCCGATGCGATCAGGGATGAGATCACGCAGGGAACAAGTGCTGCATAGTACATAACGCCGACGCTGATAACCTCCATTGCGAATACAGCAGCTGCCATCGGCGTACCAAAAACAGCAGCAAAAGCAGCACTCATGCCGCACATGACCATGACATGACGGTCTTCTTTATCGAGCCGGAACCAGCTTCCAAGCTGATTTCCAATGCTTCCGCCAAGCTGGATCGCAGCACCTTCACGACCTGCAGAACCACCCACAAGGTGGGTAAGGATCGTAGAAACAAAGATCAGTGGAGCAGAGCGAAAAGGCACATCATCCTGAGAGCGGATCGTAGAGAGTACCTGATTCGTACCGCCATCCTCGCGTCCAAATTTCTGATAAAGAAATACGATCACCAGACCGGATACCGGCAGCAGGAAAAAGATCCATGTGTTTTCTGCCCGGTAATTTGTGACAAATTTGAGTGCCCTCGCAAAAAGGCTGCTGATAAAGCCGACGGTCAGGCCGGTCAGTACTGCGAGGACCAGCCATTTGATAAGATTCGTCATATCATAGCGGATGTGTCCGAGATAATAATCCAGATCTTTAGTCTCTTCTGGATTATTTTTGTCCTGTGTGTTGTTCATAAGTTCCCCCCGTAAAGTAAAAAATAATTTATGACATGCAACAAACGGTTCCGAAATAGTATGCGGAACCGTCTGATGTTTGAAATATGATGATTATAAATTTGTAAGATTTTATTCCTGTGTAATTCCGGTTACTTCGTATCCGGCATCTTTGATCGTCTGGCGGATCTTGTCCTCATCAACCTTCTCCGGTGCTGTAAAAACGGTTGTGTTGCTTTCGTGAGAAGATACGACCTCCTCTACACCGAATGCTTTCTTAATTGCTTCATTTACGTGTGCTTCGCAGTGTCCGCACATCATTCCCTCAACATTAACTGTAACTTTTACCATAGTTTTTTGCTCCTTTTCTTTTATATTATAATCATTTTTTACCTCAATGGAAGTAGCTTGTTTGATTTTTTTGTCCTTTTTTGTGTCGTGGATCTTAAACAGGTTCAGACGCAGGGCATTGGTGACAACGCAGAAGCTGGAAAGGCTCATTGCGGCGGCACCGAACATCGGATTCAGTGTCCATCCGAAGATCGGGATCCATACGCCGGCAGCCAGTGGAATGCCGATCACATTGTAGAAAAATGCCCAGAAAAGATTTTCGTGGATATTTTTCAGGGTGGCACGGCTGAGACGGACAGCGGCAGGAACATCGCTCAAACGGCTCTTCATCAGAACGACATCAGCCGCGTCGATCGCAATGTCTGTTCCGGCACCGATCGCGATTCCGATATCTGCGCGGGTGAGGGCAGGAGCATCGTTGATACCGTCGCCGACCATGGCGACTTTGCCCTGTTCTTTGAGGGAACGGATCACGCTTTCCTTGCCGTCAGGGAGAACGCCTGCGATAACATCGTCCACACCTGCCTGAGCACCGATCGCTCTTGCTGTACGCTCATTGTCACCGGTCAGCATGACAACACGGATTCCCATATTCTGGAGTTCTTTGACCGCCTGCGGGCTGTCTTCTTTGATGACGTCAGCGACGGCGATGATGCCGACCAGCTTGCCATTGCGGGCAAAAAGGAGGGGAGTTTTTCCTTCTTCTGCAAGCTTTTCTGCCTTCTGGGAGAGTGCGGCAGGAACGCTTACCTGGCTGCTGATAAATTTCATGCTTCCGCCGATCAGAGTTTCATTATCAAGCACAGCAGAAAGTCCATTTCCCGGAAGGGCGTGGAAATCTGTGACTTCCGGTGCTGTGAGATGAAGACTTTTGGCGTGGCCAAGGATCGCTTTGGCGAGAGGATGCTCGCTCTTTTTTTCCAGGGCAAATGCCATGGTGAGGAGTTCCTGTTCGGAAATTCCATCTGCCGGGAGCAGATCTGTCACTTCCGGCTGACCACTGGTGATCGTACCGGTTTTGTCCAGGGCAACGATCTGGACTTTGCCTGCTTCTTCAAGAGAAACAGCGGTTTTGAACAGGATACCGTTCTTGGCACCCATTCCGTTGCCGACCATGATTGCTACCGGAGTGGCAAGTCCGAGCGCGCATGGACAACTGATAACGAGAACGGAAATTCCGCGGGCAAGTGCATAGCCGAATTCATGTCCGGTCAGAAGCCAGACAAGTGTGGTGAGAATCGCGATCGTGATGACTGCCGGCACAAAGACACCGGAAACACGGTCTGCGATCTTGGCGATCGGAGCCTTGGTAGCTGCTGCGTCACTCACCATTTTGATGATCTGGGAGAGGGTGGTATCCTCGCCGACGCGGGTTGCTTCGCATTTGATAAATCCAGACTGGTTGACAGTAGCGGCAGAGACAAGATCTCCGGCGGCCTTGTCGACCGGGATACTTTCGCCTGTAAGGGCAGATTCATTGACAGCACTGGTTCCCTCGACAATCACACCGTCAACCGGGATGTTTTCTCCTGGGCGGACCACAAAGATGTCTCCCTTGTGGACCTGCTCGATCGGAACGGTAGTTTCCTGACCGTCGCGGAGAACGACAGCGGTCTTTGGCGCGAGTTTCATGAGGCTCTTGAGAGCGTCAGTGGTTTTTCCCTTGGAACGGGCTTCAAGCATTTTGCCAACAGTGATTAGAGTCAGGATCATTGCCGCGGATTCGAAGTAAAAATCCATCATGTAGTTCATGACAGCGGCAGAATCGCCGTCGACCTGAGCTCTTGTCATGGCGAAGAGTGCGTAGACACTCCATACAAAAGATGCCATGGAACCGAGGGCAACGAGTGTATCCATGTTCGGGGCACGATGCCACAGGCTCTTGAATCCGCTGATGAAAAATTTCTGGTTGATGACCATGATGATTCCGGCAAGCAGAAGCTGTACAAGACCCATTGCGATATGGTTGTCATTAAACCATGCAGGCAGCGGCCAGCCCCACATCATATGTCCCATGGAGAAGTACATCAGCACGAGCAAAAATCCGACGGAAGCGATCAGACGATGCTTGAGGATCGGTGTCTCGTGATCCTCGAGGGCTTCTTCGGCTTCAGATATGGAAACCTGTTCCCTATTGGCTCCCTTGAGGGATGCGCCGTAACCTGCCTGTTCTACGGCATTGATAATATCATGGGCGGAAGCCGTTCCTTCCACACCCATGGAGTTCGTCAGAAGGCTGACAGAGCAGGATGTGACTCCCGGTACCTTGGATACAGCCTTCTCCACACGGGTGCTGCAGGCAGCGCAACTCATACCGGTGACGTTGTATTGTTCCATTGTGTGCCTCCTCTTATGAAATGCTCAGGCATGTAAAGCCTGCTTTTTTTACTGCTTCGCGAAGGTCGCCGTCAGAAATGGAACGGTCATAGGAAACAGTTGCGATTTCTTTTTTCAGGTCAACTTCTGCAACGACTCCGTCGATCTCGTTGAGAGCATTGGTTACAGAATCCACGCAGTGCTGGCAGTGCATACCTTCGATGCGGATCGTCCTGGTTCCAAGAACAGGGCCGTCCAGGAATTTTCTCTTCGGCTTCTTGGAACTTCCACCACCGCCTCCGCAGCAGAGAGAGTCTCCCTTAAAATGTCCTGCAGCTTTGCGCGCTGCAAAGACCATAGCGACAACAACGATCAGTAAAATAATAATATCAGCAGCGTTCATGATTATTCTTCCTCCATAAATTTTTCATTTTTGCGTTTGTCTAATCTCTTCTTTACAAACAGGTAAATTTCGTAGATGGTGATTCCTACTAAATAAATTGCAAGAAAAGCACCAAATCCATACATAGATGATTCGCCTAAATGGTTCATGTGCGAAAAACTCCTTTCCAAAATTGATTTGCAGTTGTATTTCACAGCTACATTTATTTCATCAGTTTCTGCAGAGTTGCAACCAGCTCATCGATCGTTTCATCCTTACCGGCGCGGATATCACGTGCCACACAGGTACGGATATGATTCGCAAGAAGTTCTTTATTAAAAGAATTGACAGCGGCATTGACAGCAGCAGACTGGATCAGAATGTCATTACAATAAGCATCATTCTCCAACATTCCTATGATCCCCCGAATCTGCCCCTCAATACGCTTCAGCCGATTCACCAGCTTCTTCCGCTCCGCCTCCGAGCGATCCGTATGCTTCGTACAACAACAGGAACAGACAGGAGCCTTCGTCACATCATTATTATTCTCCATAGACCAACTTCCTTTCTGAAATATACTCAAAATACATATCCAAAATACCCTCACGGGGTATATCTACTATGCCTGTAATATATACCCCACGAGGGTATTTGTCAAGCCCAAAACCACAAAAAAATAGATCCCCATCAAAAAGACAAGAATCACCTAATTTCAAACCTACGTTATTAACAATATGATACTATTCTCCCAACAGTCCGGCCCCATACAAAAAATATATCTATCAACCAACAGTCCGGCCCCACACAGAAAAACCTCCCCCATAAAACAATCAGGGTCTCCACCAAAGCTCAAAAAAAGCCCAGGGGTGCCTGAGGGGACGGGCCACGTCCCCTCGGTCCTAACCTTGCCCAGGCGAGCACAGGGTTACGGGGCCCGGGGATCAAACCCCGATAACCTTCTGGCTGATGAAGAAAGCCACCCCAGCGGTCAGCGCCTCCGCAATCCAAAACGCATGCCATACCCCCACAGCTCCCAAGATGCGGCTAAGGATAAAAGCCGCAGGAAGAATTATGATCAGATACCGACACAACGAAACGACAAGAGAAGCAGTCCCCTTTCCAAGTCCCTCCAGCGCACCACATGCCGTAACAGACACAGAAGAAACCAGAAATCCCGCACATATAATACGAAGAGCCGTTTTTCCGGCAGCGATCGTCTCTGGATTTGTAGTAAACATTCCCATAAGCTGCCCCGGAACAGTCAGACAGATGATGGTTCCAACAAGCATGATCACACCACTCATACAAAGTGTGACATAGTAGATTTTTTTGACACGTTTATGCTCTCCGGCACCGTAATTATACCCGATCACAGGACGCATTCCCTGCACGATCCCGCTCGCCGGAAGATAGAGAAACGTCTGCAGTTTATAGTAGATTCCAAGGATCACAACATAACTCTGAGAGTAGGCAGCAAGGAGTCCGTTCAATGCAGAAACAAGCACAGATGGAAGTGCAAGATTCAGCGCTCCCGGGATGCCAACAGAGTATAATCTTGCGATCAGAGCCCTGTCCGGATGTAAATATTTCCGGCTTAATCTGACCTGGAGAGGCTGCATTTTGTAGACGATCAAGTAGAAAACAAGATTGAATACCTGCCCCAGACCAGTTGCGATCGCAGCACCTTCAATCCCCATTGCAGGGAACGGTCCCACACCAAAGATCAGCAGCGGATCAAGTATAATATTAGAAACACAGCCGACCATAAGCCCGATCATAGTAACCTTCATCTTGCCCACACCCTGGAAGATTTTTTCGTAGGCAAGGTTGATAGTATTTACAGTTGCGAACAGAAAAACAATCGTGGAATAACGGATTCCAAGACTTGTAACGTCCGCATCAGAAGTAAAAAGAGTCAGGAATCCAGGCATCACAAGGATACAGCCGACTGTTAGAATAATGCCATGCAGGGCAGATAATGCAAGCCCGTGAGTTGCAGCTTTGCTGGCAGTTTCTCTGTTTCCGGCACCGAGACAGAGGGCAATCTGGGCACTGATCCCAATTCCAAATCCGATCGCGATCGCATTCGCAAAGTTCTGGATCGGATAGACAAGTGACAGCGCAGTCATTGCATTTTCGCTGATCTGTGCCACGAAAAAACTGTCCACGATGTTGTACAGAGAATTCACGAGCATAGAGATCACCATAGGCAGAGCCATGGAGAGAATCAGTGGAAACACGGGTTTTTCTTTCATAAATGTGTCATTCATAATAAGCCTCCTTTATAAAATTTAAAACATAAAAAACGCCGCACAATCACCCCGAAGGATAATTGTGTGGCGAAAAATGGTTTAGCCAGAAAAATCCACACTATGTTTTGGACGAAAGAATTGTAGCATGAGAACCAGAAAAACGTCAATAGCAGATTTGTTAAATCTTCAGATCATCCGCATTTGCCATATACGTCTGCGTATAAAGCACGACCGTATCGCCCTTTGGGACAAGGATCCTGTGATTTCGCTGGATCACGGCGATGATAATACGCTCCGGCATATTCAGTTCCATGATCCTGTGATTCACCCACTGATCATTTTCGGTGAGGCGGATTCGGATAAAATGCACATCTTCTTCCTGACCATATTCCCCGATCCGTTTAAGCCTCGAATACTGGTCGACAAATCCGGCAGAAATGATACCGGTGGGGATCGCGACCATGCCGACACCAAGAAATGCAATAAAAATACCAAAAATCTTACCGATCGTGGTGACAGGATAAATATCACCATAGCCTACCGTGAGCAGAGTGGAGGCAGCCCACCAGATCCCGGAAAATGCATTCGTAAAAACCTCCGGCTGCGCCCGGTTTTCCAGACTGTACATACAGAGACTGGACGACAGCATCAGCACCAGAATGATAAAAACCGACGACAGAAGCTGCTGTTTTTTGCTGACGATAACTTCCGTGATGACATTTAGTGAATCATAGTAGGCATTAATACGGAACAGCCGGAAGATTCGGATGATGCGCAGCATACGGAACGCTACTGCTCCTGACGGGAAGAAAAATGGCATATAATAAGGAACAAAGGACAAAAGATCCACGATTCCCGAGAAAGAAAACAGATATTTCGATATCGCCCGCGGCTCCGTCACATCAGGATAAAGATACTTTGCAGTAAAAATACGCAGGACAAAATCAATGGCAAAAAAAGCCACCGTCAGCCGCTCCAGCGTCAGGAGCAGCGGTCCATATTTGAACTCCATATTGTCAAATGTGTACATGATACTGACGGTCAGATTCAGAAGAATCGTAAGCGTATTAAAAAAATCATATCCTCAGCAGACTGCATCATAGTTGGAGCCGATCTCAATGATCTCAAACAGCCGTTTCCGGCGTTTTTCCCAGACTGTATTCATTATGCAAAATTCCTCCCATTACTTGAAAATATTGTACCGGAAACCAGGAAATGCGTCAACGGTACAGACAGTTTCAGACAGAAAAACATTCAAAAACCGTGTAGAATATCACGTTTTTTGTACATAACCGTAAACATATACCAGTCCTTCTTGCGGTACATACTTCAATGTGCTACACTCAAAAAGTGCCCAAAATAATCACGGAAAAAGGGATATTGTTATAAGGAAAAAAGGCATTTGGAGGAGAAAAAATATGAAAACACTGCTGACACTGCAGCTCACGATCTTTATTCTGGTAGCTGTAGGATTTTTAATGAAAAAGATACATATCATCGGTCCGCAGGGGCAGAAGAATATCAATGATCTGGTCATCTATCTGATCCTGCCATGCAACATCCTTCATGCATTTACCCAGAGTGCAACGGATGGAGATTTCAGCAATTATCTGGCGATTCTTTTTATCTCGATTGGTATTCAGGTATTCTGTGTTATCTATGGAAAAGTCATGTTCCGAAAAGAATCCGAAGACCGTCGGAAGTGCCTGCAGTACGGAACTATTTGCTCAAACGCAGGATTTCTTGGAAACCCGATCGCGGAAGGCGTTTACGGAATAGAAGGACTGGTTCTCGCCAGCGTGTACCTGATCCCGCAGAGAATCATGATGTGGTCTTCCGGTCTGGCTGTTTTTTCCGGAAGCAGCGATAAGATGAAAACGGTGAAAAAAGTCGTCACACATCCATGCATTCTGGCATGTGTACTTGGAATGATCCTGATGATCACAGGACTTCCAATCCCGCCAGGACTCGACGGTGCGGTGACTGCTGTCGGAAACTGTAATACGGCAATGTCGATGATGGTCATTGGAATGATCCTTGCAGATATCAATCTCAAAGATTTCTGGGACTGGACAGTTGTGAAATACACAGTTCACAGACTTATTATCATTCCGGCGATCGTTTATATCGTCTGCCGTTTCCTGCCTCTGAGCAAAACGGTCCTGGGACTGTGTGTACTCCTTGCAGCAATGCCGGCAGGTGCAACGACCAGTATCCTCGCAGAAAAATACCAGGTCGATTCTCCATTTGCGACAAAAATGGTCATCTTCTCAACCTTGTTATCCCTTCCGACTATCTGTCTGTGGAGCATTTTTCTCCAGTAAAAACATATTTGTCAAATTTCTGACAAAACATCCCCCCTCCCGGCTTGTAGGAGGGGTGTTTTTTTTATATACTTAAAAAATAACATTTTATACGGAAAAGAGAACAAATCATGAGCGATCTTAAAAACGAAATCCATGACTACTGGACCAACCGGGCCAGAGGTTATTCAGAATATAATCAGCAGGAAATGGCAGATGCCAGACAGACCATGTGGAGGGCGAAACTCCTCGATCTACTGGGAAAACAGTTCCCGGAGCGCGAACCAAAAGAGATTAAAATCCTTGATGTCGGAACCGGCCCGGGATTTTTTGCAATCCTTCTCGCAGAAGCCGGCTATCAGGTGACGGCGATCGACTATACAGAGGAAATGCTCAAGGAAGCACAGCAGAATGCCGGTGGATTAGCGGAGTGTATTGTGTGGAAAACCGGCGACGCACAGGCTCTTGATGTGGAAAACAACAGCTTTGATGCCATTGTAACCAGAAATGTGACATGGAATCTTCCGCGTCCGGACCTCGCATATAAAGAATGGCTGCGTGTGCTCAAACCAGGCGGTATGCTTTATAACTTTGATGCAGACTGGTATGGTCATCTTTATAATGAAGAAAAGCGAAACAGCTATGAGAAAGACCGGCAGCAGACAGAAGAACAAAACGTGGAGGACTATTACAGCGGAACTGACATCGAAAAGATGGAAGAGATTGCCCGCCAGGTTCCATTAAGTCGTCTGGAACGCCCGAAGTGGGATATCGAAACTATGCAGAAAACAGGATTCCTTGATGTTTTCTGCGATGAAGAGGTGTGGAAAGAAGTCTGGACAGAAGAAGAGATCATCAATAACAGCACTTCTCCAATCTTTCTCCTGACAGGAAGAAAGAGAGATTCTTTTAACCTCAAAAATATAACAGTGGAGCCAGGTGAGAAGTGGAACGGAGAGCTGGAACTTGCAAACGGCGAGATCAAACTTCCGGCGACTGTCCTGCACGGACACGGTACAGGAAAGACCATGCTGATCACGGCAGGTGTTCATGCCGGAGAATATGTCGGGATCCAGGCAGCGATCGAACTGTCCCAGAAACTCAAAATTGAAAAAGTAACAGGAACAATCATCATTGTCAAAGTCATGAACCGACCTGCATTTGAGGCCCGTAACGGCAGTATGGGACTGACCGATGACAAAAATCTCAACCGCGAATTTCCGGGAGACCCGCAGGGAACAGAGATGGAACGCCTTGCATGGGCAGTATCTCAGGAACTCCAGCCGGTGGCAGATTATTACATCGATCTCCACAGTGGAGATGACTATGAAAAATTAACACCGTATGTCTATTATGCAGGAAGGGCAGCAGAAGAAGTTGTCGCTGAATCCCGTAAAATGGCAGAACAGGTCGATGTTCCATACATGGTAAAATCCAACGTGGCGTCCGGCGGTTCCTACAACTATGCGGCTTCGCAGGGAATCCCGAGTATTCTGATCGAACGTGGCGGAATGGGCGACTGGAATTACGAAGAAGTCCGCTCCACCAGAAGAGATGTCCGCAATATCCTGTGCCATATGGGAATCTATCAGGGAATCAAGGATTTCAGGACATACTATCCGCTGGATGTGGCAGATGTCCGCTATCAGGATGCAGAGGAAAGCGGTCTCTGGTATCCATTCAAAAAAGTCGGCGACATGATCCAGGAAGGCGATATCCTCGGAGAAGTCCGTGACTATGAGGGAAAAGTCAAAGAAGTCAGCATCGCAGAGTTCGACGGCGTTCTTCTCTATCAGTGTGGCACGCTGCAGGTACTTGGCAATGGACCGATGGTCACCTACGGAAGAATCGTGAGCCGTTATGACGAGCGCAAGGAAAAGATCGTAAAATACTGGGAAAAACGAAGCGACAGTTTCCTGGAGCAGAGAAGGCAGGAACTTCACAGCACCATGGCAGAACGCTGGATAAAAGAAATCAATGCACAGCTTCCGGAGGGAAAAAATCTCAAGATCCTCGATGTAGGCTGCGGAGCAGGATTTTTCACTATCCTTCTTGCAAAAGCAGGCCATCAGGTGACAGGAATCGACCTGACACCGGATATGATCAAAAACGCCCGCATCCTTGCAGAAGAAGAGGGCGTAAACTGCGAATTTACAGTTATGGATGCAGAGAATCCGGAATTCCCGGATGGCACTTTTGATGTGATCATTTCCAGAAATCTGACCTGGACACTGCCGCATGTGCGTCATGCTTATCAGGAGTGGCTTCGCGTCCTCAAAAAAGGCGGTGTACTGCTCAATTTTGATGCAAACTACGGAATCACAGACTTCTCAAACGTAGAAGACCTTCCGGAAAATCATGCACATAACACACTCGGAAATGACATGATGCGCGAGTGCGAGGAGATCAAACGTCAGCTTCCGATCAGTTCCTACAGCCGTCCGGCGTGGGATCTGGAAACCCTGGGCTCCATGGACCTTAAAGATTTCCGGGTAGACTTAGGAATCAGCAGCAGGATTTATCTTGAAAAAGACGAATTTTATAATCCAACTCCAATGTTTATGCTGCGGACAGTTAAATAGCAGAGAGAATATATAAGGCAGCAGGCAGACAACTGCACAGACTATAAGAATATGCGGAGAATTATATGGATTTAAAACAGTTACAATATTTCGTGGCGTGCGCTCAGTCGGGATCTTTCAGTGACGCGGCAAAGATCCTCTATTCAACACAATCCAGTGTCAGCAAGGTGATCAAGACACTGGAAAATACTCTGGGAATCCAGCTTTTTGACAGACTTCCAAGAGGAATACGTCTGACCGTACAGGGGCAGAAAGTCTACCATTATGTATGCAAGATTACAAATGAGATCGATGCACTGGAAAATATGGCCGCACACGGAATGACCAAATGGATTCGGATTTCCCTGAATCCAAGTTCCTGGTTTGCGAATCAGTTTGTGGATTTTTATAATGAAACATACGAAAAAAAATACCACTTTCAGATCACTACGGCGGGTGTGCGCAGTGTCATGGAGCGTGTCCGTGACTATATGGATGATATCGGATTCGTCTATATCTTAAGCCAGCAGAAAGAAAATTTCCTTCATGAACTTGCCAGGAATAAAATGCAGTTTGTTGCCCTGTATGAAACAGATGTAATCCTTTATCCTGGACGGCAGACAGAACTTTATGATTTTGAAAGAGAAAGAGTAGATCTCGAGGAACTGGAGGGATTACGTTTCATACAAAATTATCAGGATGAATTTTTTGATATCGGAGCCGCCAGTGAGGAGTCTTTTCAGTGGCAGGATCTTGACATATCCATATTGACCAACAGTGACTATATTATGGAAAAAATGCTTCAGAACAGCAAAGTTTCCAATGTGAGCGGCAGTTACCTTTCAGAAAATAAAACAGGTACTACGCCAGGGATTCCTCTGAACATGGGTGACAGTAAAGTTATTTTTGGATATATGCTCCGCAGGGGAGAAGAAACCGATGAAAGTATACAGGAACTTCTTGATTTTCTTATAAGCAGACTTCCAAAAAGTTAATCTTTACTTATTCCAAAACAGACCCGAAGTATTCGAACTAAGAATAGCATATAACCCTCCCACGGGGTTGTGTGCTTTTTTGACATTTGTTAGACTTTATCTGACGAGTTATTATGCGGATATGTTGTCTGATGTTATGCAGACATAAAGGAGAACGAATGATTAAATACATTTTAAAAAGACTTCTTCAGTTGATTCCGATTCTGATCGGAATCACTTTTTTGTCTTTTGCGATGATGCGTCTGGCGGGCGGTGATGCGGTTACTTATATGTATGAGAATGCAGGATCGGCAGTTTCGCAGGAAGTGATCGACGAGACAAGAAAGGAGTATGGTCTGGACCAGCCGTTTCTTGTTCAGTATGCAAAGTGGTTTGCGGGGATGGCAACCGGAGACATGGGCAAGAGCTATGTATCCAAGAGGGATGTTTATGAAACTTTCATAGAGAAACTTCCGGCAACGATCATGCTGACAGTATCTTCAGTCCTGCTGACAATGCTGATCGCAATTCCTCTCGGAATTCTCTCAGCAGTAAAACATAATAAATGGAGTGATTATCTGATTCGATTTCTAAGTTTTATCGGAAACTCCATGCCAAATTTTTTTGCGGCGCTGGTGCTGATGTACTTCTTTTCTATCAGACTGGGATGGTTTCCGGTCATTACCAGTGACAATACAGCATTAAGTCTGGTGCTCCCGACACTGACTCTTACCATCTCTATGGCATCCAAATATACCAGACAGGTGAGGGCAACGATCCTTGAAGAACTGAATAAGGACTATGTAGCCGGAGCAAGGGCAAGAGGGGTGAGAGGCAGTGTGATCATCTGGAAGAATGTGATGAAATCTTCCATGCTCACGATCATTACCCTGCTGGCATTATCAATAGGAAGTCTTCTTGGAGGAACTACGATTGTCGAGACCATTTTTATGTGGGATGGTGTTGGTAAGATGGCAGTAGATGCCATTACCATGAGAGACTATCCGATCATTCAGGCATATGTGGCATGGATGGCAATTATTTATGTGGTTGTAAATCTGATCACAGATATCATTTATCATTATCTGGATCCTCGGGTAAGATTAGGAGGTGACAGAACATGACACAGAAAAAGAAACAGATATCTGTCCGAAAACAGAAAATAAAGAAAAATCATGTCAGAGAAAAGCTGATCTTTTTTACTATACTGGCGATGGTTTTACTTGTTGTCGCAGCCTTTGCACGGAAACTCTGTCCGTATGATCCAGACATACAGGATCTTCTTCTGGCGCAGAAACCACCCAGTGCAGAACATATACTGGGAACCGACCGTTATGGAAGAGATATGCTTTCACGTGTACTGGTAGGAAGTACCACCAGCATTTATGCAACATTGCTGCTGGTAGCGATCGTTACTGTATTTGGAACCGTGATCGGTATTATATGTGGTTGGTGTGGAGGAATTCTGGATACTGTTCTGATGCGTGTATCTGATCTGTTTCTGGCGTTCCCAAGCCTTGTTTTTGCCCTTGCGGTAGCAGGCGTACTTGGCGGTGGCATTCAGAACGCGATCATAGCGTTGGCGGTCATCGGGTGGCCGAAGTTTGCCAGGCTTGCCAGAGGTCTGACCCTTGCTCAGAAAGATTCTCCATATCTGATGGCGGTGAGACTATCCGGAAGCAGTACACTTAAAATTATGTTTAAACATATTTTGCCAAATATTGCAGGTCCGATACTGGTCACTTCTGTTCTTGATATTGGAACTATGATGATGGAACTTGCCGGGCTTTCCTTCCTTGGGCTGGGAGTACAGCCGCCGATGGCAGAGTGGGGCAGTATGATCAATGATGGGAGAAGTATGCTTCAGATCTCACCATGGATGGTGCTTGCACCGGGACTTGCCATATTTATAACTGTTATGATCTTTAATCTTCTCGGAGATACACTCAGAGATTATCTGGATCCGAAAGAGAGAGCAAAGAGACAATAAAAATAAAGAAAGGAAACAATAATTATGAAAAAGAAACTGATTGCAGCAATTCTTACAGGAGCAATGCTGATGGCAGGAATGTCTACAAGTGTATGGGCTGATGGAGAAAAATCATTTGTGTATGGAACAACCGGATACAGTGAAGAAATGGGAGATGCCGGATTAAATCCGCATGATAACTATTCCGGATGGAGTGCACTTCGCTATGGCGTCGGCGAAACTCTTTTTAAATACAATGACAACATGGAAGTAGAGCCGTGGCTTGCAACAGATTATGAATTTGTAGATGACACAACTGTAAAAATCACACTTCGTGACGGTGTGCAGTTTTCCAGCGGGCGTACGATGGATGCAGAGGCAGTGAAGGAATGCCTGGAAGATCTGATTGCAGTGCATGACCGTGCACCTTATGATCTGAAGATCGATCATATTGATGCAGATGGTCTGACACTTACCATTTATACAACAGAGCCATGTCCGGCGATCATCAATTATCTTGGTGATCCATATGGTGCGATCATTGACATGGATTATGGAATCCAGGGTGAAGGCGGTTCTGCCAATGTGGCCGGAACTGGCCCATATATTGCAGAGAACGTCACTCCAACCCAGATCGATCTGGTAAAAAACGATAACTACTGGGGCGGTGAAGTGAAAGTAGATAAAGTTACAGTCAAATCTTTTGCAGACGGAAGTGCACTGACAGCAGCACTGCAGACCGGAGACATTCAGGGAACTTATGGACTCCAGTATGATAACTATGCATTATTTGACGGAAATACAGATTACACAATTAATTCCTGTGCAACAAGCCGCTGCTTCTTCGGTCAGTTTAATATGGATTCCGAGATCATGAAAGACCAGAATGTCCGCAAAGCAGTGGAGATGGGAATCGATAAAGACGGATTCTGTTCTGTAATTATGCAGGGACGTGGAGTTCCGGCAAAAGCAGCATTCCCGAACAGTTTTTCTTATGGAAACGATGCAGTGGAAACTGTTTCTTACGATCCGGATGGCGCAAAGAAACTTCTCGAAGAATCAGGATGGACAGATACTGATGGTGATGGATATGTAGATAAAGATGGACAGAAACTCAGCATTAACTGGCTGACTTACCCAACCCGCCTGGAACAGCCGAAACTTGCAGAGTATGCACAGGCTACGCTGAAAGATATCGGAATTGATGTGGTCGTAAATAATACTTCGGATCATATGACAATTGCCAAGAGTGGAGATTTTGATGTATATGTAAGTTCTACAACCACAGCACCGACCGGAGATCCGGAATATTTCTTTACCAGTACAGTAACAGGTGCAAAAAATTATGGAAATTATCAGAATGAAGAAGTAACGAAACTGACAGATCAGCTTCATCAGACTTTTGATAAGGATGAAAGAGCCAAGCTTGCCGTAGAACTTCAGCAGGATATACTGGATGATGATGCGTTCTTCTTCATATCACATCTGAACATGGGAATCGTGACAAAATCAAACGTCACAGGAATGGCGGCACATCCATGTGATTACTATGAAATTACTGCAGATCTGGACGTAGAGTAAAATCCTGAGGAGAATAAAAAACTATGAATTCATTGCTTCGTGTAGAGCATGTGACAATTTCTTATAACGGAATACCGACAGTCGAAGATGTCAGCTTTGAGTTACAGCAGGGCGAAATCCTTGGAATCGTGGGCGAGTCCGGAAGCGGCAAAAGTACGATCATCAAGGCGATCATGGGACTTCTGGGAGAAGAAGGTCTGGTTACAAGAGGCGATATCTGGTACAAAGGCGAAAACCTTACAGATATGAGTGAAAAAAAACTCCGTAAGCTTCTGGGAACAGAGATCGGAATGGTATTTCAGGACTGCAAAGCCGCATTGTGTCCTGTCCGGACGATTGGGGCACAGATACATGAGGCAGTGTCAGAACATGAGAAAATCAGCAAAAAGGAAGTCCGGAAACGTGCAGGAGAGATCATGAAGAAGATCGGCATGGATGACAGTGACCGTGTGCTGGACAGCTATCCGTTTGAACTCTCCGGTGGAATGAACCAGAGAGTGGGGATCTGTACAGCCATGATCATGCATCCCAATCTGCTTCTGGCAGATGAGCCGACCAGTGCACTGGATGTAACTGTGCAGAAGCAGGTGGTAGAAGAACTTCTGCTTATGCGCAAAGAATACAATACTGCAATGATTCTTGTAACTCACAATATCGGCGTTGTAAGGATGATGGCAGACAGGATACTGGTTCTACAGAACGGGCAGGTAAGAGAGTATGGAGAAACTGAGACTGTTCTGGATCATCCGAAAGATCCATATACAAAGAAGTTGATGGGTTCTGTGCTTCATCTGAATCGGGCAGAGAATCAGGAGGTGCAGTAGAATGGCGGATATTATCCTGAAAGCGGATCATCTCAAAAAAGTATTTATATCAGGAAAAAAATTCATGACTGTAGTGGATGACGTAAGCTTTGAACTGGAACGGGGAGAATGCCTTGGAATCGTAGGCGAATCCGGTTCCGGTAAAAGTACGATTGTAAAAATGCTCACACATCTGGAGCCGGTGACGGATGGGCAGATTTTTCTTAAAGGAAAGAACATCACCCATGTCGGAGGCAAAAGCTTAAGAAAAACCTATCAGGATATCCAGATGGTTTTTCAGATGCCAATGGAATCTTTTGATCCGAGATGTACTTTGGGCGACGGAATTGGGGAAAGTCTCCGGAATATGGGGATAAACCGCAAAGAAACACGAAAACGTGTGGAAAACCTTCTCGAAAGATGCGGTCTGGATGCGGAATATGCAGACCGCTATCCACACCAGGTCAGTGGAGGACAGTGTCAGCGTGCAGCAATCGCCAGAGCTCTTGCAGTCAGCCCGGAAATCCTGATCTGCGATGAGGCGACCAGTGCACTTGACGTAACCGTGCAGAAACAGATCCTGGAACTTCTGATCGAACTGAAACAGAAAGAAAATCTGTCATTTATCCTGATCTGCCACGACCTTGCACTGGTACAGGCGTTCTGTGACAAAGTACTGGTCCTCTATCATGGAAAGACAGTAGAATACGGAACCCCGGATGAGATCATCAATCATCCAAAGATGGAATATACGAAGAACTTGATAGATTCAGTTTTATAAATCAATAGCATAATAATCAGCGAATAAGAACCGGAGGGCAGGAAGTATGGTTGTAAATGTTTTTCTGTTTGATGATTTTGAAGCGATGGATGTGTTTGGCCCGGTACAGATTTTTGGAACTGTACCGGAACAGTTTTATATACGGTTTATTTCATTGCGTGGAGGAATGATTACTGGAAAGCAGGGGGTGAAAATATGGACAGAACCATTGAATCCGATTGAGATTGAGGACATATTTTTGATTCCAGGTGGAAAAGGAGTAAGAAGTTTTCTTCATACAGAGGGTGACAAAGGACGACAGGCATTGAAGCAGGCGGTAGAGGAAGCTGAATTTTGTATGATGGTTCAAAATGCTTCTGCAATGCTGGCCAGAACAGGACTCTTGTTTCACAGACAGGTGACAGATTATGACTATGACGAAAACTGGAAGCGGATGTTTACAGTAGGAATCAATTATATTAACGGTGAAGACTGGATTTCAGACGGGAAATATTATTCCAGCAGTACAACGATGGCAGCAATGGACATGACTCTCGGACTGATTGGTGATATGCTGGATATTGATATTGCTGAGAAAATTGCAAAAGAAATCGGATATCTATGGAACAGTAGTCTGAAGATATGAAAAATATTGTTTATCCATGACAAATAAGAATAGCTCCATATCCCCCAGGGTAGGTTGTTGGCGCTTTAACGCGATGATACAATATAGTTAATTACGAGGTGCGCACTGAATAAAATAAAGTTTTCACAGGGAAAGGAAGTATATCTATGCATATACCTGAGAACTATTTAAGCCCATCAACATGTGCTGTAATGACAGCAGCTATGGTTCCGGTATGGGGATATTCAATTAACAAAGTCAGAACAGAAATACCGAAGGCTAAAATGCCTCTTCTTGGTATTGGCGCAGCTTTTTCATTTCTTGGAATGATGTTTAATGTACCTCTTCCGGGAGGCACTACAGGACATGCCGTAGGGGGAACTCTCATTGCAATTCTTACAGGCAGCCCGGCAGCAGGATGTATATCCGTGTCCATTGCGTTGCTGATACAGGCACTTCTTTTCGGAGATGGAGGAATCCTTGCATTCGGAGCGAATTGTTTTAATATGGCATTTGTATTACCATATCTGGGATTCTTTTTATATAAGTTACTCCTGAATAAAACAGGTATGCGTAAACTCAGTGCAGCAATTGGCGCATATGTAGGAATCAATGCAGCAGCATTTTGTGCTGCCGTTGAATTTGGCATTCAACCATTGCTGTTTAAGAATTCAGCAGGTCAGGCACTTTACTGTCCGTATCCTTTAAGTGTGTCTATACCGGCAATGATGATTGGGCATATTACTTTGTTTGGATTGGCAGAGATTGTATTGACTGTAGTAGTGTTGACATTTGTAGAGAAAGTTTCACCATCGGCACTGGACACAATTCCGAATAAAACTTCATTTAAACCTTTGTACATACTCATTGCTGTACTCATTATCCTGACACCGATTGGGCTACTGGCAACAGGTACTGCTTGGGGTGAATGGGGTGTTGATGAAATGTCAACTCTTGTCAGTGGTGGTACGCAACTGGGATATACTCCGGCGGGAATGGAAAGTGGATTTGAACTTTCGACATTGTTCCCGGATTATTCTATGGCAGGAATGCCGGAATGGACAGGCTATATTCTGTCTGCTGTTGTTGGCGTAGCACTTTTGGTCATATTTTTCAAAATTATCCCTTCGCTTATGAAGGATAAAGTTGATTTCAAAAAGAAAGCGGCATAATGATGGATGATTACAGAACAGGAAAAACAGAGATTCCAGGTTGGATGTGTAGGCAGGAAGAGTATACCCCCTCTGCAGACAAAGAAACTTTTCTTACCAGAAGCACAAAATCTGTTTTGTCTGTGCTGTCAAGACTCAGATTTGATGAAGGGAAGGATGGCAGATTTTCTGCTACTCCTTCTCTTAAATTGCTTTATACGGTACTCTATATCATTCTTACCGCATGTTCAAGAAATTATCTGTTTGTATTGATCATGTGTGCCGCCGTAACGGTCAGACTGGCTTTTTTTCCAGCATCCGCTATCAGGCAGATATTAAGCGGAACAGCAGGAGCAGTTATGATTTCGATATTTCTTCTTTTGCCGGCGGTTTTTATGGGGAATCCTCAGACTTTAGCAAATATTACAGCGAGAGTATATGTATCGGCGACATTGGTTGGTATTTTATCAGCAGGGACTTCATGGAATAAACTCACAGCCAGTATGAGATCTGTGGGGAAAAATCCGGACAAGGCAAAATCTTTTTCTGGTATTCTTGGAATTACCTTTCTCAAATCTAGCGAAATGGCAGAAGAAATGTATGCGTCCATGTGCTGCAGGGGGGGGTACCGGAGAATACCAGGCGAAACAGAAATACAAAATGCGTCTGTACGACATTGTACATATTTTGATAGTGATATTGTGTGTGGTATTGTTTATTCATCTGAATTGAATGAAGTTTATGACATATCTGTCTTATAAAAGCAGCAGGAGAGGATGAAAGGAGGCAATTATGATTACACTGGAAAAAGTTTGTTTTGCATATGAGTATGAAGTGGCACTTAGATATGTGAATCTTCAGATTGAAAAAGGCGATTCTGTGGTCATACAGGGACCAAATGGCTGTGGAAAATCAACTCTTATCAGGTTATTGAATGGAATTATATTTCCATCTGAGGGACATTATTTTTATAAAGATTATGAAATTACAGAAAAAGCATTGAAAGACAGGCAGTTTGCAAAGTGGTTCCATCAGCAGCTAGGCTATGTGTTTCAGAATGTGGATACACAGCTGTTCTGCGGAAGTGTAGAGGAGGAAATTGCGTTTGGTCCTGTTCAGATGGGAATGTCAGAAACTGAGATCAGGCAAAGAACAGAAGATTGCTTGCGGCTGTTTGGAATAGAGAGGCTCAGGGAAAGACCACCATATCATCTGAGCGGAGGTGAGAAACGTAAAGTCTCACTTGCCTGTATTCTTTCGCTGAATCCGGAGGTACTGATACTGGATGAACCGCTTGCCGGTCTGGATGAAAAGACACAGGATATGCTGCTGGAATTTCTACAGAGTTTTCATAGAGCAGGAAAGACATTGATTACTATCACACATAATCGGCATCTTGCAGAGACGATTGGAACCAGGTTTGCAGTTATGAATGAGGACCATGAACTAAAAATGATATAAAAAAGTACTTCCCGCGGAGTTGGAAGTACTTTTTTAAATTATGGGTTAACTGGTGCTTTAAGGGTGGAGGTCTGTGCACCTTTATTTGATAAAATAACACAGTTCTTTGTGTTGACTATATTTTAACAAAATGCAGTGTAAAAACAAGCCTCCCAGGGGGATACGGAGCTATGAAAAAAACAGCATGATCCATGCGATATATGAATAGGTCAATATCCCCTGGGGGCGGTTATATACAGCCGAAAAGGATGGTATACTGATAGAACTTGTTATGCATAATAAATAAAAATAAACCACAAAACTGTCAATAGACACAGCGTTATGCATAAATAAGACGAAAGGGGGAAAGAAACAATGAAGAGAAAATTACTGGCGGTTATGATGGCAGTCTGTATGACAGCATCATTTGCGGGAGGAACTGCGACTGTATTTGCGGCACAGGAAGAAAGCACGGCGAAGGATGAAGTGATCGTGACCATGCCGACGACATCCGAACCGGAGGCGGGCTTTGACCCGGCGTATGGATGGGGTGCAGGAGAGCATGTACATGAGCCTCTGATCCAGAGCACGCTTACCACTACAAATACAGATCTTTCAATTGGAAAAGACCTGGCAGCCGATTATTCTGTGAGCAACGACGGACTCACCTGGACTGTCAAGATCCGGGATGACGTCAAATTCACGGACGGTGAACCTCTGACAGCATCAGATGTGGCGTTTACATATAATAACTGCCGTGACAACAGTTCGGTCAATGATTTTTCCATGCTGAAAGAAGCTGTGGCGGTGGATGACACAACTGTTGAATTCCATATGAATACACCATTTGCAGTCTGGCCATATACCATGGCGATTGTAGGAATCGTTCCGGAACATGCTTATGATGAAAATTACGGACAGAATCCGATCGGCTCCGGACGCTACATCATGAAACAGTGGGATAAAGGACAGCAGGTTATTTTTGAAGCAAATCCAGATTACTATGGTGAAGCACCAAAAATGAAAAAAGTAACCGTTCTTTTCATGGAAGAAGATGCAGCACTGGCAGCAGCTCAGTCCGGCACGGTAGACGTGGCACATACGGCGGCATCTTATTCAGATATGACGGTTGATGGATATGATCTATTCAGCGTGCAGACAGTAGATAACCGCGGATTCAACCTTCCGGCAACTGCAGCAGAGGAAATTGACGGAGTAACTTATGGAAATGACTTCACCAGCGATGTGGAAGTAAGACGTGCGATCAATATCGGCATTGACCGTGAAGAAATGATCCAGAATGTCCTGAATGGTTACGGAACCCCGGCATACAGCGTGTGCGACAAAATGCCATGGTATAACGAGGAAGCAGAAGTAGAATACGATCTGGATAAAGCAAAAGAAATTCTTGAAACAGCAGGATGGGCAGAAGGTGATGACGGAATCCGTGAAAAAGACGGCGTACGTGCGGAACTTACCATGCTGTATCCGGCATCCGATTCTGTTCGCCAGGCACTGGCAGAAGACAGCAAGAATCAGCTTGCCGAACTTGGAATTGAAGTGACAACAGAGGGCGTTGACTGGGATACTGCCTACACAAGAGCAGAGTCTGAGCCACTTGTATGGGGATGGGGCGCACATACACCAATGGAGCTGTACAACATCTATCATACAATGAGCGAGACCGGCCTTGCAGAGTACTCTCCATATGCGAACGAAACCGTAGACAAATATATGGATGAAGCTCTGAAATCCAGTGATCTGGAAGCATCGTATGACCTTTGGAAAAAAGCCCAGTGGGACGGAGAGAGCGGAATTACACAGGAGGGAGATATCCCGTGGATCTGGCTCTGCAATATCGATCATCTGTACTTTGTAAAAGACGGACTCAAAGTAGCTGACCAGAAGATCCATCCACACGGACATGGCTGGTCTATCGTAAATAACGTAGATCAGTGGTCATGGGAGTAACAGATCTTGAATAATTCAAAAGCAAAATTTATCTTAAAGAATTTCATCAAAGTGCTGCTTCTGCTGTTTGCGGTCAGTGTTGCGGCTTTTGCGCTTATGACGGCTTCTCCGATCGATCCTCTGAAAGCGAACGTCGGACAGGCTGCGCTTGGAAGCATGAGTCAGGAACAGATCGCAAAACTTGAAGAATACTGGGGCGTGGGACAGCCGCCCCTGCAGCGCTACATTGCATGGTTCAGAGATTTTGTGAGGGGAGATATGGGAATATCTCTCCTTTATCGACAGAAGGTAACGACAGTGATCGCTGTAAAACTCGGAAATTCCTTATTTCTGATGATCATTGCGTGGATTTTGTCAGGGCTGATTGGATTTTTGCTGGGCTCACTTGCAGGGATGAACCGTGGAAAACCGATTGACAGGATCATCAAGGGGTATTGCCTGGTGATCTCCAGTACTCCGGCATTCTGGATCGCTATGTTGTTGCTTATCATCTTTGGAGTATGGCTCAAAATACTTCCGATAGGATTAAGTGTACCGATTGGAGTGGAGGCAAGCGGAGTGACTTTTCTTGACCGTGTGCGTCATGCGATCCTTCCGGCGGTGACACTTTCCATCACAGGGATATCCAATATTGCCATGCATACCAGAGAAAAAATGATCGACATCTGTGACAGCGATTACGTGCTTTTTGCAAAAGCAAGAGGAGAAAGTAACTGGCAGATATTTAAAAACCATGGTTTCCGCAATGTCCTTGGCCCGGCAGTGACACTTCAGTTTGCTTCGATCAGCGAGATATTTGGCGGCTCAGTGCTTGTGGAGCAGGTTTTTTCCTATCCGGGACTTGGACAGGCAGCGGTCAGTGCAGGTCTTGGAAGTGATATGCCGCTTCTGATGGCGATCACGATCATAAGTGCACTGTTTGTGTTTGGAGGAAACTTTATAGCCAATATTCTGTACGGAGTCATCGACCCGCGGATCCGAAGAGGGGGTGCGGGAAGATGAAAAACAGATGGAACCGTAGAAAAACTCTGGTACTCTGGCTTGTTATCGCCGTGGTGTTTCTTATAGCAGTCTGTATCAGCGGCCTGTTCTGCGAAGATGCAGCAAGGGCAACAGATTTTTCCAGAAAAAACCTTGCACCCTGCCTGAAATATCCGTTTGGTACAGACTGGCTTGGAAGAGATATGTTTGCACGGACAGTCAGAGGACTTTCTATCAGTATCATCATAGGAGTATGTGCAGCTACGTTCAGTGCGGTCATGGCATTTATTCTTGGAGTTGTATCTGCAACAATGGGAAAAACAGCAGATACCATTGTGACATGGATCATAGACCTGGTCATGGGAATTCCGCATATGCTTCTTCTGATCCTTATCTGCGTTGCATGCGGAAGAGGACTTAAGGGAGTCATTCTTGGAGTTGCACTGACACACTGGACATCTCTGGCGAGACTGATCAGAGGTGAAGTGCTGCAGCTCAAAGAACAGATTTATATAAAAACAGCCAGAAAACTGGGAAAAAGTAACTTGTATATTGCAATGAAACACATGGTTCCACATCTGCTTCCGCAGTTTATTGTCGGACTTGTCCTTCTTTTTCCGCATGCGATCCTTCATGAATCCAGCATTACGTTCCTTGGGTTCGGGCTGTCAAATGAGCAGCCTGCGATTGGGATTATTTTGTCAGAAGCAATGAAATATCTGATCACAGGCAAATGGTGGCTTGCACTGTTTCCGGGAATCATGCTGGTGATCACTGTTGTATGTTTTTATACAACAGGTGAAAATCTCCGCAGGCTGTTGGATCCGGCAAGCGCACACGAATAGGAGAAGAGAATGGAAAGGGAAAAAATTCTGGAAATCAACAACATGAAAATATCCTTTACCCAGTACCAGAAAGGAATGCAGCAGACAGAACTGCCTGTGATCAAAGATTTGAGTGTCACGATCCATGCAGGAGAAATGGTGGCAGTAGTCGGTTCTTCCGGCTCGGGCAAAAGCCTGCTGGCACATGGGATCATGGGGATTTTGCCATATAATGCTGAAATGGGTGGAGAAATACGATACTGCGGAGAGCCCCTGACAGAAAAAAATATCCGGAAACTGCGGGGAAAAGAAATCGTTCTGGTCCCGCAGAGTACTTCTTATCTGGATCCATTAATGAAGGTCGGACAGCAGATCTGCAAAGGAAAAAAGGACAAAGAAAAGAAGAAACATCTGGATTCTATTTTTGAGCAATATTCTCTGGACAAAAAGGTTCAGGAACAGTATCCGTTTGAACTTTCCGGGGGAATGACCAGGAGAATCATGATCTCTACAGCACTGATCGAAAATCCGAAACTGGTCATCGCTGATGAACCGACACCCGGGCTGGATCCGAAACTCGCAAAACGAGCAATGGAACATTTTCGTCAGCTTGCGGATATGGGAGCTGCTGTTCTTGTCATTACACATGATCTGGAACTTGCCCTGGAAACGGCAGACAGAGTACAGGTATTTTATGCCGGTTATACGATCGAAGATGCGGCAGTGGATGATTTTAATGAGGAAGAAACTCTTAGGCATCCATATACCAGAGCACTCTGGCGTGCGATGCCGAAGCACGGTTTTCGATATATTGACGGGGTACAGCCTTATGTAAAAGATAACCTGCAGGGATGCCCGTTTGCACCACGATGCGACAGGAAATCACAGGAATGTCAGGGCGAGATTCCATGGAAAGCTTCCGGCAGTGGATATGTGAGGTGCATATTATGAGACTTGAAGCAAAAAATCTGTCTTTTAGTTATGATGTAAAAGGCAGACAGATACTGAGACAGTTCAGTTTAAGTGCAGACAGCAGTGAACGTGTAGGAATTATAGCTCCCAGTGGTTTTGGCAAAACAACTCTGTGTAAGATCCTGTCCGGATATGAAGCACCGCAAAGTGGCGAAGTGCTTCTTGATGGCAAACCACTCAGCGAATATGGCGCATACTGTCCGGTACAGATGATCTGGCAGCACCCGGAGCAGGCGGTAAATCCAAGACTCCGCATGAAAAATGTAATCGAAGAAGGAGACAGGACAGCACCGGAACTGATCGAAAAGCTGGGAATAGAACCAGACTGGATGAACAGATTTCCGACAGAACTCTCAGGAGGAGAATTACAGCGCTTCTGCATTGCAAGAGCCCTGGGACAGAGAACCCGTTTCCTTCTGGCAGACGAGATCACAACCATGCTGGATCTCATCACCCAGAGCCAGATCTGGCATTTTCTCATCGAAGAAACAGAACGAAGAAATATCGGAATGCTCGTAGTCAGCCACAGCCCGGAACTGATCAAGAAAGTCTGCACAAGAGTAATTGAGTTAGGTAAGTAGAAAAAATACCAGCTTATAAAGTCATAGTATGAAATATCAACACTGTGATTTATAGGCTGGTATTTTTTTATTTGATTGTAATTTTTCGGCGGGGTGATTATACTGGAGATAGAATCATTAAAATCATCTCGAAGAAAAGGAAATCATACATTATGGAACAGAAACTTACATCTCCAAATAAATAGGACAAAGAACTTCACGGAGAAAATATATACAATCCAAACATCAAAGAACTCGTAGGTTTCCAGATGACCTGCCTGGAAAAAATGTACGACTACAATCAGACCCGCCCATCCCAGATGGAAAAACGAGCAGAGCTGATCAAAGAAATGTTCGCAGAAGCAGGAGAAGGCTGTTATATCGAGCTGCCGTTTTATGCAAACTGGGGCGGACGGCATGTTCATCTTGGTAATCATGTTTATGCTAACTTCGGGCTGACCTGTGTGGATGATACACATATCTACATCGGAGACCACACTATGATGGGACCAAACGTAAACCTCGCGACAGCCAACCACCCACTCTCCCTGAATTAAGAGAAAAAGCCTACCAGTACAATCTCCCGATCCACATCGGCAAAAACTGCTGGCTCGGCGCCGGCGTGATCGTAGTACCAGGCGTAACCATTGGCGACAACACCGTCATCGGAGCCGGCAGCGTCGTAACCAAGGACATCCCCGCAAATAGTCTTGCCGTAGGTAATCCCTGCCGTGTCCTTCGAGAACTCAACGACCATGACAGAGAGTATTACTACAGAGATCGTAAGATTGACTGGGATACATTGAAATAAAAAACAAAAACCACAGAACAGCTGTCCGAAAACTGTTCTGTGGTTCATTTTTTAATCTTTTATTTCTTTTTACAAAACTGTTCTGCAATCTGTTTGATCAACTTCAATTGCTCGGAGTTCAGATTCTGAAGGATTTTGATTAATTCATTTATTTCTTTCGGGTAACTCATATGCTGGTTAAAAAAATCTCCAGGAGTGATTTTGAGATAATCACAAATATAGAAAAAGACCTGCATAGATGGATAAGCTTTCTGATTTTCAATTCGATTTATGTAACTGGGATTCTGACCAAGATCAAGGCTCATTTCTCTGGCAGAGATTTCTTCATCCGTTCTTAACTGCGCAAGCCGTGTGCTGAAACTTTCCTTCGTATTCATATCACAAATTCTCCTTTTTGTGACATTTTATATCACTGATCTGACAGAAACAGGATATATAAAACCTGAAATATAAAAAACAAGATATATGATGCTTAATTTTGGAAAAATATGGAATAAAAAAACAGAGACGAAATTATCGCCCCTGCAGATACATATTTTGTGTATGGTTATTTCACTGGTTCCAGTATTTTGCAATATAACTTTCAGCTTTAATCTCTGAAAACTGATAATTATAAGATAATAAATCAGAAATTTCTTTTCTGGAAAAGTTTTTCTGTTGTAAAATTTGTATCAATGTACGGATACCAGATTCAATGCCTTGTTCAATGCCTTGTTCAATGCCCTGTTCAATACCTTGTTCAATGCCCTGTTCAATGCCCTGTTCAATGCCTTGTTCAATGCCCCGTTCGATGCCCTGTTTGATACCCTGTTCAATGCCTTGCTCAATACCTTGTTCTCGGCCTTCTTTAATTGCCTGTTCAAATAAGCGGTCTACTTCAAGTTCCAAAACCTGTCCACCCATAATATCACCTAGTCCTTTCTTCACTGCATCATTATCAGCGAATATGTAATTTATGATCCGGTTACTCAGTTCGATAATTCTTAAATACAAATATTCTTTTTCGTTGTTATAAAGTACAGTTGTCAGGTAGCGTTTGATAGAACGATATTCGTCCATAAGTTGTTGAAAGATATCGGAGGTTTCAATGATTCTGCCCAATTTGTTCTTGCTTCTATATCTAATAATATAGAATGGAATAAGAAAAATCAAGTTTTTTTGAAAGATTTCTGTCAGAGAATAATCTATAAGATAAACGGGTTTAGGGTGATATATGACGTTGCAATTGTTGGTAAGATGGAGATTGATTGCGGGAAAAACGGTTTTAGAAGTGCTTGAGAGATATAGAACGAAAGATTGTGGCAGAGTCAGATGAAATTCCCCGTTTATGCATGAAATATATTCTAAACCAATTGCGGTATCATATTCTAACATTCGGATGTGCATGGTAGGATCACCTGTGCTCTGGCATTCTGCGTGGTAATGTATGTGAGCGATTCTGAGATGAGAATCTGCAATCATTTTTTTATGGCGATCGTAAAATTCGTCCTGATATCGAGTGATGGGGATATCGGGAGGATAGGAGGTATCAAATACTTCATTGATCATAGGAATGATCAGTTCGGGCATTTTGGAGAGCATAGTACGAAAGGTATCGTCAAAGATTGTGGAATTAGAATTGTTCAAAAATATGTTCCTTTCTTTATTGTTAAGATATCGTTCTCTTTTGAATTATAGTGGATGAGGCTGTAAGAAATGTAGTTAGAAAATTCAGAAGTTCTGGTAGATGTAGAATAACATATTGAACAGAAGATTCCAAGAAAAATCGTTCGTTAAATATAGACATATTTTGCAACTGTTCGCAAAAAAGCATGGAGTGAACAGTTACAATAGAATAAAGCAGAGTGCGGATCATGCGTGGATAAAAGTACGATATGTTCTTTTTGAAGGAGAATAATAAATTAAATGATATATTACAATTAATGACTTATATAATTTGATTTGAATAACTGCGTGTCGCATTCTCGTTACTTTCAGTGATGAGTTAGACACGCAAATTTTTTATAAAAAAATAGAAATAGGGAGTTTTATTGGACTTAATAAGGAGTATAATAGAAAACACAAGAACAAATAGGACTTATTTGCATCAGTACAAGATAGAAAGGTTAAGAAACAGATATGAAGATTACATCCAGCTATGGTGTGGAATTACGAAAACAGAATATCCCAATCCGCCAGACGCTGGATGTCTACAGGTCTGCTGTTAGTTATCTGGTAGAAATTTATGCGCAGGTATGGGAAGAGCTGGAAGGGATTCTGGAAGCGAAGAAACGTTTCAATGAAGCAGAACATCTGATACATACAACGAAAAAGAATCAGGCCCGTTTTGATTTTGACATCCGTTTTCCAAAGATGCCTTCTTATCTGAGAAGGGCAGCCATCCAGCATGCGCTGGGAAGCGTATTCTCTTACAAAACTCGACTGGGATTGTGGGAAAAAACAGGTCAGAGAGAAAGTAAACCGAAACTTGTATATGAGAATCATGCCATGCCGGTCTTTTACCGTGATGTGATGTACCGGGAGGATAAGGAAGGGAAGGATGCTGCTTATCTGAAACTATATGATGGGCATGACTGGAAATGGTTCCATGTACGGTTAAGGCATACCGACATGGAGTATCTGAGAAAGAACTGGTCCGGGAAAAAGGCATCTGCTTCGACATTGGAGAAAAGGCACAGGAAATATTTTCTGCGTTTTTCTTATACGGAAGATGTGATACTCACAAAAGCACCAGTCGAAGAACAGATTATCTGCGGTGTAGATCTGGGGATCAACACCGATGCAGTCTGTACCATTATGCGGTCGGATGG
>ERZ780157.843-NODE-843-length-36457-cov-3.585050_pt1 | contig 36457 bp, 80 predicted proteins | sample MGYA00511169_ERZ780157 | MGnify/ENA primary metagenome ERZ780157 (study PRJEB29588, sample SAMEA1965149) | human gut metagenome | biome: human gut; feature: human-associated habitat; material: faeces | place: Denmark | collected 2008/2010 ...
GCGTGGGACCGGGAGCGCGAAGAGGAGCGGGACCGGTGACGGTGATGTCTATCTCGATGCGACTCTCGATGCGACTCTCGATGCGACTCTCGATGCGACTCTCGATGCGATTCTCGATGCGACTCTCGATGTGACGAGGACGAGCGCTCGTGTCTCCTCGTGCCCCCTTCAAACGGGGACTCGTATACGGTGCTCACACGGACGACGACGCCTTATGATCAGGCACTCCATTCACATATACCGTCGATCTGGGAACCGTCCAGATAGTCCGTCGCCGTTTGCGCTTCTTCCTTTGTGCTCATTTCGATGTACCCAATTCCCTGCAGAATGGCAACAGGATCTCTCCGATTGATCCTCACCCTCTTTACAATTCCGTAGTTTCCAAAAATCTCTCTCAGGTGAGACTCGTTTGTATTCCTGGAACCATGACTCCTTCCGCCTTCATCCTACCCCGTCAACTTCTGAACCACCAGCGTACAGCCACGAGCCGGTTCCTTCCTAAAGATAACGCAGCCGCACGCTCGTTTACGCCACAGTGCTCCTTTCCTGCTCCTTTCCTGCTCTCTTTTCCTTTGGGTCTATGCAATAAGCAAACACCGCTTCCGCGTACTGTCCTCCTCTTTTGGCGCTTCTGTTTCCTTTTTCACGTCCTCGCTCGGATTGCTCTGTCCTTCTACGTCCATGGGAGAGAATGACACTCGCTTCGGTGTTCCACCAATGCGTATCTGCCAACAAACACGTCATGATACACTAAATGCATTTCCCGATGGTCAGCATTTCCCACGTTTCGTAGGCCGCTGGCTTGAGCACATCCTTCATCTCCTCCCACGGCTCTCTGCTCAGAATCACGTATCCTAGCCGTTCATAGCTGCTCAAATTCGTCGTTCTGGGAATGAACACCTTCATCTTCACCAGGGTCTTGTGCGCCTTGTGGAGAATGTACTCGCTGTGGTTCAGAAGGGCGCTGGACAGACCCAGCCCCATGTACTCCGGGAGAATACTCAACATCTCGATGGTCCCGCTCGTTGAGTCCGTATCTCGGATAATCACCACCGCAATCACCTCTCCTACGCGTAAGTGGACAGCGATGGACCGACCCAGCTTCGTCTGGTATCCCCAGATTTCCGCCTTTTCGTTGCGTACAATGGCGTCGAGCTGCTCCCTTGACGTCCTCCGAATATGCACGTCTACGATGAACGCGCCTCTCCATCCCCACTCTTGAACACGGCCATTGTTTCCGAGTATGCGATGTTTATGCAGGTTGCCACATTCTCGAGATCTTTCAGAGTAAAGTGTGTGAGATACACATCACTGTTACTCTGCGCGTCATCCTCGCTCTCTCCTCCCCACCTCATTCTTTTGCATGGATTCTCGACGTTATCGTTTGACTGCGATGGGAAAACGGGCGGAATTGAATTGGGACGGGATCATGCGAAACAGAAGAAGAATTGGGTCCTTTGGGAACGATCACAGTTACAGGGTTCACACATGACTGCTAGTGCGAAATCGGTCGAAATGAGAACAATGGAAGGAGGGGATTCGGGAATGGCTGTGGGGATGTTGCCGCTTTTGATAACCAGGAGGGATCCCAGGAGAATCGATATGAAAATTGGATGAGAGACGCTAGAAAACGAAAGGAGCTGCATCCGTTTGAGGAACGACGCATAGGGTGGATCGCGAAGCTCCCCAACTACCGCGTCCTTTGCCTGGGACAGAGCGCGCAAGACTTTTGTGATGGCTTACGATATCTTTTACCTTCTAGTTCTGATCCTCCTTCTCATGATCCTCTTCTACGCTGCAAACGCGCTCTTCTTCGCGCTGCTTTGGAAGATCACGAGCTGGAATCCGATCGTCGCCTCGTTTCCCTCTCTCTGTCTGTTCATCCTAGTTACATCTACGGCGCCGTCGGCATCGTTTTCCTGATCGCCCTCTTCACGGCAGTTGCGCTCAACAGAAAATCGAAGGACGAGCGTCTCTTGGAGAAGGGCATCTCCCGGCTTTGTTCAACAAACACGCCTCGTGGAAACCCTTTACAGGAACTTCATGTACACCTTCTTGGAGGTCACAGCAATACCGACCACGTTGGACTGGCTGAGAATGCTGCCATCAGCACGAGACACCTCGTAGAAGCTGCCGAAGCTGCGAGTCACGTAACCGAAGGGTCTTCCCTCCACCAGCTCTCCCTTGGAGTTGGTGTACACAGCGTTACCGGGATGGAGCTTGCGAGAACCTCTCACCTTGAACATGCCGGCGAACTGGACCTGCACCTTTCCCTTCTCGCTCTTCTGAGCAATACCGAACATGCGAGGCAGCACCACACCTCTGTGGATCATGGCTCTTCCTCTCATGCCGCCGTTTCTGAACTCAGCAATCATGAAGTCGCCCCAGCCGCTCTCGCACAGATCGTAGTAGTACTCGCTGTGGTCCTGACCGGGACCGCGAGCACGGCTCACCACGTAGTTGGGAGAGATCTTCACAATGTCGAAGGAAGGCGTGAGACCGCACAGCACCAGCACGAGGCCGTGGATGGCGTTATCCTCGTAGAACACGGCGAAGGAAGAAGGAGACAGGATGCGGAGGTCGATTCTGTTCTCTCTCAGAATGGCGCCACCGGTCTGGATGGTCTGCTGCGCACCGTAGTAAATGGAGTTCGAGGCTCTGTCGAAGTGCACCACCACCGTACGGATACCTCTCGTGGAGATGTCGTTGAAGGCCATGATGACGTTCTCGGGTCCGAAGTTGTCCATGTCGAAGTAGTTGTGCGACACGGTCCAGGGCAAGTGCTGCCACTCGCCCACCTTCACCTCGCCGTTCTCGATCGTGCACAGGCACGTGGCGATGATGGGCATCGTGTGGTTGGCGGCGTGCAGACGACCCGTCACACCGATGATGAAGTGGTTCGCGTCCATGCCAGCGACTCCGTGGTAGTCGTAACGAGCGGACACGCGCTTCTCCGCGCCGAGCTTGAAAGAGGGCTTCGAGCCTTCAATCCACTCACCCGTGCGGACGAGCAGGTCCTCCTTGTTCTCGTAGATGACGGCGAAGGTGGTGTTGGTCAGCTGGTCCACGTGAGGCCACTGGTCGTCGTCGTTGGGAAGAGCCGTCGGCTCACCGAACACGAAGTCCACGTGCACCTTATCCTCTCTTCTGTCCACGTTCACCTGAAGAGGCAGGATTTCCTTGGAGCCCACGACCACAAAGCGACCGCGCGCTCTCACAGCGACCACGTCGTCCACCTTACGCATCTCTCCCTTCAGCGTGACGGGAAGATCTCTTCTGGCGACGATGAGCTCGGGACCCTCCCAAGTGCCTCTCAGCGCAGTCACACCGCCGTCGTACACGAGCAGGTTCATGGCGAAGTCGAGCTCGCGCACCTTGACGTTCAGCATCTTGTATTCGATCTGCTCGTTGGTCACGTTGCGGTAGATGGTGGTACCAGCGCCGGGCCAAGCATTGCCGTGACGGTCGATGCTCACGGGAGTACCCGCAGGAATGGTGAGGAAGCGGTCAATGTAGGGGAAATTGTAGGTGTAAATCTTGTTCTGGATCGTGGACTACCCATCAGCACCCGGAAACGGTCGTTACGCTGCTGCAGAAACCAAGACTCACGCAGGAAAGGATGAAGGCGACGAGCACCAGAATAATCGAAAGGTAGTAGCAGAGGGAGGTACGAAGATCGTTGCTCTGCTCCGACTGTTTGTTCTCACCGAGAAGAGAGTCCATTCTACAAGTTACTACTACGAAACAATAACAACTCAAAGTAATACTGAGTCCATTGTTCTGTGTTTTGTGTTTTGCATGTCGTCGCGCCGCCTTGCACCCTTTCCTTTCCACTCCCCTGCGCGTGCTCACTCCTGTGTTTTTCGACACGTAGCGGGATACGGAACACAGCAGGAGGGTACGAACTGTGTACACAAACAGAGTCAAATGTGTCTTGCGACTAAATAACCTACTGCTTTGCGGCGAGTTTCTTCTGGAGCTCCTCCTCCTCCTTCCGCAACGCCTCCTCCTTCGCCAGCTTCTGAAGCTGGTCCTCGTTAAACACGCTCCACTTCGTCTTCATCGTCTCGATGTCGCGCAGCTTCTTCTGCACGTTCCGCAGCTACGCCTCAGCACGACGCACTCTTTCCAAACCTTCTTCTGCACGCTTTCCGCCGTCTCCTCCGCGGGAGCGGGATTCGCACTCACGGAAGCAAAGATCGCCTCCATCATGTTCACGCTGCTGTCGGGAGCCGCGGGAGGCGTCTGCTTCTTCTGCGGCTTCTTGTTTCCGCGATTGCTCGACGGAGCCCTAGCATTGACTTTCATCCCAGCTCGTACTTCATTCCGGGAACCGCGCGACCTCCGCTTGCGCCCGCCTTGTTCCTGAGGTGCGGAGGAACGTACTTCGCGGGAGCCTTCTTCTGCTGCTGCTGCTTCAGCTCCGCCAACTCCGCCGCCGTGGGCGGACGCGCGGGGTACACGCCCTTCTTCACCGGTCGGATGGCGATCTCGTAGAGCACGTCGACGTCCTGCTGGTAGCTACGCGTCACAGTCCTCTCTCGCGCTCACAGCTTCACGCCGTTGAACTTGTAGATGTAGAAGCGGTTGTCGATCTTCATGCGCGGGAAGCACGTGGCCATCACCAGGTGGCGGCTGTCGGGCGTCCACTCGCAGCTCGTGATGTACTCCGTCTTGAACTGCACCACGCGCTTGCGCTCGTGGTTGTCCCAGATGTGGACGTCGCCGCTCAGGTTGCCGAAGCCCTACGCCTCACCGCCCACAGCCTCGCCCACGCCCAGCAGCAGCAGGCGGTTGTTCGGCGACCAGCGGATCGTGTTCACGTTCAGCTTGCCGCAGCTGCCCTCCTCCTTGCACTCCTTCGCCGAGAAGCTACGCATTAAACCCGGCGAGGATAACGCACAGTTGCGTGGTCGCCGGGACGGAGGTCGTCACCGCGCACAGGAACGCGCCGTCGTCGGAGAAGCGCGACTGCTGCACCGACTGCTCCTACGCGTGAGGCCGGGCGACAGCAGCCACGCCGCGCATGATGGGGAGGATCACGTCAGCGCGCTGCTTGGCGTCGTTGAACACGTAGAGGAGCTGCGTGCTGCCGTAGTAGGACACGCCCGTCTACGCCTCACGCCCCCCCGCTCCGCCCACGCGGTCGATGTCGCTGCTGACGGTGACTACCGCCCGGTCGCCCTTCTCGTTCCACTCGCAGAGCGCCTGGTTGCAGTTCAGCATGCGCTGCTGGCGACACAGCGTGAAGTGCGCGCCCTCCTCCTTCGTGCGGTCCGTGAAGAACGCCACCACGCCCTCGCTCTCCTTCAGGGGAGAGAACACGACGAACTACGCGTCAGGCGGCGGCGACGCGGCTACAGCGGGGTACTCGGCGGACGGCGACAAGGACACCAGCGAGGTGGGGGTGATCATGAAGGACGTGGCGCCGCTGCCGTCGTTGCGAATCACTTCCTGGCTGTCGGCGTCGTTCAGGTCCGCGCCGTTGAAGATCGTGATCTACGGGTCAGCGCAGCGAGGAGCGCGAACCGTCTCGCCGCTGTGGAAGAGCGCGTGCTTCTCCTCCGCGTCCCACTGGAGGTAGGGCCAGCACTAGCGATGAGGCCAACTGGGAAGAGCGACGCTGCGAGCAAATGACTTCTGGACCAGCTCGAAGTGGAGCGTGCCGGTGGCGAGGTCCCAGATCTGGAGGTTTGGCGCCGATTTGTAGGGGGTGATCGTCACGAGCCACTTGATGCGCGGAGATACGCTCACGGCCACGACCCTCGGCAAATCGAGGGCGAAACGCATTGCCTTTCTACGCGTGAAAGGGAGGGAGCGGCAATACGTCTCCATATCGAACACACGCACGCCCGTTGTCTCTCGATAGATGCAGAGAGAGCCGTCATGACTCCACACCACTTCTTCCTATACGATGAGACGCAACAACGACAAAGAACGAACACAGTTGCAGGAGGGGAAGAAATCGACCGTCGTGGGTTTGTCCTCTCCGTCCTTCAAGGAGTAAAATGTTATTCCCTACGCCATGACATTACAGTGTACGCACAGCACCGATTTGGAACGAGTGACGAACTCCAGTGGAGGGAGATCAGTACTGTCGAGGACTACAAGAATAAGAATTACGTCAAGAATGCCTCCCACTCATCTAGGAAAGGAGAGTGTAGAACAAGAATAGTGATGGAAGGGGATAACGAAAAGAGTTCTCGATGCTTCAGTACCCATTGTCACTCCTTCTATTCCTGGAATGGGAGGTTCATTCCTCCTTCTGGGAATCATCGTCTCTTTTGTGTTCCCAGATCACGCCTATCATCTCTATGTCGTTTCACTCATCGATTTCGCTGATTCTGTGGAAGGAGGCGCTTTCTCTTGTTCTTTCCCTCCCTTGATAATCAAGCGCATTGATAACTGGACGCGCTCAAGATTGAGCTCGTTGTTGCGAGCAATACAAAAGAATGATTGCGAATTTGGACGCGTGGATTGCGAAGCTGAGGGAGAAGACACCTCTGGAGGAGAACGAATTGGAGTTGCTTTGCCGCATTGTGAAGGATATTATGATGCAGGAACCCAACGTCATTGTGAGATGCATCGTTCATTCGTATTACCCATAGCCCGTTTCCACCCCCTGCACTGTGTGCGGCGACATTCACGGTCAATTCTACGATTTGAAGAAGCTGTTCCGCATCGGAGGCGATGTGCCCGACACCAAATACGTTTTCATGGGAGACTACGTCGACCGCGGCTACTTCAGTGTAGAAACCATCGAGCTGTTCCTCGCTCTGAAGGCCCGTTACCCGGACCGCATCACGCTCTTGAGAGGCAACCACGAGGGACGACAGATCACGCAGGTGTACGGCTTCTACGATGAGTGCATGCAGAAGTACGGAAACACCAACGCTTGGAAGTACTTGGTGGACGTGTTCGACTGCATGAGTATTGCTGCGCTCATCGACGACAAGATCATGTGCGTCCACGGTGGTCTTTCTCCCTTCATCCGCACCGTCGATCACATCAACAGCATCTACCGCTTCCAGGAGGTGGCAAATGAGGGACTGTATGCCGATCTCCTCTGGTCCGACCCTGAGCCTGATATTGAAGGGTACTCCCATTCCTAGAATGTAAGGTGTAGCTTCAAGCGCAACTTCCGCGGTGCTGGCTGGATCTTCGGCGCTGATGTGGCGAAGGAGTTCAACGAGATCAACGGACTGGAGCTCGTGTGTCGCGCGCATCAGGTTGCCATGGACGGCTACCAATACTTCTTCGACGGCGAGGTCTGCACAGTCTGTCTGGAGTTCCGAGATGAGGCGTAGGTGTGGTCGGCTCCGAACTACTGCTACCGCTCGGGCAACTTGGCTTCCATTTTGCAGCTGAGCGAGACGCGGGAGAGACACTTCGAGGTGTTCAACGAAGAAGACGCGGACAAGCGCACGTACCCGTCTAACCAATCTGTTCGCTATATGCTGTAATGGCCTGTTTGTTTGGCACTTTTCATTTTGACAGTTCGCTATATGCTGTAATGGCCTGTTTGTTTGGCACTTTTCATTTTGACAACATGGACAGTGTGTTGAGGGGGAGTCGGTAACGTGTAGGCATCGAATCGGTTGTGGAGCGTGCCCAGTTTCTGCGCCACGAAAACCCCCAGGAATCGGTGGCGCTCTATACGAGGGTTCTGGACTACCCGAACGACAACGACGATATTACAAAGATAAAAGAAACATGCACATTGGAGTTAGCGGAAGTGTTCGGCGAACTGCGGGACATCGCGTCTCTCTCCGGCTTGCTGGAATCGTCTCGCAACTTCTTCACGGCGCTGTCAAAGGCGAAAGCAGCAAAGATGGGTGCGACTCTTCGTTGCGTTCTTCACCCCTAGTGAAATCGATCATCGAAATCGCCATTCACATGGACGTTCCCACGTCGGAAAAGATCGATATGTGCGAGAGGAACATTCGTTGGTGCGATGAGAACAAACTGGTGTTCCTCTCGCAGCGGCTCCGAAGCCGTCTCGCCTATCTTCTCTTCTTGGTTTCGTTTCTGTGCTCCTCTGAGTCATAGGACAAGCAGTACCGAACAGCGTTGAATCTGTGCGGCTACTTGATTCGCGAGCTTGCCAAGATCGACGACAAATCGCTGACGATGGAAGTGCACATCACAGAGGCCCGCATCTACAAGGACCTCAACGACATCACCAAAGCGAAGGTATTTCTCTTCCCTTCCTCTCATCCTAGTCCTCCCTCACCGCGTGCAAGATGGCCGCCACGTCAATCTACGTAGACGTGCCAACCCAAGCGGAGATCGACATGCTATCCGGAGAGATATATGTGAGTGACAGGAAATGGCGTGGTGATGTCAGAGCTTCCAGCACGACTTCCAGTCCGCCTTCTCGTTCTTCTTCGAGGCGTTCGACTCGCTCAGCACGCTGAAGGACGCGCGCGCCGCCACGGCGCTCAAGTACATGGTGCTGATGAAGATCCTGTCGGGCAAGGTGTGCGACGCGAGGTGGACTCACGCGTAGGAGTCCGAGATCCAGAGCATCTTCCAGAACCACGTGGTGGTGGAGCACTGGGGTCCGGATATGGTGATTCTGCGGCGCGTGGCGGACGCCTTCCAGAAGCGCGACCTGCGCGCGCTGCACGTGCTTCTTCAGGAGATATCCTGTGTGAGCGAGCAGGGAGACTTAACCCCACGCGCCGGACTTCTTCGAGGACGAGGTGGTGCGCTTCCACACGCGCTTCCTGAGCGACGAGCTGATGGAGAAGAACTTCCTGAAGATCGTGGAGCCCTACGACGTCGTGGAGATCGCCTACGTCGCGAAGAAGATGGAGCTGCCCGAGAGCGACGTGGGAGCAGGCGAGCGCGATGAGGCGTAGATTGTCCAGAAGCTGTCGCAGATGATCCTGGATAAGAAGCTCTCCGCCAGTCTCGATCAGGGAAGGGGACTGCTGATCATGCTTCCCTCCGCCTCGCAGCATGTGAGAGCAAGTGTCCGGCGTGATGCGTAGGTGCTGGCGGAGAATGTGCTGGCGACGATCACAGAGTTGAACGACGTGGTGGACGCGCTGCAGGTGAGGGCCGAGGCGTTCAACACGAAGCTGCAGGCATTGTGGGGTGTTTGTTGGAAACAGATTGTCAGATTCCTTTCCCGGAATGAGGTCCTCGTCGCACAGAAAGTACTTATAGTGTTTGCAATTGTAAATGCAATAGGTGGTTCTACCACCAGGGCCACTTCTTCATCCTCTACGGCGACCACACGAGAAAGGGAATCACCATCTCCCTCGGCCCTGACCGGTGCGTTTGCGTGCAAGCGTTGACGGAACAGAGCCACCTTCTTCCTCTTTCTTCTCCTGATCCTCCTCTTCGGGTTTTGCATGTTCTTCCCGACGCGGAATGACCCGCAGTCCGTCCTGCTAACTGTGATGCGCGGGGTGTACATGATCTGCCTCCTCAGCTATCTCTACACGGCAATGTGCAACCCCGGGATCGTTGTGAAATCGGAGGACAACTCTGTCGAGAATCAGGAGCGACTGGAATCACAGGAGTATACGTACTGCAGCATCTGCGATTTGTACCGTCCTCCGAAGGCGAATCACTGTTCCGTGTGCGGCGTGTGCTACGAGGGGTAGTGGTGTTTGATCATACTGTTCTGTAGATTTGACCACCACTGCGGCATCATGGGGTAGGGGAGCAGATGTGCATCGAGTGTAGACAATGCGTGGCGAAGCGTAATCTCGTGTCCTTCCGCATCCTGTGCGCCACGATCCCCGTATTGATTTTCTACTACCAGTTCGTCTTCCTCAACCTCTCCAAGGTGTACAAGGGCGAGTGGAGCCTGCTCGTGAGTCTGTTTCATTCTCGTGTGTCTTGGACAAACACGCCAATTCACCTCGTTCTCCAAGAGCGGAGCCTTCAGCTTTTCCTGTCTCCGCTTCTCCATCCGGTTCTCCACGTCCGTGTACAACGAGCCCTTCCCCTCATTCACGCTGCTCGGCAGAATCCACATCATCACCACGCACACCAACGACAGCAGCGCCAGCAAGTACATGCTCAGTCCGTAGTTCAGCGGGAAGGGGCGCGGCTTCTCGATACTCCACGAGAACACCGTGGGAATGAGCGTGGGCCCCTAGTTCTCACTCCCTTCTCCGTCCCCCACCACAAACCGCAACAGTCCCGCCAGCACCTGACTCAAGCAGTACGCCTTGGCTCTGAACTCCTGGTAGCAGCTGTTGGCGATGAGCACGAAGATGGCGGTGGCGTTAGGGACCACAGAGCGACGCGACAAGGATATTTGAACAGAATGGAGCGGATGATGTGGAAGGAGGAGATCACGGAGTACAGCACGGTGATCGTGTTCTGCAGACTGACGTGGTTCAGTGCTGACACGATGGGGTGACACGCCAGGATCACCACCTGGATCAGACTCAGCACGATGCACGCCTGCTTGGTGCCGCAGAGGCGCGAGATCACGGGGAGAAGGACCACTATGTGTGAGTGGAGAACACATCGAGGACAAGTTGCCATTTGCATCGGGGAGACGAAACTCACCACCCACGCGAGGTCCTTCTTGTCCATCGAGAAGCCGCCCACACTGCGGTCCGCCGCCAGCCACACGGGCAGCACGGTGTCGTAGGTGGTCTGTGTGAGTCCCTCCAGGGCTAGGGATGAGCGGCTCCGCGTCGCACCTACCGTAGAGGAAGACGCAGATCATGATCACGGCGTCCTTGAACATGGAGAAGTAGTTGTTGTTCTTCATCTCGATCATCACGTGCTCCTCCGCGGTGAGACTCTCGGCACGGTCGCGCTTGCGGAAGATCGCGGAGAGCTGTCTCTAGTGATGACTGGATGCCGTGGAGAGCCACCTTCATGTCCGCCTTCATCTGCTTCTGCTTCTCGCGTTCCTCGCTCGGCAGCGTTTCGTCGATCCAGAGAATGGCCATAAAACAGCCTATGCTTGACGCCGGACGGATGGGGACTACAGAGCACAGAAAGGAGGCCCGAAATGCACAAGGGAATGGAAAAGGGCGCCTTCTTGAGATAGGGGAACACTTTGATCAATCCGGAGAGGAGATCCTCTGGATCGGAGAGATAGCCTCCAATAATGGGTCCGAGTGTACTACGTGTAACACGGAGAAGCGACGACTACCTCGCCACGGCAAAACTGACAAAGGTCAAACCCGTCGATATGGGAAGCATATCGGTCGAGCAGATCTCCGAAAGCACCGTCTTGCAGATGCCCAAGTACCCATCCGAAACGCCCCACAAAAAGCGAATGGCAATCGCGACGTAGAAGTTGGTGCAGAAACCGAAGAGCATCATGAGCACTCCGTCGACTACGCATCACAGACCGCCAGCAATGGATACGGAGAGTGATGATGATCAAGCCGTGCTTTCGTCCAAAGTGGTCGGCGTGCCATCCCCAGTATAGACATCCCGGGATCTGGCCGATATTGTACATAGAAACGATGTAGCCCGCATAGTGACCGACGCGCTTTGGGTCGATCTACGCGTTGAGGGAATGGATGAGCGCAAACTCCGGGGAAGTATTCCTGAATCAAGAAGGGAGAGTCTGCATACAACATGGAGCAAACCAGTTGCTGAGCAAAGATGATGATGAGGACCACCGTCGTGATTCTCCAGTTGATGACTCCTTTCTCGTCCTGCAGACTCATTCTTTCTGTATTTGTGTGCCCTGTTTCGGTGCGCCAATCCGCTGGGACGAAAGAGATCGGGTTTTCCACGCAACCGCTTCTTTCTACACAAACGAATCGGGATCGTTTGACTCCCGCAAGATGACGGAAAACAGGGGCAGGATCCAGGGCAAAAGAGTACGACTCTGTTCGTTGCCATACAATTCTTGATGGACGCGACGATCTTGATTTCTATAGTCGTTGTTATTGTATCCGCGATAGCCTATATTCTGATTAAATCAAAACGCCATGTGGAGGACAGTGCGAAGGTCGTGTGGGTGATTGGCGCTAGTTCTGGCATCGGAAAGGGTATTTCATGCATCGTTGGGTAATGGCGCAGAGGTGGCCATCCAGTACGCGTTGGATGGAAAGAAGGTGGTTTTGAGTTCCCGCAGCGAGGGTAAACTGAAGGACGTGCAGAGGGAGATCATGGAGCAAACGAAGAGACCCGCGTCGGACTATCCCATTGTGTGTGTGGATGTCGAGAAGGACGACGAATTCCCGTCTACCGTGGAAGTGGATTTACGGAGAATGGGTTATGCATAGAGTGTTCTTCGTTTGGTGAAGAGCGTGGATGTCCTCGTGATAAGCAGCGGTCTGGGCATCCGCGCGTTCAACGACGAGACGACGCCCGAGGTAGAGAAGAAGATGATGCAAACCAACTTCATGGGCCCCATTTTGCTGGCGAAGGCCGTGCTGCCCTCCATGCGGAAGCAGCACTCCGGAACCGTTGTCTTCATCAGCAGCATCCAGGGACTCTTGGCGATTCCCGCTCGTTCCAGCTATTCCGGCGCGAAGCACGCTCTCCAGGGATACTGCGATAGTCTTCGCGCGGAGGAGGCGATGAACGGCGTGAATATCCTGACCGTGTCGCCCGCGTACGTGAAGTGGGGCTGATGGCGTGAAGTGACGCATTAGGACGAATCACAGCCTCAACTCCATTACGGGCGACGGAAAGAGCTACAACAAGATGGACTCGACGACGAAGAAGGGAATGGAGCCGAGCGAGTTGGCTGTGCTGATTCGTCGCGCCGTTGTGGAGAGGAAGGGCGATTTGATCGTGGCGCCCTTCTACATGAAGGCCGTCGTTGTGCTGCAACACCTTTTCCCCACCATCATTCAGAAGGCGATGAGCGTGAAAGCGGAGAAAGCACGCAAGTAATCTTTTCTTATCTGTGGTGTTTGTTGTGTGAAGTGTTAAGAAGTGAGATATATGAAGAGAACGGAGGACAGACAATCACAAACATGAATACGCAGAGCCAGAAGAAGAAGATATTGGTGAAAACGAACTACCAGTATCTTGTGAGGGCCAAACTGTACGGCGTGATCACGTTAAACTGCCTCGAGGGAATGATGAACGAACTCGATGAGCTGATCCCAGTGGATATGGAGAAGGGTGAGAGAAGCGATGGGCGGTGAGGAATAGACAATATCGACACCTTCTCAGAAGAATTGCGCCGTTTTCAAAATGGGCAGGTGATGCCGACGAGTCACGGCGACTATCTGGATAGGGCCGTTAAGAGCCTCTCAAAGGAAATGAATCTGCAAGTGCCCGTGGAGTTGGTGAACAGTGCTGCGGTGAAGGTCCGTCTGTGTTGCCATGCGCTGACCGATAGAATCTGATAATCAACATATTGGTGTGCTCTCAAGGCGACGAGCGACGGCAGTTTTCGGAATGGCTTGAGCAGCCGAACGAAATGATCGGCAAGTCGACGCGCTTCGAGCACCTGGTGAACAACGCCTGTATCATCTTCTACAAGAAGCCGTCATCGGCGGTGAGCGAGGACTCCGTGAATTTCATTCGCCGATCGATCCACGAGTTGCTGCGTTCAAAATCGATGAAGGAGCAGCTGCGCTCCCAGCTCCTCACCACAAACGGCATCATGACTCACCCGTTGGACGTGATTTCAACGTCCTACGAGTATATCGACAACGGTATGTACATGTCGTCGCAGCCGCCCGAGGACAACCGCTATATTCACAACGTGGCTGATTTGTGACGTCGTGATGGTGTAGGACGTGATACAGACCATGCGCCAGGTGACGGAGAAGGACATTGAGATGGGCGTGCACAACCAGATTCCGGTGAAGAGCAACGACAACATTCCGATTTAGGTTCATTTCGCATTCTATTTCTTTTCTGTGAGCTGTTTCTTGCGTGAAACATGTGACCGCGGTTATTCGCCGCGTTTGGCGACGCCTTCCACCCCTTTCTTTCCAGTGGTCCAATTCTCACAATTATCATCAGCTAGATCTAGATAACATGGCCACTGTAAGTGTGGTTTTGTGACGGCGCGGCAGCGCCACTCCCTTTGCGTTCGGCGGACTGGTTGCTAATCGGGGTGTAGGCTGCTAAGAAGATTGAGTTCACCGTCGACTGTGCCGTTCCCGTGAAGGACAGCATTATGGATATTGCCACTTTCGTAGGAGTGGAGAGCTGGGGGTAATGGGTAGGAGAAGTTCCTTGCTGAGCACATCAAGGTCGACAACAAGGTGAACAACTTGGGCGAGCTCATTGCTGTGTCCACCAGCGGCGACAAGGTCAACGTCACTGTCTCCTGTGCCTTCTCCAAGAGATACATCAAGGTGGCAGGTTGCTAAGTGGAATCACAAGTAGTACCTCACCAAGAAGTATCTGAAGAAGCAGAACCTCCGCGACTACCTCCGTGTGGTTGCCAGCGGAAAGACTGGCTACAAGGTTTGCGCTGTTTCGTCGCGGGTGACGTGTAGCTTGTCTACTTCAACATCTCTAAGGACGAATAAGCGGAGCGATGTAGAGCTGGTGATATCCCCTCTGTTTGTTACACTCATTTTGGAACCCTCTCCATCCCGGTCCTCATGGAGAAGCGGCTGTTTCGGAGGAGGCTGCCGTCCGCATCCCGCAAGGACAGAAGAAGCTTACAGCAGATCCGGCAGGCGATTGAATCGTACCGCTATGCTCCTCAGCAACCCACCGTGAGGGATGTGCAGAACGCGATCAGTGTGCTGGATCAAATGGATAATCGATATTCGGTGGAATCGCTGGACGTAACTCGAGTGCACTTCGTTTGATGCGTGTAGGATTTAAACGATTGCGTGTATTCCGTCTACCAGCTCGTTTCGTCTGTCGAGGGAGAAGCTCATCGAGAGTTGGTCGAGTCTCTGCTAGCCGTGTGCTCAAAGCATCACGTATTGGATCCAATTCGGTGTGAACGATAGTTCCCTCTTTCCGATTCCTTTTGCCAGAAGCTGATGGATTCCTTTCCCTCTTACACTTCCCTGCGTATGCTGGCATATGCTCTCGAATCCGGGGGAAAGACGATGGACGCTTCCTTTCTTGCCGCGATTGGCAGTCAACTCGTCGAGTTAGCCTGTCATCAGACGGAGCAGGATGACATGACTTTGTGTGTACTGATGTGCTTGAGCAATCTCCTCCATGTTCCTCGCTATGCCCTCCATGACGCTCTCGTCCAGCAGTTACAGTCCTTTTTGTTTTCATCGATTCAGTCCTTCCCCGCGGAAGAATCCAAAGCAAAGGTACTGGCGTTATCGCCGTATCATGTGTAGATGCAATCCGTCATGCTTCACATCCTCTGCTTCCTTCTGCAACACCCACCGCAACTCTCTCTCCCAGAATCCTATAACGCCATCGCCTCTGCTCTTCTCCACACGCTCCTCTCTTCGCTCCCCTTCACCAAGTCCATCACGAACACGCTCCAGTTCGTCCGCGTGGTCGAGACGCAGTCCGCGTCGCTCGCCCATCTGAGCCAGGAGGTCAACGACACCATCGATCTCTTGGTCGCTTGGCGTGGAGAAGTGAGTGTGATTCACGAGGCGCTGACCACGCTGCGTGTCTTGCTGAAGAAGCTGGTTTGCTACGAGGGCATTGCAGCGTCCTCGCTGTCGCCCTTCCTCTCCTGGTGTCTTCAGCAGCTCACACCGCCCTCCACGCCCGGACTGATGATTGTGGAGGTGTTACGCGTAGCGGTGCTTCGACCTCTCAACGAGTAGACGCTTCAGTCCTTCTTCAAATACCTCCCCTTCGCGCTCTGGAGTCCCTTTCAACCCTGTGTCGACGCGTTGGTCCGAGCGCTCCTCCGCGAGCCGCAACAGCCTTCTCGTTTCCTCTCCGACTACGCCATCACGCTCACACAACTCCTCGCCTCCCACGCGATCGACTCTCTCGCGCAGGAGGAAGACGTGTTTCCCTGGACGGAGTGGCTGGGGCAGCGTGTTCGTCCCTCTGGAGAGTCAGCGACAGGTCGCCACACTCATCGGGCGTGTGCTGGTTCTGTATGGAGAGAGGATGGAGTGAGAGTATGGGAGAGGCGTCACGAATAGAGCGCGGATGCACTGGCTCTTCCAGCAACTCCGGTGGTCGGAAATCGGTCTGATTTCGGTGAACGAGTGCGTCAGCAGTTGCATCATTGCGGAGGCTGTGGTGGAGGCGGGACATCCTCTGGACTTGACCGTTCAGCGCGTGCTTCGTTGTCTGTTGCAGCATCGGTCTTCTCAGGTTCGAGGTCAGTTTTATCTCTCCTTCGCTTCTCCCCATGCCGCTGCGTTGTACCCTGCGTTGTTTGAGTCCCTTCTCGCCCAGTACTTGGAGGAGGCACCCGCGCTGAAGGACGCGTGTCTTCGTGTGATTGCCCAGCTCGTTCCTCTCGTAAGGGTGTCCGTGGAGTTGTCTGGGGAGTTGTCTGAGGTGTTGTCTGAACAGTTATCTGGGAAGTCATCTAAGGAGACATCTGAATGGTTGTCTGAACAATCATCTGAACAATCATCTGAACAACCATCTAAACAACCACCTGAACAACCATCTAAACAACCACCTGAACAACTATCTAAACAACCACCTGAACAACCATCTAAACAACCACCTGAACAACCATCTAAACAACCACCTGAACGGCTATCAGAACCACCCGCATCACTACGACAACCACACACCCACCTTCCAGCCTTCCTCCACAGCATCATCCACTCCCTCTCTCTCATGAGTACACGCGAGCAGCTGCACGTGCTCGAGCTGTTGAGAGCGCTCCCGCTTCCTCTCTCCACCCCCTACCACCACGCCGTCATCGCCCTCTTTCCCTTCCTCTTCTCTCGCGAGCAGTGCGTCGTCGCCTCCTATCTCGCCCTCCTGCAACGCTGGTGCTCGGACTTCTCCGCCGATGCGCTGGACGAGTTGCTCCACAACGTGCGCTGCGAGCCGCAGGTGAAGGAGCTGGTGATGCGCGTGTGCCAGCTGTGCGACTCGCGTGAGATGGAGTTGAAGAGGGAATCGAAGGCGTGCTTGGGTGCCTATCTGTATGAGAGCATGAACTGGAGTATCGATTCGGTTGTGCTGTGAGGAGAGGATGATGTATAGTTGAAGAACACGATGATTGCGCTCCACGAGTTTCAACATCTGACATGGCTGCTGGAGGAGGATCGACTGCGACTGAGGGATCGCATCGAAGAGGGTATACGGCAAGATCACTACCGCTTTTCTATCCTGGACTCCCTTGTGGCAGAAGAGGTGGATGTGTTTTGTGGTTCTGACTTGTAGACAATCGCCAAACTGAACTGTGATTCGTAATTGTACTATACAGTGTTTGTTGGGTGCACCCGTCGAGTGGTCACGAAATGGACTTCGCCATAGCAGCGGATCCCCTCCGTAGGGAACACACTCAGCTGCCTATTCGAATGCAATCCGGAATTCCCTTTCTGGAATGAGCGATCGAAAACGGTCCCATTTCTGTCATTCCCTGCCAAAAGCGCAAAAAGCAACAGAAGATGAATAAGCCAACGCCAGGTACGTTCTATGCGTGGCACTGAGGAATAGAAAGCACACCCGCTCCCGCTAGCAACGCAGTAAGCGCTGTCCGTCCCAGTCACGACATTTAGGAACCCCAGCTGCCCAGCGAAGAGACCCCGGCAGGAACGCCGGGAGAGGATTTGAAATCGCTTCCCATTCGTGCTTATCTGGACAAAACCGTCGTTCCGATTCTTCTTCTTGGACTTGCCGAAACCGCAAAAGAAAGGTATCCTGCCTGGGCCCCTTCCCGTAATCCGTAGACCCAACGACCCGGTGTCGTTTTTGGCCAATTTCCTTCTACAAAACAATCCTCAAGTAAAGAAAGAATAACGATCCATCTGTATACGCTGTGTTTGTTGTCCTAACGCTTCTTGCTGCCTGCTATCGTTTTGGCCTCTTACTCGTCTATCGCTTTATGTCCGAAGCACGTTCAGCATCACCGTTTCCAAACACGAAACACGCCACCGATGGGCACAGAAATGCAAAGCGTGATCCTATACGTGGCATTGACACAGCTCGTTATTCTCTATAACCATGTATTCCCTCAGCGGTCCCTCAAGCACAGAGCTCCCAACTGCGGGTCCCGATTGAGATACAGAACGGCACGATGGACACCCTAGCAAACGTACGTGTAGTGGGCTGTATTCAAGGCAGATTCGGGGTGTGGTCAACTCATTTCACAACGCGGATTGCTCCGACATATATCAAAGCGTGTTGCCCAACTATCGGCGCATCAAGCTCCTAAATCCCGAGCTGCAAATCATCTGCTATCCCCTCCTCCGTCCTTCTGAACGAGTCGTATCCCCTATTGTGATGAACCCTAGTTAAACTGTGCTTGCATTCGCGAAAAGGAGTGCTCCGTCGTTATGATTTCGAACCAAGTCGAGCTATCCCTGTCCTCCTGTCTCCGCAACCGGACACTCATCACACTCGATGCAAAATCGGTTCCGGCATTCAACGCCGTTATCGTATTGGAAGGAGGGTGTCTTCCCCGTAGACTTCGTCCGATCTCCCCCTGGTCAAGGCCGTATACATAACAAAACAATCCATTTGTGTCTGCTTCGGCATCTGCTTTCTGTTCATCCTCTTTCTGTTCGTTCTCTCCTGCGCGTTTGACAAAGCCGCAACCCAGTCCTTAATCATGCAACGGATGGCACATCCGATGACCGTGTTGGGTCTTCACGCAATCGATTCAGCTGTAGGGAGCAGCTGGACGTCATGTTTCCGTCCACCGACTTCTCCTCTCCCACCCCCGACGACTGCGCCATATGCATGAACGGCTTCAGGCCCCACGAGAAGACGCGTTCTCTCCTGTGCGGACACCGTTTCTGTGCTCGTTTCCCCTCACTCGAAGGGTTCCATCGCGACTGCATTGACCGGTGGGTGGTGGGATTCAAGTCAGAGTGTCCGCTGTGCAAGCGCGTTGTGTGGATGAGTGAAGCGACTGTGTTGAAAGGAACAACCGACAACTACGCCTTCGACGAAGACAACACTTCATTTGTTTGTTTCCAATAGTACAGAATCTGCAGGACAAGCGTGAGGTTGCAGAGAAAACCGCTCATGAACATGAACAGGATCAGCTTGTCCGGCACTTCCATCAGCGTTGTAAAGATGCGCACTGTGGATCCGGCCAGCGAGAAGGACCAGGACACCAGGGACAGTTGCCCGGTGTGGCCTTGCCTCCAGTTCGTGATGATCTGAGGGATTCGCGCAGAGAGACCAAACCCAGTGCTGATCAGCGGAATGATAGGTTGCATCTATGCATGATGCACGACGAGAAGGGGAACGGAAGCGGGGAGGAAGTACATGAACAGAGCAAAGGCGAAGAGCAGCGTGAAGTTCCGCACGAGCATGCTCTTTCCGATGGCCGGATCCTTTGTAAACCTAGGATCACACCAAAGGGACACACAAACCGGTGATACAGCAGGACGAGAATGATCGCCTGAACGAGGATCATGACGCACTCGCCGTACGTCGAGAAGGGATAGTGCTACCCATAAGCCTGAAGGAAGGGAGGAACATGAGCAATGTTGTATATCACGGCGGGAATGTTCTCGGCGCATTCGAAATAAAAGGAGTGCACGTTCAAACCGATAACACTGCGACTGCGAACAATGGAGAGAATCTGGGGCAGTTTCATCACAACGGACCCGAGAACGATGAGGTATCCCATCATTTTGCTCATGAAATAGGAAATCATCTCCAAACCCTTCAGCGAGAAGACGGTGTCCAATGGGTTCCGTATTCCCGTACTGAGAATCAGCGTTTCGTGCTCGTTGCCTAGACGTGATTTGGGGAAACAATCGACAACAGGACGATGTGAGACACAATTTCTGCTCCCTAGGCATGACACACTTCTCACAAGCCCACTCTAACATCGACGGATAGGGAAATGACCACAGAAAAGCGATCGCTTGCCACTAACGGAGAGAAAGACGAAGAATGAAACGCCCTTGGAGAAACGAGTCGATCTTGGAGTAACAAATCCGTTCCCTAGCGCCCCTTTTCCCCTTCTAGAGACGTTGCTGCAAAACGATTCGATTCTGTATGTTTTTCTGAGGCGTTCTCTCAATCCCAGAAACCAGTTATGGAGTATGACAAGCTTCGAAGCATTCTACGTTCTGTATGCTACTTCAGACTGCATGCTCATGGAGTAGGTCCGTGTAATCTCCTTCGATATCGATCTCACGCTGGCCTACATGACCGACGCTGTGGAGAGAGCGAATCAAATACTCGTAGAGTATGCACACAACCACTACCCTGAACTTGCCATAACAAGTGGAGAGGAGTGCCCATGTGAGATTGGACTTACTCTATAGCATTTCGAATGCGATTCAGGAAGTGCTCAAGCAGAACGGGGGTAATTACACGAATATCGCAACAGTGAGAAAGCAAGCGTTTGCGCAGTACGTGAAGGATACCACGTTGCCATTTCATGTCTCGTTCATTGTAGATACCCCATGTCCATTGTGGACGAGTTGTTCAATGTGTGGCGGAATGAAAGGAACAACGTACTGGATATCGTCAAAAGTGATTTATAGAACACACTCATGCCCTACGCGGAGGAATTGGTCACACTTCTTCACAATCACGGATACTGCTTGGGGATTATCACCAACGGCACGGCTTCGTTAGCAAAACACGAGGGTATCAACAAACACTTTTCCTTCTTCGTCAACTCGGATGTGTGTGGCGACATCAAGCCGACGGTTATTCCTTTCCGAAAGGTAGTAGTCGAGGAACGTGTTAATCGTAGGCGATGGAGTTGGCATCCATCACGGATCCTTCCGTTTGCCTCCATATAGGAGATGACTACTCCTGCGATGTTGTAGGAGCAGCGAACGCGGGCTGGAAGTCGATTCTGATCGCGTCTGATGAGACTCAAGTATCAAGGACATCTATCGTTGAATCCGTTCGGGTGAAGGATCTCGAAGAGCTATACACGGCGTGCAAGCGTGCTCTTGAAGAGTTGTGTTGTGTTTGTTTCCCGTTCTTCTCCGTTGATTCTGCTCTCCTTTCCCTCCTTTCTTCCGTGAGCACATGAGAAGGTCCGTTCCGGTCTGCATTCGCCCGGTCGCTGGATGCATAACCTCCATTCCCCTTTCTATGGCACACTCACAGGTAACCCGACACTTCCGCCCAAGAATGCGGAATCGCCATTATCCGGCATCTCCCTCCAATATGTCCCCCAAAGAAGCACAATTGTTCTGTTGAATGAAACTGCCATTATTCAAAGAAGCACAATTGCATTTCTGTATGAGTAGGGCCCTATCCACGTCCACTATCGCATAGACACCGGCGCAGAAAGAAAGCTACAGAGCGAAAACACAACGCAGAATCAATGCAACTCTCCACAGTGCGAAATGGGGAGTTACAAATCCGGCCTCGCCCATAATAACACCGTCGATATGACCCAGTCTCCCTCGGGTGACAACAAGGACGCGGAGGTCCTCTCATCGCAGATGCATCCCTCGGATCTCCAGAGTGCTGATGTGGATGCTCCTCCACGCGTACAGTCATTTTCAGCGACACTCATGGAATAGAAGAAGTGTTCCTGCCTGAATCTCCTCTACACCTTCCTGCCCATCACGGAATGGCTCCCGAAGTACGTCAATTGCGAAGTGCTAGAATCACATTATAGATACAAGAAGGAATACTTCTCATTCGATCTGATTGCTGGTTTGACCGTGGGTATCATGGCAATTCCTCAGGTATTCTTCGCCCGTTCTGTGTCACCGCGTAGGGAATGGCATACGCTATGCTTGCCAATCTCCCTCCCATTTACGGTTTGTATGCGTGCATCGTTCCCGTGTTTGTGTACGGCATTCTCGGAACGTCGAGACACGTCCACATCGGTCCGTTTGCCCTGGTCTCGATGATGGTGAGTAGCGCCTTATCCTATCTGAATCCCGAAACGGACTTGGATAAGTACATCGGCGGCATGAGACCGGCTGTCCCTCTGCTGCGGCGTAATCTTCCTGCTTCTCGGACTGTGTCGCGGAGGCATCGTCGCTCGCCTTCTGTCGGAGACTATCGTGACTGCGTTCACTGCCGCCTCCGCCTTCAACATCGGCGGCTCGCAGCTGAAGCACCTGTGGGGCGTGTCGTGCTCCGAATCCGTGTTCCTGAAGATCGTCATGAAGCTTTTCTTCACTGATCTGCGGACGAAGTTCAACTGGTGGGCGTTCCTCATCGGCGCGACGGCGACGGTCATTCTGTACGCGATGAAGAAGCTGAACAAGAAGTTCCTGCCGAAGAAGCCGCTTCCCGTCGAAGTCGCGTTTTTGCAAATGCCTGACGAGTAGCTGTTTTTGGTTATCCTCTACATCCTCGTGATGTGGATCTTCGACCTCAAGCACCGATGGAACCTGAAGTACTTGGGCGATTACAACATTGTTCGCGGCATGCCCCCGATCACCATTCCCGACATGAAGAATCTCTCCACCCTGATTCCCAGCGCCTTCATGATTTGTACTCGCCTCCTCGCGTCTTCACCCCTAGGCGTCGTGGACTACGTCATCACGCTCTCGCTGGGCAAAATCTTCGCCAGACAGTTCAGTTACCCGCTTGACCCCAACCAGGAGCTTGTTGCGCTGGGCGGCGCGAACATCATCGGCGCCTTCTTCTCGTGCTACCCTCCCGCCGGATCGCTCTCTCGATCGGCACTCGTGGCGAATTGCGGTAATGCGCTGATGTCGCGTTGTCATCCGTAGAAGCGCGCACGCAGCTCCACAACTTCATCTCGCCTCTCCTGATCATTATCTGTCTGTATCTGCTCACCAGCGTGATCATCTACATTCCGAACGCCTCGCTCGCCGCCATCGTCATCGTCAACCTCTTCTCTCTGTTCTCCCAGTTCAGCGAGCTGGGCCCTCTCTGGAAGACCAGCTGGGCGGACTTCTGGTGCTTCGTCGTCTGCGCCGCTCTCACCATCACCATGGGCACCGAGGCGGGTCTGATCGGCGGCGTCGTGTCCTCGTGGGTGTTCCTGCTGATCGCCAGTCTGATGCGAAAGCCGAGTGGGCGAGGAGCGAGGGAGTGAATCGTAGACGCGAAGGCGGCGGAGGAGATCAAGGAGGTGGAGGTCCCGGAGGCGAAGAAGGATTCGTGGGTGGTGGTCCCGTGCTCGTGGTCGCTTCATTTCATCAACCGTGACTCGTACCGCAGCAAGATCGATTCCGTTCCCAAGGGGAAGGTGATCATCTTCGATCTTCGCAGAGTGACCTACATTGACTGCAGCTCCATCATTATGTTGCAGGAGCTGAACAAGCAGTACAACAAGGAGAAGGAGAGCCTGTTCCTCCTGGGTTCAAACGATTATGTTCAAACGAAATTAGTTGCGTATGGCGATAAGGCCATTCACGTTTATACCTCATTGAACGAGATTATGGAGAAGATGAGTGTATAAGTTCATCGGTGTGTTTCTTTGATAGGCGAGTGTTTTCGTGGCGTGGAGGGGATGACTGTTGTGAAGAGAGTCACTATTGTGAAAGGAATTGCTGTCGTGAAGGGAATCCCTACCGTACAAGAAATGACCTCGTTTCATGAAAGAATGTCCTTCACCTCACAAAAGGAATCATTTAATACGGCAAAAAGACCCCCATCTCCATCACAGAAAACCCCTCACTCCAGCAAGTGTGGTTTTAATTCACTCCCTACACTTCCGTTTTTATTGGCTGAGGCATTAGTATGATGATGGAAGACCAATCGTTGTTGAACTCTGAGATCAAGAAGTCGAAGGTCAGAAAGTACCCCATCCTCTTTGCAGGAATGGGCGTATTGGTGGTGGTCGTTGTAGTGTATCTGTTCTTGACTTCAGTGGTTGGTGCCGTATCTTCTCGAAACCTCCGCAGCGACGCGATCAGGAACGGCGTTTTTGACCTGGCCATTGTCTCGGATCTGGACAAGAAGAGCAAGGTGGTCGACGACAAGAAGGGGAAGTGGATGAGCGTAATGAAGAAGGGGCAGCTCAAGAGAAACAGCGACGGTTCCTATTCGATGAATTGGACGGAGGACGTGAATCTGTACACCAAAATCAGCGAGGCCGGGAGAGGAATGGAGCTGAGCGCCCTGGTCGAGTACAACAGAAGACTCTACACCTTCGACGACCGCACAGGTCTCGTTTTTGAGGTCGTGAAGAACAAGGCCGTTCCGCGCTTCATTCTCATGGAGGGCGACGGCAACACGGACAAGGGACAGAAGACGGAGTGGGCCACGGTGAAGGACGGCAAGATGTACGTGGGCAGCTTCGGCAAGGAGTACACCAATCCCGACGGCACCATCAAGAACACGAACAACATGTGGGTGTCCGTGATCGACCGCAACGGCGTGGTCACGCACGAGGATTGGACGGCTCGTTTCAACAAGGTTCGCGAGGCGGCGGGCTGTCCCTATCCGGGCTACATGATTCATGAGGCAATCACGTGGTCGCCTGCGCGCAGACAGTGGGTGATTCTGCCTCGGCGCGTGAGCAAGGAGGCGTACGACGAGAACGAGGACGAGCGTCGCGGGTCCAACACGGTGCTGCTGGCGTCGGAGGACTTTGGCAAGATCGAGGTGAGACGCATCACGCCGCTGACGCCCACGCGCGGTTTTAGTGATTTCAAGTTCCTTCCGGGAAGCAAGGACAACGTGATCGTGGCGCTAAAGAGCGAGGAGAACGAGGAGGAGCAGACGCAGAACAGCTACATCACGGTGTTCGACTTGGACGGACGCGTGCTGATGGAGGAGACGGAGGTGCCCGGCGGAATGAAGTTCGAGGGACTGGAGTTCTTGTCGACTGTTTGTGACAAACACGATACAGCGCGTGGATGTGGTGGAGCAACTCCATCGTCGCCTCGTGGATCCTCTCCTGCTCTTCCACATCGCACACCGACGCGATCAACTGCTTCTTCGCACACTTGCAACACATATCGCCCGAACAGCACTTGGTCTTCACCTCCTCGCTGGCTCCAGCGTATGCAATCGTGCACGCTCCCTACGCCTCAACGCCCGTCCGCAACCCCACTTTCCACGTGGGCGCAAACAGCTGAAACACGCGCCGCGAGTACAGCCACCCAATCACGCCGAGCTCTCGGGCGATGTTCGTCGCCGCGACGCCCGGGTCGCACGCCACCGCGAAGATGTCTGGATGATGCCGAGCGTAGTACTGCGTGTAGGAGGTGACCAGATACTTGGAGCGGTAGTAGGACCAAAACCGCTCGTACTCCTCCTTCCGGATCGCGAGGTGGTCCTTGTCAACCGTCGTGAGTCCGCCTCGCACGTAGGTTAGCGAACTGATGTTGATCACGCGAGGGTCTTCTTCCTTCCTGCACGATCATTGCACGCAACAAGGAGTACTCAAGCAACGGGGTCATCAGCTCGGTCAACTGAACGAGTCCGAGGTAATTCGTCTGACATGTCTTCTCCACTCCGGTGGGCGATTCAACATAGGAGTGGACCATGCTGACTCCAGCGTTGTTGACGAGAACGTGAATGTGGAGCTGTTGCGTCTTGATGGCTTCCACGCACTTTGCTATCGACGCCGGGTCTTCCATATCGATGAGGAGGTACTAGTTCGTGACAGAAAACGGATATCCAAACAGACACACACGAACTCCCCGATTCCGTTTTCAGTCTCTCGCACGCGTCCTTCGCTCTTTGTTCATTTCTACAACCTGCTCGTTAGAGTTAAAACAGCACCTCAACCGATGATCACCGTCCCTCCGGCAAGCAACAGGGTTCTCGCTACCAAATAGCCAAACCCACTGTTCCCTCCCTATTCATAACGCAGCTACACGACCCTTACCGTAATCAGGAACGTGCGACACGATATATCCTGCTCTCTGAGTTTCTTTTCCAACTGTTTCAGCTTCAACCTAGGAGTCAGCCCCCTTCGCTCCATCACACATCTTCGTGTCCACAAGAGGATTCCAACTCGATCTCTAACGAGTAAACGACGGGAGAGAGGGGAGCAGCTAACTCCTTCCGATGGACGGGTTTCACAGAATGAAAGCTAGAGAGGCTTCCGTGTCGCTCCTGCGCATGTACAGTCTGTTCTCGATGTGAAGAGCGCGACTCCTCTTTTCCCTCCCTTCGTCGCATTCCCATTCTTTTTCGAATGTACTGCCTCTATCCGAACAGCAGGGACAGCAGACGCGCGATTCGCCTGAGTACGGGCGAGAATGTGATCGGGAGGGGAGTCCAGAGCCACATCTCATATCCTTGATTGTGCTTGTTGGGCGTTCTTCACTGCACGTCGCTCCAGTGCAGTCGCAAGCAAGCGGTCATTTCGATTGAGTGCAAGGTGCGAAGAGCGAACTCTATCATCGGAAACATCATGAAGGAAAGGGAGGTGGTTGGCATGTAGTGGACACGGAAAGAATGACATGCAGAATCACATCTACCGGAATGACGCCGCTCTTCGTGAAAACGCCGCAGAGCGACAGCTCGTTCCGTCGCTTGGGCAAAGGACAACAATCGCCTCTCTATCTATCCACAATGGTGTGTCTGTAGGGTGGGGTGGGTGACTGTGACTCCAGGTACACGGATCGAAAGCAAGGACCCCAAGTGTACACGCTTCTCCCTGCCCCGAGGGAAGAGACTCCGACAAGAGCCCCTCCGTCTCGTCCAGAAAGGATTCCGCGAGAGAAGAACCCGCCTTCAAACGAAGAGTAAGACACAGAACTCCGATTGTCGCGTAGTCCGAACCAGCTCTCCTCTCTCCCGCCCAACTCCGCCATACGTCAGGTCCTCCGTCTCTGCACTGCGGCGAGCAGCACGCTGAAGACCGCGCTGTCACGAAACACGACGCTTCTCTCCCCCGAGGCGGTGCAGCAGCACCTCCCCCACTCCCTCCACCCCTACCAGCTGAAGGGCGTGCAGTGGCTGTACACGCTATTTGCGAGCGGACAGAACGGGATCCTCGCGGACGAAATGGGGCTGGGAAAGACGGTCCAGGTGCTCTCGCTCGTTTCCTACCTCTTCCACACGAAGGCGATCACGCGCGTGCTCGTCATCGTACCCACGAGTCTGGTCTTCAACTGGAAGCACGAGATCGAGACGTGGTGCAAGGACGTGACGATGGCTCTCTACGCAGGATCCGCCGAGGAGAAGAAAGCGCAGCAGAAGCAGTGGAACGAAGCGCCCTTCACCCTTCTGCTGACGACGTAACGCTCCAGGCCCTGCTTCAGCGTAGATACAGCGTGTTCGAGCGCGACACCCTGCACAGCGACCGCGAGTTCGTCAACCGCTTCAACTACAGTCTGCTGATTCTCGACGAGGGCCACTGCATCAAGAACCACACGTCCAAACGCTATCTCGTACACGCCACAGTCACACATCACTTATAGCGACTCAGCAAGATCAGAGCGTCCCACAAGTTCCTCCTCACAGGCACTCCCATTCAAAACAACCTTCCCGAACTCTTCTCCCTCCTCTCCTTCCTCCACCCCTCTCGCGCCGACAAACTGAAGCAGGCAGCGAAAGAGATCACATCCACCAAACAGCCCGAGTCGGTTCTCCAGTACACACGACAGATTCTGGAGCCCTTCATTCTTCGCCGCGTGAAGGAAGACGTTCTTCCCGAACTCCCACCAAAGACACACATCACACAGCGCATTGACATGCTTCCGGCGCAGGAGAAGCTGTACCAGAGCTACATCACCAAGTATGACACGCAGTTCTGCGGCACCCGCAACGCGAAGAAAGAGAATGGCTTCTATGACCTTGTTTCGTTGTATATGGACTTGCGCAAGATCGCCAACCACCCTCTTCTTGTTCGTACGCTTGCTTGGCTGGATGAACCGCAGGATCGCACTACGACAACACAAAGATCCACAAGATCGCGACGTATCTGCGCGACTCCCACCAGACAGGTCGGCTTGAGCCACGGTGGATGAGGAATAGACGCGAGCGTGTCTCTGGAGGACATCGAGGAGGACCTGCGCTGCATGTCGGACATGGACATTCACTGTCTGATCGAAGAGAGTCTGGAAAAGGCGCCCTCTCTTCATCGCTATCTGGTGCTCCTCTCTCCATCGGATGATGCGTAGCTGACGGGGGTCGCGCTCAGCGCTTCCGCCAAGCTCCGCTCTCTCCTTGACTTGACAACACGGCTGCTGAGCGAGGGCCACCGAATCCTTGTCTTCTCGCAGTGGGTGATGATTCTCAACATCATCGCTCTGGCGCTGGAGTCGCGCCACATTCCATTTCTGCGCATCGACGGACAGGTCGGATTTACTGCGAACAGTGACGCGTAGACGGGAGCGGAAGAGAGGCAGCGACGCGTGAACGAGTTCAATTCCTCCTCCTCCGCCAAGTACGAAACTATTGACGAATCGACCGTAGCGTATTCCTTCTCACCACGCGGTCCGGAGGACTGGGGCTGAATCTGGTCGGCGCCGATACAGTCATCATCCACGACAGCGATTTCAATCCGACTATGGACAGACAGGCAGAAGACCGGTGCCATCGCATTGGACAGAAGAGGGAGGTCACCGTCTACAGACTCGTAACGAGAAACACCGTTGACGAGAAGATTTTCGAGATATCGCAGAAGAAGATGCAGCTGGGAAAGGACATCCTGGAGGAGGATCACGACGAAATGCACGGAATGGAGCTCTCTCTTACGTCTAGGTCCTATTTGAAGGAAATTGTACAGTCCAACACCAACCTCATCAACTAACTGGGCGTGGCTCCGACTCACCGAAATCGGAGGGTTCTTCGGAATCGACGAATTCCGTCCTGTTTGTTTCATTCACTAAACGACACGACGATGAGCAGGATCGACTCCCTCATCCTTTCAACGATCCGCGATTTCGGAATGTGGCTCATACTGCTCATTTCCTAAGCAATAGCTCGATTCCGGACGATATTGTGTCGTTAGAGAGCGTGGATCGTGTGTTTTTCTTCAATCTATGTCTGCAGTGTCTCTCTATAATCCACCGGGACGTGCTGGACGCTGTCTCCTTTGTCGCTGACGAAGAAGACTTGAATCACTCTGTTTGCAGTCGTTTGGCCGACTGTTTTATTGTACGCTGGATCGGAAATCGCGGTGATGATTAGCGCTACGGGTATTCTTTGGAGCTGAATTTCAGTGTGTTCCTGTATCCCGAACGAGAGGATATTCTGCACGTGCTCACGTGGCTGACGTCAACCATTGCCGACGCGAAGGAGCAAGTGGAGTCGGCGGTGCGCTTTCACGCCTAGGCGAAAGTGAAGGGTTCCGAGAGCTCGGTTGTGGGGAGCAATGCTATCCTGCAAGCAATCGCGTCCTGGAAGTCAGGAGCGTCGTCTGCAGCGGGAAAGCAAACGGCATTGCGAGGTGGGTTGTCAGCGGCCCTTCCGTTCCACCAGATTCTTGAAAAGGAGCAGGAGGAGCTCATCCAGGACCGCTTTTGCTTTGAATGGAGCAGCCTGCCCGTGGTATCCTTTCGTTCATCGAGGTGATGTGTAGAAAGGAGTGAACGCAATTCGTGATAACCCGGAAATCGCGTCAAGAGTCATTTTGCAGAAGATTCAATGTGCATGTTCGTCTTCCTCATCAAGTGTAGTATCCTCGGCAACTTCAGATTCCTCTCCAAGAAGCGAGGTCTTAATATCACTTATGAATGAAGCGTAGGAGATTGCTTCCCTCCAAACGGACATTCTGAAGTACAACCGCATTTACTACACGAAGATGCGGAACGCAAAGCGACTCGAGCACAAGATCAACTCCGTATTCTTTCAATTGCAGCATCACTTCTAGCTGAAGAAGAACATCGACGAGATGAACCACATCATCGAGTACACCGAAACGACCATTTTCCAAAAGAAGAAGATCGTGGACATCCTCGACGACATCGACACGTACGTGAAGCGTGTTCACAAGGCCTGCAATCTGATGTCGACCGAATCGTCGAAGGAGGAGTATCTGTACCAGACGGAGAAGGACGAGATCATGAAGTACATGGACGATCTGGACTCCGAGAAGCAGCTGCTCTGGGTTTCTCTTGGGTCGCTCGTTGAGTCGTAGGAGAAGTCGCAGCACCTTTTGAGCAAGATCCAGGACAACCGGCAGGAGATTGAGAACATCACGGCGATTATCAGCGAAAGGAAGCGCGAATTGGAGGAGCTGGAGACCATGATGACTCATCTGCCCCAGGTCCTTGTGCAGGCGGACACTCATGAATAGCAAACGTTCCGCGACGCATACACCGAGCGTCTGTACCAACTTTCGCTTCGGAAACAGGAGCAGCAGAGAATGATACTGGGTGTTTCAGAGAACATCGGGACAACCAACACGGAAACAAAGGAGCTCATCGAGCGCGTCAAGCAGACGGAGAATCAGATCGAGGCGGAATTGAAGAGGGTGTTCGGCAACGAGGCGGAGGGATCGACCCTGTTCAACCAGTATTCGCAGGTGAAACGAGTAGGACTGGGTGCTTCTGTTCAGGGTAGCTTTTCCACTCGCTGATAACGGCGATGGGGAGCATTATGGAAGTGGAAGAGAACATATCGTCCATCTTGACGCAGTGCAGCAAGATTGACATTCCCGTTCTGTGTAAGAACTACGAGTATCTGGTGAGGGACGTTGAACGAGTTTCGATGCGTGCGATCGATTACGCCTAGTTGCACAAGGAGAACGCTGCGCTGGAACAGAGAATTGCCCTGTTGGAGCAGCCCAAGACGCATGGTGTGTAAACTCGATCTGTTTGTTCCAGTCGCAAATCGTGGCGCTCCTTTGCTTTGGATTCCAGAATGAAGAACAGGAATGGTTGCTTCGGAAATGCAATCGCGGTTATTTTCAAAAGTCGTGGGCGGAATAAGGTAGTACGCAAAAATGATACCACGCAGTTGCTCGCTGTTGTAGTCTCATTTTTCCTATGTCCAGAAGAGCAATTTCGAAGCGTTATCATCCCTACAGCCGCAACGGTCGTTCCCAGAGAATGAGGAAGTGTTCCAGCTGCAAGTGTGTCAAGCCAATGAGCAATTACAAGCCCATCATTCTCTACGGCAAGAAGGTGATCCCCAAGACGTGCCAGCAGTGCAGGTCGAGACGAAACGAACATTACTGGGGTAGTGGTGTTTCTCCGACATGACGACTAGCCTTTGAGACAAAGACGAGCCGCAACGCCTTGCCCGCCGAGACAGGCCAGCAGGACTGTATCGTGGACGAGGACTACGACAGTCTTCCGGAAGAGGCTTCTTCCTGTGGAAGCATCGAGCTGCCAAACACCGACGCCATTGGTATCAACAACGACTACCATATCCATACCACCACGGACCCGCTGTCTGCTGATCACCTGCTATCGTCGTCAATCGCCCTGCCTACCATCACATTCGAAGAGTGTACCACGAAGGCGAACGAGACCCTTCCTGCTCCCGTCGAGTATTTCGACGGTGATTCGAATCCGAGTTCTACACTTTTCGATGGCTCTTCGTTGGGTTATGACAACGTGTTTTCAACGGAGGGATTGCCGATCTCTGGCGACGACAGCTCTACCGTTTTTCTCGCTAATCCCGACAACAACCTAGAGAGTGCGTTCCTTTACAATTCTTATGAAGCCGACCCCTTCAATCCTTTTAGCGTACTCTATTTGTGTGTTTGTTTGGAGATGTGTTTCTGGTTGAGGTGTTTAGAGATGTTTAGAGGAGTTCAGAGATGCTCAGATGTAATCGGAGATGTTCAGACATGCTCGGAGATGCTCAGATGAATTCAAAGCATTTCACATCCATTCAGTAACACTCAAACACGCAACAAACACACCACGGAGCCAATGACAACTGAAACTCCAGCTTCTCGTTGAGCACCGCCACTCCAGACACGGCATCTCCCTCCTTCACCTCGAACGGCTTGTTGCAGAAATGCAGCAGCTGCTTCTTGTAGTTCTCAAACTGCCCGTTCCTGTACACCGAAATCCAGTTCTCCGGAATGTCCTCGAAGTGGGCTCGATCGCCGACATAGTACTCGCACCACACCACGCAGCAGTTCACTCGACCGCTTTGCGTCACTGTCAGTGCCAGCGGCTGCTCGATGCAGTACAGCGGACTCGCGAAGTCGACCGTCACCAGCGCCTGGGGCTCCGACATAGGCTTGAAGTCGTACATGTGAAGAGGGAAGGGGTACAGCGACGCGCTCCACTCCTTCACAGCCTCGTTGAACGCCGTGTGCTTGAAGCCGTTCACCTCCTCCACCTGCCCGAAGGAGTCGTACAAGGGCTACTCGTCACGCCTCTCCCACACACCGACGCCCAAGTCAATCAGCATGCCCATGATGTTGACGAAGCTGGGTTGCAGCAGCACGTCCTCCCGCAGCTTGCCTCGCAGCGCGTTGACGCAGCACCAGTAGCTCATCGCCTCCATCACCGTGTTGTCCTCCATCTGGTAGAAGTGACCATTCCACACCACGCAGTCGATCGCCGACGGCAGGTTCTCGAGACGCGTCACGGCGCGATACGTCACTTTGTTCTGCTTCGCCACCTATCGCTGAGTCACGCTGTATTGCCGTACTTGGGACCACACCACTTCGGAGTCAGGCTTGCGCTCCACGGAGTACAGCGGTGCACTCACGCCCTGCTTTCTGAGCAGACACGAGAGGAACGAGTCGTCGCCCACGTCCACAATCACACCTATCCCTCATCCCCTCCACACACTCAAACCGCCTCGTTTCCGGGCACTCCAGGAGACGACCGAGCGCACCAGCGTGTCCACAGCGCGGTTGCGACGCTCGTTCTGGTACAGCGCCATCAGCGCCGTGTTCATCAGCGCGTGGAAGCCGCAGCAGCAGCCCAGCGGCCTGAAGGTGCTCATCTTCGCACGCTGGTACTCCGCGTCCTTCTGCGCGCACGCCTCGAAGCGCCAGTTGGTGTCGCGCATCAGCGCCACCAGGTGCACCTCGCGCTGCGCCGTCTCCAGACCGTGGAGCGCGTAGAAGGCTTGCAGCCAGTGGTCCTGCCAGTCCTCCGCACGCGTGTGCGAGCAGTTTGTCGAGTACTGGAACTGGTTGTGGTACAGCGCCACGCGCCACGAGAAGAGCAAGCCGTTGGGCGGTGATGTGATTGGGATCGTCACCTCGGTGAGCGGGTTGTTGCGCTCGCCCGCGAGATTCACCGTGGCGAGGGGGACGAGCTCGGAGCAGGGACGGGGCGGAGGAGTGAGGTGGTCGGCGTGGAGCTAGGAGTGATGGACTGGCGTGGCAGAAACAGGGATGAGGTGGGTGAAACGACATGCATCGTTGGACATGTCCGAGCGTTTGAAGAGGAGGTTGCCAACGCTAGGGATCAGAGAGTGAACAAGCTGGAACCGGCGGTTTTGAATTGTTGTCATTTGGAAGAGGGAGTCGGAATGCACCAACTCGACGAAGACTTCGGCACTTTCAGGAATGATAACGGCGTTCTCCACCAGCAGACGCTTCTATAATTCACGCGGTCATTACTGAAACCACCTTGGCATCCTTCACGGCAATGATCACGCCCTCGCCGAGAAGTGCGGTGTCGAGGATTTCGCTCACCAGAATATCACACCTTCTGTCCAAATCTGCTCATCAAACGAAGAGAGCACGCGTACCGAACTCAGTCGCGCCATCTTCCTTCACGACGAGATCCCTGCTGTTCTTATTGATGATGGTGATCACGCCGTCGAATCCGTTTTCAGTCACGTTCTTCTTTGCCACTTCCGCCCAGCTCCGGAACACCGCACAGCCATACACTCGCTCGGCTCCCGCTCTCGCTGCCTGCAGAGACAGCAAGCCCGTTCCGCATCCAATATCCAGTACGTAGGGCTTGCGATGGTGCGTATTCACGAAGTCCTGGACACAAGCTACAGTGGAAGCTTCATACAAGACAAACCCGTGATCGCAGCATTGTACACCTCGTTGCGCCGCTTGTCCTTGAGCATTGACGTCATTTGCGACATGCCCATCACGTGTGTGAAGGCCTTCTCCTTGTCGCTGACATAATTCCACGCCAGTTCTCCGTTTGACAAATCGAGGGACGCGCCGAGCAACACCTCTCTACAATCGTGAACGGACGCCGCAACAACGCACTCTCCCGCCTCATTCGTGGCTACAATGGTCTCAAAGCAGTTTGAATGGTTCATCACGTCTCTAGCTCTCACTGTGGCAAAACAAGCGCAACTCCACATCCACTTCCGCGTTCCTTTTCTGGAACGCAATGTCTCCAGCGTACTTGTCGATTCCTCCGTACATGACGACGAGTGAAGATGTGAATGGACAACACGTCCAGAACAACTGTGGAAAGAAACAGCGTCAATGACCGTTGAATAAATCGATTAGACTCTGCCCAAAGCAGACAACGATGAGAAGAATCGACAGGACGAACACCCCCATATCCAACACCTTCATCCACCACGACTCGTGCTTTCTAAAGTGAACAAAATGCAGCAACGCGGGAAAGGAGAACGCGATGACAATCGCGATGAAGCTGCCTAGTGCCAGTTACGGAGCACGCTGAGAGAGACAACAGGATATCTAAATTGAGGATGTCCTTGAAGTTCGGGAACGCGTATCCCACCAGGGACATCACAAGCACTTGCGCACAGCGGGAGATCACGCGCTTCCGGTTCGTGATAAACACTCTTCCATAGGTCTGCTCCCCTTCTCTTCAGACAGTGGAACAGATCCTACCCATGTGACTCTCGAGAATCTCGTTCGCCGGCTCGAGGAAGAGCGGGACGGAGCCAATCAGGGAGATGAACATCCCGATACTGATAATGATGCTCTGCACGGAGTCCGGCGGGAGGATGGAGAGGATGTTGCCCGGAATGGTGCCCTCTGCTCCTCAGTCCTCAGTCACACATCCACTCTCGTTCTCAAAGAGCATCACAAACAGGATGCCCACGGCGACGTAGACGACGGTGATGATCGATATGGCAAGCACGGTGGTTCGCGCCGCCGCTCTGTGGTACTTCCCCTTCAAGTGCTTCTACTGTTGAGTGGACTACGCGAATCGAACGAGCTGCGTCAGCAACAGCACGGAGAATCCCAGGGAATAGACGAAGAGACCCAGGTTGGAGAACACCACGTGAGGCGAAGGGACGGACCAGTAGGAGCTCTTGCGGTGGAAGCCGTAGTTGACGAGTCCATAACTGGAAGATGAGACAGCTCCAGCGATCTCACAAGAAAACAATGAGGATACTGATGACGAGCGTAGTGAGTCCGCACGACGAGATGAGGACGATGATCCTGCAGGTGAGAGGAATTGTGCGAAATCTACTTGGGGTTCTTGAGTAAGCAGATGACGATACAGAGCAGCGTAATGCATGACTGCAACACAAGTCGCGTCAAGTTCGTGTTGAACGCGAAGACGGGAAGACTGCAGAGGAAATCCGTCATGACGACGAGCGTTCCGATGATTCCCCCATACAAGTCAAGTATGGACGCGACTAAAAAGGTGTAGTACCCGCCAGAGCCAAGCACGTCGTAACACAAACTAGCGTAGTCGTTTGACGATACTTCCCTGGCTTTCATCTTTGGATGAAGAGGTTGTGCTCATCCTACAGTCCTTTGCGCATTCTTCACGGAGATGAGTTGGTAGGCTGAAATGGCGTACAGCAGCGTCACGAGCACATAGAGGACGACGCCCATCGTCAGTCCGACCTACGGGTTGTCGTCTTGCCATTCATCCCTACTGTGTAAAAGGCGTAGGGAATGGTGAGAACTCCCGTTCCGGCGATGCCCTTCATGATATTAGTGGCAAACTACTTGTGTGAGGAGGATGGAGATCCCCTCACCTGCCGTCGATTCAGTTCCTGAACCTCTTCCTCTCCAATCTCTTGTTTGACAGCGGCTTCGTCCTGCTTCATCTCGTTGCTGGCGGTTTCTAGGGATGATTCCTGTAATGGGGAGTTTACGGGAGGTAATGTCCATCACAACGTTTTCTGGTTCAATTCGACCGTGCATTTCCGGTTCCATTGGTAAGTGGGATCATGTTACTCTCTTCATGGAAATAGGACTACAGGGATTATGTTAACAATTTCGGTGCCCTAACTGGGACCTCAATCGGGACGTGTTCCTAATACAATTCGGCCCTCCCCCTTCATAACCTCGTTCATCAACTTTCTATTTTTGGCCTTTTCGCGCGAAATATTAGTTTTCGTTCAGTCGTTTTTTAAAAACCTGTGTCGGAGCAAAAGGCTCCTTCTAGTAGTACTAGTAGAAAGACGATTTGCGGGTACATTGACAGACTGCTGTTTTTCCTACATTGTAGTGTGGAGCATCCTTAAAGCAACACAGTGATATGTTTCTTATATCGAAATCCCTCATATCCGAGAGAAAAGGGGACAAAACAGTTTTCCAGCGTAATGACCTAAGGCGCCATTCGCTTTGGCATGCTTCAGGCAACATATTAGCGTAATTTCAGGGTGACTTAGCATCACAGTCGATGGGGGCAGGCTAGGGCTCGCTGCGCATATACAACATGTAGTACCAATAAACAACTCATACAAGAAGTACCAACTCCATAGCTCGCTTCCTCAGCGATCACCCCTCAGGACCCCCGGGACCGCGCCCCCGCTGCTACTA
>ERZ780157.844-NODE-844-length-36426-cov-3.544335_pt1 | contig 36426 bp, 41 predicted proteins | sample MGYA00511169_ERZ780157 | MGnify/ENA primary metagenome ERZ780157 (study PRJEB29588, sample SAMEA1965149) | human gut metagenome | biome: human gut; feature: human-associated habitat; material: faeces | place: Denmark | collected 2008/2010 ...
CTGATGTTCCGTCCAGTATTCCCGGCCGTATTCGGGGGCGAATGTGGTGTGGTGGCGTTTGGCAAGCGCTTCGGCGATCGTGCTTTTGCCGGTGGACATCGCGCCGACGAAGACCACTTTTACGATCAGATCCCGGTAGACCGTATCGCTGAGAAACTTCCGGCAGCGGAACGGATTTTTCCGGATCTCCGTCGCGGAGATCGGAACGGTGGCCCGGGCTTCATCGACCCGGCGATCCACCGCATGCAGCGCAGCGCTGACGTGTTCGCCGTAGAATTCGCTGCAATAGAAGTGGGTGATCTTCCGGTCGCCGAGAAACGACAGAATGTAATCCTCGTTCTCCTTCTTGATCTCCGGCGTGTCGCCGCAGCTCTCCGGCCCGTCCCATGCTTCAAGCACCTCGACCTGCGGATAGAGTGTGCGGATCCAGTTTGCCCGGATTGAGAGAGGAATCGGGTAGAAGGAACAGTGGTAGATCATGACGGTCACCCGATCCATTTCGCGCAGAGCAGTTTCGATCAGATACTCGTGGCCTTTGTGAAGCGGAGCGAATTTGCCGAGAACCAGACCGTGTGTAAGAGGTTGTTTCATTTTTCCTCCAGTGCTTTTACGCCTTTGCTCCAATTGTAGAACCCGTAGCAGGCATTGATGAGGTAGGCGCTCCACATGACGATCATCAGTATGCCGTCCGAACTGCCGTGCAGCAGACGGATCACCCACATCAGAATGGTGAAGAGATTCAAGGTGATATAGAGGAGCCACTGCTCCCGGTAACGCAGAAGCGTCAGGATCGTCGCGACGATCGAGAGCACATTGGTGGTCGCATCGATATAGGGAGTATTCTGCCCTTGAATCAACGATAGTCCATAGCCCATTACGGCAATGCTTATGATGCAAATCGCGGCGGTCAGCAGATTTCCGCGCCATGTCAATTGCCGCATGATCAATTGTCCGGCTTTTCGGATATTGCGCTTCCAGAGGATGAAGCCGAGAATCCCGGAGGGCAGGAAGAAGAAAAGGTTCAACCCCATTTCTCCGTATAATCCGTTGCGATATGCAATGTACGCATAAAGAACGGTGTTGACATAGCCGAATACATAGCTCCAAACATTTCCTTTTGCAGTCAAAACCACACAGATAACGCCGAAGAGGAATGCGGAAAATCCCAGTAACGAATCATGGAACAGAACCGTCAACACCACGGACAGCGCAATAAACGTACCGAGCCAAATCAATTCAAATGGCTTCCAGCTCTGAAATGTGTTCCTGAAAAAGTCCCCTATGCTCATCGTGTTCACCTTCTATAAACTTCCCGCATAAACATTTCGGCAGTCCTCTGTGACAAGCATATCGGAATCGTACATGGAAACCAATGCGCCCATGCCGATTTTCAGCTTTTCTTTTTGCAGGATGGCAAAATTTTTAATATCATCTTTTTTGATATTGGCGGCTTTCTTAAATTCCACCGGATAAATACAGCCGTCTTTTTCAATCAGTAAATCAATTTCATGTTTGTCGCGATCCCGATAGAGAAAGACCGGAGGTTCTTGGCCGTTATTCCAATAACTTTTCAGGATTTCAGCGATGCACCATGCTTCAAAATAGGCACCGTTCATGTTCCCCGCGCACAAGACCTCGGCCGAACTCCAGCGCGACAAATACGCCGCCAGCCCGCCATCAAGCATATAAATCTTGGGCATTGAGGTCAGGCGTTTGTTCAAATTGGAACTATAGGGTTGCAGCAAATAGACAATTCCGGAAGCCACTAAAATATTCATCCATTGCCTGGCGGTAGGCTGGCTGATCCCGGCGTCCTGCGCAATGGAATCATATTTCAGGAGTTGCCCCTGACGCGCGGCCACGGCCTGTAAAAATCGATAAAAGGTATTTTTATCCGCAACTTGCGTCAACGCACTGATATCCCGCTCCAGATAAGTTTGGATGTAAGAATTATAGAATTGACCGATGCGGTCATCCGGAAAATCCTTTGCCCCAGGATAATTTCCGCGCCAGATCAGAGAATACAGTTCATTTTCCGAAAACTTCGCCGACGGAACTGCACTGCTGGTCGGGGGTAAAAAGGGAGCTTTTTTAACCTCCATACGCTCTTGCAAAGACAGACCGTGCATTTGAAAAACTCCGACACGTCCGGCTAAGGATTCGGAAACATTTTTCATCATGCTGAATTGCTGACTTCCCGTCAGCCAATAGAGACCGTTTGCCTGAAGAGGATTGCTGCGTCTTGCCTCATCCACTGCAATTTTGATGTAGGGGAAGAGTTCCGGGGCGTACTGGATTTCATCAATGATGACCGGAGGCGGATTATTCCTCAAAAAAAGTTGCGGATCCTCCTGTGCCTGTATCCTCAAATTGATATCATCAAGTGTGATATATTTGCGATTCGGTTCAGCGATATGCGTTAAAAATGTGCTTTTCCCAACCTGTCGGGGACCGGTCAGCAGCAGAACGGGAAAATAATCATTGGCCGCGGAAAATGCCTCGGTTAAATTTCGTTTGATATACATAATATCTTGAACCTCTCTCTATATTTTGGGGATTCTTCCTCTCCAATATAACATGTGCGGAAATATTTTTCAAACTATTATCCGGCAAATTCAAAATTAATTTTAAATTTGCCAAATGATTTATTCCATTTCAGTTGCATCGAAACTTATGCCGATTTTCCCTTGACCGCATTTCCTTTGCACCTCGCTGTTATCATCAGATTTCAATAGCACTCCAGGATCAGGCGTACGTCATCAAAATTGCGGGCATCAAGCTCCTGCGGTGCGATCCAGAAGTAAATCATCCCCATATCACCCCACATCCAGCCGGTATCATCGTCGGTATCGAGCTGAAGTAATAGAACTTTTCCGGGAGCCATATCTTCATCTTGAATATATACCGGATATCCGAGCATTTGATGTTGTGCTTCACGTTCCACCATATCATTATCGTCATTTTCTTCAAAACTGTCATCGTCAGGCGGAAAGGTCTCGATCTGCTCAAAGGTCAAAAAGACTTCACCGAATGGAGGGCGTCCGCCGGAGCTTCGCGCTGTTTCCGGCAGAGATTCCAAAGTATATATGACCGCACGATGACGTTTTTCTTCTCCTTCGCCCTCCCATGGCATCTCTTCCGCGTCATAGAAGAAAAAGAGTGTTCCCGTATCCGGAAGACCAAGTCCTCCGGGTAAATCCGGACAATAAATCTGTGCGAGAAAATCCAATGGAATCCCCTGAGGGTTCACCGGCCATGCGATGGAATCCGGAAGATTCGGATTTCCTCCGAGTTTGCTTTTTTGACGTTCCCGGTTTTTTCTCAAACGAATGCCCGGACGGGATTTCTTCGGTTTGCTTCGTTTGTTTTTCCGGCTTTCGGCTTTCAATTTGTTCCGAAATTCCCGATCGGCCTCTTTGATAATGCGAATTAATTCCTTTTCGGGTTCGCGGCCTTTTCTGATTGACCAGTACAATTCAAGAAGCCGTTTATCGTCATAGCCGCTTGGACGCGTATTTCGATCAATTACGATTCCGTATACTGCCTGGATGTGAAGAGAACCATCCTGCAGTCCCTGCCGAATTGACTCAATCAATTCCGTTCGAGGTGGGAGAGTCGCTCGGGACGGAGAAAACAGTCTTCTGAAAAAATCTGCCATGCTCATTGTATTTGCTCCTTTGTGCTGTAATGATCCCCCGCCGCGCGGTATATTGTAAAACCGGTCATTTCTTCACCTCCGATTTTTCCAACTCAAGCAGATAGTCCCGGACGGCGTCAAGTGCCTCGGGATTTTTCTGTATCCTGTCTACGACATAAAAGTATGGCGCGGCGAGCCCCTCGGCATCCGCGATGATTTTTTTCAGCGCCGGACTACAACCGGAATATTTCAGAATGGATCTGCCGGAAACCCGCTCCAGACAAACCAAAGCGACTTCCCCTTCGTTCATTTTCGGCAAGCCGCAGAAAAAGTGTCCGGTCGCGGCTTTGGAATCCAAGCGTTCTGCGAGAAAAGAAAGAGTATTATCGCGTCCATAGCTAACAAAAACATTCCAATGGGGATTTTTCGCATAGGTATCCGGTGTGGAAAGACAACATCCACTTTGAGAGCCTTTCAGAAAATTTTGCCACGCTGTTTCCATACTTTCCGCTCCAGACCCCAAACGGATTTCCGCATTTTCCAGCAGCGTAAAGCGGAAAAAATGCACAGGGCGGGTAAACCACGGATTTTTTGATTTGGAAGGGTGTTCGATCACGACCTTGCCTTGGCCCGGATCGGCGGAAATCCACTCGTCCGGCGATAAATAAATCATCACATGCACCCCGTCGTCGGTAATGGCAAGATCGCCGGGATTCAACTCCTTTTCCGGCGCGGTCGCCACAGTTCCGGCAAGATTCAATGGAAAGAGATAATCCCGATATCCTTCCGCCAGTGCCTTTGCCGAGGCATCGAACCACCAGTTTTTCAAAGCGGAAAACAGAAAAACATTGTTCCTCTCTTTCAAGCCCGTTTTCAACAGAGCATTTCTCATCGCTTTGCGCGGCAGACCGGAACAATCAATCCCCAAATGATTTTCCCCTCCCCAGAAGTAACGTGTCCCGTCATAAGTTCGTAACTCGGCGACATAGGAATCCCGCAACTTGGCAAACAGGGCAGTGCAAGACAAAGCCGGCACGAACAACCATGCGAGCAGCACAATCAGTACCGGTATAAGAACGAAACTCCATTTCGATTTTCTCTGCCAAAGCAGATATGCGCCCGAAAGAATTTCAATAAAAATACCCAATGCGCCCAGAACAATCAGCCAACGCGATATCCTGCTGTTGACCGGCCAAAGCCACGCAAGAATCAGAACCAACGTAGGAAGCCACCACCAATATTTTTTCCAGTTTTTCGCCTTTACGGCAGCGAGAGACGGAACAATTTTGCCTTCAGCCGGAATCAACTCAGCAAGACGAAAGCTCCAACCATCCACTGGTCCATTGGGGACATGACCGGGGAAATACTGGAGTGTCCAATGCGGCGCGCCGGGAGTATTGCCGTAAAGATGCTCCAATGCCATCCGCATTTCACCGGAATCATCTCCATCGTCGGTTGGTTTTCCATCCCGGATTTCCGCAAAGTCAATTTGCACCAACATATTTTTTTCAAACAGAAGTTGAAGCCAGTATTCCTCATTTTGCAAAATAAGGCGTTCATCCTCCGAAAATCGGACGAATTCCACATAGCGATTTCGCACTTCACCTGCCGTCATTCTCGGTTTTACGGAAATGGAGCCGAAATCAAGCTGTCCAGTTTGTCGATCAATATTCATTTTTTCGCCTCCGAATCTTCCATTTTGACGACTTCGGCGTTGATATAAGCATTTTCCAGTTCAATTTTAATTTTATGCAGATCCAATAAAGGGTTACCGTTTTTTTCAGCACTTCACAGCCGATGGAGTCAAGCCCGTCATGCCAATACATATAGCTGCTCCATCCGAGAACCAGTTCTCCACACGTCATGTCAGGCGCAATTTCTTCTGCCGTAATCTTATGACACCACGCTGAGGCTGCCTGGGCAAGTTTCCAGCGCAGGCCCAATGCAACTTCCGCTTCCAGAGAATCCGGGGAAATTCCACATCCCCGCAGAAAATCTTCACCGGAAACCGGCGGTTGCCAGCAAGTTGTTTCGCGCCTCTTCCGGTACTGCCGCATTCGGATTGCATCAAGAATTTTGCCGGGGATGAAAAAAAATAGGAACCCAAACGGCAGAAGCAGCACCAGCAGTGTACACATCAGAAACACTTTGCAATCTTCCCACTTTTTCCGTGTGCGATTCATATTTCCACCTCTGATTCTGTCTCCGCAAAGGAAATACGTTTGCTGTCCGGCAGGATCATTGTAAACTCCTGGAGAAATAAGTGGACAGATATGTCGTGTGTCTTTTCAAACATCTCATCTTCCAAAGGATATGGATGCCCACACTCAGGGCAATTATCCAAATGAGACCCTTTCGGCAACAAGGCGCGGTCTTTTTTGATCCAGTTGCTGAAATAGATCAATTTCTTTTTTTCGTCGACCGGATAAAGGCTGAACAGGCCGCCAAGCCATGTTTCATTGTTGCCATAGAACGCCTGAAATCCAATATGAAATGACGAGCCGCAGACAGGACAAATTACACTTTTAATAAAAATCTGTAAATATTCCGGTTCATTTGAGTGATCTGTCATTGGAAGTCGATTTTGGGGGTTGTTACCCCGGTGAAAATTCAATCTCGTTCTTCCAAAGAGAAACCAACCGACTACAGCAGTTGCAATAACGGAAAATAGATTCATTTCTCCGCTCCTTTCCCGTCCGCAGACGATGGGGGCGGAGCTTTCCGTTGTTTTACCAAATCCCATACGGTATAAATTAACAATCCGGCGGAGAAAATAAAACAGGCAACACCACCAAGGAAAAGTAAATTATGATGCCTGATATCTTCCGCCCCGAACAAATGGCTCAATGAAATCAACTTTATCCCGGCCGCAATCCCTCCGGATGCAAGCAAAAGACAAATACCCCATCCAAATTTCAGGTTCGAACTGAGTATGTTTGTTTTTCTCAAGCTCATGTTGGTCATGGTCTGGCGTAGTTTGGCGCATTCCTTTTCGTCAGGGAAATGGTCAGACAGAATTTCCCCCGGATGCAAACGAATGTATTGACGCCCGGAATATACCAAATCGTTTCCACGCAGGACCCAGACGCCAAGAAAAATCCATGCCATTCCCATGATGCCGAGGAGTGCCGCAAAAGCTGTTATCATCCAAAAATTCTCAGTTCTTACTCCATTCAACATATGAAAAGACGGGGCATGTCGCCAATAAATCACCGGATATTTTCCCCCTTGCAAAACATTATCGCGTCTATGACTTTTTACAAATTGCGATTTTCCGTGGTTCGTGTCAAACCAGTAGATGTAAGAAAAAGATTTTTTACTGTCCTGTACAGAAAGTATCGTTGCTGTCGTTTTTATGCCGATCTCGGGTAAGTGGAACGCCAGAGTCCATATGCTCGCAATCACCAGCAAAGCCATCACAGAGATCACCGCTCCTGAAACGATCGCAGTTCGTCCTTCTTTGCGGCGACTCCGTAACTGCTGCTGTCGAGTTAAATCCGAACAATCCGGTTCATTTTCTCCCTGAAAATCGGCCACTATCCTTGCTCCGCAATAGCCGCATCCCCCGGTTTCACGGGCGATTGCACGCAAACTACCCTTATTCAAATCTCTATGGCAAACCGGACACGGGAGCGACGGAGCATGCTTCCTGTCGAAGGAATCAAGTAAAACCCATAACGAAATCAACAATTCGATGAAAGCAATCCCGGAGCTGACAAACGGAGAAGATAGCGGCATCTCGCTTTCCGGAGTTGCAAGACCGGTAAGCATTAAAAACATGCCGAACAAGGGAATAAACAGAACGATTTCCGGCATAACTCCATAGCTTTTTCCACCCTGAAGTTCTTTCGCTGAAAATGTCAACTGACTTTGAGTCGTGTTCTGAAAAATATCTTTCCGGCAATAGGGACATCTGCCTGAAGCCAAAAGATAGTGCATACTCCGGGAGCGCCATAGAGCCCCTCCCGTCTTCCAATCAAAAACGTATGACAGCGGGTAAGCACAATGCGGGCATAATAGTCTCGCCGGATCTCGAAAACACAGTGTGAGCTCTCCCAAATATCCACACATAACAATACAAATGATTGGAAATGAAATTTCTCCATGAAAAATACCTGTCACAATCAACCATATGATCCAAAAACCGGCAGAAGAAACCGACGCAATACGAATATTACGAGTCAACCGTTTTTCCTGAACGTCTACGGCGTTGCTGAATTCGCCACGGTCCAGCAATTTTATTGCGTCATTCGATACATCAGCCATGATCGCCTCCTTTCCCCGGATCATCATCGCGCACGAGCTTGCGACGACAATTTGGGCAACGACCGTAGATTTTCCATACATTGCTTAACGTTAGATTTAATCTCCCTGGTGGACAATAGGGACATTCTAATGGTGCTTTTCCCCGTTCATCCCATGCAGGCAAATTCGCAATTGGTTCCAGCTCTGGCGGCGGCCAATCTGGATCAGTCCGTGAACCGCAAACGGAACAATTACCGGTATATCGTTCATGAGCCGAAACACCTCGCTCTCCGCAAACGGGGCATCGTTTATTCATGAAACTTAGCCCCTGACCCCATTTCTTTGAAAACATGAGCGTCAAAGGAGATAGTAACAACACACAACCGGAATATATCAACATCCACCGAAAGACAGACAGAATTTCATCCGATTCACTCCCCATCACTAATATCAGGAAAATAAACAGTAATATAAGAAAACTGTACAAGCACGCTCTTTTAATGGAATGCAATTCAGGAAGATGAATTTGCGAAAAGGTCTGTTCTGTAAAGACTTTATGATAGCAGTACGGACACGAATGCAATGCAATCGTCAACCCGACGTCTATCCAACGTTTTCCACAAATCGGGCATCGAGCGGAAAAAATCCAGTTGCATAGACATTCCCCCAAACCGTAAGTAAATAAGCTGCAGAAAACAGAGAATAACGAAAAAAATGTTTTGGAATAATTTGCAAATGATTGAAAAAAGAAAATTCCAATTATGATGTAGAGAATACCCGAACCGGCGCAAAGCCAGGCACAGACCTGATCCCGCTCAATTTCCAGATTCCGAATGGTGCGGACAAACTGTTCTTGTGTCAGCAGCTCAGGCATGATCGCCTCCCGCTACAGGAATGCCACACTTGCACGGCAGGAAGAAAGACAAAGGAAAGAGTTCAAACGGGAAAATCCCGTGAGACCAGTATGGGTATCCGCTGTTTTGCATTCGTGTCAAACTCCGCTCCCGTTATGGATCAAATCAACATTCTTCCATCATTGCACAAATTGTGACATTTTCCGGCAATACGGATGACGCTATAATTTCTTGCAGGGAAAATACATCGGAATCAAGTACAATTCAAGTTTTTCAGCGGAAAAGGTTCTGATTTCCGGTTATTTTTATTTGCAATCGTCCTTTTATTGCTGTATCGTTAAACAGAGACAAAACAACCCTGCGGCTGTTTTTCTCAAGAACTGGTAATCTGCATCAAAGGCAGCCGCTTAACAACGGAGTGCTTGTCGTGATACCGGACAATTATAACGGTCCAGATCAAAACCAGGATTTCCTGCACTCTTTTCGTCGCCGTTTCCCGGCCCGTCTTTCCGTCCTTATGGAAGGAGGCGTGAAGTGAACGATACAACCCGTAGAACGTCTTCTCGACGCATCCATTTTTTCGGCACTGTTTTTCCATTGCTGATGCTGCTCATCTATGGAATAACGTTTGCATTGATCGGTGAAAAAACTCTTTATCGACTCGATATATCTTATTCCACCTATGAAACACTCCGAATGTTTCTGGGAGTTCTGATTCCCATCTTGTTCCTCTTATGGGGAGTTGCGGGGACCATCATCGCAGAGAGAAAAACATTGTCGCGCGGAGAATTGACGATCCGTTTCTGTATCCTTGCTTTGTCTACCGTCATAGTCATTGGAACATGTTATCAGGAGCAACAGATTACAAGGGAACGTTTCCGAGATCACGATTGCCGTGCCGCGCTGAAACAGTATTTTGCAAAAGGAATATTACCGCACTGTCCCAGTTCACTAAAGGAAGAATCCTATCTGTTTTTCGACCGGGTTTCATCATCCGTCCCGCTTCCCGTTGCGATGGATTTGCCGGGCAATCATGAAAGAACATGCAATATCCTTTATTCCGACGGCTCCATCGTTCGTCTTGCAGTTCAGAATCGTGGATCGTGTGAAATGCTTCTTCTTGAACTGAATCGTCAGCATCCGCTTCCGCAGAAAGAACTGGATCTGCTGTTGGCAACCGTCCGAGTATACGATGCCGGCCACCCACAGGAAGAAAACGAAAAACTTCTTGAGGCTTTGAAACATGCCGGACTGGATAAGGAGAAATAAATCATGTCAATGTTCGTACCCGGAATGCGTTGCCCGCTTTGTGAAAAAACAATGTGTGCGGAAGACGATGTAGTGAGCTTTGACAGTCTGAAAAAAATCTCTATTCTCTCGTCGGCAATTTGCAGACTGCTGAGTGTTTACGCCGTCGATGAGCAAATCGAAATCTGCAAGGCGGAATCAATGGGAGGGAATGAATGATGCGCATCAAAAACTTTAAAACCACAACATTCAGAAAACTGGATGTCAAGCTCGAAAAAACTCGTGATATTCGTATTTTGGACTGGTTGCTTCATGATGCTTGTTTTGATTTTTCACAAATCCGTTACACACGAAGACGGCTGACAATTCCCTTGACGCGCCATCCGGCAGAATGGGAGAATGACAAATTGCGTCCGGTCAGTCTGGTGGATGGTGAATTGATTTTATATCCCGTGCTTCGTCCCTGCGACTGGCAGATCACGCTTTCCGGCGAATGGCTCAATAAGCCGGAGCGTCTGGCAAAAATTGACGTCATCGGGGCAAAACTCACCCGAAAAGTCGATCAGGAAGGCGATTCCCCGCCGGAATACCCGCCTGAAGTATGGTATCATTTCCGCTTGGAACTGTATAACTACATGCTTCCGTGTTATCTGGATGCGTTGCTTCGCGGCTGGAAGGATTTTCCATTGATCCGTTACCATGACATCTCCAAGGCGTATGATTTGGCAACCCGTAAAACCATCATCTATCCCGGAGGCCGACCGTGATTACCTGCCACTGTCCGAAATGCGATATAACCTTCCGGCATGAGGATGCCGAGGCGGTATTCTGCCCTAAGTGTCAAACAACGCTGTGCGACAAAATAAGTGAAAATGATGGTGTTGTAATGCCGGAGAACTATCAATACAATACCATTCCTGTGGGATTAGTAGTGGCTTTTGTGGTAATTGCTTGTAATCTTTTTATTGTCGCTTTTGCTGGTCTTTTCGCTTGGGCAAGTATGGAAAATCATGATGCTCGCGGTTTTCTTTTATTTGTCAACAGCACTGTTTTTTCGATTCCAGCAATTTTTTGCTTTATCAAATATAAAGATTACTGGAAAATATTATTGCTTGCAGTCCTTGTCGGAACGACTGCTTTCTTTGGACCGCTTTTAATTGCCCGATACATAGGATGGTAAAAACATGACCACTTATCATTGTCCGCAATGCGATATAACCTTCCTGCATGAGGATGCCGAGGCGGTGTTCTGTATACCGGGATGTGTCTGCAGTGAAGACTTTGAGATGTATTCTCCCGTCTATCGGATCGTGAAAAGTGTTTCAACATTCCTGTATGTCTTCCTGGCATTCGGAATCTTTTTGCTGGTGCTTCCATTTGCGATAATGAGTGGTCCAGCAGGATTCCTGGTTTTCCTGGGAATACTCTCGCTTCTGCTTTTACCAGCATTGTTTTCGGTTTTCCGGCACAAGGGAATGCAAAAGATTCTGTTATTGAGCATCCTCGCCGGTGTAATCAGTGGAATATTGTTGATCTGGGTGGCATTTCTGGGTCCGTTGTCCCGCGTAATGCGAGAAGTTTCATCCGCGACACAGCAACAGGAGACACATCCGTGATCACCAGTTATTACCCCGGATACAAGATTGCCTTCCGCCGAGACAATGATGCCGAAAGAAGCGTCTATTCTCGCCGAAATGTCCCGCAAAAGGAGGCCTTATGTCGATAAACCTTACAATCATGCGGCCGGAACAAATTACGCAACAGGAATTTTACGCTCTGGTTCCGAATGATCCTGAGCTAGATTTTTCATCATTGGAGAACAGAATTCAGGGAGTGTTCCATGCCTATCAGCTCGTGCTGAATCAAGGGCGAATTGATGTCGTCAGTGGAGTGGAAGTCGAAGAACTGCCGATTGGAAAACTGATGGAAATAGCTGAGCGCTTGAATGCCAGATTGTTTGAAGACTTTGACGGGACATTTTTCCGTAAAGATGGAGAAAACTTTCAAGACCATAATTATTATGAAAAGTGTTGTGGGCAAAGATTATTGATAAGGGATGCATCTATCCCGCAAACATCTCGGAACAAACATCCATTAAGGGGTACCGTAATTGGGATTCTGCTGACTCTTTCATTGGGAGCTTTCATATATTATTGCATCGTAAATGGCGTTTATACCTTTGCCGTATTCGGGGTATTGGCATTCAGTTTTTTGATCACATATTTCATGACAAAGCAAGAGCGCATTTATAAAAAGCGTGAAAAACAATCGGACTTGCTGCAAATTAAAATCAATAATCAGCTTCAGTATTTTTTTGACAGGTTTTCCGAAATCGTAGGTAGAGAGAAAGTCTTGTTGATTATGGCAAACGGTGCGAGAAAGCGGCCTTCGCCTGAATTGCAAGCTATTGATGAGGCATTGAAGAATACGTCCGTAGTTGAGAAAAAGCTGTCCGGAGATGAATCAATTGTTCCCTCCAAACGCATTGTTGAAATTAATGCGGAAATACAAAAGAATCGGAACTGCCGGATCATTTTATTCTATAACACGTTTTCGTGGAAAAACATGGTTGCCGAACTTGAAAGTCTTGAAATCATTCGAAATTCTCCGGAAATTCCGCCCCGGATTGTAATTCTGCAAACTGTATATGAAATGGGAGAAATGCCTGTCCCTGTGGATTTGACCAGGCTCACAGAAAAAAAGAAAATAACGATTGCGTTATGTATGTTTATCAATCGAACGAATGGCAAAAATGGAGAATGGCTGATTCAGGACATGAACGCATATTCAACCGGCATTTCTTATCAATTGCCCGATGGAGTAACCTTTGTCGCCGACGACGACTTGGCGACCTTCAACCGGGAATACACTGCCCACGGTTTCAATGAGGCAATCCTTTGGGCAGATGCGTATTCCAAAGGAACCGGATTCAAACCTCTACCGCTTAACCTTATCATCACTACACTTGAATCATGGCCGTCACGTTTGAATGCTGCCGGAATCCAAACGTCTGTCCGTGTTGAGGACTTTTACGAATGTTGTGGACGAAGCATAGAGACAGGCTGTTGTTTTGACGGGCTGAATTTGACGGTTGATTTTGACGGATATCCTGTCTGTCTTTTATGTTTTATCAAAGTTCCGTTTCCAGATTCCGGCAAGATCGAAGCATGTTTCTATTGTGAAAATGAAAAACTCCTTGAAGCTTTGAAACATGCCGGACTGGATAAGGAGAAATAAATCATGTCAATATTCGTACCCGGAATGCGTTGTCCGCTTTGTGAAAAAACAATGTGTGCGGAAGACGATGTGGTGAGCTTTGCTCCGATCATTGAAAATTGTGAGGATGAGCTGTTTTTTGCAAATGATGCAACATTCCATCGGAAATGTCTGGAAAAACATCCGCTGTTCCAGCTCCTTGAGAAACGGAATAATATCTATATGAGTATTGCACGTTTGCCGTTTAAGAAACGATGTGAATGTGTATTTTGTCACAAAGCCGTTACTCATCCCGATGACTATGAACCGCTCGGATTTTTTACTTATGACCCGGTCAGCCCGCTTTATGCTCTGAATTATCGCGGATACCATAGAACCTGCTTGCAGCCGGGAGTATTTTCCAAAGAAATAATTGTCGCTCTGAAAGCCATTCAGGAGACAAAGGAAATCGCACCGGGTAAAATTGCGGACTTACTCGCCCGAACTGCCGCGCCGAAAGCGGAGGAGGCCAATCTATGAAAATTAACAGGAAAAAACAGTTGGTGATTCAGATCGGAAAACCACCCAAGGTCAAAAGCGTTGCTGAATTGTTTCAAGACAATGTAAAGTTGGTTCTATCATTCGTAACAATGCTAATTCTGCTGATGCAAGTTCCGTGGATATTGTATGTGCTGGAACCGCTTTGGGTCCCACAAACGGCGTTTGATCCATTTATGATGGAACGAACCGGAGTGCTGTTTCAGATTCTCGGTATTTTGACGCCGATTTGCGTTTTTTTCGGATCGGCAGCTACAATGATTCCTGTTGCCGTTTCTCAAGGCTGTTTTTTTTCTGCTCTTGCTAAAGAACGCGAGGAAATTCGTTCATGTTGGAGCGAATGCGCCATCTGTGTGCCAATTCTCCGCTATTGGATACTCTATCGCCTGCTCGCCCAATCCGCCCGGTGGCCGGCATTGGTAATGATCGGGAGTTCAATGATGTTTTGGGGGATTGCTGTGGTCGTTGGTCCATTGAGTCCCTGGGTTCTGTTGTCGTTCGCCGTCAGCGTCAGTGCATGGCTGATGATTGCCAAACGGCTGGCAAACGGTGTGTTGAAACGCTCTCATCGGGTGTGGAGCATTGTGCTTCTCTCTTTATTTACGGTATCGCTCTTGGCTGGATACATCACATTTTATTGGACGGAGATGGAAATCAAGGCGGAAATGCTTATGCTGCATTCAACAGGAATTCCCACCAACCGGGAGGAATTGGAACAACATTTTTACCAAGGCAGAACTCCCAATGCGGAATTCGGAAAACTCGTGGATCGCAACGCCGATTACAATATCAAAAATGGTTCGGAATGCTTGGAATCCGCTTCCTGGTATTATAAATTACCGGAGAGCAAACGCAGGAAAATCAAAACATATCTTACCGGAGAACTCTGTCAAGAGGACTTCAAAAACATTGACGCGCTGATTGAATCCGGCGATAGTCTGAAATACAAAATGTGTTTTCCGAATGATTATCTGACACGAACTTTAATGCCGCATCTGAATTATTATCGTACTGTAATGAGGTATTTCTCTTCGCGGATCATTGTTGCTCTGGAGGATAAAAATCCTTCGGAAGCCATGCGGCTTTTCCGTTTGGCAGACAAATTTCAAGAAAATGTATTGCAAAGTGATTGTTTAATCGGCGCGTTGGTAGCCATCTCTTGTGAACATATTCGGAGCGAAACCATCGGTGCAATGCTGGGAAGCGGTCTTTTATCTGATGACAATCTTTCAGAAATACTGGATTTGAATCACAACCGGGAGAAAAAAATCCGAAGAGCAATACGATATGGTTTATGCACCAACGCATACCTGATCATTGATACCGTCATATTGCTGAATGTTCCATATCTGAAAATAATGTCAGAGATCCGATATGATGGACAGTGGCAATATGAGGAGCCGTTGTTGCGTTTTCTGTTCCGCGGCAACACAACTGTTTTCCCAACACCGCCGTGCCTGTGGACAGAGACCATTCAGCAACGTTATTTGCTTTATGTCATGCGTCACCAGCGGGCGGTGATACGGTATTTTGACGATCCGGCTTCACAACGCGAAATTTTGCGTACTGATCTGAAACGCGAACTTGCAACACGAGAGCTTTATTTGGAAAGAATGCTCCTGCCGGATTATTCCAGTGTAGAACGACGTTTACAACGCACATTGACAATAAGTAAAATGACCGACCTCGGATTGCAAATCGAACAGTTCCACCGGAAACGCGGACGCCTGCCGGAAACGCTGGACGAGCTTGGCATTCCGCTCCCGGTGGACGCTTTGAGCGGCGAACCGATCCGCTTCACCCATTTTGCCCGCCTGTTTGAAGAGGACGGCAATGGCGGTACAATCTCGCGGGATCTCCCCGGCTGGCAGCTTTCCGCAGCGGGCGGGAATCACGAAAAAGCACCGGAAGAACAAAAGGAGTATCGGCGAGATTTCTTCACGGTCATTACCCAGTGGCCTGTCCCCGCACCGCCGGAACCACCGAAAAATAATGAAGGATCATTCGATTTCATGGGAAGTGCTGGTGCAAATGAGGAGGCTGCACCATGAATATTGCTTTTGATCTGGACAATACATTGATCTCTTCGAATTTCCCGCAGGAGGAGTGCAGATGGTTACGCAGAATGTTCCTCAAGGAAAGACTTCGCCGGGGAACAAAATGGCTCTTCCGGCATTTGAGGTCCCGAGGGCACCGGGTTTGGATCTATACGCCCTCCTGCCGTTCCGAAAAATATATTTCACGTCTGTTTCATGCCCATGGACTCAACCTGGACGGCATCGTCAATCTGGATCGACACAATCTCAAGACCCCGCCATGCAGCAAATACCCTCCCGCTTTCGGGATTGATCTCCTGATCGACGACAGCCCGGGTGTGGAACAGGAAGGCCGGACACATGGGTTTTCCGTAATCACCGTTTCGCCCGACAATCCTGATTGGGCTGAAAAACTCCTTGACGAAATAGACCATCTGAAACCGCAGAATGCCAGAATCGACGAAAAAAATGATTCTGCTCAAACAGTTCTTCCTCTCCAGATTGAAAATTATTTGACGGATGATGAAAATTCACTGCTGTATCCTTGGGTATTGGATAAAGTATCGGGAACAGTTCGGAACCAGCTCCCGGATTCCCAAACATATACCGATTTTTTAATCTTCGCCCGCCGGACCGACATGGAGGATTGTGCTGCAATCAATCATACAGGGGAAGTCATTGTTTATCATTATCAAATTGGCAATCGTTCCTTTATGGAAATCTTGAGGGAATTTTCAACAATGGCAGAGTTTCTGTCATATGCCGAGGCAGAATGTAATGATTATAAGCAAAGAAAATAATATTTCTTAAGGAAAGAAGAGTACTCTCATGAACATTTTTCTAATCATTGCCGCTGTTGTTTTCTGTATCACACTCTTTTTGCTTTTCAGACGTATAAAACCCAAAACGAATTGCAGAAAAAATGATTTGAACGTTCTCAAGGAAATAGTGAAAGATCTTCCTGAAAAATACGCAAATATTGCAAAGCAGGCAGAAGGCGGATTATGGCAGGAGAGTATTCCCGTCGGCGGGAAAACTGGGCTGTATACTCTTATCGTTCAGTTTGCCAACACACAGGAAGAGCATTCCTATTATGACAAAAGATTCCCGCATTATCTGGTTCTTGGCCCCATCCATGCAAAAAGCCGGAAGACTGGAAGCCTGGCAGAGGTTGAACTGCATCTGAACCGCGGCGTGTTGATTCAATACCGCACCACGATCCCCTTGAATGAACTTGACATCTCAACTGTGAATTATTCCGATCTTGGAGAACAAATTCTGCATGAGAACGCCCCCGAATCTTCTCTTTCTCAAAAGCTCGCAGATTGTTAGTTCTTTTATTTTTTGTCTCAGATCAGGAATGTTATAAATACTATCAGTCATGGCCATTTCCTTCTCTTTTTCATCGGCTATTGCGTATTAACTTGTTGATACGCAATAAAAAAGTCAATGATAATATAGATAATACAAATACAACTGGAAGCAATAAAAGAAAATAAATATTGAAATAAGCGATTATTTTTATGATTCTATATTTGAAATTATCATAAAACTTGTGGTAAATATAATTGTCATCAGCATTTATCCAAACACCAGATATTGGCCATTTTGAGCTTGAAAAAGAATAAACATCCAATTCTCCATCATTATTAAAGTCATATAACCCAATATATGTATTTTCATCACCACCTACAGTTAAAAATAATTTCCTTTCAGCATTCATTATTCTTGCTTCCACCCCAATGCCTCTAGGAAAATGTTCAAACGAATATTCAATTAAAATATTTTTAATCGTAATCTCCTTTTTATAATCAGATGTCATCGATGTATTAAATGGAACATAAAGAGTAAGTCCTGATTTATCAATGAAGAAATTAGAAACATAAACCATGATAATTATCAGCCAAGGGGCAATGATACATATAGACAAAATAGGTCTAAGGATTTTGTTTGTTTGGACTATGAATTTCATAACATACTCTGTCATGTACAGGAATCAATAATACTGTTTTTTGTAAAAACAGGCGACTCTTTACTCCAAGTAAAGGTGAACATAGCGCCATCGGTCATAGGAGTAAAGTAGCATGGCCCCAAAGCGATTGCAAACCTGAATTGAAAAAAGGCTGCCACAACCATTCGGTCGTTTTAAAGCAGTTGCAGCCTCTTGGGACGCTCAACGCCCGGAATGTGCCATCTGTTCCAGAAGACACCAATCCAGAGCTTGCAATCGGTAAACAGCAGGATATAGTAATCGAGAGGTAGACGTCAATCTTTCATAAAAAGTTGCTTGTCCTAAGAGAAAAGCGCAGAATCATGAAAATGCTTGAAAAAATAAAAGATTTTTTCAGATTGAACTGCGAGGTGATTGGCCATTCTTCTGCCCCGGAAGACGTCGAACTGTTGAATCAGATTCTGCACGATATGGGAGCTGTTCTAAAAAAAGTCTCAGGAAGGCCAACTGTCATGTATGTGTCCATTTACAAGCTCGGCGAAGAGACTATTAGAGTTGAAGAATGGGAATATGGAGATATTCTTGTTCGCGGTCGAAAGAGATTGATCGAAGAAATCAAGACAAAGATGACGAAACATCATGAATCCGGTGGCGAATGATGGAATATATGCAGAAATTCAAAGAAAAAGCAATTGAACGTTTTTGCAGATGGGGAAAAATAATCCAGCGCTTCCCGTTCAGAAAGGAACAGCCGGTTTATTGCCGATATTCTTCCCTGCTAGGTAAATATCTTGCTTTCCAAGTTCTCAAACCGCTGGATGAAGAACCATATCCAGAACGAATTGGAATTCAGTTTCTTGATTGGAGTGGTGATGATTTTATCTCAAAAGATGTTTTTACCGACATTCATCCGTGGGGAGTAATGCATTTCCTGGAAGCTCCTGTTCCACGAGGCTTTCAACACATGTTCAATGCTCGCCCCCTTAAAGTCAAACCTCACTATTTCAATGGATCGCTTCCCTGGTATAACTGGGATCGAATGTTTGCTTTTCAAAAAAGATTTTCCCACCTCTCTCCGGAGCGGAAAAAAAATACTCAATATAAAAATGCCAATGGTTCTCTAGATCTTCGTGGGGGAACGATCGATGTGGAAATTCAAAATTCCTCTCTAGAAAACATCTTTACTGATGAATCAATTGCTTCGCTCTCCATCATTCAATCCTCTCTGAGCGGAACTATCCAGGATCCGCTACAAGGAGCCAAACTGCGTCTGAGCATTTCCGGAAAAGAATATCTCTTTCATGGTCTTGAACGTCTTACCTGGTTGAGCCTGACGACCGATACAGACATTGATCTAAATTTCCTTGCGGCAACCTATCCCTTATTGCAGACTCTGAACCTCTTCGGCCAACCCGGAAAAATACATAATCTGGATGCCTTGCGCAATTTGTCGAATTTAGAGGTCTTTTTCTGCTTCAACATGTTCGGTTTCGATGGCAAAGATATGCCCCTGCCGGAAGAGTTGCCCAAAGTTTTCTATCTGGAGTTTGACACACTGCCGACATTTGCCGCCAGTCAACTCCGAACCAAATGGAATCATGTCGACGGTGTCGTATTCAAACTTTCTCATACACATAAGCCAGAGTGGTTCCTCAGGAACAAAGATAATCCTTTCCGCAGCTGGAATGATTCTGAAGAACTGCCGCGCAGCATTGCCTCCAGAGCGGAAAAAATCTATCGCAACGCAAAAAAAGAGGTTCTTTTATTGAACAGTCATCAGGATCCGGCTGTCCGCCGTTTGGAATTCATCAGGATCATTCAGGATTTTGTCGGAGCATTCAATACTATCGATGCAAAGAAATTGTGGTTTGCCACCATAGAAAGAGAAAAAATTTATGAAAAAAAAGTGTGTTAAATATGTATGTGTACTGTACATGTATTATACTAACACAAAGCGACATAATACGCAAGCAAAAAGGCAGCAGAGCTATATATCCCTGCTGCCCTCTGGTTACTGTAATTTGTCCGCGTTTTTCTCTGTCCAATCCAAGATGGCGATCAGTATGCACTGCTTAGAATAGATAGCATCTATTATTTCCTCTCCTGCTGTTTTTCCGTTATCCACAACCCTCCAAACAACCCATGTAATATTGTAATAGCTTTCTTCCCACTGCTGTTTGTCGTCCTCTGTCATGTCTGACCTATCAGCGAAAAGTGGCTCCACAATGTCGTCCTCGAACCAGTACCAACTTATCCAGCAGATAGTATCTTCTCTGTTTCTCCACCATTCATAGTCTAACGTTGCGCTGTTGTCTCCGATATAGTGTCTGTCCCCGCGTCCGCTGTCTACTTCATAGATAAAATCTAACACGCTGTTATCCTCGTAAATATCTATTTCGCCGTTATTCCATGCCAATCTGTGAGGTAGTAATACAAAGTGTCGGAATGTTTCAAAATCATCTACATATGTAAAGACAAGCCATTTCAGCAGCATTCCCGCCCACTCATACGTACTACTAAGCGGGTAAAGTTTCAGAAATTCCTTGAATGTTTTGGCGTTCATGTACGCGTATTTATCTGTTATCTGCTCAACTTCTACGTTATTCATAACACTCCACCTCATCCCAGTCTCTCAATGTCCAATCGCCTTCCTCATACGCTTTAAGCCATGTTCTCGCTTCTGCATCTGTAAGCGGGATGATTTTCTCACTGCCAATGTATGTTCTGCCATCATCATCAACTCTGCCATACTTTGTTCTTGCACCGCCCTCACCGTACAGGAAAAATTCTCCTGTTCTCTTGCGATAGAGCGTTTCCTTTAAATAGCCAAAATCCATATATGGCAAGTCATTGTCCCAGCTTGCGATAAATTCTGCTGTATTTATGTTATAACGTTTACCATCAATTCTTACTTCTTTCATATTTTTCTGTCCTTTCTTATGTATCACCCGCCCCGTTCGGGGACGGGCTTTATCTGTTTACTGTTCTGTATAATATGCTGTCCATGCATCCGCAGGGTCAGAGTCGTTGTTATTCATATATGTATCACTCCACACAATACAAAGAGCTTTTCTGTAATACTGTTTGCTCATACGTTTAGTTAATCTGTTCGGTGCATTTATAGCCGTACGTATAACCTTGTCACTGTCAAATACCTCATTTTCTTGTTTTGGAAAATTAGTTACACAATACCACCAGTCCGTAACTTCTTTTGCTGTTTTTTCTGTTGTCATACACGGAACACTTGCAAAATAACAAGTATAAATTCTTTGTGTAAGTTCATTTTCGTCTCCATCTGTAAGAAGACTCAACAGAATATTACGCGCATTCTGTACTTTATCGCTGTTTATGTCCTCTGTTCGTATTGCCAGTAACATAGCCTTCACAATCTTCTCAAGATTGAATCTGTATTTTGTATCTGCTTCTTCGCAAATTACATTGTATACATTCTCTGTAATTGCTGCTTGCTTTGCGTTTACTATTGCGTTTAATACTTTCAAATTTACCATAACTCTATATTCCTCTCTGTTTACGCTGTCTTATTCTCTGTTATTTCCTGCCACGTATGCAACATGTACGTGTTCACCCAATCAGCCAATTTGTCGTAAATATCAACTACGTTGTCGCAAATTACATCCTGACAGGTAGCGATAACGTCCATAATCACTTTTTTATCTGCTGTTTTTGTGTACTTCTTCGCGATTTTGTCTAAATCTAAACGTCTAAGAAAGTAATCATAAAAAATCATAGAACTTGTAAATACACGCTTTGCTGTTTTGTCTTTCTTGTATGCGTCTTTATATTCTTCTTTGAGAATAACATCAAGAAAATCACCCAGTAGCTCTCTTGCTGTATTCGTTTTTGTTACTACATAGCTGTAAGAAGCATCTTTTACGCTTTCTTCACTTCTGCAAGCATTCAACACGTCTCTCACTGCATCTATCGCGTTTACACCGTCATAGATTTCATCAGACTTCATTTTTCTTACCCCTTTCGATTCTTAAAAACTGTATTATTTTGACTTTTTATTTCACGGGTAGTTTGTCGATTTGTGTTTTATCTTTTCCTTTGTTTGTATAATAGCACTTATTTTATCATATGTCTATATCGTAAAAATTAACAAACTTGAAGCCCGTAAACCCGCATAAAATAAGGGTTTCGCAACCCTGACGCCGGACACTACACCGGACGCGAAGATAGCCAGTTCCTGCCTGCATCCGTAACGTTTGAACCGTGACGCCGGGAATGTAGAAACTTCAATATTTTGATACATTTTTGTATATTAATGTATTTTTATCAACATGCAAATACTTTAGTGTGCTAAAGGATTTTGCGATAATGCACAAACAGAACATTTTGTCAATAGGTAAATTTTGCACAAAAAATATATTACGGGAGCAATAGCAAAAGAAAGAGAGGAACGCGAAACAATGACAAATGAACAGATACGCCAGACCGCCACCGCATGGGAGACTGCAAAAGAACACATAACAAAAAGGGTACTACATATTGCAGGCACAGAGGAAATAGAACAGAAAGCGGGCAAGTTGGAAAAAGACCGAATCCCGGACACGTTCTTATACTCTGTATATGTGGTTGCATTTACAGACGACAAGAAACAGGACGTAACATATATGTACGTTCCCGTTGCTTTACGTAAAAAATGGGGCATTACAGAGAAAGAGTTAGAGCAGCAGTTCCAGAACAACGTAGCAAAAATTAACTTTCGCTTTGTGGTTTGTAACGACCTTGAACACGAAATAAAGCGGGCTAGACTTATGTTATCCGTACCCCGTAACATTAAGCCGGACTTTGCAATATATCGCATAATGAGCCGTAACAGGCTTGTACACAATGCAGATATAGCCTTTTTGTTTACAGAGAAGTTTTGGGGTACTGTACAAGACATGTTTCCGTCTGGTTGCTATCTCCTGCTGCCATCGTATACAACTATTCTATTAATAGACAAATCGGCAGATTTTGCAAAAGTCCAACTGCTGCTTGAAACAGTAACAGACAGCACACACAGACGTTTTACGTTGCCGGACAGCTCTTTTACATTGGACTACGAAAAGCACGAATTACATGATAAAATACTTTTAGAACACAGTATACATTGCAGTTTTCCGCAAGACGATGAAGGAGAATAAAAGAAAAATGAACACACAAAAAGACACATTAACAGAAGAACAGAAAGCAGATTTACGCAAGAAATTGATGGATTGGAACACAGCCAAAACGTGTATACGCTCCTACTTGACAACGCCCGCAAAAGCCAACAGGTTTTTTGATCGCTCTTACCCATGTTATAAATTGTATAACACCGGGTTAATTGTCACGTTTTACCTTGTTTTATCGGAAAATTCTGATAATATCGAAATATTGAATATTGATGATAGATTATTGCATGGTTGGAACGTTGATATTGAAGCACTAAAGCAAGCCGCAGAAATTGGAGACAAAGCAAGGGGCTATAAAGTAGAAAGTTTGAGTGATTTAATCGGAGAAATGGGAGATAAAGCAACGCAGGAAGCATATAGCGAGGTTAATTTTTTGAATGAATACGTTGTAACAACAAGCCCCCGCCATTCCGTCTCATATGCAGCGGCGGGTATTGTCACGCAAGAGGTCAGGCAACAGCTCCGGGAACTGTTCCCGTGTGGGTGTTACCTGTTCCCCGCTTCTATACATGATATAATCATATTAGATAAAACAGAAGTAAATGAAGATTTTGCTGAACTGATACATGACAATATAACACGCACCACATACGCAAATGACACAAGCAACTACAACCCGGATAGTGAATTTCTCTCTGATATTGTCTTACAGTACAATCCCGGAACTGATACGTACACTATCGCCGGGTCAGATTTGTAATATTTTTGTAACAAATAAGGGAACGCTTACAAACAGCGTCCCCCTTTTTTTGCATTCGTGCGGGCTTTCAAATTTTTTTATTGTATTTTTTTAGTATATTTTTAGTATTTCAGCGATTTTTTTAACGTGAACAGCTCAAAAGTATTGATTTTATGGGATTCTTGAAACAATGATAGGAATAATAGTCAATTATTGCAATCATGTTATCCTCCTGATGTCATTATCTGTTTTCCTCATTATGGTAATCCGAAGGCTTTCCGGATCACATGTCAGACCGGAATAAAATATCCGATCAAAACGCTCCAATACAGTATAACCCAAAAACAGACAGTTGCAAAGTGCTTTCTTTGCTTCTGTCTGTTTTTATTCCGGTCATACTACCGGTTACTGTTCACTCCATTCACAGTAACACTCTTCTCACTACGTTCACAATACCCGGATATCTTATCACTGCCTGCAATCCAGAGTGAACCAGAACTCCACGCCATTATCATAATTGCATACCCCATATTTCTGGTTCATACTCTCAATGATTGCCTTAACAATTGAAAGTCCGATACCACTTCCGCCATATTCTCTTGTCCGGGCCTTATCTACTTTGTAGAATTTATTCCAGAGATTTGGGATATCCTCTTCTGGAATCGGAGTACCTGTATTAAATACGGTTACTTTCACACAGTCCTCTTCCTGAAGAACCTTAATTTCTACTTTTCGTTCTCCGTCCAGATGGTTCAGTGCATTGCTTGTATAATTGGTCACAACCTCTTCAATCTTAAACTCATCCGCCCATACATATACAGGTTCTGTTTCTTCAAAAATCACAGTTGCTTCTTTCTGTTCGATCATAATATGCATAGAACCAAGTACACCCCTGATCAGAGATACAATGTCAAATCTTTCCATCACCGGGGCATCTTTACCGGACTCCAGCTGATTCAGCGTCAGCAGGTTTTTGACCAGCTTGTTCATCTTTGAAGCCTCATCCATAATAACTTCACAGTAAAATTCCCTGCTTTCCGGATCATCGGAAATATTTTCATTCAGCCCCTCTGCATATCCCTGGATCAATGCAATAGGAGTTTTCAGCTCATGAGAAACATTATCAAGAAATTCCTTACGCATCTCATCAATTTTAATCTTATCTTCTATGTCTTTCTGAAGCTTGTTATTAGCCGATTTCAACTCTGAGATCGTGCTCTCAAGTTTTCTGGACATTTTGTTAAAGTTATCGCCAAGTACATCAATCTCATTACCTGCCCTGCTTTGATATCTGGCATCAAAATCCAGATCAGACATCTTCTCTGATAATTTGGTCAGTTCACTGATCGGGCGGGTAATACGATTTGTCATCACAAGAATCACAATACCGCTGATCACAATTATGATTATTCCTACAATGAAGTAAAAACTGTTGGAAATAGATGCACTTTCCTTAATACTTTCCAGAGGAGAACGGATCAGGAAATAGTAACCATTATCAAACTGTCCCCAGCATTCCACATATTCCATGCCTGCAAAGCGATCATGCACCTGCCACATGGTACAGGTATCTGTCTTTTTGAGCACACGACTGTGCTGCATATCCTGATCCAGATTATTAATATACCCAAACAGCTTACTGCGGAGCATTTTTGCCATATTATTCTCTCCCCAGTAATAATAACCGCTGTTTTCCTCATTTACTATGATCCAGGTAAGGTTATTTCTGGAACTGCTCCTCTCAATCTCATCCGAAATCTCATCTGTTGCCCCTTTTTTGTCCTCTTCTATATCTGTATCATACTGCAGGATGTCATCCAGATTCATCTGAGACAACACTTCTTTTGCCTCCTCCAGCACTTCTACTTTTTTGGATACATAATATTTTTCAAGAAAAAGACCATTGATCAGAGTAATGGTAAAGATCGAAAGCAGTAACAGACATATAAACACTACTGAAATCTGATGTTGCAGAGTATGAAATTTTTTATCTGTTTTTCCGGTTCCTGTCATTCGTCTACCTCAAACTTGTATCCCATACCCCATACAGTCTTTATATATTCACCTTTATCTCCCATTTTACTTCTGAGCTTCTTAACATGGGTATCAATCGTACGGGCATCTCCAAAGTAGTCATAATTCCATACAGAATTCAGAATCTTTTCTCTGGAAAGTGCGATTCCCTGATTCTCCAGAAAATATGTCAGAAGTTCAAATTCCTTAAAGCTCAGTTCCATAGGCTTACCATCCACAGTAGCCAGATGTGCTGCTTTATCTATAACAATGCCGCCTGCTGAAATCACATCTTCCGGATTATTCTGACCTGTACGTCTCAGAATTGCCTCCACTCTTGCAACAAGGATTTTCGGACTGAATGGTTTGGAGATGTATTCATCTACCCCCAGATCAAATCCAAGAAGCTCATCTCTCTCATCACTTCTTGCAGTCAGCATAATGATCGGAACTTTTGAGTTCTTGCGAATCTCACGGCAAACTTCCCATCCATCCATCTTCGGCATCATGACATCCAGAATGATCAGTGCGATGTCCTTCTCCTCATAAAAGATATCCATGGCTTCTTCACCATTACCGGCTTCCAGTACCTGGAAATTCTTCTTTGTCAGGAAATCCTTTACCAGCTTTCTCATGCGGCTCTCATCATCCACCACCAGGATTTTTAATGTATCCATTTGATCCCCTCCGTTTTTCTTCATTATTTTCCGAAACAGTTTTTACTTTTTATTTATACTGTTTTCCGAGTATTGTTAAAATCCACGACTGTTCAGCGCCTTTACAGCCACAGCGCAAAATCCGGGAAAATCGCCCTCAGCAACAGATTTTATCTTTCATATGGTTACTATAGCAGAGATTTATGTAAGATTTGTGAACATATGACAGAAAAATTATAAGTATTGCTGTTCACAACACCAAATAGCCTCAAATATAAAAATCTTCTTGACAAATTCTGTTTTTATTTCTATACTGTTAATCAGTCGATATATCTTATATAATGAATGATATATCAATATTAAAAAGTGCTTTCGTCTCATCACCAGTGCTGTTTTATGAAAAAACAGCGTTGCAGACTCATTTTCAGGGCTTGTACTGGTTTCGACGGGGGCTTTGAAGTTGGGGAAGCCATCCGCAGACTCCCAAACTGCGTACCAACCGGGAAACTAAATATAAACGCAGACGAACAGTACGCGTTAGCAGCCTAAGCGCTGCTCATCAGCCCTGATGCACTCACACATCAGGAATCTGGTGTCGACTATGTGAGAAACCTTGCCGGGTAAGCTTTGCCCCGGTAGATGTATCATGAAGCTACTAAGGTTGTAAGCCTGTCGGTGGGCGTACATCCAAGGGAATGTTAAAACAGCGACTGTGATGGGAGATGCCTTAATGAATAGGCTTTCGGACGCGGGTTCAATTCCCGCCAGGTCCACTTGGCCACGACAAAGCGAACCCTGACAAATTTTGTACAGTAATTGTATATAAGAATGTCGGAATGTTAGTTGTGTCGTTGGAACGGTAAACAAAAAAGAGGGTTTTTAGCCCTCTTTTTTTGTGTCTGTTTCTCTTAATTGTAATGAGACAGCACTATTTAAGTATCCACAGTCTCAAAACATTCTCCAAACATCAGTTGGATTCCTTAGCTGACTTTTATATCTATCAGGCCTGTAGTTCAGTACTGGAATTTTTACATCATCTAAATTAAATGTATAATTGTTCTTGTCTTTGACAAACCAAAACACAAATTCATATCGTGGAGCAAATCTTTTATTTGTAGAACCACCCCAATCAAAATTCCAAATAATCAAATTTTTTAAATACATATCACGAAAGAAATTTTGTATCCAAAACGGCGGTACTATCTCGCCATCTATCAGTCTATTCTTAATATTTACCCAAATAGATCCATCATCTTTTACAACTCTCTTACACTCTGCAAAAACTCTTGAGAGCATCGTTCTATACTCATCCTCATCCATATTATCGCTGTACTTTACGCCTTTGCTCTCAAGAACCTTTCCCTTTGCAGTCTTATTTCCATACCGGATGTCGATATTATAAGGAGGCGATGTTACTACGAGGCTCACGCTTTTATTTTCAATTTGTGTCATATCTTCACTTGAATACATATATATTACATCAATATTCATATCTGTTTCTCACCTTTATGCATTTTGCATCATCCAGCGGTCACAAATCGTTTTAGAACGTCCGCTGTGCGGATAAAATCGGTCGTTGTATTACACTTACACTTCGTTGTAAATGGCAAGGGTATATCCTGCCAGACATATTCCTGCAGCTAATACCAGGTTCACCAGAAATACCGACAGGTACCACAAAAACCTGTATCCAGGACTCTCGATTTTTTCACCTTTTTCTGGATCTTCTTTACAACGGGAATCCAAAGATGTCCTGCAAATGGGATCAACGGCAATATCGGAAAGAGAAATATCCCAACTATCAGCTTGTCGGTCCCTGAAAGGCTTACATCTGTAAGCCACGACATTGCTGTCAGGACTGAAATGATCAAATTTGCTTTTCTGTACATATCTTCTTATCCTTAATGGCAGGCAGCCTGAAGGTAACAATGATACATTTGTCCTCCGGAAACAAATATCAAAATCATCCTGCTTGTACATCGATGACCGAAATACTACAGTTAAAGATATGGTATCAGCAAGGGAATATGTTGTCCGGAAATACCCAGACCTACCTATTTATTATATTTTTTTTGATCGATGCATTCACAGAGCACCATATTCCTTTATATCCTTAAGAGTCTCATTCCAACTTTTTGTTTCCTCTTTTATCACATTTTCTTCTTTGCCGCCAATTTGTTCAAACACAAACTTGACTTTTGTACATGATACTTCATTGAAATGAACTTCCTTTGTGCAAACATTTCTTTCTTCTATATCCCAACCTGGGAGTATTCCTTCAGCAAACCGAAGCTTAACTTTATTATCCAGCAAATCTGCTTCTGTTATTTTCCACCATGTAGACACATCTTTAAAGCCTGTGTCAAAAAACACATAGAATTCAACTGCGTATATATCGCTTAAGTCCTTTTCATCAAGTGGTTTGTAATATATATCGTTTTCCTTAAAAAACGAACCATCTGTTTTTTGTACACACCGAGTAATGATTCCTTTACGTCTTTTATTTAATACAAACTTGTATTTATTGCCTTTATACACTGCTATCAATGCCGTTCGCCTCATTAAAAATTATACAGCCTTTTCGCTTATTCCTGTACTACAAGCTAGAGATGTTTGCAATGTTTTCCGCATTCTGCATCAAACTTATCCGCAGGATAATATTCCACTTTTTTATATTTTTCCTCCTCTGGAAGTCTCTCGATCACCCACATAACCATTGCTGTCTGCATATTCTCAGGATACGGGATATCATACCCAAAAGAAATCACGAGAGTACCTTTCACAAAACAACAGGCAAACGCTATAACTCCTACGCCAGCTCTTCTGAATTCCGTTATTGCGTCGAGACCCGTTTTGATCACCCTGTCATCATTACATTTCTTTATCGTGGAAAAGAACATATTTTCCTACCTCCTTTTTTGGCGGTTCTATCTTTCATAAAATTACATCCACAGAAATCCGCTTTATCGTAATCTCTACCTCCAAACTTGTAAGGGCTTCCTACGGCTTATTCCTCAGACATACGCTTAATATGCAGAAAAAAGCATTTTCTTAAAAAGCAACAGCAAAAAAAGACACCCACAGTTAATTCCGAACCCTGTGAGTGTCCAAAAACGAAAGGAATGATGATCATGGACTTTTGCTGTCCATGATTGAATTATAGACGATTTGAAGTGTCCATTATTTTGGTACGAAAAAACTAATGTAATGCAGATACCTTGTCTCAAAAAGAGCAAATCTTTTTTTTCGGATTCAGAAATCCTTGTCTATCACATATTTTCGACTTCTTTGATCAAGCTGGCCATCTCATATCGTCCCAGTTCTTCTTTTAGCTTTTCGATGTCCACACGCATTTTCAGATCCTCAAGTCCGCAGCTGATGTCAATATCCCGCTTCATGGTCGCCAGCTTCTCACTTAAATATACCATCTCCCGGTTTGTCTTTAATGCTTTTAAAGGACTTCTGCCAATCCCCAGGTATTCTTTCCAAAAACCATTCAGCTCTTTTTCCTTTTTTGCAACTCCCTCACAGTCATCGATGGCTGCATAGATCTCATCCAGGGATTTATACTCATCAACCAAAGGAGCCGCCGCGGAAGAAACACCTTTGCATCCCGGTATCCCGTCTCCAGGATCTCCGGTGATTGCCAAAAGTACCGGGATCTGCTGCGGATACACACCTTCTTCTGCATATACGATTTCCGGAGTATACTCAAACACATTTGCCGGAAGGGATTCATATACATCGTTTCCAAAAAGCCCATAAGTTTCCTTGAGCTGTTCCAGCTTATCCTTATTTACCACACGCCACATACGGGTGTATTCACTTACAACCTGGAAGTAGTCATGATCCTTGGTAAGTACATAGGTCTGAAGATCCGGTCCCTCAAACTTCTCCACCAGTGAGGCTGCATAGTCATCTGCCTCATAGTCGTCACTCATGAACACGGCGCAACCGATCTCCTGAAGAAATTCCTCCATCTGGATAAACTGCTCTTTTAATGGTTTCGCGGTCTCTTTTCGGTTTGCCTTATAGAAGTCCGCTCCAAGCTCCGTCCTTCTGAACGTATCCCTGGTCTTATCAAACACAAAAGCTACATATTCCGGTTTTACCTTCTTATAGATTCCCAGTAGCGTCCGCAACATGGTAAACATGGCATTTGTGTATTTTCCATCTGAAGTATGCAGGATCTGCTCATAATGTTTTTCCTTCTCTTCTTCAGTTTTTGCAAAAAGTATGCTTTTAGGGAGATTCCCATAATAACACGTAGACAGCATGGATGAGCCGTCTATGATCAATAATTCTGGCATTTGTTTTTCCTTTCCGCGGATACCCGCTTATATTGTTTTTACCTGAGCCCCATTGTTTTCCACAAAATCAAATACTCCCGGACATCTTGTCATCCACAAACGAGCATACTCCAGTTTATGGCGGTCAAGCATGATCCGGCAGTCTTTCGTTCTCATTTTACAAAAATCAGTCTTAAAATTCTTAACACTTCCGCTTTTTGTTAATTCTGTGATCTTCTTAACATCCGTACAGCGAACAAGTTCCTCTTCCAAATTCAGAACCTGTGGCAGAAAAACAATCTTCAGTTTTCCACAGTACCGGGAGAGCAGCTCAAGATTCTTTTTTAAATTCGATGTCTGTGACACATCTGTATCAAATACCAGCACTACAGTTGTCCCCGCCTGAATAGAAAGCATCTGCGACTTAGGGATGAGATTCTGTACCACATTGAACACCTTTACTTTTCCAGGAATTAATTTCCCAGGTGTTTCTTTTAATGCAGCGATCAATTGCTGCTCGCATGGTCCTTCCACATAATATATACACTTATTCATTTCCCCACTCCATTTCCAGCTCATCCAGCAGAGAATCCTGTGGAAGTGAAGCAAATACATCATTTTCAACTGCACTGCGCAGAGAGTCTGTATTACGTTTCAGTACATCAGAAGCGGAGACTGCGGAAACCTGGTAGATTCCATCCTCCAGGTGTTTACGCAGAAATACATAGCTATGCTTTGGCAGGTTCAGATCAAGCATATCCGTATTGTGTGTCGTAAAAATCAGCTGTTCGTTTTCTCCTATACGATCCATCATGATTCCAAAAATGCGTTTTTCAATATCACTTTGGATATAGGAGAAATGTTCATCACAGTAATAAAAGCTACTTTCTCTTGTTGCCATTGCAGCAAGGAACATCGCTACATCAATCCCTTCCGCAGTACCACTGGATAAGATATCCCTGTTCAACAGTTTTCCTTCCTGGATGATGATCTCCGTCCCGCCACGTCGGATGATAAATGTATCTTTCAGGTCCTTTGAAAGTCTTACATCCTGCAGTGTAGGATCAAGCGTTCCAATTACGGCATGTAATGTTTTTAGTAAAACCTTTTTATTTGCGCCCGTAAGTTTTAATGATTTCTCTATTTCAGGGTACGCAAAACGATATTGTATATTACCCACCAGCTTTTTCAGAGGCTTTGATGTTGCCTCCACTGTTTGATCCTTAAGTTTTTTTACACATTTCTCATACGAATCCATTGTATCTATATCTGCAGTCTGATATCGGATATCAATATCCTCATTTAACGCATCAATACGAACTGCCAGTCTCTGTAAACGATAATCCCCATTCACAAAATCTATACAGAAATATCCGTTGTTATCCGCAGCCATATCAAAAAGCGGGGATGGATTTCCGTCAGATATATATCCAAATATACGGAGTAATGCTTTCCCAAGACTGGTTTTTCCAGTTGCGTTTGCTCCCATAAGGATTACTGCTTTCTTATATCGGAACCTTTCCCGTCCTTTTAGATGTTCATGCTCAATGATCGAATTAACAATCTTTTTAGGATAACTGAAATTAATATGAAAATCATCAAACCCGTAAATACCTTTTAATTCCAGATTCAGAACAATCATTTTATGTCCCTCCATTACTTCGTTTTATGCGAATTAATAATACCATATTTAATGATGCTTTTCAATCCCAGCGGCATTACTGATCTTTCAGAAGAGTTCCTTTTTCCTCAATCCCCAGATTTTCAAAACAATACCTGGGCTTTCCAACACTTTTTCTTCCATATTCGATTGCCTCAGCCGGACAATGGCAGATACATGCCATACAGTGTGTACAGTGACTTCCCCATACAGGTTTCTTATCTTTCATTGTCACATTGTTTAACGGACAGACTTTTACACATTTTCCGCATCCAGTGCAGGTCTGATCTGTATGAAATGCCTTTGCTTTTACAAATACCGGATAAAAAACAGAGTTTACCAGACCGCTTTCCATACGTCCACCCAAACCGTATTTTCTTTCCGGCAAATGCTCCCCATGTTTGATTGCTAACACAGCTTTAGCAATAGCAGGACCTGCTGCCACAACGATTTTCTTTGCTTTCTCAACATCAGGAGCATTAAACATGGCAATGTAATTCTCCGGCATGATGATCTGTGCCGTCCCCATATGCTTTATTCCTTTTTTCTCACTCAGTTTTCGATTGTATATATCTGCGCCACCAATACCGCTTCCGCAGCTCATCACATACCAGACATTCTTCGCCCCGACAAATTCTGTCTGTCCGATCCAGTCAGAAACCACACGCGGGATTCTCCATGCATAAGTCGGTACCACCACTACCAGATTCTCTCCTGTCTTAACAGACCCGGTATCGCCCGATTTGATCCGTTCGTTCATACAGAGCAGTTTTTCCTGCAAGCTGCCGACAATCCTCTCTGCTACATATTTACTGTTTCCCGTTCCTGAAAAATAAACAACCATGTCATTTCCTCCTCGCGCCGTTTTATCCTAATAAAAAGATATCACATTCGTTCCGTTTTCTCAATATCCGCGGAAGCCCTGCTCCAGTATCATTGATCTGTTTTCCATCAAACTCACCATATACAGAAAGTCAAAAAACACCACAGATTTCTCTGCGGTGCAGCCCGGAAGTATAGCGATAACTTCATGACAAATCTTCATACCAATACGGAATTGTTCAAAAATCTTTCGGAGTCTTACTTGCTTAATTTATGACTGTATTATAAACTGACTTTCGTGATATTATCACACAATAACATAGTAAAAACTCTATTGGTTTTTCCAACAGGGTTCTATCGATTACTCATTTAAGAAGATTCATCTACTCTGAGCTGAAAGCTAATTATATTTCTTGCATAACTGTTTATTTTTATACATATAAGCATCTGCCTCATCCAATAACATCTGCATTGTACACGACATATCATCGGAGGATAATGCCCATCCGCAGGCATAGTCGATTGGTATTTGATTTTCATAACTATTTAATCTGTTTTTTTCTCTGTACAATGATTTTAATATCACCTTAATTTCCGCCTCGCTTGTATGATAAATGACTGCTATAAACTCATCTCCGCCATATCTTCCAACAAAATCCTTTTCTGGAATAACACTGCGCAAAAGCTTTGCGAAATTCAATATTAACTGATCTCCTGCGGAATGTCCCATTGTATCATTTACAGTTTTTAGATTATTTAAATCAAACATTATGCATGCTGTAGAATCTGTAATTATATCTTTTTTATTAAGTAGCTCATTACAGGCATTTTTATTTGGCAGTCCAGTATAGGCATCTATGAATGCTTTCTGTTCCAGCAGTCTGTTTTGCATTGCCATCTGCATTGCCTTTAGAGTCTGCATAATAACCAATATCACCAGACTCAACATATCAAGTGCCGACAGAAGCTCTATGGTACGAATCTTTATAGCAATCTTTTCTGAATAGCTTTCTGCGGCAGAGACAGTTTCATCTGCCATCGTAAAATATATTTCACTCATATTAACAATGTCTGTATTTTCGTATCCCTTGTTTCTTACTGCTTCAATTTCTGTTTTCAATTTATCCCAGTAATCACTCTGGATTTGCAATTTTTCCTGATACTCTTCGTCATTGAGTTTTACCAGATCATAATGTCCATCCTGATATCTCAATCCAAGAAGAATATCATCCAAATATTTAATTAATTCTTCATTTTGGTTTCCTGTAATTTCTAATTTTACTTCGCGCTGTGTAGCTCCACGTACTAGGCCTGCATAATTTATTACGCGTGCTGTCCCCTGTAGCCTACTAATCTGAATCATCATAAAAATAATAAGAACTACTAATATCAATATAAGGACACTCTGTATAATACCTATTATATTTTTACTTTTTTTCTTGTTTGTCTGCATTTTACAATTTATCTTGAACCTTAAATAATATTCATTTCAATAACTATGCTATTCCTTTACTTTCTCCCTGCATTTTGGGCAAATACCTTTAAATGAAATATCATAATCTAAATATTTTATTCCATTCGTGTCATGAATCATTTCTATCAAGTCTGATATTTCATCCACGTCTACACCTGATACCTCACCGCATTTTACACACCTGACATTGTAATGATTTTTTAAGTTAAATCGAATCACTTTATTAAAAAAATACCTACAATAAGTACCTTTTTAATAAGATGTTATCTCTATTCTGCGTTCAAAAATATATTCCGTATCTGACGATAGATCATGCCTGAACGCATAGCCAAGTCTGTCAAATTTTTTTATATCCTCAGGATTTTCAATACTATTTTCAGCCATGAACCTAACCATTTCACCACGAGCCATCTTCGCATATGTACCTTTTGTCACCAGTTTATCTCCTGATAACTCGCAAAATACAATTGTAATATACTTATCCCGTAATGTCAGATACTTTTCTATAGATTTGGAATATTCTTTTGATGCCAGGTTAATTATAATCCTACTGTTGTCGATCACTGAACAATACAACATATCTCCCCAGTATTCATATAAGTTTTTTGCATCTCCTATGCCGACTTTTGCCTGCATTTCCAAGCGGTAAGGTGTCACGCCATCCAACGGTTTTAGAACGCCATAAAACGCAGATAGTATTCTCAAATGATTTTGTACATACTCAAACTGACTGTCCTCAAACACGGATGGAGCCATATATTGAAAAGCAATTCCTTCATATGATAAGACAGCTGGAGTAAGTAAATGATAAAGATCCATGTTTTCCAATCTATTGAAGTTCTGTTCTGTAATTTTGTCATTACATTTCCAGATAGTCTTCAGTTCTTCTTTTGACTTACTTTTCAACCAACTTTGTATCTCTGTCGTCTTTTCAATAAATTCAGGCAATCCATCCGGCGCTATGCTGTCAGTATCTGTAATCATCTTTTTAGCAGGGGATAATATTATCTTCATTAATCTAATTCCTTAAGCATATTTTCAGGATCATCTGCTGCTTTGACTTTATCATTGGCTTTGATGATAACTCCCTGTTCATCGATAAGATATGTAGTTCTTACCACACCCATAGAGACTTTGCCATAATTTTTCTTTTCTTTCCATACATCATAAGCTTCAATAACTTTCCGCTCTGGATCTGCTAAAAGTGTAAATGCCAATCCATATTTTTCCTCAAATCTCTTATGAGAGGATACAGAATCCTTACTGACCCCAAGAATAACTGCACCTTTTTCAATAAACTGAGGATATCTCTCAGAAAAACCACATGCCTGTTTCGTACATCCCGCTGTATTATCCTTGGGATAGAAATATAATACTACTTTTTTTCCTGCATAATCCGATAATCTGTGTATTTTTCCATTTTGATCTGGCAACTCAAAATCAGGTGCCTTGACCCCTACTTCCAACATTAATTATTCCTCCCTCTCTGTAACTTTCTCTTTATTCGCCTTTTTCTTCCTATTCCCGGAAATCATTTTATGCCCTGTATATATCGCCATTGTCATACATAGCATAGAGCTTAACGCAAAGTATTTGTGGCTTGATTTTAACCCTTTATGTCCAGTGTAAAAAGTACCAATCATTGTGATCAATGCTCCTACTGACCAATATTTATGTGCTTTCATGTAATTCCTCCATTTTTTCAGTGTATTCAATTCTAATTATACGCTACCATATTCCTATGTCAATTTGATAATAGAGCATTCCTATAAAATTTTTCAAAATATCATTGTCAAAACTATGTATTGTTATCCTTTAATTTTTCTTTGAAATAATTGACAAAAAGCTTGCTTTCAGGAGATTACTATTTAATCTCTTTTCCATCTATATATAGTTGAAATTTATCAGGATTATTGACAACATCATAGT
>ERZ780157.847-NODE-847-length-36397-cov-6.540201_pt1 | contig 36397 bp, 41 predicted proteins | sample MGYA00511169_ERZ780157 | MGnify/ENA primary metagenome ERZ780157 (study PRJEB29588, sample SAMEA1965149) | human gut metagenome | biome: human gut; feature: human-associated habitat; material: faeces | place: Denmark | collected 2008/2010 ...
GTATGGCGAAAAAGGGCTCTCTTAAAACCGAGTTCAACCTCTTCTGCCTCGGCTAGGGCTCATCACCGCAAGAGACGATCACGAGCTCGGGCGGATTGAAGATGCGAGGGATTGAGGTGTGATTGCTCAAGCCTCGGCTGATTACGCATCTGCCGTCGATTACGCCTGCGGTGTACTTGGGGAAGATGCCCTGCCCGGGGGCGTAAACGCCGCGCCCGAAGAAGCGCCATTGTCCGCCGTGCGCGTGCCCGGACACCGTGAGCTCAATGGAGGTCGGCTTGATATAGGGCACGAAATATTCGGGATGATGGCAGAGCAGAATGCGAAAGCCATCCATGCCTGCAAAGCGCTCGAGCGCCTCGGGGGCGGGCTTGCTTTCCGAGCCGTTCAGCCCCGAGGTCAAACCGCAAATTGTCAGGTCTCCGTGGTGCGCGCAATCGTTGTCGAGCAGAACTGCGCCCGTTTGTGCAATGCGTGCCCGAATTTCCTCGGAGATGGGCTTGGGTGTATGCTTGAGCCAGGGCTTGTGGCTGTGGTAGCAGCCGATTTCATGGTTGCCAAGCGAATAAAAGGTGGGCGCAATTTCGCTGCAGGTGCAGAGAAACGCGTATCCTGCTGCGTCGGGGTCCGAAAGCTGGTGGTCCTCCATCAGGTCTCCCGGAATCAGAATCAGATCGGGCGACTCGGCGCGAAGCAGCTCGGGCAGCTCCGACGGGATGACGCCGTGCGGGTCGGCAACAACCGCAAGTCGCAGGCGCTTGGGGGAGGAAATTGCATACCTTGTGATTTTCATATTGGAGTGCGGTTTTCCTTTCAATCGGATTCGGCATAGCAGTGCAACGGTCAGGATCGCCGTGCAGCAGATCAGGGCGCCCGCGGTGTCGATGAGAACATCGGTGAATGCGGAGGCTCGCTGATCGGCAAGCATCTGATGCAGCTCATCGGTGCAGGCATAAAGAAATGCGGCGGCAACCGAGAGCGCATAGCGTGATAGCAACGCGCCGCGCCACGTCAGAAGCAGGAGCAGGATGAGTGCACCGAGCGAGCCAAATTCCGCCATGTGCGCCAGCTTGCGCACGTAGGGGTGCAGCCACTCCACGATGCTGTCCCGTTCCGCGGGTGTTTTTTGTTCAAAATCCTTCACGGTCACCTGCGCCACCGCTTGCGTCACCTTTGAGCTGGTTTTGCCCGACTCCTCGCCGTTTTGCGCAGAGAAAAGGAAGATCACAGCCATGTTTGCCACGATCAAGAGTGCGAGGAGCACGCGGATGTAGACGATCCTTTTGATTTTTAGTTTGTTCCTATTTTTCATCGTTCCCTTTTTTCGTGCGTTTATGCATATCGTTTCTTACCTCTATTATCATATCATATGTGCGACGAAAAATCAAGTTCTTTTTTATGAAAAAATCAGGTGGAAGCATCTGATGCAACATTGCCCAAAGTGGCAAAAAAGGGGATGACTCAAATGCTAACGCATTTGGTCTCCCCTTGCAAATCACGCGGCAACGCGGATTCGGAACAAAAAAGACCTCAAACTAAGGAGACGTCCTCTAAAGGACAGTTTTTGCAATCTGTTACCTACCGACAGGAGACAATGAATTTCACTGTTGCTAAAAAACTCTAAAACACAAAAACCACAGATTGATTTTCTGTGGTTTTTGTGCTATAATAGAAGTGTGGATAAAATCTATGAGATTGTTAAACGAAGTGATACATCCGAATGACAAATAAGAATTTAACATAAAGGTATTTTTATGAAAAAGAAAATAATTATTTTTAGCGCAGTTATAATTACTATAATAGTTGTTGCTATACTCGTTTTGACAAATATGTTCACCAAAGGAGTAATTACGGGTAAACTTTATCGTGTCGATAACGTTTATGAAGAAATTTATAATATGGTCATTTCCGAAAGAAATGGATCTCAAACTATTCTCACTACCTCAATAGAGGGTTCAGAGGTTGATTATGACTTTGGATGCTTTGAACAAGTAAATATACCTGTAAATGATGAGTATGCTGTTGTTTTGTCTTTTGTTAACCAAGATGAATTAAATATTGTGTTGTTTGAAAACAACGATAAAAGACATGATGCTACTCGCTATGTATACAATTACCAAAGCAATACTTTATACGGTAATAGAGAGGAAGCTCATTTAATTGAGATTTTTATATCGCCTTATTATTCGTGGATAGGAAACGATGGAAAATTTGATCTTGAAAATAATGGAAATTACACGTTTGTATATACAGAATATCCTTTATCGCACGATTAAAAAGTTTACGTTATCAATTTTAATATTATTTGGAAAATTGGAATGCAAATCGATAGAAGCCTCCCTTGTGCAAAGGGAGGTGGCACGGCTTGCCGTGACGGAGGGATTGTAAAAATTAGATTTGACTAAAAACAATCCCTCACCGCCTGCGGCGGAGCTCCCTTTACACAAGGGAGCCTTTTCTTTTTGTTCGTCTATGACTTGTCAATTTTCCTGACAGGCACTGCATTTGTGAGCACAAATGCAAAAATACGGCATATCTCATTCGAGATATGCCGTATTTTTGAAAAACTGTCCTTTAGAGTGACGCTCTAATGTTTAAGGTCTTTTGGAGCTGGTGATGTGACTCGAACACAACTTCGGCTTCGCCTCGTAACCTGGTGCAACATTGCCCAAAGTGGCAAAAAAGGGGATGACTCAAATGCTAACGCATTTGGTCGCCCCCTGCAAATCACGCGGCAACGCGGATTCGAAACAAAAAAGCCCGTGTCGCATTGACACGGACTCTTTGGAGCTGGTGATGTGACTCGAACACACGACCTGCTGATTACGAATCAGCTGCACTACCGACTGTGCTACACCAGCATATTTTCTTTTCGTCATAACGTATCTATTATAACCGAAAAAAGTGATTTTGTCAAGATTATTTGCAAAAAAAGTTTTGTTATTTTACGTCTTTTTTTCTACTTTGGAAAAAAACAGAAAAAGCAGGAAAAAATTGAAAAATCTATTGACAAACGATTGCTTTTGTTGTATGATTGTATTAGTACAATAGAACAAGAAAGGAGCTTGAGAATGTCGTGGAGCTTTAACAACGTGGAGCCTGTGTCAATTCAGATCGCGCGACGGTTGCGGCAGGATATTCTGCGCGGACGTTTTCAGACAAACGAGCAGATCCCACCGGTGCGCCAGCTTGCATTTGAGGCGTCGGTCAATCCAAACACCATGCAAAAGGCATTGGTGAAGCTGGAGGAGGAGGGGCTGTTGCACACGCGCGGAACGGTGGGGCGGTTTGTCACCTCAGACTGTGAGGCGCTGGCACGTGCGCGGGAAACGCTGCGGCGTGAATCGGTGATCGGCTGGATTCGCGAGGCAGAGGCACTTGGCATGAGCCGAGAGGAAATGATCCGATATATCAACAAGGAGGGAAATTCATGAGTACACCTGTTTTAACCTGTACCAATCTATGCAAGTCCTATCTGGGCGGAATTCCCGTGCTCAACAATCTCACCTGCTCCTTTCCCGCAGGCAAGATCGTTGGGCTCCTGGGACCGAACGGATGCGGAAAATCAACGCTCATCAAGCTTGTGAGCGGAATTCTTGTGCCAAATAGCGGTGAGATCGAGGTCTGCGGCGAGCCTCGGAGCGAGGCGAGCAATGCGCTGATTTCCTATCTGCCTGAGCGCACCTATTTCAATTCGTGGATGCGCGTGGACGATCTGATCGCCTATTTTTCGGAATTCTATGCCGATTTTTCGGAGGAAAATGCACGGCACATGATGGCGGACCTCAAGATCGACACGCGCGCCAAGCTCAAAACGCTCTCCAAGGGTACGCGCGAGAAGGTGCAGCTGATTATGGTGATGGCACGCCGCGCCAAGCTCTATCTGCTCGATGAGCCGATCGCGGGCGTTGACCCTGCCGCGCGTGACTATATCCTGCAAACCATTATCGGAAACTATAACCCCGAGGCAACCGTGATCATCACCACGCATCTGATCCATGACATTGAGCCGATCCTCGACGAATTTGCCTTTATGGGCTTTGGCGGTCGTATCCTCATGGCGGGGAATGCCGACGCGGTTCGCGAGGAGCACGGAAAATCGCTCGACGAGCTGTTCAGGGAGGTGTTCAAATGTTCAAGAAACTCTTAAAATACGATATGGTCGCGGTCTGGCGCTTCTGGTGGATCCTTGCCCTGGGTGTGTTGGGACTTTCCACTGTTGGTGCATTCGTGCTGCGCTTCGTGATCACCTATATCGAAAATCCCAACTTTTCGTTTTTCACAACGATCGGCATCCTGTTCCTTGTTTTGTGCGGACTTGCGGTGTTTTCGTCCTATTATGCAACCTACATTTTCGTTTACCTGCGCTTTTACAAAAACTTTTTCACCGATGAAGGTTATCTCACCTTCACCCTGCCCGTGAGTCGCCGTCAGCTCTTTCTTTCCAAAACGCTCAACGCGCTCATCTGGCAGATGTCCCATATTTTCCTGCTGCTCCTCGCCGCTCTCATCGTTGCAACCTTTGCGCCGCCCCCAACCGACGGTGGGCTGATCAATCCCGTAGCGCTTTACCGAATTGGCGATTTTTTCAGCACCCTTTGGCGCGCGGTGGGCGGATGGACAATCGTGTATCTGCTTGAGGCTTTGCTGCTTGGCGTGCTCTGCGAGCTCTTTTCAATCGGTCTGATTCATTTTTGCATCACCATTGGTGCGATCATTGCCAAAAAGGCAAAGCTGCTTGCCGCCATCGGCATCTACTATGCCATCAACATGGCGTTCTCGTTTGCCGCGCAAATCTTCGGCACGATCTCGCTCATGATCCTGATCGAGGGCTTTGCGTACCGCATGCAGGGAATGTCACTCAATACCGAGCATCTTGTGCTTTCGCTGGGTCTGCTCGTGATTTGCGCGATGATGGGCGTTCTTGCAAGCCTGCTTTATTGCGTTACGCTCGACCGCATTGAGCGCAAGCTCAATCTCGCATAAGGAGGGAACCGTTATGACGAAATGGATGGAAAAACAACGCACGTTACGCCGTGTGACCCGTTCGGCGGCATTGCTGCTCTCACTCGCGCTCCTGCTCCTTGTGCTGGCATTGCCGATCTCGGCGTCGCCCGCATCGAAAAACTGGACCTGGGACTGGGACGATGATATCCTCACAGACGGAGAGGCAACCTATTCGCGCTTCGAGCTCCCGCTCGGCTATCGCATGCGGCCGCACACAATCTACGTTTATTTCAATTGGGTGGAAGGTCCCTCTGGGGAGAACTATGAGGTGCAATCCTACAAGCGTGACGGTGGAATCGTTTGGTTTGATTATTATGATTCGTATGACGATCACATTTTCGTTACCGATGAGGCGTATGATTCGCTGGAGGCGTTTTTTGACGGAGAAGCGGAAAATTTCTATCTTCATCATGAGGGTAAACGCTTGGAATACAGCGTTCCCGTCTCTTTTATCGAAGAGCTCGACAGAGCGGACGGCATGTCCGTTAAAACGATGGACGTGCGTGATGACCTCTACGGAGCCACTCGCTACGATCTGCGCGCCTATGATGAGAGCGGTACGGTTTGCTTTACCTACGGCGCAATCTATGAGATCGACGAGGTGTTCTACTACGTCAATCATCAGGAACTCGGCAACGAGCATTTTGACGCCAACGGCGAGTTCTCCTATCGCTCTGGAAGCGTGGAGGCAACGGTGTTGAGCGGGAAGACGATGAACAAGCTTTTCGCTTATTTGGACGCGCTCGAGCTTAGCACCTACAAGCCTACCTATTCCTATGAGGAAGGCTCGCTTTTGGTGCCCAGCCCCGACGATTATTCGCCCTTCCTCTTCTTCGCCTGCTATATTTTGCTCGGCTTTGTTCTGCCCATTGTGCCGCTGGTGTTCGGTCTCGTTCTGCCGCGCCGCGCGAAATGGGGCAAGCCGACCTATTGGTATGCAATGGCGATCGCCGCAGGTGCATGGATCGTGCTCGCGCTGGCACTTTTGATCTTGCTGCTGTAAGCGCGAATCGGCAATATCTGAAAAGAGAGGCGCACCCGATACGGCTTCGCATCGGGCGCGCCGAGGGTGTAGACGAAAGGCACGTGATTTGTCAGCTTGCACAGGCTCCTTAGCCGCTTTTCTCTTGTAGGAAGGAGGCGCAAGAGAAAAGCTTGCAAAAGAGAACGCCGATAGGGGAATTTCGCCCTCTGCGGAGGGCGAGGAGGGCTACGCGCCCTCCACCGCGCCGCCTTTTGAAAAAGGCGGGCGAAAACTTTCAGCAGCTTGACGCCCCCCGTTTTTTTGTCTAAAATTCGGCGCCCGATGCGAATTCGCATCGGGCGCGTCTCTTTTGCTTTTATTTTACAAACTTTTTGCGATAATCCTCGATCGCCTGCTCGATGATCTTTTCGGCTTCCTGTCTGCCGAAAAGCGTCTTGACGGCGGTCTGCTTGTTCTCCAGCTGCTTGTAGACCGTGAAGAAGTGCATGATCTCGTCGAAAATGTGTGGCGGCAGCTCATCAATCGAGGTGATGCCGAGATAGGTGGGGTCGGAGAAGGGAATTGCGATTACCTTGTCATCCATCTTTCCGTCGTCGATCATGCGCATCACACCGATGGGGTAAACGCGCGTGAGCGTGAGCGGATAGATCGGCTCGGAGCAGAGCCCCAGAACGTCGAGCGGGTCGCCGTCGTCGGCAAAGGTGCGCGGAATGAAGCCGTAGTTGGCGGGATAGTGCGTGGAGGTGTAGAGAATGCGGTCGAGCTTGAGCAGACCCGTGTATTTGTCGAGCTCGTATTTGCATTTGCTTCCCTTGGGAATCTCAATCACCGCCGTGAAATCGTTGAATTTGATTTGCGAAGGATCCATATCGTGCCAGATGTTCATAGCAATATTTCCTTTCTGATTGGGGTTGTTTTATTTTACGTAGTCAAATTCAAAGCCGTAGATCGAAACGGTGTGTCCGTCGCGGCAGCCCTTTGCCTCGAGCGCCTCAAACACGCCGCTGTTCTGAAGCACACGCTGGAAGAAATTGAGCGACTCGTAGTTATCAAAGTTGATCTGTCCCATGAGGTTGACCAGCCATTCGCCCTCCACGTAGAAGGTATCGTTCTCGCGGCGGATCACGGTTTCCTTGCCGCCGCCAACGTAAGCATCCTCGGGCGCATACTCACGCTCGTAGACCTTGATGGGGGGCAGGGCGCGCAGACGCTCGGCAACCAATCGGATCATTTCGTCAAGTCCCTCGCCCGTAGCCGCCGAAACGTAGAGCAGCGGAATGCCGAGCGAGTCAACGTAGGCTTCAAACGCATCCACGTCCACCAGCTCGCGGTCGAGCGCGTCGACCTTGTTGGCAATGAGAATCTGCGGACGCGTGGCAAGCTCGGGGCTGTAACGCTCGAGCTCAAAATTGATCTTTTGGATATCCTCGACGGGATCGCGACCCTCAAAGCAGGAAATGTCGACCACGTGGAGGAGCAGGCGGCAACGGTCCACGTGACGCAGAAATGCGTGACCAAGGCCTGCACCGTCGGCGGCGCCCTCAATGAGGCCCGGGATGTCGGCGGCAACAAATCCGCTCTCTCCTCCCGTGCGCACCACGCCGAGGTTGGGCGAGAGGGTGGTGAAATGGTAGTCGGCGATCTTGGGCTTTGCGGCACTGATGCGCGCAAGGATCGAGGATTTTCCAACGCTGGGGTAGCCAATGAGCCCCACGTCTGCGAGCATCTTCAGCTCCAGGATTACCTCGCGCTCTTCGCCCTTGGTGCCGTTTTTGGCAAACTGCGGAACCTGGCGCGTGGGCGTTGCGAAATGACGGTTGCCCCAGCCGCCGCGACCGCCCTTGCAGGCGATATAATCGGCGCCGTCGTCATCCGACATATCGTGGATCACCTTGCTGCTTTCGGCATCGCGGATCAGCGTTCCGGGCGGAACGAGAATTACCATATCGTCTGCCGTTGCGCCGTGGAATTTTCCACCGCTGCCGTTGCCGCCGTTCTGCGCCACAAATTTGTGCTTGTAGCGGAAGGCGAGCAGGGTGTTGGTGCCGTTGTCCACGCGGAACACCACGTTACCTCCGTGACCGCCGTCACCCCCGTCGGGGCCGCCTGCGGCTACGTATTTTTCTCGACGGAAGGAGACGGCACCGTTGCCGCCGTCGCCCGCCTTGATATAAATTTTGACGTTATCTACGAACATGTTTTCAGCGGGGAGCACCTTGTCGGAGTCCCCAAACCCCTTTCCATGCGTTGTGTGTGCAAGAATTTCGTTGGCTTCAAGCCGTCAAACGCCCTCGTCGCCCTTTGCGCGAACGATGATCTTGATGGGCGTTCCGTGGAAGCCGAAGGTCTCGCGCAGGCAGTTTTCGATGAAGCGCTGGTAGGAAAAATGGAACAGCTCCACGTTGTTGCAGAAGATCACGAAGGTGGGCGGTGCAACCGAGATCTGCGTCATGTAGTAGATCTTGAGGTGTCTGCCCTTGTCGGAGGGCGGCTGCACGCGGATCATGGCATCGCCGAGCACGTCGTTGAGCATACCCGTGGTCACGCGCATCACCGACTGATTCTGAACGTAGTTGATGCGCTCAAACAAGCTCTCGGCGCGCTGTCCGGTTTTTGCCGAGATATAAACGATGGGAGCATAGGGCATGTAGGCAAGCGCGGTGCGAATTTTGTTGTTGAATTCGTTTACCGTGTTGTTGTCCTTTTCGATCAGGTCCCATTTGTTGACCACGATGATGGTTGCCTTGCCCGCCTCGTGTGCGATGCCCGCAATCTTTTCGTCCTGCTCGGTGATGCCCGTGGATGCGTCGATCATCAGCAGACAAACGCTTGCACGTTCAACCGCCATATGAGCACGCAGAACGCTGAAATGCTCGATGCGATCGTTGATCTTTGCCTGGCGGCGAATGCCCGCGGTGTCGATGAAGGTATATTTGCCGTACTGATTGGTCACGTGCGTGTCAACGGCGTCGCGCGTGGTGCCCGCGATGTCCGAAACGATCAGGCGGTTTTGCCCGATCAGGCGGTTGACGATCGAGGATTTGCCCGCATTCGGCTTGCCGATCACGGCTACACGGATGCTGTCATCGTCCTCCTCCTCGTCCTCCCAATCGCCCAGCGCGTTCATGCAGGCGTCGAGCAGGTCGCCCGAGCCGCTGCCGTGGATGCTCGAAACCGCGATCGGCTCGGTTTCAAAGCCCAGCTCGTAGAATTCGTAGAATTCCATAGGGGGACCGCCCACGCTGTCGCATTTGTTGATGCAGGGCACGATCGGCTTGCCGCTTTTTTTGAGCATGATGGCAATGTCGCGATCATCAGCGGTCAGACCCGTACGCACATCGCACATGAATACGATCACGTCGGCGTCCTCCACCGCGATCTCTGCCTGCAGTCGCATTTGCTTGAGAATGATGTTGTCGGTTTTCGGCTCGATACCGCCTGTGTCGATCACGATCATTTTGCGGCCGCGCCATTCGGTCTCGCCGTAGATGCGGTCACGGGTCACTCCGGGGGTGTCCTCCACGATCGAGCGGCGCTCGCCGATCAATTTATTGAAAAGTGTGCTTTTGCCAACGTTGGGGCGTCCCACGATGGCGATAACAGGTTTTGCCATGATGCTTCCTTTCTGTGTCTGATAAAAGCCGTTGAGCGGCTCGGGTGCGCTTGCGTACCTGATTTTTAGGATCACTCGATCCCGAGCAGGGCGTGCAGGAATGCGGCACCGTCATTTTCCGAGGCGCGAACCTTGATTCCGCCGAGCCGCTCGGAGAGCTCTGCGGGGGTCATATCGTCGAGAAATACGTCGCCGTCGGCGCGCAGCATCACCGAGGGGAAGAGGAGCTCGTCCCCAAGCACCTGCCCCTTGAGCTGATCCGCAACGTCGCGACCTGTGAGCAGTCCCGCAACCGTGACGCTTTCTCCGAAAAAGTCGTTGCGAATGCGCCAAACGTTGATCTTGAGCCCCTCCACGTGCGCCTCAAGGCTGCGGCAGAGCGAGGAGATGTGGTCATAGGCTGCGTAGCCCGTCACCACCGAAACGTGGCGCGGCGGTCGGAAATCGGGGAGCAGATCATCCAGATAATCCAGCTCAAATTCAAATTCTCCGCGCATGGAGGTGAGCATTCCCACACCGTTCTCAATTTGGGAATAGTCCTCGTAAAATGCCTCATCGGGGAGCGGGAGGCCTGCTCGGATGTAGAATTCGTCGGAGCAATAAAAGAGGCGCGAGCCGTATTTTTGCAGGCATTGATCACCGAACGCGTTGACCTGTGCGATCACAGCGGCGGCTTCCTCGGGCGAGAACGCCTCGAGCGGATAGAGCCCCTCGCGGTACTTGGTGAGTCCCACGGGTACGATCGAGCAGGAGCGCAGGGCAGGGGCGTAGGATGCCAGGTCCTCCATTGTGCGGTCGAGCTCGGCGCCGTCGTTGAGCCCCTTGCAGAGCACGATCTGCGTGCAGAGTGCCAGCTTGGCATCGGCAAGACGGCGCAGGTAGGAGAGCACCTTGCCCGCGCGGTTGTTTTTCATCATGCAAACGCGCAGCTCAGGGTTGGTGGTGTGAACCGAGATGTTCACGGGGGAGATGTGCATGGTGATCAGGCGCTCAATGTCGGCGTCACGGAGATTTGTCAGGGTCACGTAGTTGCCGTGCAGGAAGGAGAGGCGGTCGTCGTCATCCTTGAAATAGAGCGTTTCGCGCATACCCGGGGGGAGCTGGTCGATGAAGCAGAACACGCATCGGTTGGCACAGGTGTGCTTTTTGTCCATCAGGGGCGTTTCAAATTCGAGCCCGATATCGTCGTATTCTCCCTTGGAAAGGCGCAGGGTGTATTCCTTGCCGTCGCGCGAGAGCGAGAGGGCGAGCGAGGTGTCGGTGAGATAGAACATATAATCGAGAACGTCGCGGATCTCATGCCCGTTGATCGAGATCAGAATATCCTCCGCGCGGATCCCGCATGCATCGGCAATGCCGCCTGCCGTAACGCGTTTGACCGTTACCATCCCCATCCTCCTTTCATTTGTCAGCAGACATACTTTAACATCTTATTATATCATATTTTGATAGGAAAGTCAACAAAAAATACACGAAAAGTTCGCGTGTAGCGGAAAGCGTGAAAAAGCAGGGAAACGGGCAAAAATATCAGGGGTGTCTCAAATGCTAACGCATTTGGTCGACACCCCCGACTTGCTTGATTTGTTTTGTTACCGATTTCCTCTGCCGAGCAGCTCGGAGAGGTTTTGATGCATGCGTGCAACGTCCCTTCGGGTGAGCACATCCTGCTCCGCGAGCTTTTTCTTTGCGCGATGCTCGGGCAGATATGCGATCACAGCCCCCGTAATCAGCCCAACTGTTCCCGCCACGAGAACCCCGCCAGCAACCGAGCGCTTGCGGCTTTTGTGCGTGATGCAGTCGATCAACCATGCGGTGGAAAGCGTGGCAAGCGCCGATCCTGCCAGCGTGTAAACCTGATTTCGGTTCATAGGGGTGCTCCTTTTTTCGGGATTTTTCTTATTTGCTCGTCATCTTGAGGTAGGCGTTGATAAAGCCGTCGATGTCGCCGTCCATCACCGCCTGAATGTTGCCGGTCTCAAAGCCCGTGCGGGTGTCCTTGACCAGCGTGTAGGGCATGAAAACGTAGGAGCGAATCTGTGCGCCCCACTCAATGTTGGTCTTGTTGCCCTGAATGTCCTCGATGGTCTCCAGGCGCTCCTGCAGCTTGATCTCCATGAGCTTGGATTTGAGCATGCGCATTGCGGTCTCCTTGTTCTGGAGCTGCGAGCGCTCGGTCTGGCATCCCACCACAATGCCCGTGGGCTTGTGCACGATGCGGATCGCCGAGTCGGTCTTGTTGATGTGCTGACCGCCCGCACCGCTCGAACGGTGTGCCGTGACCTCAATGTCCTCGTCGCGGATCACAACGTTGTCCACGTTTTCAAATTCGGGCATGACCTCGATCGAGGCAAAGGAGGTCTGACGTCTGCCGTTGGCGTCGAAGGGAGACACGCGCACGAGGCGGTGCACGCCGTTCTCGCTCTTGAGGTAGCCGTATGCATTGATGCCGTTGACCATCACGGTTGCGCTCTTGATGCCTGCGCCGTCGCCGTCGAGCCAGTCGGTGAGCTTGACCTGAAATCCGCTCTTTTCTGCCCAACGCGTGATCATGCGATAGAGCATCTGTGCCCAGTCCTGCGCCTCGGTTCCGCCCGCACCGGGGTGGAAGGAGACGATGGCGTTGTTTTTATCGTATTCACCCGAGAGCAGCACCTCAATTCTGCGGTGCTCCTCTTCGGCAGAAATCTCCGCGAGCTCGGTTTGAACCTCCTCAACGAAGGATTCGTCGTTTTCCTCAATTGCCATCTCTGCCAGAGCGATGGCATCCTCCAGGCGCGCGCAAAGCCTCTCATAGCCTGCAACCTTATCCTGCGCCTGCTTGATCACCTGCAGCACCTTGCTCGACTTTTCGGCGTTGTTCCAAAAATCCGGTGACTGCGTTTGCGCCTCCAGGTCCTTGAGGTTCTCCTTCGTTTCTTCAATGCGAAGAGACGATCCGAGCTCCTCAATCGACTCGCGCAGGGCAATCAGCTTATATTTTGCGTCTTCCAATGCAACGATCAAAGGGTACCTCCCACGCCGTTTGTCGGCGTATCTTTCTCATAGTATTTGTCAATTACATTTTATTATATCACGGAATACGGTTTCTTTCAAGAGTATTTTTGCATTTTTTTGGCGAAAAGCGAAAAAAATAAGGCTCAATTATCTATTGGTTGAACGCAGCACCCTTTGTCACGAAACGGTTACGAAAGGCAGACGCGGCGCCCTCGGCGCGCCCTGGGCTCGATATTCAAAATACAAGCTGCTTGATTGGGATGCCGAGATTGCGTGCCTTTTGGAGCTCGCAGAGTGGCTTTTTGCGCTTGTATGAGGGCAACAGCACCTCCGCATTGGCGTTCCCGTTTCGTAATACCAAAATAAAATCAAGATGCCGTCTCTGATCAAAAGGATCGGAGGCGGCACCTTTTTTGTATTCGCGTAAAAAGAACTTGACTATGGACGGCACTCATCCGCAGAACAGCAGCAGAAGGAGCCACAGGATCAGGTCGGAATCATCCTCGTTGCGTGCCAGCAGAAGGATCACACCGAGAATCAGAAGCTCATCAAAGCCGATTCCGTGTGAAAATGGAAAAGCCGATCCCAGCTTTCCGAATAGCGTATGCAGAGGGGCGGGGAGGTCACGGCGAGGGCGCTCTGAACGATCGGGGGCATCCTGTCCGTGCGTGTGAGTGACCGTTTGTGCAGCTTCGGGGTCCTCCCGCGGCGCCTCCCTGCGTTGTGGCAGAGCGCAGGCGAGAGAATCGGGAGAGGGCGGTGTGAGCGTTGCTCTGTCGTACGTGCTCCCACTGTCGGTCTCTGTGCGATCCTCGGCGGGAGTGGGGGGCGTTGGCTTGGCAACGTCGATCCGATGGGCGGCGGCGCCACCCGCCGCGCTCCCGCCCGTTTCCGAAAAAGCGCATCCGCCGTAGTTTTCGGGAACCTGAATTGGCGTATCGGAGCGATTGTGGTATCGTGAGTACATACGCGCCTCCTTATTTCAGCTGCGAAAAGACCGCTCCGAGCTGCGAGATACGAATGATCGAATCAATGGCGTCGCATCGCTCGGCGCAGAGAAAGGGCTTGAGCGCCAGCAGGAGATTGTTTCGGCACGCCTCGGGGGAGCGATTCTCGTGCGCGGAGGGCTTTGAAGGCGCTTGTGCGGCGAGCAGCGGCTTCATTACCGCGATGATTTGCGGTAAACGCTCCAGCATGGCGGGGTTGGACAGGACCGACGCAAGCCCACCCGGTATTCCCGCAGATGTGTCGCCGAGTAAAGCTGACGTCGCCGTTGAGGGCTCGCCCTTCACGCCTTCAGTATCGGTCGCGGAGGATACGGACGCCGCAGCATCGGCATTTTCCTTGCCTGTCGTCGGTGCGGAGAGTGCCGATCCCACGATCGACGCCACGCGTTGCAGTGCCTCGGGGTTGGATAGCAGAGTCGAGAGCAGGTCGGAAGGGCGGTCGGCGCTCTCGGAGGTGCTTGGTGCAGAGTTCAAAACAGTGCCTCCTTTCCACGTTCAAACGTTTTTCCGTCAGCTTCGGCGCTGACCGTTGCGGTAGGCATTGTAGATCTGATTGTATTGCTCGAGGTCAGCCGAGTCGGCGCTTCCGAGTGCCGAGCGGATTGCCGCAATGTTTTCGGTGTTGATCCCGAGGGTGGCAGGGTCGATCCCCGATTCCGAGGCGATGTTGCGAATCAGCTCTCCAAGCTGTTCGTCGTTCATGCCGAGCAGGCGGTCGAGCATCCTTTTGTCGATTTGCATGGCAGTTCTCCTTTTTCCAAAATCAAAATGAAGCTTCTAATGCAGTGTATGATTGATGAAGGGGAAATGTCAGAGCAACCAACCCGAAAAAATGCTCATTTTTTTGCAAATGCGTAGACAAACCGCGAAAAAAATGATATAATAACAGAGATAGAAGAAGCACCGTGCCTGCAATGTCGGCACGGATGTTTGGAAGGAGGACCTTGCATGAACGCCCTGATTTTTTCGGACTCTCACGGACGTGCGCGAGCAATGCGTGCGGCGATTGAGCGACAGATCACACCGCCCGACGCGATCTTTTTTCTGGGGGACGGACTGCGCGATGCAGAGGGGCTGGAGCTTGATGGCAGCGCGCTGTATGCCGTGCGCGGCAACTGCGATTGGTTTTCGGGCTATGACGATACCCCCGGCGAGCGCGTGGTGCGCTGGGCGGGGCTGGTTCTCCTGATCACACACGGGCACGATTATTCGGTCAAGAGCGGAGTCGGCTCGATTTTGCGCCGCGCGGCGGCGCTGGAGGTTGATGCTGTTTTGTTCGGACACACGCACGAGCCTCTTTGCGAGCGGATCCCTGCGGGCACCGTGGTCGGCGGATCGGCACTTTTGCGCGACCTGTGGCTGTTTAATCCCGGGAGCATTGGCATGAGCGGCTCCTTCGGCACGCTCACAGTGCAGGGTGGTACGCCTCTTTTTTCGCACGGATCGGCATAAAAAAAGAACCGCTTGATCCGCATGCATGCACACGGATCAAACGGCTTTTGATTGCAAACGGACTTAAACGGTTTCGGGCGTTTCGGCGCCCTCCTCTGCTGCCGCCGCAGCCTCGGCAAGTGCTGCCTCGTAGGATGCGATCACGGCGTCCTCCAGCATCCCACGAAACTGCGCGTTGATGGGATGTACGATGTCGCGGTAGCTTTCGTCTGGATTTTTGCGGCTGGGCATCACGATAAAGAACTTGTCGCGTGCGTTGATCACCTTGATATCGTGAACGGCAAGCTGACCGTCAAAGGTGACCGAAACGATTGCCTTCATAGGACCCTCGTCAAAGAGCTTTCTGACCTTAATGTCTGTGATTTGCATTTGTTGATCCTCCGTTTGATGTTTTACGTTTTAGTTTGTCATAATACAGTATAATATTTTTTTGTGACGGTTATTCAATGACAACGGGATATTTTTGTGAATTTCTCGGAGAATGTTTCGCGATTTTGCGAAAAAAGTCGCATTTTGGTTACAAAGTTTGCCTGGGCTTCATAGTATAAAATTGATCGGAGCCTTTTGGGGAGGGATATCTATGGCGATTGAAAATACACATTACGGTGCCGAGCGGATCGGAGAGCTGCTTGCCGATTGCAAAAGTCTCTTTTTCATCGGGATCGGCGGAATCAGCATGTCGGCGCTGGCAATGCTCTCGGCGCACGAGGGCTACGCTGTCGGCGGATCCGACCGCACCGAGAGTCGTCTGACGCGCGAGCTTCGAGAGCAGGGGATCAAGGTGTTCCTCGGTCATAACGCGGTGCAGGTTGATGCCTACGATGCCGTGGTCTACACGGTTGCGATCGGCGAGGACAATCCCGAATACCTTGCTGCTGCGGCAGCAGGCAAGCCGCTCCTCTCGCGTGCCGATTATCTCGGATATCTCCTCTCGCGCTTTCGCACGCGCGTGGGCATCGCGGGCATGCACGGAAAGAGCACCTGCACCGCTATGTGTACCGAGATTTTCCTTGCCGCGGCAGACCCCACCGTGTTCTGCGGTGCCGAGCTGCCCTCGCTTGGCGGCATGCCCTGCCGCATCGGGCACTCGCGCGAGCACGCGATCTTTGAGGCGTGCGAATATATGGATTCCTTTCTTGATTTTCCGCCTACCGTTGCGGTGGTGCTCAACATCGGTATGGATCATGTGGACTATTTCCACAGTATGGAGCAGATTTACTGCTCCTTCAACCGCTTTGCCGAAAAGACCGGGAAGGATGGTATTCTGATCCGCAGTGCCGACGATCCGCACAGCTGTATTGCCTTTGCCGACTACAAGGGGCGGCAGGTGACCTTTGGGCTTGGTGAGGACGCCGATTTTCGCGCGTGCGGGGTCTCCTTTGATACAAGTGGCTCGCATTTTGATTTTTGTGTGAATGGGGAGATGCTCTGCCGCATTGATCTGCAGGTGACGGGGATGCACAACGTCACCGACGCGCTTGCGGCAGCCACGGCGGCATACCTTTGCGGTTTGTCTGCCGATGCCATTTCGCGTGGGCTTGCCGCTTTTGCGGGGGCAAGGCGGCGCATGGAGCGCAAGGGCGTGCTCCCGAGCGGCGCGGTGGTCTACGATGATTACGCACACCATCCCGACGAAATCCGCGCCACGCTGGCAGGTGCGAGAAGCATGGGTTACGAGCGCATTCTGTGCGCCTATCAGCCCCACACCTTCAGCCGCACGGCGGGGTTGCTCGACGAATTCTCACAGGCGTTTGGCGACGCCAACCGCGTGATGCTTGTGGATATTTACGCCGCGCGTGAGGAAAACGTCTACGGCGTGACCTCCAAAACGCTTGCCGAGCGGATCGGGGAGAGTGCCACCTATTGCGGCTCGTTTGAGGCAACCGCCGAGGCGATCATGCATGAAGCACGCGAGGGCGACCTCGTGATCGTGATGGGTGCGGGCGACGTGTTCCGTGTGTTTGACCTGCTTGAGCTCAAGTGATTTTTGACAGGTGCAAGGAAAAAGACCGCTCCAAATGACATAAAAAAATCCCCACTTGTGCGAAGGCGCGAGTGGGGATTTTATTGTAGATAAAGAACGTGTTCATGGCAGAACAAAAAAACCTTCCACCGCTAACGCGGTCTAATTTGCTTGCAAATTTCTCCCGCTTACACAGGGGAGGCTAAAGATTAGTTTACCTATGAGTAAAATGATGTTTGAAGAAAAAGCGGCGTTCCAGCTCAATATAACCGCCTCCGTTTTGCCAGATGGAGGTTATGTTATTTGTGCCGCCCATCGCTTCTTCAATTTTGTCAAACCATCCGTTTGCAAACCATTCCCCCCACATTGGTCCAAAATTGGAATACTTTTTTCCGATAAACCGCATGGACGGTACTTCTTCTTTGAATACCTTAATGATTTCTGCCATTTTGTTTTTTCTTTTTATCAGAATAAACGAGTGAATTCCTCCGGATGGCTATTTCTCCATCGCTCCAATCGCCGCGCGGCGAAGGATGGCTGCCTGCTCCTCGGAGTCGGTGCCGAATGTGAAGGGGAGCCCTTCGGGGGAGCGGTCGAAGATCGCGATGAAGATGCAGAGCGCCGCGAGGGCGGTGCCTGCGGGGGAGGGATGCGTGCCGTCGGGATCGTAGAGGTTGATTTCGGGGTGGTTGCAAACGACATCATAAAAGGCATCTCCAACGTGCGCGACCCGCGCACCGATCGCCGCTCCCACCTCTCGGTATGCCCGTGCGATGACGTTTGTCATGCTCTCGGGGGTGAGGTTGTATTGCGTCAGCTTTGAAGACCCTGCGCGCCGTGCCCAGGTTTGATAGAGCAGGGGGATGGCGCCGTTTGCTTTGATCAGCTCATGCAGGCGCTTGATATCGGTCTCAAATCCCTCGCGGTCACGGATCGTGCGCAGGCTGTTATCCTGCAGAACGACGGCATCGTAGCGCTCGGTGGTGAGCTTCTGCAGTGCCTCGGCACCGCATGCCTCGTTTGGGTCGAGCATCTGCGCAAGAATGGCACCGCCCTTGGTGACGTGATCAATCCGCGCGTCGATTCCCGCAAGCGTGGCAAGCTCCGAGAGGCGGTCCCAAAGCTCGTTGTAGTAGGTGTAGCTGTTTCCGATCAGCAGGATGCGATACGTATTCGTTTGAATATCCATTTCATTCCTTCCTTTCTTTTCTTGCGTGCTCGCAGAGCTCTGCAAGCGGACATTCCGCGCATTTCGGTGCGCGTGCCGAGCAGACGTCCCGACCGAATTGCACGATGCGGTGGCAGAAATCCGAGCATTCGTCGGGCGGCAGGAGCCTGTCAAGGATGCGCTCAACCTTGAGCGGGTCCTTGAGCGACTCGGGATACATACCGAGTCGTCCGCAGATGCGGATGCAATGCGTGTCGGTGACAACGCCACCCTTGCCGAACACGTCACCGAGCAAAAGGTTTGCAACCTTGCGCCCTACGCCGGGGAACTTGAGCAGCTCCTCCATCGTGTCGGGAAGTTGACCGCCGTAGTCGCGCACGAGCATGGTGCAGGCGTCCTTGGTGTTTTGTGCCTTGACGTGGTAGAGCCCACAGGAGCGGATGTAGTTCTCGATCTGTTCAACCGACGCCTCGGCGAGTGCCTCTGGTGTGGGGTAGGCGGCAAAGAGCTCGCGACAGACGAGATTGACGCGTGCATCGGTGCATTGCGCCGAAAGACGCCCCATAATCAGCAGCTTCCAGGGCTCGCCGTCCCATTCGAGCGCACAAAGCGCCTCTGGATAGATTTCCTTGAGGCGTGCGACGATCTGTGCCATTCGGTTCTTTTTTTCTTTCTGCGTCATCGAGAGCACCTCACTTTCTTTTATTGATTATATCAAATAATGCGAAAAAAGTCAATCACACTTGCAAAAGTTTCAAAAATCTGTTATAATGAGATCATCAGATGAGAGAGGAGGAATGCGCGTGCGATTCACCGTGAAAAAGACACGCCTTGCCGTGCTGCTTTGTTTGCTTTGCGCAACGGCGGTGCTGATTTTTGCTCTGCGGCAGGGATGTGCCGATTGGCTTCTTGCGATTCTTCGTCTGACCGACCGCGTGTGTGAAATACCGCCTGCATTCGGCTCCTTTCATCTGTGCTGGCTCGTTGCGTGCGCAGTTCTTGCCGTTGTGAGCGCGATGATCGGACTCCGCTCCTCTGCAAGGCATACCGACTCGGTGCTGTTTGCCTTTGGCGTGGGCTTTTTCCTCCTGGAGGTCTACAAGCAGCTCTATTCCTTCTACGTCATTCAGGACCGCGTCTACGATTTCGGCTTTTTCCCCTTTCAATTCTGCTCGCTGCCGCTCTATCTGTGCCTGCTGCTTCCGCTTTTGCGAGAGGGGCGCTGCAAGGAGGCACTCCTGCGATTTTTGGTTCTCTTTGAAACGATGGGCGGCTGTCTTGTGATGACCTACCCCGCATTTTACGATCGTTTTTCACTCTGCATCCACACCATGCTCTGGCACACGCTCATGATCTCCCTGGGGTGCTTTTTGCTCTTTTCGCGCGGATACGGCAGGAGCTGGCGGCGCGAGGTGCTGCCTGCCGTGCCTGTATTTCTGATCTCGCTCGCCCTTGCCACGCTCCTGAACGTCCTTTTGCACCCGATGGCGCAGAACTCTCCCAATCCGCTCAACCTTTACTACGTCAGCCCCTATGGGATCACGCATTTTATCGTGGTTGGCGACGTGCGACGACTCTTTGGATGGTTTCCCGCGATCCTGACCTATGCGCTTCTGTTCATATTTGTGGGCGCAACACTTGTTTTTTTGGTGGGGTATCTCACCCGAATACTCATCTCTCTCGGCTCGACTCGAAAAAAATAAGAAAATTAGGAAAAAAACGAAAAAAAGACTTGCAATTTCAAAATTGATATGGTATAATGTATTGGTATAATGACTATGTATGCCCGAGAAGCTCGGGAAGAAAGAAAAAAACGGAGGTTACACATGGTTGTCGCGAAGTATATTATCGGAATCTTGATGATCCTTCTGGCAATTGGCTTGTCGATCATTATTCTGATGCAAACGGGTAAGGATAAGAGCCTTTCCAGCACGCTTGCAGGCGGAGCTGCTGACACTTATTTCGGTAAGTCGGGCGGATCCTCCAAGGATAAAATCCTGTTCCGTCTCACTGTTGTTGGCTCGATCGTATTCGGTGTTCTCACCACTGCTCTCACGATTCTGGTCCTGCAGTAAGCAATCAAAAAACACGGGCGATGGCGCAAAGGCGCATCGCCCGTGTTTTTTTTGTATTTCCGCAGAAAAGACGAGGGGCTGTCGACCAAATGCGCGATGCATTTGAGACACTCCGTTTTTCTGCAACGGGGGAGAAAAAAGGAGACCTGCACCGCGGTGCAGGTCTCCTTTTTGACGTTTCTTATTGCATGGATGCGAGAATTTCGCCGATGCAATCGGAAAGTTCAACGAACTGTGACACGTCCAAGCGCTCGCCGCGGATGTTGGCATCGTGACCGCAGGAAGTGACCGCCGCGGTGATCTGCTCGCGCGAAAGCTCGGAAAAGCCTGCTCCGAGCGCATTGATCAGGGTCTTTCTGCGTTGACCGAATGCCGCCTTGATGGTGCGGAAGAACAGCGCTTCGCTCCGAGGACGGTAGGGCTTCTCCTTGTGGAGTCGGATACGAATAACCGTGGAATTGACCTTGGGGGCGGGAACGAAGCGATCGGCGGGAACCGTGAAAAGCTTTTCGGCTTTTCCATAATAGGCGAGACCCGCCGTGATCGCGCCGTAGTCCTTTGAGCCTGCCTTGGCACAGAGACGGTCGGCAACCTCCGCCTGGATCATCACGGTGATATAGTCAAATGGCAGACCGCTCTCGAGCAGCTTCATCAGGATCGGCGTGGTGATATAATAGGGAAGATTTGCGCAAACAGAAACGGGACCCTCGGCAAAGGCGGGGGCAAGGAGCGTGTCGAGATCGGTTTGCATCACGTCCTCATTGATCACGCGCACGTTGTCAAATTCTCCGAGCGTATACTGCAAAACGGGGATCAGCCCGCGGTCGATCTCAAGCGAGATCACGCGGCGGTGGCGCAGAGCCAGCTCGGCTGTGAGGGTGCCGATGCCGGGACCAATCTCAAGGATCGTGCCGCCGAAATCGGTGCAGCACATGTCGGCAATGTCCTCCACCACCATGCGGTCGGTGAGAAAGTTCTGACCAAACTCCTTGTGAAAGGTCAGGTGGAACATGCTCATGATCTGCTTGACGGTTCTGATATCACATAAATTCATTTTGCGAATTCCTTTTCAACGTTGATAGGGGATACTTTTTTAACTATACTTTATTATATCATACTCCCAAACGCTTGTCAATCGCCTTTTGCTGCCTTGTTTTACTCTAATATTAGAATTAGAATTGTTATCATTCTAAAAAATGGAAAAAATTATCGAAAAACGATAAAAAGATATTGACAAACAACGATGTATGTGCTATAATCGACTCATCGGAAACGGTAAAAAACGGATGGGAGGAAAATCTGAATGCAACAAAAAAGCAACCGTATATCCATTCTGATCTCCATGATCATGACGGCGCTGCTCTTCTGTGCCCTGATCTTTATCACGTGGTGGCTGCCCGAGGTGGTTACGTCGCTCATCAACGTCAATGACAATCTCGGCACACGGGGGGAGATCACGCCGCTTCACAGGCAGCTCATTCTGATCGACGCCTACGTGATGCTGGGGGTCGCCTTTCTTGCAGTAGTGCTGCTCTTTGTGCTTTTGCTCACGGTTTGGAAGGGCGCGGTGTTCTCGTCCCGTGCCACGCGTACGCTCTCGGGTATCTCGCTTTGCTGCTATGCCGAGGGAGTTCTGTTCGCATGTCTCACCTATTATTTTCAGCTTGCACTCTGTGCCGCCATTGCGGTCTCTTTTATCGGGCTATGCCTGCGCGTTGTCAAAAACGTGCTTGAGGAGGCGGCGCGCATCAAGTCGGAAAACGACTTCACGATTTGAGGTGGCGCTATGATCCTGATCAATCTTGACGTGATGATGGCAAGGCGCAAGATGTCGCTCGGCGAGCTCTCCGAGCGCGTTGGCATCACGCTTGCCAATCTTTCGATCCTCAAAAACAACCGCGCCAAGGCGGTTCGCTTTTCCACGCTCGACGCGATCTGTCGGGCGCTCGACTGTCAGCCCTCGGATATTCTGGAATATATCCCCGATGAGGCCGACCCCACAACCGACACGAAAGGAGATACCTGATGCAGCCGTTTGAACAAAAGGACGAAAAGGGAAGCGTTCCTCCCCCCGAGTCCCCGTCGCAGTTCTATTACAGTGAAACGCCGTCCCCCTTCTCACACGTTCCTCCCTATGCCGAGCCGAAGCCTCCAACCACAACGCTTGACAGCATTTTCGCGTGGCTATCGCTTGTTGTCGGCTATCTTGCCGTGCAGGCAATGCCGATCGTTTCGCACACGCTCGGCGCACTGCTCGCAGCGTGGCTCCTCTTTCTGTTTTGCAGCGTTTATCTGATCCGCTCGGGGATCAAACCGAGCCGCTCGGTGATCCTCTTTGCAGTTACTGCTTGCTTCTGCTCGCTCGGTTGGATCACGGGCGCAAACCACACCGTTCAGCGCTTTCTCGCGGTGTTCGTTGTGTTTTCTCTGTTTTATTACGTTTACGCCGCGTGTGGGCTCTGCGGCCCCAAGCTTTTCGGCGGACGTACCGTTTTTCATGCCCTCTGCGCGATTTTTTCTCTGCCGCTCGGCTCACTGGGACACCTGTTCCGCGCGCTTCCCGTGCGTTCCTCGCGCGGTGCGGGACGTGTGATGCGTGCGCTCGGCTGGGGGCTGCTTGGGCTCGGTATTGCGGTGGTTCCAACCGCCATCATCATCGTGTTGCTTTCCTATGATGAGCAATTTTTGGGTCTGCTTCGCCGCATCTTTTCCTTTTCTCCGAAAAATATCGCAAGCATCCTGCTCGATCTGATTCTCGGCTTTTTGGTGGCGATGGTGCTTTTTGGCGTTCTTTTTGGTGCAAAATGGAAGCGTGAGAAAAACGGCGGAGAGGAGACCAAAACCAACCTGCCCACCTCCAACGTGCTGCCAAAGCCAATGGTCTGTGCCGCCGTGACGCCGATTCTCGCGGTCTACGTGATCTTTTTTGTCTCGCAGCTCGATTGGTATCTCTCTGCCTTCACAGGCGTGCTCCCGGGTGACCTGACCTATGCCAACTACGCACGCAGCGGCTTTTTCGAGCTTTGCATCGTGTGCGGCATCAATGCACTCATTTTGCTCCTGTTCAATCTTCTGATCAATCGCAAGGAGGGCGAGCGCGGCATTCTGCGTGCGGTTTATTCCGTGATCCTTTCGCTCTTCACGCTGGTGCTGATTGCAACGGCAATCGCCAAAATGGTTCTGTATATCGACTCCTATGGTCTTACCCAAAAGCGAGTCTATGCCTCCTGGTTCATGCTACTCCTTGCGGCGTGCTTCCTCGCGGTGATCATTGCGCAATTCGCGCGAAGAATCAGATTGGTGGCGCTTCTGCTTGTGATCTGCATTGTCTTTTTCGGCTTTTTGGTGTTGGTGGACATCGACGGCATGATCGCAGACTACAACGTGGACGCCTACCTCTCGGGCAAGCTGGAGACCGTGGACGTGGAGACCCTGGAGAAATACGGCGTTTCGGCGGTCCCTGCACTCTGCCGCATGGAGGAGGCGCTCGAGAGCAATGACGAGCCGAGCTCCACCGAGCGCGCATTTCTCCTGCGTATCCGCACGGCACTTGACCGCATTGCCGAGGGGCTGGAGGAGAATTCGGAGTCCTTCTTTGATTTCAACATTCCCACCGCGCGTGCAAGATCACTGCTTGCGGGACGCGAGAAAACGCTTGACTGAACGTGAAGTTTTTACGCTCTACCCGTAGAAAATGAATTGCAAAAAAGAGGCGTCGACCGAAAATCGGTTGACGCCTCGCAGATTGTAGAGCAAAGACGTTCACTCTGTCAGCTTGCACAAGCTCCTTAGCCGCTTTTCTCTTGCAGGAAGGGGCGCCGGAGAAAAGCTCGCAAAAGAGAACGACGATAGGAAAATTTCGCCCTCTGCGGAGGGCGAGGCGGCTTCCGCAGCCTCCACTGCGCCGCCTTTTGAAAAAGGCGGGCGAAAACTTTTTTACTTTGAGAGTGCGAACATCTTTGTCAGAAAAGCCGAGGCGTCGACTGCTTTTTGGTCGACGCCTCTTTTTTGATTTTTATTTATGATATTTCGTCCCCTTGATGATCGAAAAAGATCGGTAGAGAATCTCGAGCAGGAGAGGTCGCATGAGCTGATGGGGGAAGGTGAGCTTTGATACCGAGAGGCGAAGCTGACACGCTGCCTTGACCTCCTCGGCGAGCCCATGTGAGGAGCCGATCACAAGGCAAAGGCTTCCGCTCTCGGTGGAGAGCACGCTCTCCAGCCGCGCCGCCAATTCCTCGGAGGAGAATTGCCGCCCCTCCACGCAAAGCGCGATCGAATAGGATCGGGGCGGGATGGCGTCGAGAATGCGTCGCCCCTCGTCTGCAAGTGCCGCGCGGATTTCTCCCTCGGAGGGATTGTCCGAGAGGCGTGCCTCCTTGAGCTGCAAAACGGTGGGCTTGCAAAAGGCGCGCAGGCGCTTTTCGTATTCCGCAACTGCCTCGCACCAATAGCCCTCCTTGAGGTTGCCTACGGTGATAACGGTTAATTGAATCATAGCTGTACCTCCGTGATCGCGTCGGGCTGTGCCACACAGATGCGCACGCCGTCGTCCCCCACCGCGCTAAAGCATTCGTCATAGGCAAGCTCGGGGGTGTTGTTCTCCTGGCTCAAATGTGCGAGCATGAGGTCATGCGTGCCCGATGCGCAAAGACGTGCGGCAAGAGCGGCGCTATCGGCGTTGGAGAGATGCCCCCGTCGCGAGGAAATGCGCAGCTTGAGGTCATAGGGATAGGGACCCGTCATGAGCATGTCGGGGTCGTGGTTGCTCTCCAAAATCACCGCGTCGCATCCTGTGAGCGCCTCCTCGACCTCGCAGGATACAAAGCCGATGTCGGTGGCATATCCGATGCGCAGGACGCTGCCGTCCGCCCGTGTGATCTCAAAGCGGTAGCCAAGCGAGCCGCGGCTATCGTGCGGAGTGGGGAAGGAGGTTACGGTAATCCCCTCCACCTGCTCGGTGTAGAGCGGCGGATGGAGACAAAGACAGGGCGCAACCGAGGGCTCGTTTGCGAGCTTGTAAGCCGATGCACGCTGCACGTGGACGGGAATCGGATGCTTTTTGAGAAAGACGGGGAGTGCGCTCACGTGGTCACTGTGCTCGTGCGTGACAAAGATCGCGCGGATCGAATCGGGACAAACGCCTGCCTCTGCAAGTGCGGCGCAGAGCTTTTTGGCGTTTTTTCCTGCGTCGATCAGCAGGCAGGTCTCGTCCGCCTGCACGAGAAAGGCATTGCCCGTGGAGCCCGAATAAAGAGAGACGATGCGCACACTCATTGGAGCGCCCCCTGAATTTGCGGCCAGAGAAAGAGATAAATCAGGTCGGCGCCGATAGCGAACACGATGGGGAGGAGCAGGGTGATGACCCAGCGCGACTTGTGCAGGCGCAGGCGGCAATCCTCTAAAAACGCCTCCTTTTTGTCGAGCGGCATATCGTCGGGGAGCATGTCGGGGGTGGCGTTCTTGCCGACGAAGCCGCGGTTGTAGATCACGTAGCCGATGCCAAGCACCGCTCCTGCGCCGAGATAGACGTAGGGGATGAAAGAAAGCTGAAATTTCTCGGTCAGAAGAAAGTAAATCGCGATCAGGACGACCGAGTTGATCAGAAGATACGCGAGCATTTTTTTGTTATCGGATTTCAATGTTTCTTCTTCTTTCTGTTAGTTTAGGAGTCGAGTTCGACGTAAAACGCCTCGATCGAGAATACGGTGATCTCATCGCCCACCTTTTCTCCCAGATCAAGACGGAGTGAGGTGACCTTGCCTGTGTAGTCGGTGCCGTTGCCGAGATAGACCAGCAGGGTGACGGTGTTGTTTCTGCCCATGCCCTGCGGACCGAGCTTTTTGGTGTTTTTGCTGTTGAACACAAATGGCGTTTCTCTGCCCGATGTGAACGAGAGCGAGGAGGTGGCAAAATCGGAGCAACGCACGCGGATGCGGAGCGCGTTGTATTTGCCGGTTGCAAAAGAGGCGGGAATGGTAATATAGGAATCGGAGGCATCGGTAATGGTGTATTGGATCGACTTTGCCTCGGTTTCGGTAAAGGAAACGCCCCGTCCGTTCACTTGAATTTCGGGGGAGAGCAGCTCATACCCCTCGGGGAGCTTGCCGCGATAAGAGAGCTTGCGCGTGGCAGAGCCGTAGCCGTGAATGATATTCTCGGTCTTGAGGATGGCATATTGCTTGGCGGTGTAGTTGAGTCCCCAATAGAGGTTGAATTTATCTTCACCGCAGGGCCAGAGGAAGGTGGTTGCCCGGCATTCCTCCATCATGCGCAGATCCTCGTTGGTTACCATGCCGTGATGCGTGACCTGCATGAAGTCGCTCACAAGCTCCTCCTCGTAGGTTTGGAGTGCCCAATCGGTGCTCTCCGCGCCGCTGTCTGCCATGAGAAGGATTGATCCCTGATCGTTTTCCACACGCGAAATGATTGAAGTGTTATTGAAATTCACGGGGACGCCGTCTATATAGAGAAGATCGGAGGTGTAGAGGATCTGCAGCTCCACGTCGGCAAAGGTAAAGACTTGTCCTGCATGCACGCTGCAGAGCTTGGTGCCGGGCAGGCGATTTTTCATATAGGTGAGAAAGGTTGTATTGAAATAGTAATCAATTCCGTCCCAGCTGGTGCCATAGGAGAGCAGAACGTCAGCAACCTCGGGATTGATCGGTGCGTTGAGGACATAGTCGAGCTGAACGGCGGCGCGGTAGGTGTTGTTGCCGAAAAAGCTGATGAACCCGCCGTAGTGATCACTGTGTGAGTGGGTCAGAACCCACGCACGGATGTGGATATCCGAGGTCTTTCCGCTCAAACGGCAAAGCTCGGCGTAAATTTCGGGTCCTGCGGAGGAAGTTCCCGAATCAAAAATCAGAAAGCTACCGTCGGCAAGCTGCATGATTTCACACATGCCCTCTCCCGAAAGCCCGGGCTGGGTAACGGTGGTCTCGCGGATCGCATCAAAGGGCTGGTTTTGCGGCGGGAGATTGTTGGCACCGCTCGCCGATTCTCCGATCGTCAGGTCTCCCCACTTGCGGCGAAGGAAGAGCGTGACGTAAGCATCCTCCTTGACATAGGTTGCGGACAGGGTGTTTTCGGTGGCTCTGTTGCAATAGAGGTCGTAGCCCTGATCCGCAAAATAAGTGCATGCCTCGGCAAAGGATGTGTCGGTTTGCTTACTGTAACGCGCATTGCGCGTGCCGTCGCCGCAAATAAAGGTTTTGGGAGTTCCTTTGGGAAGCTTGCCCTCGATGCTTGGGGAGGTCGTGCCCCCGTTGGGATCGGTTGTGGTAGCGTCATCGGAGGTTGTACCATTATCCGCGGTCGTTTCTTCGGTGGCATCGGTATCGGTTACCGTGCTGTCGAAGGGTTCATCAGATGGTGGATTCTGCGTGGGAGTGCAGGCGGAGAGCAGAAGGGATAGCAGCAAAAGCCAAAGGAGGATGATTTTCCATATCGGTTTCATAGAAGCATATTCCTTTCTTTTGACAAAAGGGGACGGCTCCGCGTTGGCAGAAACCGTCCCCCCGATTTATGTAGATCAAATCTTAACCGCACCAACGGGACGGATGCGAAGCACCATGCAACGGCCCTCGCCGAATGCGGCATCCATCACGCGGCGGAAGTTCTCAACCTCTGCCGTGGGAACGAACGCCTGGATCGTGCCTGCAAAGCCGCCGCCGTGCACGCGCCATGCAGCCTTTTTGCCCGCAAGCGTTTGCTCCGCCAGACAGAGTGCGAGCGAGAGTCCCTGCTCACGCACGTTTTTGGTGGTGTATACGTTCTGCAGATAGCAGAAGGACGAGCGGCCCGATGCAATCACGCCCTCAAAGAAGCTGTCGAGGTTGCCTGCCTGGAGTGCTGCCTTCTGTGCGGCAACGCGGCGGTTCTCAGCAAAGAAGTGCAGGGCGCGCATCACGGCACGGTCACCCAGCTCCTCGCGCAGCTGCGGGATCGCGGCGATCACGGCGCTCTCGTCGGTCTCGCGCAGAACGCGCTTGCCGAGTTTTGCGGCAACGCCCTTCATCTCGGCGGGAACCGATGCATAATCGTCGGTGAGGTCGGCGTGGTTTCCACCCGTATTAACGATACAGAGGTTGTAACCTGCTGCGGTGATGTCGAAATCAACCTTCTCAATCACGGGCTTGGTGGGATCGGCAAAGTCGATGGCAACGATACCGCCAACCGCGCATGCAACCTGATCCATCAGACCGCAGGGCTTGCCGAAGAAGCGGTTTTCTGCATACTGCGAGAGCTTTGCAATCTCCACGTTGTCGATTCTGCCGTCATTGTAGATATGATTCAAAATGTTTCCGATCATATCCTCAAATGCAGCGGAGGAGGAGATACCCGAGCCCTTGAGCACGTTGGAGGTGGTGTAGGCGTCAAAGCCGCCAACCGCATAGCCGTCCTTTCGGAATCCTGCTACCATACCTGCGATCAGCTCGTCGGAATGCCCCTCGGGGTTGGTACGGGGCTCGGTGAATTCGTTGATGTTAACCACGTCCTCGTCAAAACCTGCGCTCTTGACGCGGATCACGGGTTTGTCGCTCGGAGCGGCAATCGCAATGATGTCGAGGTCGATCGAAGCAGCGATCACGCAGCCAAAGTTGTGGTCGGTGTGGTTACCCGAAAGCTCACTTCTGCCCGCAACCGAGTAGAGTGCAGCGTCACGGTCGGTGCCGTAAAGCTTTGCAAATTCGTCAATCGCAGCGGCGTAGCGCGCCTTTTGTGCCTCGAGCGCTGCTTCACCGTAGATATACGTCAAACGCGCGTCAAACTGTCCGCCCAGAACGGCGGCCTTTAATTCGGTGGTTTTCATAGTTGATATTCCTTTCATGCAAGCAATGCAGTTTCTGTTTTTTTCGTTACAATTATATCACACTTTTGCGATATAATCAATGCTTTTTGAAAATATCTTTGACAAAAAGGGAGAAAACTCACTCCAGATAGAGCGCGTCGGCGTTGAGGAAGGAGTGGGCGCTCATGCTCGAATCGGTGGGAATCAGACGTGAGGCGCCGCATTTTCGGCAGGTGACCAGCACGCCGTCATCACGGATATCGGCATCGTATTGACGCCCGTTTTCGCTCGGATCGCACTTGCAATGGATCTTGCCCTCGGCATCCATATCGTTGATCACGAACATCACGATTTCCAAAATCTGCGGATCGGTCAGTGTGCCCTCCTCGCTTTGTAGTTGTGAGAGGTCTTTGACGCCGCTCTCCTCAAGCAGCCGAAGCAGCTCCAGCTCGCTCTCTGCAAGCGCCGCCTTTACCGTGTTCGTCTCTCCGAGAAAGGCGAGATCAAGATCGGAATAGGGACAGGAGAGCGTGAAGAGCTCCTTGTTGAAAAAGACCGTGGAGCTGAGTGTGAAGCTATGCGGCTTTGCGCAGATCAGGCAGGGAACGGTGAGACGCACTCTGCCGTCGCTCGAGAGCACCGCCGTCAGCTCGCTTTTCTGGCAGGTGCATTTGAGCTTTATCATATCCGCGGAGAGCGAAAAGACGTTCACCGCGCTCATAATTCCCGCGCCGCAGGCGGGGCAGCGGTAGGCAAGGGTGGTTTGTTTTGCGTCAAGTACCATTGTCAATTCATCCTTTTCATCGGTTTATTTACACATCATTATATTCTGCGAGACACAAAATGGCACGGAATACTCCATGCCATTTTGGTGTTTGTAATTGGAATCAAGCCTTGGTTTGTGCGGCAGTCGTCTCCTCGGTTACGTCGGGAGTGGGCTGACCGAGCTTGTTGAGGTTCGACTCGTTGACAGTGTATTTCTCTGCCAGACCGTCTGCCCAATCCTTGAGCTGCTCGGTGACATAGTTGGTCTTTGCAACGCTTGCCCACTGTTCAGCCTTTTCGGAGAAGACCACAACGAATGCGCTCTTGCCGTCCTTTGCGGTGACAACAGCGGTATCATTCGCCTTGCGATCATCCGAGAAAAGCCACTTGTGGAGTTCCTCGTCGAGTGCCTTTACGGTTTCTTCCTTGATGGCGGTGGAAACGACCGCATTGGTCGAGTCGAGCGCCGAGAGAGCGTTGAGCAGGTCGAGGTCGGTCTTATCCTTGATGGTGTCGAGTGCATCGGCAGCCAGCTTTGCAAAATCGTCCTTGGAGTATTCCAGATAGCCGCCCTTTACAACGAGCTCGGTATCGAGATAGAGGGGCTTGTTGATCACCATGTAAACGTTGTAGGTGTCAACCTTCTTGTCGCCCTCACCCGTGGTGGTCTTGAAATACTTGGTGTCAAACTCTGCGCGTGCGGAGGTGAAGCCCTGATCCTTCACGGTTTCGGAAATCCATGCCTCAAAGGTATCTGCCTTGGGCTCGGAAACGTAGCTCTGCGTCTTGGTGGTGGGGTATACCTTGTTGAGCGAGGTGGTCAGGTCATCGATGATGCGGTAGTAGGTATCACCGTAAACCGTCACGAACGAAACGTCATACTTCTTATCGGTGATCTCCGAAACGTAAATCACGTAGTAGGTGTTGCCGTCATTGGTGATGAGCGTGTCGCCCTTCTTCACGGATGCGGCGGTTGCAGCGCTGATCACTGCCTTGGGAAGCTTGGAGGAGGAGGACGAGGATGCGGTGATGCCCTTCTGCTCGGATGCGTTGTTTGCCTTGAGAATTTCGGCAATCTTTGCGTCCTTTGCAGTCAGCTCAGCCTTGAGTGCGTCTGCCTTCTCGGATGCCTTCTTGTAGGTAACGGTGGGGTAGGTGGGCGTGTCCTTCTTGGACTCGGTGATATAGGTGATGATGTTTTCCTTGAAGCTGTTGTCACCCTCGTAGCTCACGCCATCCTCAAAGGGATAGAACTTGAGGCGGATGCTTGCCTTTTCGGTGCTTGCATTGCCGTTGGTAACAGCAGACATGTAAACGAGGAGGTAAATACCGTCGTCAACCGCGATCACGGTCTTTTCATACTGCTTGCGGTTCTTGTTGAGAATCCAGGATTTGATCGAGGCATTGTCCTTGAGGAGCTGATCTTTTTCCGTGTATTCCTTGAGCGCCTCCGCACCCAGCTCGTCGAGCTTGTTGGTGAGGGTCTTTGCGCTTTCGGTGTCGGTCATCGCGGAGATCGAAGCGAGCACCTCATCTGCGTTTGCGGTTACGGTGTACTTATTATATACGGTCTTGTAGTTGTCTGCAAGATGGTTGGAGAGCACGAGTGCCTTGAATTCCTCTGCGGTCTTGCATGCAGCGAGTGCCTGTGCGATTGCTTCCTTGTCGGCAGCAAAGGTAAGGTAATCAATCTTGTAGTAATCGTCGGGGTTCTCCTCGCGGAAGTTGATGAGGTCCTCGAGCTTGGTGGCGTTCTCAAATTGCACCTGCATCACAGAGGTGTACTTGGTGTAGAGTGCTACCAGCTCCAGAGCGGCACGGATATCCTTTTCCTTCACGCCGTTGCCGAGGTTATCCTTGAGGAATGCGTCGAAGGAGTTATAGCCGAAGTTCACCTGCATCGTTTTGAGCTCGGTGATCGTTTTGTTGATGCTTTCCTGCTCATCAGCGCCGAGCTTCACGCCCTTGCGTTCAGCCTCGTCGCAGACTGCAACGTAAATCTTGAGCGACTCGAGAATGTCGTCCACGCAGTCACGCAGAGCCTCGTCGATAGAAATCTTCGAGAGCAGCTGTGCGAAGGTGTCGGGGTAGGTGTGGCTCTTCACCAGACCTGTGGGGTCCTCCTGACCGTAGTAGGTGCAGTAGTACCAATGGTAGTACCAGGTGGAATATTGCTCCTGCCATGCAAGATAGGTTGCCATGGTCTGGGTAACGTTAAATTTGCCGGTTTCGCTCTTGAAGAGGACGCGGTTACGCTGGATGATACCGCTGTTAAATAATGCGGAGGCAACGATGCCCACGAGGATCACAACCGCAAGCGTCAGCGCGATTACCGAGCCGAGCCACTTGGGTGCCTTTTTCTTTTCCTGATACTTTGCAGGATTCTCCCACCTGTCCTGCTGGTGGAGTTGTCTGTTTCTGCTTCCTTTTCCCATTGTTGGGGTATCCTTTCTGTTTGTAAATTGTATTACCGTCGATATCATCGACAGCACCTTCCAACATTATAACTTTTTAGTATGAAGCACTTGTGTCGCAAATATGAACAAATGCTAAACTTTATGTGTTTTATAAATAATATTGGAGAGATTAGACGTTCATGATCACGGGAAGGATCATGGGCTTGCGTTTTGTCTTTGCGTAGAGATAACGGGTCAGATCGTCCTTGACGTATTTCTTGAGCTGCATACGGTCAACGCGACCGCCGCTCTCAAGTCCGTCGAGCAGCGCTTCATAGGCGATCTGCCGAGCCTCCTCCATCATTTCCTCTGCCTCGCGGACGTAAACGAAGCCGCGCGAGACGATATCGGGACCCGAAACGATCATGCGCTCCTCGGTATCAACCGTTGCAACCACAACGATCAGACCGTCCTGTGCCAGGTGGCGGCGGTCACGGAGCACGATGTTGCCAACGTCGCCCACGCCGTAGCCGTCAACCAGAATTTTGCCTGCCGGAACGGTTCCGTTCCAGCGAGCGCCGTCGGCGTCGATCTCAAGCACCTTTCCGATCTCGGAGAGGAAGATATTGGGTGCCGCCATGCCCATATAGCGCGCGAGGTCGCGGTTTGCCATGAGGTGACGTGCCTCGCCGTGGATCGGCATGAAATAGCGCGGCTTGGTGAGTGCCTGCATGAGCTTGAGCTCCTCCTGGCAGGCGTGACCCGAAACGTGCACCTCAACCACGGCGTCATGGAGCACCTCCACGTCGTTTTTGGAGAGCTCGTTGATGATGCGTCCAACCAGCTTTTCGTTGCCGGGGATTGCACTCGCGGAGAGGACCACGAGATCGTTTGCGTCAAGCGAGACCTGCGAGTGATCCGAGAATGCCATGCGGTAGAGTGCCGACATCGGCTCGCCCTGACTGCCCGTTGTTACGAGCGTGAGCTCACTTGGCTTGTAGCGCTTGATTTCGTTGATGTCAACCAGAACGCCTGCGGGCACCTTCATATACCCGAGCTCGATTGCCGCGCTGACGATGTTGAGCATGCTGCGTCCCGTGATGGCAACCTTCCGTCCGTGACGCGCGCTGGTGTCGATGATCTGCTGTACGCGGTGTACGTTAGAAGAAAAGGTTGCGATGATGATGCGCTTTTTCTTGTGCGTGGAAAAGATATACTCAAGCGACGCGCCAACCTTGCGCTCCGAGGGCGTGTTCCCGGGGCGTTCGGCGTTGGTGGACTCACACATGAGCATCAGAACACCCTCGCGTCCCAATTCACCCAGGCGCACGATGTCCATCATCTCGCCGTCGATGGGGGAGGTGTCGAGCTTGAAGTCACCCGTGTGCACGATCGTGCCCAGCGGTGTGCGGATGGCAAGCGCACAGGCATCCGCGATCGAGTGGTTGACGTGAATGAACTCCACCTCGATCGAGCCGACCTTCACGCGGTCGCCCGCATTGACGGGGCAGAGCTTTGGGGTATGGGGAAGCACGTGCTCCTCCAGCTTGTTTTTGATGATTCCGAGCGTAAGAGGTGTTCCGTAAATCGGGGGATTGAGCGTGCGGAGCAGATAGGGCACCGCGCCGATGTGATCCTCGTGTCCGTGGGTCAGAAAGACGCCTCGCAAACGGTCCCGATTAGACTCCAGATAGGTGATATCGGGGATCACGAGGTCGATTCCGGGCATATCGTCATCGGGAAATCCGAGACCGCAGTCCACCACAATCATGTCGGATTCGTATTCGATTACCGTCATGTTCTTTCCGATCTCGCCCAAGCCTCCAAGAGGAATGATGCGGATCTTTCCGCTCGGCTTTGCTTTTTTCGGTTTTCTTGGCATTGTAAATTCCTTTCTCAAAATTAGGGGGGTCAATAGGGGAGTGCTGCCGCGCAAACGGTGCATGCCGTGGGGCAAGCCTCCCGAAAAAATAACGAGCTCTGCCTCTTTTTGGGCGCAACAAAGAAAGCCCCTCAACAGGCAGAAACGAACCCATCAAGACCACCAACACGCACACGCGGTCAAGCCAAGTCCGTTATATGATATTCGCAAAAACGCACTCCGCCGCAGACGATCGACGCTCGGCGAAGCACGGTAAACGGTCTCATATCGCTTTTCGTATTATACCATGCTTCTTGGAAAAAGTCAATAGGCGTGCATTGCTTTTTCCCGATTTGCTGAAAAATTTACACAATTTTCACTCAAAGGAGCAGGAGCAGCACCACGCCCGCCGTCGCGGCGATCCCCGAGATCAGACCGCTCAAAAAGAGCAACCATCCGCGCCGCCGTCCTCCTCGTCTTACTCTACCCGACTCGGGCTCGCTCTGCCGCAGGATGCGATTTGCCTCGCGGATCATATCGTTTTGTGTTTCGCGTCCGACGGGGACCTCACGCCGCAGAACGAAATATGCCTCGTCGAAATAACGGCTGTCTCCCGTTCGGATCACGATCATTTGCTTTTGCGCACCTTTGAGCACCTTTTTATCCTCCAAAAATGATTCTTTGAGATAGTATTTGCCTCTTTTTTCTCAAAAAAACCAGATTCTGCACAAAAAACAGGAAAAGAAGATACAAAAAAGCATCACGGCAAGGGCTGCGGGGAGGGCGTAGCGCGTGCGGCGGATGCCGACCGACGAAAAATAGACGGCGATCACGTAGACCACGGTATCCGAGGAGGCAAAGATTACAGATGCGCAGAGTCCTGTGAGACTGTCGGGACCAACCGATTCGAGCAGACCGTTGAACGCTGCGGTAGAGGCGCTTCCCGAAAAGGGACGCGTGAGGAGCAGTGGGAGGAGCTCGGCGGGGAGCCCGATGCGCTCGGCGAACGGGGAGAGCAGACCCGACAGAAGGGAGACTGCTCCCGAGGCGTTGAGCATTGAAATCGCAACCGTGAGAGCAACCAGCGTGGGTAGAAGCGCCACCGCCGTTTGAAGCCCTTCTCGTGCACCTGCGGTAAAGGCGTCGAAATAGCTGCGCCTGCCAAACAGCATGATGCATCCCACCAAAGCCACTGCGGCGGGCATGGCAAGGGCGGCGAGGATATCAATCACGGCGTGCCCTCCCGTGTCTCCGTGTGTGTGAGCGCTTCCCATGCGCGCCGAGGGCGGCGGTGAGCAGCAGGGCGAGGAGCGCGGAGAGCGACGAGGCGATCCAAACGGGGATCAGGATCGCATAGGGGTTGGCAGAGCCTGCGGCGCGTCGGAGCGCGAGCAGATTGGCGGGGAGGAGTGTGATCGGCGCGGTGTTGAGTACGGCAAGTGTGATCTGCTCTCCCGATGCGCGGGTTTTGTCGGGGTTGTGTCGCTGGAGCTTTTCCATGGCACAAAGGGCGAGAGGGGTTGCCGCATTGCCGATTCCGAGCAGATTGGCGGACACGTTGGCGGAAATCTCCTCGAGTCCCTCGTCGAGCGCGGCAGCCATGGGAAAGAAGGGGCGCAGGACGGGCTTGAGCAAGCGAGAGAGCCGTTGCATCAGCCCTGCCTCGGAGAGCACGCGCATGAGTCCGCTCCACAGGCACATCATCCCACCCAGTGAGAGAATGAGCGTGACGGCAGACGCGGCACCGTCGATCACGGCGTCCGCCATTTGCGTCGCGTTTCCGTTCAAAACGCCAAATAAAAACGAGATCAGACAGATCACGCCAAAGATTTTGCCGAGCATCGTGTTTTTTCCCTCTCTTTCGATTTGATTTGTCGATTGATGTCGGATGGTTTTTCTAAAAAATACAAATTTTTCCATATTTGGATATTGACAGACAGAAAAAAATGTATTATAATATAGACGTCGAAATAAAAAAGCAACATTCTGTCACAAAAAGATGAAAAAACGATAAAAAGGAGAGAAACAATGAAATCAACCGGAGTTGTCAGAAAGGTTGACGAGCTGGGTCGCATTGTGCTTCCCGCGGAGCTTCGTCATAGCATGGATATTCACATCAAGGATGCACTTGAGATCTTCACAGATGGCGATCGCATTATTTTGAAGAAATACCATCCTGCCTGCGTTTTTTGCGATTCGGCGGATAACGTGATCTTTTTCCGCGAGAAGCGTATCTGCAAGGAGTGTTTGGAAAAGCTGAAAGCGGAAATGTGACGTTACCCAACTATATGACGGTGTATCCATAAAAAGAACGGGG
>ERZ780157.858-NODE-858-length-35992-cov-3.544675_pt1 | contig 35992 bp, 28 predicted proteins | sample MGYA00511169_ERZ780157 | MGnify/ENA primary metagenome ERZ780157 (study PRJEB29588, sample SAMEA1965149) | human gut metagenome | biome: human gut; feature: human-associated habitat; material: faeces | place: Denmark | collected 2008/2010 ...
GAATGTGTGGGGAGGGGTGTCCTGAATAGTTACAATAAATTAAAATAAGAAATGGAGGAAATGTTATGAAAAGAAGGTTAGGAAGTATAGTATTAGCAATTGTCATGGTGTTGTCTATTGTAAATGGTTATACACCAAAGAAAGTAATAGCAATGACAACAAGTGTTGTTCCACAAGGGTATACGGCAATTAATTCGATAGCTGATTTGGCGTTGATGAGAAGTAACCCAAGAGAAAATTACATTTTGATGAATGATATTGATCTGACCAATGCCACGAAACGAGGCGGATCTCTTGATACGGGCAACGGTTGGGTGCCAATTAAAAATTTTAGTGGTACACTTGATGGAAATGGCCATTATATTAAGGGCATGCATATTTATGGAACAGTAGGGGATGATGATAATTCAGCTGTAATAGGTCTATTTGGCGTGGCGACATACGGAAAAGTGACAAATTTGGGCTTGATTGATGTTGATATTGATGTACAGTGTGTGGCACCGTCTAGTGTAACAGCAGGATATACAATGATTGGTGCGATTGCTGCGGAAGGGGCTACTGTGGAGGAATGTTTTGTAAGTGGAAGCATTAAAGTGAAAAGTAATGACGTAACAAAGGTTGCAGGAATTGTTGGATATCAAGGAGAAGTTTCGAATAGTTATAATCTTGCTGAAATAAGTGCTGTTAAAAAGGATGGAACTTCCAAAGTGTCCTCATGTAGTGGGATTACTAATGCGGAGGTATTTGATAGATTGACTAGTTATGGAACGGCCAATTATTGTTATAATTTAGGGAAAATTAATAATGGGGAAGGTGCAGCTATTATTTATGATTGGAGTGAAAAGGATTCAGGTTATAATAGTTTTTATCTAAAAGGAACCGGAAGTTCCGATGGTAAAGGGACTCCTCTCACTGACACCCAGATGAAAAACAAAAATTATTATACAAACTTTGATTTTAATACGGTATGGGATATTGATCCATATCACAATTATTTATATCCACAGCTGAGAAACTGTCCGCAGGTACGCATCAAACAACTGAGTATCGTGAAACAGCCGGATCAATTGGTTTACAATCAGGGAGATAAAATTTCCTTATCCGGGGGAGAGGTGCAGATTACCTATGAAGATGGTTTTCAGGCGACGGTAAGTATGGATGACAGTATGCTGGGAACCTATGATATGATGCAGCTTGGCACACAGAATATTACGATTAGTAAATCGGGTGCTTCAGATTCCTTTTCGATTACGGTAAATGAAATTCCGGTTTCGGCAGTGACAATATCAAAGCCAAAACTCGTTATGGAAAAAGGAGATATCGAAGATCTTACCGCAGCCATCAGTCCGGAAAATGCGACAAAAAAGGATGTCGTGTGGAGTTCTTCTGATGACAGTGTAGTGACTGTCGATCAAAGGGGAAAAGTGCGGGCAGTCTCTCTGGGAAAAGCTGTAGTCACGGCAAAATCGGCTAACGGCGTGGAAGGAAAATGTGAAATATCGGTGATAATTCCATGCAATTCCATTAAAATAACTAATAAGGGTTCTTATAGTTATACAGAAGGCACTTATGTGACTCAAATTAATGCCGGTTCCACTCATACGTTTAAATACGAACTTAATCCGGTAGGTTCAACAGAAAAAGTAAAATGGACATCAGCCGATCCGGCAATTGCCACTGTAGATGGAAACGGAACAGTAACCGGAATAAAGGCAGGGACAACCCGTATCACCGCAGAAACACAGACGGGACAAAAAGATTCCGTATATGTGACGGTAAAGGCGGTTGCCAAGAAGTCGAGTCAGACAGCAAACAGAAAAGCCAATAAAAATGTACTGGGAAAAGCAAAGATAAAGAGTATCAAAGCGACCAGAAAAAAACTTACTGTAAAATGGGCGAAGGTTAAAAAAGCGGAGTATTATGAAGTTCAATTTGCAACAAACAGATCTTTTACCAAGGGAAAAGATTCTTACGAAGAATGGGGAACAAAAATGAGGTTTAAAGGAAAGAGAAAGAAAACATATTTTGTTCGTGTTCGTGCCGTATCAGAATCTTATGATAAAACAGTACGTGGTAAGTGGAGTGCTGTTAAGAAAAAGAAAACAAAATAAAAGATATTATTCCTAAAACAGAAAGGCATAAGCACAGTTTAAAGTGCTTATGCCTTTGTAGTTTTGTGAGAAAACGAAGTTATAAATATTCTATAGTTTGGTTATTTCAGCAGCCATTTCCAAATGGGAATAACTTGAATTTGCAGACCATTACAGTAAAGCACACTTTCTTCACTATTGGTAATTATCATGCATTTTGTGTCTGGGATAAAATTGCTCAACTTTGCAAAAGCACGGGTTTCACGCTCTTTTGTGTCGATGTCTTCGAGAACCTGCATGCACACCTGAATGGCAAGGTTTTCAGATGGAACATAAAAGTCGATTTCCACATTGTTTTCAAAGAAATATACATTTTCAACGCCAAAACGTCGAACCAATTCAATGGCAACAAGATTCTCAAGCTGAGCAGATTTGCAATCTAACAGCATAAGTCCAAGAAGACCGGTATCCATAAAGTAATATTTTGGAAAAGTCTCTTTTTTTACCAGTTTAGCGGCATAATTCTGGAGAGCAAAGAGCAGGTAGGAATCCGTCATGCAATTTACATAATGGATTAGGGTTTGTTTTGCTAATGAAATTCCGGTACTCTTTACGATGTTTGTCAACCTGTTAAAGGATAAAGGTTTTGTGATGGATTCAGCGATTTTCTTAAGGATTATTTTAATGGCAAAAGTATTGGTAATGTTATTTCTGGTAATGATATCGCCAAGGTATACTGTCTGATAAATGCTGCTAAGGAAGTCTCTTTTGTTTTTGATTTCTACTAATTCAGGAAATGCACCATAGGTAATATACTCATTAAACAGAGAAAGAACATTGGCTTTATCTCTGGTGCTCACTACACTGAGATAATTCTTATCCTTTCCATTCGCAATAAGGTATTCGGAAAAAGAATAGGGATATACATGTAGGATCATAAATCTTCCACCTAGTGTAGAAGCAATTTCACTGCTGAGCATTTTGCTGTTACTTCCTGTTATGTTGATTCTGTACTTCATATCGGCAATTCTGCGCACAAATTTTTCCCATCCATTAATATTTTGTATTTCATCCAGAAAAAAATAAGGCTTGTTATCAATTCCGGATATCTCCAATCCGATTTCCAAAATAGTATTGAGGTCATCCGATGTCATTTCAAGGAGACGTTCATCCTCAAAATTTACATAAACAATTTGAGACAGAGGAATGCCGTTTGCTTCAAGATTTTTAATTTGTTGATACATCATATAGGATTTTCCGGTTCTTCGGATACCAACGAAACAGTAATTAACATTGTCTTCCAGAGAATATTGTCTTGTGATCAATGGATTACTCAGATAAATATCTTTTTGGTCAATCATAATTTGTTTTAATGTATCTCGATTCATAACATAACCCCCTTTAAATGAATAAGACAATTATATACCAATTTTGTTCAGTATGCAAGACAAAAAGCATATAAAATTGTCCTATGCACTTTACGAGAGTAAATTTTTACTATAATATTGTCATTATTCCTTTTCCAGTGCAGCCAGCCGTTTTTGGATAATCATCCGGATTGGCAGATGATCGTCATCATTATATAATTTCTTATTTTTCATATAATCAAGTATTAATTGTTTTTCTTTTTTTGTGTCGCCGGTTTTTTCGTAATACAAACGCAAAAGGATAAAGCGGTTTGTAAGTTTGGTGTGGCTGGTGGTGAAATCCGGATAAAGATCGTGGATATCTTCCGGGACATGATCGTATTTACCGGCACGGATGTTTGCTGAGATGCGGAAATATTCCTGCTGCTCTTTTGTTAGAGTAGGAGCAGGGACATCGTGAGTGGCCTGTGTCGTCGAGGGAGAAAAAAGACCTCCGATGAACAGAACAATAGAACCCCAGAAGAGGATCAAAACAGGGATTCGGAAAAAAAGTAAGTCTTTGAAGTCCGGCTTTTTTTCTGAACAGAAAGATATATGGTTAAAATTGTAAAAAACAATACAAATCCCAACAGGGAATAAGCTAATAAATTCATAGCAGCTCCTTAGGTAAATTCTTTTATGAGCTGGCGAAGGCGCCGCTCAGTATAACCATATTTTACCGCAAGCTGTGAAAGAGTGCAATTCCCTTTTTTTAATTCGTGCGTTGCTTGAAGGGCAACATAGTTTTTTGAGTAAAAACGCTGCGGAAAAGTAATCTGCTGTCCACGATAATGTTCATATAAAAGTTTGGCATTTTCCACGCCAATGATTTCGGCTATGCTGGCATAATCGCCGGCAAGATCCTGAGGTGTTATAGTAATAAGTGTATTCTCATTGTTAGTCATATGAGTGCCTCCTTTTGTGCAAAATTATCCTAACAAAAAATAGGAGATTTTGCATTGGAAAATTTCCTTGAAAAAAATAAGAACATTTTCACGGAAATTAGTTGGAAAAGGAGAAGGTGTTTTTTCCTGCAGAGAGTAAAATGTTTTCATCGTATCGTATTGAGAAAGAGGGAGTTCTTTTTTTACAAAAATAAGGCTGTCGCGTTTGACAAGCCATGTATTGTATTCGGTGGAAGTGTTTAGTTTGGCGAGTTTTTTCTCTGTAGTTCCCATTGTATTTCTCCTTTTTTCCTCCATTGCGGAATTTAATTAATTATATTATAATGATTAATAAAAAAGGTGTCAATTACTAACAGGATGTGATTTTGTGGGAAGATCAAAATTTCAGAAGCAGACAGAGGAACTGCTGGAAGGATTGAAAAAGGCAAATAATTTGGAAAATTATGTGCTTGAAAACCAAGATGAATTTATGCACATTGATATCGCAGAATATCTGGAAAAAATAATACAGGAAAAACACCTGAAACGGGCAGACATTGTGAAAGACAGTGGATTGGACCGCTCTTATGTGTATCACATTTTAAATGGAGAACGCAAAAATCCGTCACGCAGTAAATTGCTGGCTATTTGTGTGGCGATGAAGATGGATATCAAGGAAACGCAGTATTTTCTCCGGGCAGCGCAGGTGCCGGTTTTGTATCCGAGAAACCAGCGTGACTGCATTATTTTGTACGGACTGGAGCAGGGGGCGAGTGTTATGGAACTCAATGAAACGTTATATACGATGCAGTTTGAATTGCTGGAATAGAATTCACGGAAAATGACAATACTTCCATTAAAAGAAAAATTGGAGGTAAATTATGTCAAATATGTTTTGTTTTCAATGCCAGCAGACCGCCGGAAATAAATGTTGTGTCAATACCGGAGTCTGTGGCAAACAGCCGGAGACGGCGAAACTGCAGGATGAGCTGGTGTATGAACTTATTCAGCTGGCGGAAACGGCCGAAAAAAACGGACAGCATACGAAAGAAGCAGACCGCCTTTTGATGGACGGATTGTTTACGACATTGACAAATGTAAATTTTGATAATGAGGCGATTAAAGAATTTACCGGCCGCGTTCAAAAAGAGAAGGAAAAAATTGGAAAAGATGAGATTGCTGTTGTATCTTTGTGGGAGGGAGCAAATGATATCGTCTCGCTCCGCTCGACACTTTTGTTTGGTCTCAAGGGGATGGCGGCGTATGCGCATCATGCCATGAATCTTGGATTTGAAAATAATGCAGTGACGAATTGGTTCTACAAAGGGTTGTGCGAGATTAACAGGGAACATTCGGTAGAAGAGTGGATTGAACTTATCATGGAATTTGGCCGGATCAATTTCCAATGCATGGAGCTGCTTGACCATGCTAATACGTCATCGTTTGGAACTCCGACACCGGTGAAAGTGCAGACCGATATTAAAAAAGGACCATTTATCGTAGTTTCCGGTCATGATCTGAAAGACCTCTCCCAATTATTGGAACAGACAAAAGACAAAGGAATCAATATTTATACACACAGTGAGATGCTTCCGGCACATGGATATCCGGAACTTCACAAATATGAACATTTGGCAGGAAATTTTGGAACGGCGTGGCAGAGCCAGCAGAAGGAATTTGAGAACATTCCGGCTCCGGTTTTATTTACAACGAACTGCCTGATGCCGCAGCGCCCAAGTTACCGCGACCGTGTTTATACAACATCGGTTGTGGGATATGAGGGATTGATGCACATTACAGGAGACAAGGATGGAAAGAAAGATTTTTCGCCGTTGATTCAGAAATCATTGGAATTGGGCGGCTATGAGCATGACCGCAGCATGAGTGGAATCAATGGCGGTCATACTTTGACGACCGGATTTGCACATGGCGCCGTGTTGTCGCATGCGGAGAAAATCATTGAATCCATCAAAAAGGGAGACATTAAGCATATTTTTTTGGTGGGTGGCTGCGATGGAGCGCATCCGGGAAGAAATTATTATACCGATTTTGTCAAACAAACGCCGATGGATTCGCTTGTTTTGACACTTGCTTGTGGAAAATACCGCTTTAATGATCTTGACCTTGGCGAGATCAACGGAATCCCGCGTATTTTGGATATGGGGCAGTGTAACGATGCGTACAGTGCGATCAAGGTTGCTCTTGCACTGGCAGATGCGTTTGGCTGCGCGGTCAATGAACTGCCGCTCACCCTCGTGCTTTCGTGGTATGAGCAGAAGGCGGTGTGTATCCTTCTCACGCTTTTGTCATTGGGTCTGAAAAATATGTATCTTGGTCCGACCTTGCCGGCATTTATGTCCGAAAATGTGGTGAAATATCTGGTGGACGCCTACAATCTTCAGCCGATTACGGCACCGGAGCAGGATATGGATGCGATTCTGGGACGCGGGTAAACCGGTGGCACCCCGGAAATGGAGAAAACAGATTGTTTCAGAGGTGAGCTCTCCTGTGGCAAGGCGGGGCGTGGATCCCGGAATATAACAATCTCGCTGATATCTCTACAATTGTGGCGAAATGCTTGCGGTTTGCAGGCGATTTCGCTACAATTTTTATAGAAACAAAACGGAGGTATCAGAAATGAAAAAAATATGGATCGGACTAGCTATCTTTTTTGTTGTGGCAGGAGTAGCTGGCATGATAGCAGATAGTGGATCGACAAAAAAGAAAGCGGAAGAGATGCGGAAGTATCCCGTGATTTCCAGGCAGGATCTGGATTCTTATATGAGCCAGAGCCCGGCGCAGGAAATGATCGTGACAGACATATCGCCGGTGGGAACGCTGGTGCAGGATACGCAGGGAGGCATCGAAGGTTCTTTCTATTATCTTTATGCAAAGGGAGAATGCTATCCGGAAGAAGATGGACTCGGGGACAAAGTTGACCGGGACTCTAACTGGATGGAAAACGAGGACCTTTCCTATCAGGTAAAAGCAGAGGATCTGACGACAGATCTTGGAAATGGCGTTGAAGTAAGCAATGACAGTGTTTATGGATTGCCGGAATTGACAACATATTATCCAAATGGAGAAGGCAATTATGAAGGAAATACCCGCTATGTCTATTATGGACTGCAGGAAGGTGATACGTTGAGTGCCGTTATGACGGTAGGCGATGGAAAAGCAGATATCCATCCGATGCTTTCTTATATGGAAGACCGGTATTATGTCTATGGCGGAGCCGATGCGATGATTCAGTTTATCGATAATTATGTGGAAGCAGACAGTGCGGCATTTGTCGTAGTCGGAGTCGTGCTGGCTTTGATCTGTCTGGCAATTGGCTATTTTATTCCATCGGGAAGAAGCATTCGCACCAATGCCAAAAATGCAGGGAAGAATGCCAAGAGCGGCTGGCAGGAATACCGTGAGTTGAGTGCAGGTCTGAAAGTAAGATTCTGGCTTTTGAAACTGATCGGAGTTTGTGGTATCGTTGGCGGACTGGCAATTATTGTAAAAGGAAATGAAAGTCTTGTGCTCATTACGGTTGGAACAATCGTATTGATCGTGGGAGGCGCTGTCTGGTATATGTCTTCGCCGCATTCGTATGAAAAATCAAACGATACGATTAAGATGATCGCCTTTAATCAGCCGACGACAATTGAGAAAATCTATGACGCATACAAGAATCTGGATACGCCGCTTGGAAGTCCGTATCTCGCTAAAATGAAAACGATGCGCCAGAAGGCATTGATCTTTGGACCGGATGATTCAGGGCAGTACCTGTATTTCTGGCTGAATGACAAAGGAAATCTTGGTTACCTTGGTTATACCTTTTTAGAGTGGGCGATCAAGCAGCCATTGACGCAGCCAATCAAACCATATAATCCATATAGTGGAAGTGATATTGCAGAAAAATTGTGTATCAGTTCAGACATTATGCTGCTGCAGAAACAGTTGTTTGAAAATATCAAGAATTATCGAAAAACCGGCGAAGTGCTTCCGATACAGGGATCCAATCCTTCCGAAGTATATACCTTTACGGAAGATTTCAAATTGACCGGTCAGCAGTTTGATCTGCAGGATAGCAAGGGAAATGTGATCTATCACGTCGAAGGAACAATGCCGCTTCGTACTTTCCGCATTTTTGACCAGGTGGGAAATGAAGTATTTAAAGTCACAAAAGAGGTATTGAATGCAATACCGACTTATCGTTTTTATCAAAATGGGGAAATGATCGGAATATTGGAAAAGCAGTTTACACTGGCAAAAGATCGTTTTCAGATGGACATTGCAGAAGGAACATTGAAATTGGAAGAGTATGCGGGAAGCATCGGATATAATTATCTCGTTTCCTTAAACGACAAACCGATTGGTGCTGTGATGGATGATCTGGAACTTCGCTTAGACAATTTGATCTTTGATAATTCGGTAGTTATTGTATATGAGAAAAAATATCTGGCAATGATTACCGCCCTGGCGATCATGGTTGCCCGTGAGATCGCCAGAGACGAAGAATAATGTCTTAATAAATGCTTTACCAGGCTCCACCGCCACCGCCGCCAGAGCCGCCGCCGGAGAAACCGCCGCCGCTCGAACTCGCGCTTTCCGGTGAGGAAGTCATGGAATTCGAAGCAGAAGCAATTGTTGAATTCATAATATGCTGGAAAGCAATGATGTCAAAGTAAGAATCATTATCGTTTGTGTACCACGAAGGTGGTTCACAAGCGATGGATTTGAAATTCTTAACCCATTTGTCGGAAACGTTTAACACGTATGTGTAAGGAAGAATCTCGTAAAAATAATCCGGATTTTCTTCAACTAACATTTCCAGACGTTCCTTTTCAGCAGTTTCCAAAAATCTCTTAAATCCTCGGATCCGTCCGAGGATTTCTGTGCCATATGGGGTTCGTTTTGTAAGAAACGCACTGAAAAATACGAGAATGGCACAAGTAATATACGAAACAATACAAGCAAGCTGATAGAAACGGTCAGCATAGGTAACCGGAATCCAGACAAACAAATAGGATAATCCGATGGAAAGCAATAGGGGAAATGCCCCTATTAATAAAAGGCCGAATTTTTGCCCTATGCCGGTACATAGCATATAAATGCTGACACCGAAGACACCGATGCTCATCAGACCGAATCCCACTTCCAGCCAGTCGTAAGAATATTGATATCCCGGCAGGAAATAAGCAAATGCAAATACGACAACAGCCAAAACCCAGAGAATCCATCCTTTATTTAAGGAATTAGAATGGAAAAGTTTGGTCTTATTTTCCGGTGTATTGATCGTTTTCAGAATCGCCTCCGGAGTTTTGTAAAACCGGTCTTTCAAGTCTGATTTGTGGATGACCGGACCGGTCGCTATTTTCTTCAAGCCATTGAAGAAAAGGCGTTCATTTTCTTTGGTTCCCTCATAGGAAGAACGTATCAGTGTGATCGAGAAATCTGTTCCTTTCTTGTTTTCGCAGGAAATGGAGAGATATCCCTGTCTTGCCAGTTCGATAAGAAGCGGAATTACATCCTGATTCGTGGCGTGTCCCTTGTAAGCAAATGCCAGTTCCAGGCAATTCATTCCATCCGGTGCGTGATACTCGATCGTTTCAACAACCGGATCATCTCGTCCGATAAACCACCACATAAAGAAAGCAATGAAGACAGAAACTATACCGAGGGCAATCGCGATCCAGGCAAGCCACGAAGTGGTGTCTGTTTTCACAAAATAGCCTTCCGGAAGTTCCAGACGGACGGTGACACATTCATTTGGCTGCAATGTGACCGAGGGATCCAGTTCCCCGTAAATGGTATTGTCCTCAATATAATAATACAGATCTTCATAATTTCCCGATCCGTAAACTCCGGAAGTCATTCCAAGATTTTCCTCATCAAAGGCACCCGGCATCTGGATCGTAAATGTGACATTGCTGATCGTGGTATCCTGCCAGCCGGGACCGATGATATTAAAATAAAATTCATCTATGTCCGGCAGCACATCGTTTCCCATATGATACTGATAGGAAACTGTGTAATCATACAAGCCGGTCAGTGTAACGTCCTCGTCGCCGATCTGGATGACAAGATTATCGTTTTCCCGGCTTGTAGAATAGTCATCTTCTCCACAGTCAATGTCAGAGATCCGGGCGTGTATGGTAGAACTGCTTCCATCGTCCCGTCCCACTTCATTTTCAAGAGGAATCCTGCGATAAATACCATGGTGTTCGGTTTTAAAATTCACCGTAAGTTTTTCCGTAATCTCGTATGTGTTTTGTGGGGTAACCCGGATGGAAACGTCGTATTTTTCTATGTTATACGTATACTTAGAAGCCTGCGCCTGCGCCGGAATCAGGCAGAGGAGCAGGATAAAAAAGCTACAACACAGAAGGATATGTTTTAAGTATTTCATTCAAAATTCACCTTTACATTTTCTCGTTGTTCCGTGCTGTCAATTTCATACATTGGCTTTGTCTCAAAATGGAAAATTCCAGCAATAATATTGCATGGAATCGTCTGTACGGAAGTATTATAACGTTTTACGGCACCATTATAATATTTACGTGAATTTGCGATATCTTCTTCCATGCGTTCAAGCTGCATACTCAGATTCTGAAAATTTGCATTGGCTTTCAGATCAGGATAGGCTTCAGCAAGAGCCAGGATCTTTGGCATCATCTGTGAAATCGAAGCACCGGTGCTGATCTTTTCTTCCTGTGTCATTCCTGCATAATCATGGCTTCGTTTGCCAATGATCGAGGACAATGTTTCAGCCTCGTGTTTGGCATAACCCTTTACCGTTTCCACAAGATTAGGAATCAAGTCAAAACGTTTTTTCAGGTAAACATCCATGGTCGAAAATGCCTCATCTACAGTAATCCGCTCCTTTGTAAGTTTGTTGTAACAAAGGATAAACATTACGATAAGAAAGATGAGAATTGCGGCAATAATAATCCCTGTCATAAAAAAACTCCTTTCTGGTTTAAAATGTTTTACTTATTTTAACATAGAAAGAGAAACACGACAAGAATAATGTAAAAAAAATATAAAATTATTGGGAAAAATAAGAAAAGTGCGAACCAGACGCTGCCATTGGAAGAACCAAAGGATCAAGTAAAAGAAATTGAAAAGGGAAAAGAAGCAGGGGGAGACATTCCATTACATTAAAAAATGATGCGATTAAAAATAACTGGAGCGGATTTTGAGAAGCTGGCTACTCACCAATAAGAATAAAAATTTAAAAAAGTACTTGAAAAGTAGTAGAAAGTGTGCTATGCTTTTTTTGTCAAGAGCAAGGGCGCTCCTACAGAAGTAGGGGCGCCCTTTTCTATTTCACAAAGAAAGGTGGTATTTTTATGTTGAATTCTGGAGATACGGGATTTATGATGATTGCAACAGCATTGGTGTTCTTTATGACGCCGGGGCTGGCATTCTTTTACGGAGGTTTAGTGCGGAGAAAAAATGTATTGAATACAATGATCTCTTCGTTTTTTATCATGGGGCTTGCAGCTGCTATGTGGGTTTTCTTTGGGTATTCCCTTTCCTTTAGTGGGGATTTCGGAGGAATTATCGGAAGCTTGAAACAAGTTAGTTTAAGTGGATTGGGAGCGGAACCGGGAGCCTATGCTGACACGATTCCGGCGACACTTTTTGTGGCCTTTCAGATGATGTTTGCCATCATTACACCAGCATTGATCACAGGTTCTGTGGCTGGAAGAATGAAATTCAAAGCCCTGTTTGCTTTTATTGCCCTGTGGCTGATCGTCGTTTATTATCCGATGGCTCATATGGTATGGGGCAAAGGTGGATTTTTAGGAGAGGTTCTTGGATCGGTTGATTTTGCCGGCGGAAACGTTGTACATATCAGTTCCGGTGTCAGCGGCCTGGTTCTTTCTCTTTTACTTGGCAAACGCCGTGGATATGAGAAAACGGCATATCGTACACACAATATTCCATTTGTTCTTTTGGGAGCATCGATTTTATGGTTTGGCTGGTTTGGTTTCAATGCCGGAAGCGCTCTCGCAGCAGACGGACTTGCAGTTCATGCATTCCTGACAACCAATACATCTGCTGCCTGTGGACTTCTTTCCTGGATGGCGATCGATATGATTCGTGACGGCAAACCGACGGTAGTAGGAGCTTGTACCGGAGCTGTACTTGGTCTGGTCGCAATCACACCAGGAGCAGGATTTGTACCATTGTGGTCTGCATTTATTATCGGCATCGTAGTCAGTCCGATCTGCTATTTCATGATGTCTGTCGTCAAGAAACATTTTGGCTATGACGATGCGCTGGATGCTTTTGGCTGTCACGGAATCGGAGGTGTCTGGGGCGGTATTGCAACCGGAATATTTGCGCAGAAGTCCATCAACAGCACTGCGAGATGGGATGGTCTTGTTTTTGGCGATTACCATTTGTTCGTTGCACAGCTTATCAGTATTGTTATTACGATCGCGGTCGCAATTGTCGGCACATTGATCTGCGCAGGAATCGTGAAACTGTTTACACCGCTTCGTGTATCTGAGCATGATGAAAGAATCGGCTTGGATGAGAGTCAGCATGGAGAAAGTGCTTACCCATCCTTCAATGGTTTGGATTAATAGAATGGAGGTTTTCTTATGATTAAAATAGATGCAATTGTAAATGAAGATAAAATGGAAGACATCAAAGATGCACTTCAAAAATTGAAAGTAAACGGAATGACTATTTCGCAGGTAATGGGATGCGGAACCCAGATGGGATACCGTGAGAAGATTCGTGGATACGATGTTGATATCAATGTTTTGCCAAAGGTGAAATTTGAGATCGTGGTATCGAGCCAAGAATGGGCAGACCGAACCATCGACGCCATCTGCAAATGTGCACACACCGGCGAACACGGCGACGGAAAAATTTTCGTCTACGAACTGGCGGATGTAATCCGAATCCGAACCGGGGAACATGGGCCCAAAGCGGTGTGGGCAGCAGACCAGACGGAGTAATTGGTATATTATGCTATAAATAAAAATAATTGCCGGCATGGGCGTTTGCACCTATGCCGGTTTTTCATAAATTATAAGTAGTATTGACAAATTCCCTAAAAGCCGATACCATAGTGTATAGTGGTCATATGAAAGAAAATTAATACAGTATGAGAAGGGACGAAGAGTATGCTAGTCGCGGGAAAAGAACGCTGCATACGGTGTATGCATTTATTGGATGAAAAGGGGCATTGTGCGAAATGCGAGTTTGATGCCTCTTCTTATAAACAACCAAATATGGCGCTTCCTCTTGGCACCTGTCTGAATGAACGTTATTTTCTTGGAAAAGTGCTGGGAGAAGGGGGATTTGGCATTACTTATGTGGCGTGGGACATTGTGCTGATGGTTCCGGTCGCAGTAAAAGAATATTTTCCGAGTGGGATTGCCACAAGAGAAAAAGAGGGGCCGCAGACAGGGACGCTTCAGATTTACGAAGGAAAAAGTGAATTGGAGTTTGAAAAGGGAAAAGAAGATTTTTTGAAAGAGGCGAGAAGTCTGTCTCGTTTTATGAAACTGCCGAGTATCGTCTCGGTGCGCGATTTTTTTCAGGAAAACCGTACGGCGTACATTGTGATGGAATATGTCGAAGGCACAAGGGTGCGTAATTATATCCGGAAAAATGGAAAAATGTCAGGCGAGCAGGTGCTTGCGTTGATGGAACCGGTGATTCATTCCTTGTGTGATATTCACAAAACGGGCTTGATCCACCGCGATATCAGCATTGATAATTTGATGTTTGATGAAAATGGACAGTTGAAATTGATTGATTTTGGGGCGGCACGAAATGTGGAACTGCCGGAAAATACGATAACGGTTTCTATCAAGCGAGGCTTTTCGCCCGAAGAACAGTACCGCGTAAAAGGAGAGCAGGGACCGTGGACCGATTTGTACAGTCTTTGTGGAACGATGTATTTTATGCTTACGGGGAAAATCCCCGATGAGTCCGTAGAGCGTGTCTATGCGGACCATTTGGTGCCCTTGCGGCAGTGGGAGGATGTGAAACTTCCGATGCAGGCGAAGTGTGCAATTGACAAGGGAATGGCAGTTCTGGCGAAAGACCGCTGGCAGGATATGGAAGAGCTTTACAATGAACTGTATCCGGATAACAAACGAATCTCTTCTTATGACGAAGTGCAGCTGCCGAAATCATTTCGCGATACATTAACCCGGTCAGGTGTTGCCGGACTTTTTTCGAAAACAGCGATACAGCGTGAATTTGGTGAAAACATGGGACAAACCGGGGCAAAACACAAAAAAAGAAAATGGATGATCGCGGGATTAATCCTTGTGGTAATGACAGCCGGTGGAATTTTGCTTTATCAAAACCACAATTTATCAGCCGATGAGGAAAAGTCAATTCCGGTGAATGTGGCAGAGAAGACAGTGGAAACGGCGGTACCGACGGCAAATGCTGTTTCGACACCTGAGCCGACTCCTGAGGAAATGGCGTTTGTGGAAATTCCAAAAGTAATAGGAAAGACCGCCGGTAAGGTAAAGAAAAAATTACAGAAATTGGGAGTTCGGGTAAAAATAGAAAAGGCATATAACAAGAAAAAGAAGGGGACGGTTGTGCAACAGAGCATTGCGGCAGGAACACAGGTAAAGAAGGAGAGTGTGATTATTCTTACTGTGAGCCGTGGCGGGAAAAGGGCGGTTCAGACGGCGGCACCGACGAAAGCACCGGTAGTGACTGCACGGCCAAAGACGACGAAGCGGCCACAAAAATACGATGCTTCGTTAGACGGTTATTTGCAATAAAGAGAAATGAGGAGACAGCGTGAAATATCAGAGAAAAAGCAACCAGGGTTTTGACCGGTTCTTAATTCATGAATGGCTGGAATCGTCTGAGGAAATATCAGCCACGGAAGAATGCGGAAAAGAGATCAGAAAGCAGGCGTATCAGGCATTTCGCAAGGCGGCAAAGGGAGAAAAACCGGCAGATTTACATACGATGCGGCGGTGGTTTGGACTGGATGGAATTTCCAGCCCGAATCGCGAAATGGTTTTTCATATTGCTATCTCTTTAAAACTCAGTGTAGAAAAAACACAGGAATATCTTCGGAAAGGATTGCTTCTTCCGGGAATCCAGGTAAATGATCATCGGGAATTTGTTTATCTTTATGCTATTGAACACCAGCTTGACTGGCAGATGTGTCAGGAGATGATTGTATTTTATGAAAAACATCTTCCGGAGGCTATCAGTTTGTTGGATGAAAAATGCACGCAAAAATTGTGGGGGTTCTACGATGCGATTCATCATCTGGAACCAAAAGAATTTTTATATGAGATGGGAAAAAGAGCGGCTTATTTTAAGGGGTACAGTAAAAATGTTTTGGAGCATTATCTGCATATTCAGGCGGAACTAAAAACTTTGATGAGAGAAGAGGCCTCCGAGGATTTGGAATTTTTACTGCAGTCGCAGTCATTTACACTATGGTGTAAAAACAATCATATTGCACCGGAACAGCGCAGAGAGGAAGAGGTGCTTTTACATTACCTTGATAATGAAAGCCGGCATGCTAAGTCTCTTATTTCCCGGGAAGAGGCTGAAAATTTTCGGCAACTGGTAAGAAAGGCATATGGAAAGGGAGTGTACCAATCCGACATTCTGACAGAAATTTTTGCGGCGGCGATGCCAAGTGAAGCAGAGAGAAAGGGAAGGTACCAGAAAGATCGTGTGGAACATATGGGAATCCGCTTGATCTCGGATAAATATCTTTCAGACCTTCTTCATATCGCCCGGCAGAAGGAACGGGAAATCAATCTCATTCAGCAGTTTTACCGGAGCCCGCAGGAAGAACAAACGAAATTGAAGGTGAAATTGCGTCATCAGAAACAGCGCTGTCATATTATTGAGCGGGAAGATCTGCTTCCCCTGCTGCACTATCTGGCACAGAAAAAATATACCATGAAAATTGACGAAGAAGAGGCCGGGTATCAGAAAGAGGAAGCCGTAACCTATTTTGTAAATATGACCAATACGGTACTGGAAGCCTGCCAGATGGAGCCGCTTGACCGGCACTACCGGCTGGATTCTATTTTATTATCCAGTTTTCAGGAAGAGGAAATGCTTTCTATATCGGATATGATTGAGGGAAAGCCATAAAGTTTTAGTTGAAATTATTCCCAAACAATAGTAAAATGGTGTAAGAATAATTTATAAAAGGTGCATCCGGCACCTGATTGGAGGATAAGAATGGAAAAGACAATGGAAAAAATCGTAGCTTTGGCAAAAGGACGCGGATTCATTTATCCGGGTTCGGAGATTTATGGTGGACTGGCAAATACATGGGACTACGGAAATCTTGGTGTCGAGCTGAAAAACAATGTTAAGAAAGCCTGGTGGCAGAAGTTTATTCAGGAGAATAAATACAATGTTGGTGTGGACTGTGCGATTTTGATGAACCCACAGACATGGGTAGCATCCGGACACTTGGGCGGCTTTTCCGATCCTCTGATGGATTGTAAAGAATGTCATGAGAGATTTCGTGCCGATCAGCTGATCGAAGCATTTGCAGAAGAAAACAATGTAGAATTGGATGGTTCCGTGGACGGATGGGACAAGGAAAAGATGGAAGGCTTTATCAAAGAGCATTCCGTACCATGTCCGACTTGTGGAAAACACAATTTTACCGAGATCCGTCAGTTCAATCTGATGTTCAAGACCTTCCAGGGTGTAACCGAAGATGCGAAAAACACCGTATATCTTCGCCCGGAGACAGCACAGGGAATTTTTGTAAACTTTAAAAATGTACAGAGAACATCCCGTAAAAAAGTACCGTTTGGTATTGGTCAGATTGGTAAATCTTTCCGAAATGAGATCACACCGGGTAACTTTACGTTCCGTACCCGTGAATTTGAGCAGATGGAACTGGAGTTCTTCTGTGTACCGGATACTGACCTTGAATGGTTCTCTTACTGGAAAGAATTTTGTATCAAATGGCTGCAGGATCTTGGCATCAAAGAAGATGAGATGCGTGTGCGCGACCATGACAAAGAGGAACTTTCTTTCTACAGTAAGGCGACAAGTGATATCGAGTTCCTGTTCCCATTTGGCTGGGGTGAACTTTGGGGTATCGCAGACCGTACAAATTACGATTTGACACAGCATCAGAATGTATCCGGCGAGGATATGAGTTATTTTGATGATGAGAAAAAAGAAAAATACATTCCATATGTTATTGAGCCATCTTTGGGTGCTGACCGTGTGACACTGGCATTCCTTTGCAGCGCTTATGACGAAGAAGAGTTAGAAGGTGGAGATACACGTACCGTAATGCATTTCCATCCGGCTTTGGCACCGGTTAAGATTGGTGTGCTGCCACTTTCCAAGAAACTCAACGAAGGGGCAGAAAAAGTATTTGAAGAATTGAGCAAATATTATAATTGTGAATACGATGACCGTGGAAACATCGGTAAGAGATACCGCCGTCAGGATGAGATCGGTACTCCATTCTGTATTACCTACGATTTTGATTCCGAAGAAGACGGTATGGTTACGGTTCGTGATCGTGATACGATGGAGCAGGAGCGTATTAAGATCACAGATCTGAAAGCTTATTTTGAAGAGAAATTCGCATTTTAAAGGAGTGTAAAAGCGTGAAGACTTATTTGTACAATACCCTTTCTAAGAAAGTGGAAGAGTTTGTTCCCAATGAGCCGGGAAAAGTGGCTATGTATACCTGTGGACCGACGGTGTATCATTTTGCCCATATCGGAAATCTCCGCAGCTATATCATGGAAGATGTGCTTGAAAAATATCTTCGTTTTGCCGGATATGATGTAAAGCGTGTCATGAATATTACCGATGTCGGACATCTGTCAAGTGATGGAGATACCGGAGAAGACAAGATGCTTGCCGGCGCCAAGCGAGAGCACAAATCCGTAATGGACATCGCCAAATTCTATACCGATGCGTTTTTTGAGGATTGCAAGAAATTGGAAATCAAACGCCCGGATGTGGTAGAACCGGCGACCAATTGTATCAATGAATTCATTCATATGATCGAGGTGCTTTTGGAAAAAGGGTACGCCTATGTTGCGGGGGAAAATGTATATTTTGATACTTCAAAGTTAGAGAATTATTATGTATTGTCTTCCCAGAACGAAGAAGATTTGCAGGTCGGAGTTCGCGATGATGTAGAAGAAGATGAGAATAAACGCAATAAAACAGATTTTGTACTTTGGTTTACAAAGTCAAAATTTGACAATCAGGAATTGAAATGGGAAAGCCCATGGGGTGTCGGATATCCAGGCTGGCATATCGAGTGTTCCAGTATCAGTATCAAACATCTTGGAGAATACATGGACATTCACTGCGGCGGCGTGGATAATATTTTCCCACATCATACGAATGAGATCGCGCAGAGTGAATCGTATCTGGGACATAAATGGTGTAATTACTGGTTCCATGTCAACCATTTAAAGACCAATGGCGGAAAGATGAGTAAATCCAAAGGAGAGTTTCTGACAGTCTCTCTTTTGGAGGAAAAAGGGTATAACCCGATGGTTTACCGTATGTTCTGCCTGCAGTCACATTACCGGAAACCACTTGAGTTTTCGTATGAGGCATTGGACAATGTGGCGACCGCTTATGAGAAATTGTTAAAGCGTATCAAAGCGATTCCGGAAGAAGGAGAAGTAAATGCGGATCAGGTGGCTGCTTACCATGAAAAGTTTGGTGAGGCAGTCGGAAACGATATGAATACGTCGATGGGACTTACGATCGTGTACGATTTGCTGAAAGAAGATTTTTCCGGTGCGACAAAGAGAGCGATCCTTGCGGATCTGGATACGGTATTATCTCTGGAACTTACCAAACCGTGGGAAGATGCCGAAGAAGAAATCGATGAAGAATTGAGTGCTTTTGTGGAAGGAAAGATCGCAGAGCGTGCGGCAGCGAAAAAAGCAAAAGATTTTGCCAAAGCCGATGCCATCCGTGATGAATTGAAAGCAAAAGGAATCTTAATAAAAGATACAAGAGAAGGCGTTGTCTGGGAGAAAATCGGAGAATAAACAAAGAAAGCGAGGAGACGTTGAATGTTTCCCCGCTTTCCTTATATAAGGAGTTAAAAGATGTTTCATATCGCCATATGTGATGATGAAAAAAAGTATTGTGAAGAGATGCAGCAAAAAATAAATCAATACGCAGAAAAAAATAATTGCGAGATCTGTGTGGATTGTTATTATAACGGAGAGGCGTTGTGGCTTGCTTATGAGAAACAGTACGACATATTGATCTTAGATGTAGAGATGACGGGGATTGACGGAGTGCATCTGGCAGAAAATATTCGAAAGACCGATGAGGAAGTTGTGATTATTTTTTCTACGTCACACCGGCAGTATGCCTTGGATGGCTATCGTGTCGAGGCATCCGGCTATATTGTAAAGCCGTTTTCCGAAGAAATGGTAAGCCGGGAATTGGAAAAGGCATTTCGCAGAATTCGGGAGAGCAGTTATGATCTGACGGTTTCTTTTAATGGAGAAGTTACAATGATTGCAATGAGTCAGTTGTTATATGTAGAAGTGTATCGCCATAAACTGATCTATCACCTGGCAGACGGAAGGAAACTCCGGGGAACCGGGTCACTGAAGGAAGTGAAAAAGCAGGATGTCAAAGATCTTTTGGTTCAGACGCACAAAAGTTTTCTGGTAAACCTCATGTGGATCACGTCGTATCAGAGCAGTCCGCATCTTGTCTTTGTCAAGGGGAGAGAAGGCGGCGTTCCAATCAGCAAATACCGATATGATGAATTTGTAGAAACGTATATGGAGTATTACCGGAGGAAATTAACCAGACTTTCAGAAAAAGATGTCAGATAGGCAGAAGGGATAAAATACATATGTTTTTCTTTATAACAATGATCATTGCGGGGCTAAGTACCGCACTTCCGCTGCGGAAAAAGCGAGATGTTTTCCTTGGTGTGGCAGCGATGGCAATCTGTGCTTTTATTGAATTTCTGTGGTATTACATTTTCCGGGAAGTCTTTTTGGCAGAACCGTATATGGTGATCTGGGAAAATATCCATGAAAATAGTATACTTGGGATTCATTTTGAATTATTATATACGACGACGGCTCTCTATACATTTTTGCTGTGGATCCTGCCACATATGCGCCCGGAGCGCAAAGGACAGTCTGTGAGGGCGGTTTTCGAAAAAATGAGTATGGCAGTGCTTTCCCTCGTTGTACTGGCGGCGGGGCTGTATTTCCAGTATACGTTTATATACATGGATGTATATAAAGTAGGATGCTGTTTCTTTCTCAGCCTGCTTTTATACGCTGCCATCCTCGTAAAATTTTTTGAAACCGAAAAGTATTATGAGATGAAAAAGCAACAGAAAGAATATGAAGATATGGAAAAGATCCGGATGCGACAACTGGAATTTTATCAATCGAAAATGCTTGCCGAAGATAAGCTTCGTAAACTTACCCATGACATGAGTAAATATATGGAAGCCTTCGAAAATTTAAAGAAAGAGCAGCCGGGAGAAATACAAGGTTATATCGAACAATTAGCGGATTCCATGCAGTCAGTGGGACGCACTGTAGTTACCGGAAATGCTCTTGTAGACACGATTTTGATGGAGAAGGAAAAAGAGGCGCACAGCAAAGAAATAGACTTTCAGATCGTGGCACAGACGACACATTTGTCGGAGTTTAAAAGTGTCTATTTATGTTCTATTTTTGCCAATGCGTTAGATAATGCCATTGAGGCATGCGACGGGGTGCCACGAGAGAAAGCATTTGTTAAAGTAGATATTACAGAAGCAGGAAATGGCGTGTATATTCTTTTTGAAAATTCTTACCCGGAAGACCGTAAACGAAAATACTTTGAAACGTCCAAAGAAGATAAATTTCTGCACGGATTTGGTCTGAAAAACATACAAAACGGAGTGGAAAAATGTGGTGGAAATGTATCCATTCATATGGGAGCCGGGGTATTTTCTCTGTCCATCCTGCTAAATGGGATGTCAAAATGACCATACAGGCAGCCCCCCTTGCGAAGGAGAGGAAACATTTCTATAATGTAGAAAAAAGGGAGAAGTTCCCGGAATGGAGCATACTATGAAATGTGATTATTGTAAGATTCATTATGAAGAGAATGAGGGCGTCTGTCCAAATTGCGGCATGACACCGAGAAAGCGCTGGGCAAAGATATTATGCGCAGTTGCAGAAGTGGTTTTTTGGATGTACTGGATCATGATGATTCCTGTAGCCTGGGGGGAAGCAAGAATTGGGCATCCGGTGATTGCTGTGGTGGCAGATATCCTGGCACTACCGTCGAGTTATTATCTGCTACGTCGTTTTTTGGGGAGAAAGCATCGCAATATGCTTGCAGGGACTCGTGCTGTTATGCTTATCCTTAGTGTTTTACTGTTTATCATTGGTTCGACGGGAAAATATCAAATATCAGAATATCATGTAAAGCAGATGGCAGAGAGCCATTTGAAAGGTTCTTTTGTACATGATGATTCGTTTGAATATGGAACATGCGAAGAGATTAAATATTTTACGGACCAAAAGGACCGTTTTGTTTATTGGGCAGAGGTAACGATGTCTTATCGTGTCAAAGACGGAAAAGGAAATTTAACTTCGAAAAAACAGACGTACATTATAAAATGGAATGCCACGAACGATAACTATGAATGGCATGGAATCAAGAAAGAGTAATAGTAAGGCTGTGCGGGCATTGGAGTGTTGCCTGCACAGCCGTTTTTATGATATATTCTGATGGCACGTATTACTCAAACTGCAGCCATTCCAGATCGAATTTACATCCCGGAAGGAAAATCAGATTCAGGTTATAATCTCCGGATACCGGTTCCAATTCGAAGGTCTGTACCTGCGATTCGTCGCTGTAAGGGAAATCGACGATCTGGTTGATGACGTTATCGCTGCCGTCTGCCGGAACGAATCTTACATGGATCGTATTCATCTCAATATGCGAACGCCCACAGATTGTGATCTGGTGGAAACCGTCCTCTGTAAAAGTCATATTGGTATATTCTACCGTTACGTTGTTTCCAATCTCGCGGATGGCATCGCCATCGATCGTAAACATATCTCCCGTAACATTCGTGCAGTCGGAGCCAAGAAGTTTTGCGTAGGCTTTTTCTACCTTTGTGAAATAGAAGCCCTGCAGTGACATCTTGATTTCCGGATAAACGACGATGGAGATCGTCTGAACGCCTTTGAGTCGTTTGCTTAATGTAAATACATTTTCCTGATAGTGGTTGTACCAGCTCTTGGCCTCGTAGGTTGCCTGAAGCAGACATTCACCGGTGGCACAGGTGGTTCCCGGAGCGGCAGGTTCGGTGATGCTTCCTTTTTCGGATGGAAGTCCCGGAGTACCGAGCCATACTTCAACCGGAAGCACATCACTAAAGGAAAAAATTGGAAGATGGATCTCGTCGGAACCATAATCTCTAAAATCAATATTTTCAAAGGTTACCACAGTACGGTCGTTTCCGGTAATATAGACGCCACCCTGGAAACTCAGGATCAAGCCGTCATCGGAACTTTCGGAGTAGTCAATGGCAGATACGATCTTATAAGGATCGTGTGTGGCATCTCCGAGTCCGGTTACTTCAAATTCCAGTTCGGAGATCACTTCGACGTGGTCTAAGCCGTTGCAGCAAGTACAGCACAGACGGAATTCACCATCGCCGACTGCCTGGATCGAAGCGGTATTTGTCGCTTTGTCCACGTTGATTTTTACTGCGTTGCTCTGTACACCGTTCAGTGTGACTGCCTTAAATTCAATGTCCCGGTAGGTTGCATTTTCCGGATAAATTTTTGCCGTTACAACTGTTTCTTTATGGTTCGCATCCAAAATCGAAGTTCCTTGATTTGTCAGTTCAATCTTTCGAACCGGAATCTCGTTCGTGCGATCCGGAATGACAGTGCCATCTTCCAAAGTTTTTTCTGCAAGAGAAAATGTCGTATTTTCCATCTGACAGGAGATGCCGTCCGGAATGGTATCGGCAGGTACGGCCTGCAGTGTCAGATGGGCATCCGGCAGAGATGGTGAACTAACGGTTACCTGAATGTCACCGGATTCTGTTTTAGCGGCGATGATCGCCAGTAATTTTCCACTGAATAATTTGCGGCTGGTGCCTTTGTATTGGTCAAAATCGGAACTGTCGCCATTGTCAAGGCCGATCAGGCGGCCGGCTCCGGTTACGGATACATTCATGCGGCTTCGTCCATTGGCGACGAGGATACCGTTCGCATCCAGGGTATCAATGGTGACAAAGATCAGATCTTCGCCGTCTGCCGTAAGCGTCTCTTTGTCCGGGGTAAGACGGATGCTTGCCGGATCGCCGAAGGACTGCTGCCGGTCTCTTGCGATCACATTGCCCTCTTCGTCGTAGGCAACGGCTTCGATCACGCCTTTGCTGTATGGGATCTGCCAGTCGCCGGAAAGTGTCGTGCCGTGAGCATGATCAATTTCCACGATACCCTGACTCTGTCCCTGATAGAAGAGTTCCACTTTCGGGGCATTGGAGAAGATACGTACATCGATCAGCTGGCCTTCATTGAAATCCCAGTAAGGCAGGAGATGTACCATCGGTTTTTTCTTATAATCGGTCCATTCTGCCTGATACAGGTAGAATGTGTCTTTTGGAAAGCCGGCAGTATCGACCTGTCCGAAATACGAATTTTTGGTAAAATATGGGGTTGGCTCGCCCAAATAATCAAAGCCGGTCCAGAGGTACTGTCCAAAGCAGAACTCGCGGTCGCGGTGTGCGATAATCGTGTGCTCGGAATTTTTCGCTCCCCAGTTTGTCGTACAGTTTCCGAGAGTCGAACATTGCAGGTCATCAAATGTCAAAAGACGGTTGGAAAGAGGAAAATGATAGATGCCGCGGCTTTGTACGGTAGCACTTGTCTCACTTCCAAATATTTTCCAGTCCGGATATTTTTCATGATGTTCGTCATAACATTTATCGAGGTAGTTGTAGCCGACGAGATCGATCACTTCGCCGGTGCGCTGGGCAGCTTCCCATTCGATATAATTCGATGCCAGTGTGGTGTAGGCATTTTTGCGGTAATCGAGCTCGCGGACGGCATTATGAAGTTCTTTCGTCAGTTCCAGTCCGCGGTCAAAATGCGTATCATAAATCTCATTTCCGATTCCCCAGATAAAGACGCACGGGTGGTTGCGGTCCTGGCGGACCCAGCTTGTCAGGTCTTTTTTCCACCAGTCTTTAAAGTCATTGCCGTAGTCGTAATCGGTCTTTGTGCGCTCCCACATATCAAAACTCTCAGTGTAGAGCAGGAGTCCCAGCTCATCGCAGAGATTCAGCATATGTTCCGGCGGCATGTTGTGCGCATTTCGGATCGAATTTACACCCATTTCCTTTAACGTAAGGAGCTGGCGGCGGAGAGCCGCTTTGTTCATGGCGGCACCCAGGGAACCGAGAACGTGATGCTCACAGGTACCATTGATCTTTACGTGACGGCCATTTAAGAAAAATCCTTTATCCGCATCAAACGCAATGTCACGAAATCCCAGATTCTGGGTGATGGAATCCGTGAGCGTATCGCCCACATATAAGGAAGTGCGGATCTGATACAGATTTGGCTCTTCAATATCCCATAATTTCGGTTCAATAACAGTCAGTACCTGTTTGTCAACCTGAACGGAGTCTGAAAAATGTATCGTGCTTTCATGAGAGGTCACAAGAGTGCCGTCGACATCAAAAATCTCGTGACAGATCCGACCTTCGTCTGTGGCACCTGTTTCATCGATAAATTCGGTATCCATAAATACTTCCCAGGTTTTTCCAAGTTTTTCTGTGGAAAGATACGTTCCATTATGTACGAGATGAGCCGCATGGGAAGTGGCAAGCCACACATCGCGGTAAATGCCTGAGCCCGGATACCAGCGGCTGTTTGGCAGATGGTATTCATTGCGGACAAGAAGTTCATTGTCGCCGTCCTCTAATTTGTCGGTCAGATCAACGACAAATTCCGAATAACCATGTTTCCATGTGAAAATTTCTTTTTGATTCAAATAAATCGTTGTATCCATATAGACACCTTCAAAGATCAGTTCCATCTTTTGCGTGTCCGGATCCGCCTTGTCAAGAAGCTGCTTTTTGTTGATAATCCTTCGATAACAACTTATGGCCTGTTCATACAGATTTTCTGTATCATAGATCATCCAGTCATGGGGAAGATCTACCGGCGTCCAGGACATATTTTGAAATAATGTTTCGATCGGAGTGTCCAAAGGAAACTTGCAAAACGTCCAGTTGTCATTCAATCGTTTTTTCATTTGATAAATCCTGCCTTTCATTTTTCCAAAGAGGTAACGATTCAGGTTCCCCCTCCCCGTTTGCATTCGCATTTCGAACACTTCGTGTTCTTTCCCGCCTTTGACAAGGCTAAAAATGCTCATGTGGGGGAGGGGACCCGATGTGCAGAAAAACAATGTCTTTTACGTGCAAGCACGATAATCCATTGTTTTTTGCACATCAGCCCTGAATAGTTACAAAAAGTTTTGCACTTTAACAATAATTATATTATACTAGTAGTATGGTTTCAAGAAAAAATAGGAATTTGGAGCGAAAAATGCAAATTTGTAAAATGAGCGGCAGACAGATAAATCAAGCATTGGAACTGATACGGAAAGTGTTTGATGAATGCGACAAAGAAGACTATGAAGACATGGGAATCCTGTCCTTTTATCATTTTATCCGCAGAGAACAGATCGAAGAGCGGGTGAAAAGTGGAGAGATGGTATTCTTTGGTGCATATGAAGAGTCTGAACTGGTCGGCGTGATCGCGATGCGAGAGGGCTTTCATGTGAGCCTGCTATTTGTAGAAAAAAAACGGCAGAGGCAGGGGATAGGGAAAAAACTGATTCGGCGCGGAGTGGCGTATTGCCTGGAGAAAAATCCGCAGCTGAAAGCAATTACTGTCAGTGCGTCGCCGAAGGGAAAAAGAGCATATGAAGCGATGGGGTTTCGGGCATTGACACCGGAGCAGGAAAAACAGGGAATGCGCTTTACGCCGATGCGGCTTGAGTTATAGAGGAAACGAACAGGAGGCAGCGATGAAACAGAGTATAGAGGACCGGATGCGGAAAGAAAATAAGAACAATTTCAATATTCAGTCATTGGAAAAAGGGTTGTTGTTTGGTACCAAAATTTGTAAAAAAACGTGGACGTATGAAATTGTTGCGGTAGATGAGATGTTTGCAAAAATGCTTGGAATACCGGCTTCACGGAAAGAAGAAGCGATAGGGATTGAAATGTCGGATATCATTCATCCCAATGATCTCGCCAGAGTTGTGAAAGAAACTCTTTGGGAGCTACAGGGAAGTGAGAAGTACGATTGCAAATATCGGATGAAAAATGCAGACGATGAATATCACTGGGTAAGGGATATCGGAGAACGTTTTTGGATTGACGGACAGGAGTACGTTCAAGGTACGGTATTTGATATTGATGAAAAAGAGACATTGATTCGTGAGAGGGATGTTACTTATGAAAGTATGCCGGGAGGAGTTGTTTTTGTTGTTATCGGAAAAGATAATTTTTATATTCGCGAGGCGAATCAGTATAGTTTCGATATGCTTGGGGTAGGGCGAGAAGAATATCTGGGGTCTTCCGGAAAATACACGTTTCCGGAGGATTTGCCAAAATTGCGGAAACATTTTGTCCAACAGGCGAAAAAAAGAGAACCTTTGGATTATGAATTTCGTATACGATTAGAAAAAAATGGGAAAATTGTATGGTATCGTATTATCGGAAATTATATTGATTCCCGTGAACAGGGGGAAGAATATCTTTGTATTATGATGGATATTACTACAAGAAAGACATTTCAATATGAACTTATTAAGGAAAAGGAAAAGTATGAGAGAACATTAAATACATCGGCAGATTTATTGTTTGAATATAATGTGCGTCATAAAAAATTCCGGATCCTTGGACAAAATTATATTTCCGATGACACCAAACTTGCGATAGAAGACAGCTTGGATGAAGATTACCGAAAAATTTTATTTAAGAATGATATTGTGTTTCGAGGTGATCGCAGCAAAATCAAGCAGTTTATAAGAGGACAGATTTCTTGTAATGATACCGTTCGTTTATTGACAAAAAATACAGAAACAGGGAAAGTGTATTATGATAATTATGAATTGTTTCTAAATAAGATCATGGTAAAAGAGAAAACGATCCGCGTCATTGGTTATGCCAAAAAGGTGAGTTATAATGCGGTGCCGGTAACAGAGCGTCAGCAGCTGCATGAAATCTTTGATGAGCAGATTGTGAAGGATTATAGCTTTATTTTGAAAATTGATGTTCCGACCGGGGCGTTTGAGTCATATTTTATCGAAAAATCAGATTATGGATCGTATACAGGAAATCGTTACTACTCTTCTTTTTTGAAATGGTGGTGTAACACATATGTGTGTGAACAGGATAGGAAGGAGATAGAGTTCTTTTTACAACTGGATGAGATGCTTCGCATTTTGCATTCGGGAGAGCCAAAGGGTTACCGCTTTTGCCGGGTGGAAACAAAGGAGTCTCAAAGAAAACATAAAATATGCAGCTTTTCATTTTATGGCTCTGATATCAATACGGTACTTCTTGTCGTACGTGATGTAAGTCAGATCAGGGAAGAGGAAGTGTATCAGAAAGAAGCCAGTCAGAAACTGCTTACAGATGCTTTGGCAGAGGCGAGAGCATCAGTGAAAGGACGTCAGATGCTGATGAAATATCTGGCAGATGAAATCGAAAATCCGGTAGGAAAGATGAAAGAACTTTTGCTGGAACCAGAAAATCCGGAACTTCTTCCACAACTGGAACGCTGTGTGGAATATATGAGTGAGATGATCGATGGCATGAAAGAATATCAGCTTTTGCAGACACCGTTTGGAAAGAGCAACGAGGCATTTAATCTATATGCTCTTTGTATGGAGGTGTGCGAGGAGGAACGCAAGATTTCGCTAGGGCTCGATATTTCGATTCAGGAAGTCATTGACTTGCCAATTTATCAGGAATATTATATGTATGGAGAGAGGTTCAGGGAGATTCTTGTCAATCTTTTGGGAAATGCTGTAAAATATGCACCTCGGGGAAGTGCGGTAAAGATTTATATTCAGGAAACGAATATTGAAACAGACCGCTGCGTGATCCGGATTCGAATGGAAGACGAGGGACCGGTGATCAATGAAAAATATTTTGAGAGAATGTTGGATGATCAGTATGATTATAATGTAAATGAAAAAGTAATTGCTCTTGGAGGAAACGGATTTTCGGCCTCTTTGGTGGCTAAGATAACAGAACTCCTTGGGGGAACGGTAGAATTTCGTAAAGGAGTATTGGATAGTAATGTAGTAGAAATTTCTCTTCCGGTTTTGTATTATAATGCCAATCCGTTGTTTCGGGACCCGGAACATAAAGAAGAAGTTATCGAGGAAGTTAATATGTGTGGACAAGGATATCTTCTTGTGGAAAATGCAGAACAGAGAGATCCTTTGACGGCATCGCTTTTTCAGATAAATGGTGCGGTTGTCTATGAGGCATCTTCCGGGAAAATGGCGATGGAATTGCTGGAAAAGATCAACTCCGGGCAGATTACGGCGGTTCTTATGGATAAAGATCTTGACGATATGAAGTGTTATGAACTTGCCAGACAGATTCGGTTTCACAGGGAAAAAGTGTATGGCAAACTGCCCATCCTTCTTATGCTGGATGGTATCGAGCAGGAAGACACCCGCTTGAATATGCTCAGTGGGATTAATGCGACGATTCATAAACCGATAAATCTTTCGAAATTATTGTGGATGATAGAGAATTTGCAGGGGAAAGGAGTTTGAACACGATGAAAAAAGTATTGACGATAGCCGGTTCTGACTGCAGCGGTGGTGCGGGAATTCAGGCAGATTTAAAAACAATTGGTGCATGGGGCTGTTATGGCATGAGTGTTATCACAGCGGTTACTGTACAAAATACATGTGGTGTAAGGGCTGTTTATCCGGTAGAAGCAGAGGTGGTTCAGCAGCAGTTTACCGCTGTGTATGAAGATATTTTCCCGGATGCGGTAAAAATCGGGATGCTTTGCAATGAAGAAATTATCGAAGCGGTGGCGGAAACAATTCAAACAATCCGTAAAATGTCGGTAGTTCAGCCGAAAATCGTGCTGGATCCGGTCCTTGTGTCGACAAGTGGAAGGGCGCTGCTGGAGCCGCAGGCAAAAGAGGCACTGCAGACAAAGCTTTTTCCATTAGTGGATCTGATTACACCAAATCTCGGAGAGATGAAGGTTTTATGTGGTGTAGAAAATATGGAAGTGTCAGAGAGGGAGGCAGCAGGAAGAAAATTGGCGAAAGGGAATGACTGCGGTGTATTGATCAAAGGCGGGCATGGCAGAGAATACGGCGATTCCGATGCACAGGATCTGTTGATTCCGGGGGCGGACAAGCCGGCAGTATGGTTTCGTGCTCCATTTATAGAGAATCCAAATACCCACGGAACCGGCTGTACCTTGTCTTCTGCAATCGCTTGTGGACTGGCACAAGGAAATACGATGGAACAGAGTGTACAAAAAGCAAAAGACTATCTGACCGGCGCGATCGCCGCCGGGCTTGATCTGGGAGCCGGCAATGGTCCCCTGAATCATTTTTACAAGGCAACTATTCAGGATCAATGTATGGGAGGCTGAATAGTTACTTTACAAGAACGAAAGGAAGAAAAAAATGGCAATTGATGTAAAGAATAAGAAAACGTCTCTTGACGAAGAAGCTGCAATTTACGAAAAACGTGATGAGGAAGAAAGTGGAAAAAGCAGATGGAAAAAGATGAACCGCAGCCAGAAGATCACGCAGTTTAAAACGTATTATCTGCGTCCGCTTATTGTCGGTATTTTGATTTTATGTGTGATTGGATTCTTTATTTATAAAGATGTTATCACGAAAAAAGACATTGCGTTCCGCTGTGCAATTGTAAATGAAGTGGCGACGGAAATTCCGGTCAATGCATTTTCAGATGAGTTTACGAAGTATATGAAATTGGACCCGGATAAAAATTTATCGTCGTTCCATTTATATTATACGGATACACAGCTGGCTCAAAAAGTCGGTGCTTCGACAGCGAGTGATCTGTCGCAGATATCTTCTTTGATCTATGCGTCCTTATTGGATGGTATGATTGCCGGGGAAAAAGATTTTACGACATATCATGATAATGGTTTTTTTATAGATCTTAATGAATTTTTGTCGGAAGAAGAGTTAAAGGCGATTGAGCCGTATCTATATATTCCGGACGATGAAAAAAACACACAAAAACATGCTTATGGTGTCTACCTGGAAAAGAACGAGCGGTATAACAGTATTTTCCAGGGGGGCGGCGGAGTGGTTCCGAAGCCGATTTATGGGATTATTACTAATTCGGAGAACACCGAACGCGGCAGATATTTTCTCTATTATCTCTTTCCGGAATTACAGAAATTAGGAAATCCAATCACACAAAAGGAGTAGAAAACTACTTCTTTTATGTAATCTTTGCAAATAAGGGTTGACATTTGAAAATGATTGTCCTATAATGGCAATCGTAAACGACAAAGACGTCAAGCGAATGAAATTCATTTGCTTTGGCGTTTTTTTGTTTTTATCCTATTTTTTGCTGGCAGATAGGCGCGGCTGGGTGAATAGAGAAATACCGATCTAAGTCGCAGGAAACCAATTAAACAAGGAGGAATCTTTATGACAGACGAAATTTTAAGTGTAATAAGTGACCAGGTATTTGGTGTCTGGTTTTTGATCGGAGCGGCCCTGGTATTCTGGATGCAGGCCGGATTTGCAATGGTTGAGGCAGGTTTTACCAGAGCAAAAAATACAGGTAACATTATCATGAAAAACCTGATGGATTTTTGTATTGGAACAGTAGTATTTATTTTACTCGGATTTGGATTGTTTCTCGGAGATGACATCGGTGGAATCATCGGAAAACCAAATTTTGCGATTTTTACGGATTATGCAAACTTTGACTGGTCCGGATTCGTATTTAACTTAGTATTCTGTGCGACGACAGCGACCATCGTTTCCGGAGCAATGGCAGAGAGAACGAAGTTCCTTTCTTACTGTATCTACTCTGCAGTAATTTCCGCAGTGATCTATCCAATCGAAGCTCACTGGACATGGGGCGGCGGTTGGTTAGCACAGATGGGATTCCATGATTTTGCCGGTTCGAACTGTATTCATATGGTTGGTGGTATCTCGGCATTGATTGGAGCGTATCTCCTTGGGCCTCGTATCGGTAAGTTTAAGAAGAAAAAAGACGGAAGCATCAAAGTTGGTGCATTTCCGGGACATAATATCGCACTTGGTGCCCTTGGTGTATTTATCTTATGGCTTGGCTGGTACGGATTCAACGGTGCAGCAGCAACGTCTGTACCACAGTTGGGAGCTATCTTTGTAACCACAACGATCGCACCGGCAGTAGCCACTGTAGTATGTATGATCTTTACCTGGATAAAATATGGTAAACCGGATGTTTCGATGTGTTTGAATGCATCCCTTGCCGGTCTGGTAGCAATCACAGCACCTTGTGATGTAACCGATGCTTTTGGAGCAACGATCGTCGGAGCTGTTTCCGGTGTACTTGTTGTATTCGGTGTATGGCTTCTTGATTACAAATTACGTATTGATGACCCGGTTGGAGCCGTGGCAGTACATATGATGAATGGTATCTGGGGTACTTTGGCAGTTGGTCTCGTTGCTACGGATACAGCACCAACGTATTCTTTGGCAGGGACCAATGGAGAGAAACTTCTCGGATTGTTCTATGGCGGTGGATTTAAGCTTCTCGGTATTCAGTTTACCGGTATGCTTTGTACCGCATTGTGGACAGCTATTACGATTACGATTACATTCCTTGTGATCAAGAAAACAGTTGGTCTTCGTGTTACAGCAGAAGAGGAAATTGCAGGACTCGATGCAACAGAACACGGTTTGGAATCCGCTTATTCCGGATTTGTTATCTCGGATAGCGTAAATACAATTGGTGACAGTGCATTGGCAGCAATCGCAGCATCCGCACCGGAACCGGAAGAAAAGAAAGTTCCTATGGACGATGCCGTACCGGTACAGGTTCGCGAGCCAAAAGAGACATTGGCATCCGATGTCAAACTGTCCAAAGTTACCATTATTTGTAAACAGAATAAGTTTGAGGATCTGAATACTTCGCTCAATGAGATTGGCGTCAAAGGTCTGACAGTAACACAGGTACTTGGATGTGGTACACAGAAAGGAAAAGCAGAGTACTATCGTGGTGTACCGGTTGAATTCTCACTCCTTCCTAAGATTAAAGTGGAAGTTGTCGTAAGTGCCGTACCGGTGAAAGCCGTAATTGATGCAGCAAAACGGGCATTGTATACCGGGCATATCGGCGATGGTAAGATCTTTGTATACGATGTTGAGGATGTTGTCAAAGTCAGAACGGGTGAAAGCGGATTTGACGCATTGCAGGATGACAAATAGAATGAAAAACGTAGTATCATAAGTGTTTGAATAAAAAGAATGGTTCTTTTATCCATTGGATAAGAGAACCATTCTTTTTTTGCGAGTTACTTATTATTTACTGTGCCTGTACCGGCTCGATGTAATACTTATCATAGTGTTTTTCGCTCTTTGCGATGTAAAGAGTTCCCTTGCGGTTGATCGCAAAATAGCGGAGAATGCAATTGTCACCAAGGATATTATTTTTCATACTCTCGATGCTTGCTGCGGAAATGCTATTGTAAGTAGCTGCATATCTGGCTGCGATATCACCAGCTGCTTCTTTGTGTCCTTTGGCATAAAAAGGCATGTAAACGCCATTCATTCGGTTTTCAGAGATGATAGGGTCAATGACACCGCCACGCATATAAATAGCAAATTTCTCTTTTTGAATATTATTTGTGCTCCAGCCTTTTACGGTATCGATGGTATTTCCCTTGATAACCGCATTTTTCCAGTTTAACATCATGATCGGACTTTGAACGGAGTCTTTAAAAGTACAGCCAAGAATCTGAACATTGGTATGGTATTTATTTGGCGAAAAACGATGAGTGTCAATGCCACGGTGTAGGTTATAGAACCCACAGTTTTGAATTGTGACATTGAGAACCGGCGTCTTGTCAAATTTGGAATATTTTCCGTTAAAACCATTGGTTACTTTATCCGGGGTATCGAGGTTGATCGCACAACGTTCTCCGCTCAAATTGTTTTTAAAGGTGCAATTTTGAACCGTAACGTCTTTGGAAGCGGTTACTTCGATAAAATGTCCGTCGCGGAGATTAGTAAAGGTAATGTTGTCGATCAGTACATTTTTACAGTGTGGCACACGGATTGCTTCACTTTTATTACAGCCGCTGAGATTCATGATTACCGTACCCTCTCCGATAATCTGAATATTTTTTTCACCGTTGTACTTGCCCACAACTCCTTTTTTGTTAATGCGGGAAGAACGTACACATTCAAACATAACATGACCGGCTTTCAGCTTTTTGGTGTGAGAGTTGCCAATCTTATTCATGACAACACCGTCTTGAAGCACGATTTTTACGTTAGAAGGTACTAACAGAGCATTGCTGATGTTATAGGTACCTTTTTTGATTGTCAGTGTTCCACCGCCTTTTTTCGACATTTCGTCAAGGTAGGAGCGGAGTGTGAGATAATGTTTGGTATACTTGTTATATACCGGATTTTTAACATATTTGTTTTTGTAAGGTTTACTGGAAGTGCTTACTGTAAAATCTTTTTTTGCCTGCACCGGTGCAGAGACCGTCATGGCAAAAGCGGAAAATAAAAGCAGCAGTCCCAGTAGTTTTGTGATATTCTTCATAAATAAAGTCCCCTTTTGTTATTCGTTGTTTTGGCTTACTTCACTTAAAATCAGTCCTTCGTTTCGGTCTAACACAGTCTGAATACTCCAAGGGTGTGTAAAGAGCAAAAGAGGACGATCTTTAAAGTCCTTGACACGCTTAGCATCGGATGTAAGTGACAGACTGTTTACATCGATGTCTTCATTTTCAATCCAGCGGACATGCTCATAAGGAAGCTGGTCCATGCGGATTTCTACGTTATATTCATTTTGCAGGCGGTATTGCAGCACCTCAAACTGGAGGGCACCGACTACGCCGACGATGATCTCTTCCATACCGGTATTAAATTCCTGGAAGATCTGAATCGCACCTTCCAGTGCAATCTGCGTGATGCCTTTCATAAACTGTTTTCGTTTCATCGTATCGACCTGACGGACGCGGGCAAAATGCTCGGGTGCAAAAGTCGGAATACCGGCAAAACGGATCGGCTTTTTGGATTTACATAACGTATCTCCGATGGAAAAGATACCCGGGTCAAAAATACCGATAATATCACCGGCGTAAGCTTCTTCCACATGCTTTCTTTCCTGCGCCATCATCTGTTGTGGTTGGGAAAGACGGATCTTTTTACCGCCTTGCACATGAGTGACTTCCATACCGGCTGTAAATTTGCCGGAGCAGATACGCATAAATGCGATACGATCACGGTGTGCTTTATTCATATTTGCCTGAATCTTAAAGACAAAGGCAGAAAAATCTTCCGAAAACGGATCAATGACTTCGTCTCCGGACATACGAGGAAGAGGAGAAGTGGTCATTTCCAGAAAATGCTGCAAAAAGGTTTCTACACCAAAATTTGTCAGGGCAGAACCAAAGAAGACAGGAGAAAGTTTTCCTTCTCGTACTTTTTCCAGGTCAAATTCGTCGCTCGCACCGTCCAATAGCTCAATTTCATCTACTAAAATATCATGATATTCCTTTGTGATCAGGTCATCCAGTCCGCTGTCGCCTAATTTGGCTTCAATAGCTTCAATTTTATGTCCGTTGTCCGAAGGAAGAAAACGAGAGATGGTTTTTGTGTTTCGGTCATAAACACCCTTGAAATTCTTTCCGGAGCCAATCGGCCAGTTGATCGGACAGGTGCGGATCCCAAGTACATTTTCAATCTCATCGATCAGTTCAAAGGGATCTTTTGCCTCGCGGTCCATTTTATTGACAAAAGTAAAAATAGGGATTCCGCGCATGACGCAGACTTTAAACAGTTTGATCGTTTGTGCCTCGACACCTTTGGAGCCGTCGATCACCATGACAGCAGAATCGGCAGCCATCAAAGTACGATAGGTATCTTCGGAGAAGTCCTGATGTCCCGGAGTGTCCAGGATGTTGATACAGAATCCGTCATAATTAAATTGCAATACGGAGGAAGTGACGGAGATTCCTCTTTCTTTTTCGATTTCCATCCAGTCAGAGACCGCGTGTTTAGCAGCTTTTCGACCTTTTACGGAACCGGCAAGATTGATTGCTCCTCCATATAATAAGAACTTTTCGGTCAAAGTTGTTTTTCCGGCATCCGGGTGCGAGATGATAGCGAAGGTACGCCGCTTTTCGATTTCCTGTTTTAAATTGTTACTCATAAGTCAAACTCCATTCTTTTTTACATAAAGTAAGTCCTAAATCGTTACTAAAAGAAAAAGCTCTGAACAACTACTGCCATTCAAAGCTTTTCTCATAACTGGGCTACAAGGATTCGAACCTTGAAATGCTGGAGTCAGAGTCCA
>ERZ780157.859-NODE-859-length-35992-cov-3.347302_pt1 | contig 35992 bp, 23 predicted proteins | sample MGYA00511169_ERZ780157 | MGnify/ENA primary metagenome ERZ780157 (study PRJEB29588, sample SAMEA1965149) | human gut metagenome | biome: human gut; feature: human-associated habitat; material: faeces | place: Denmark | collected 2008/2010 ...
CGCGCCGCGTGACAAGCTATATATACGCACATCTAGCGGCTACGCTTTGACGACCGCTAAGTCATGTACGACGTAGTACACTCCTGTCGCGGTCGGCAAACTGTTGCCACTATCTGCACGCATCTATAGCTTGTCAAAAGCTTGGTACGCAGCCTCGACACTCACTTCGCCGGTTGCGCCAATCTACTGCACTCTACGGCTTCCTATGAGAGTGCGTATGACAGGTTGTCGCATCCATAGCTTGTCAAAAGTTATCGGCGGGTGAAAGACGATGAGTGTAGTTGCGGTTTGTGCCGCGACGCTTTTATTTCGATTGACACCTTTCGCATAGGTCCGAAAGTATCGATACAATTTTACACTACAAGGAGATAATGTATGGTAAAGACACTTGACACTTTTGCCATCGGCGAGACGGGTATTGTCAAATCCGTTTCCGGCGAAGGAAAAATCAAAAGACGTCTATTCGACATGGGTATCACTCCCGGTGCCGAAATCTACATGCGCAAGCGTGCGCCTCTGGGGGACCCCATCGAGGTAACGTTGCGCGGTTATGAGCTTACGCTTCGTAAAACCGAGGCTGTATGCGTCACGATGGAGGTAAAATAGTATATGAAGAAGTTTGCCCTTGCAGGTAACCCTAACTGCGGCAAAACAACCTTGTTCAACAGCCTTACGGGTAGCACGGCTCACGTCGGCAACTGGCCCGGCGTAACGGTAGACAAGCGCGAAGGTACCTACAAAAAGTGTGCCGAACCCATTGCAATTGTCGACCTTCCCGGTATTTACTCGTTGTCCCCCTACACTCCGGAAGAAGTAGTTGCACGTAACTACATACTGGACGAAAAACCGGACTGCGTCATCAACATTGTGGACGCAACCAACTTGGAGCGTAACCTTTACCTCACCACGCAAATCATGGAGATCGACGTACCTATGGTAATCGCCCTCAACATGATGGACGCAGTGGAGCAACAAGGTGACGAAATCAACGCCGCCGAGTTGGAACGTCGTTTGGGCGTACCCGTCGTCAAGATTTCCGCACTTAAGGAAGTCGGTCTTAAAGAGTTGATGGACAAAGCCTACAACGAAAGCAAGAAAGTGCGCAAGGGTACAACCGTTTTGGCGGAAACAAGCGTTGCCCACCTTATCAACGACGTCAGCATTGCCCTCAAGGGACAAAACGTAGAAAACCCCTTGTTCCACGCCGTTAAACTTGTGGAAGGCGATGAAATCGAAGTCAAGATGCACAAGGAAACCGTCGGCATGGTGGAGGAGTTCAAAGCTTCACACAACGACGAAATTTTCGGTACCGACTACGAAGCTCTTGTTGCAGACGCTCGTTACAAATTTATCAGCAAACACTTTTCCGTGGTTGTCAAGCGTAAGTCTACCGATCGTACCAAGATGAGTAAGTCGGACAAGGCAGACAAAGTGCTTACCCACCGAATTTGGGGTATTCCCATCTTCCTTGTGATTTTGTTCCTCATCTTCCACCTGACCTTCTCCGAAAACCTGTTCTTCATCAACGGTTTCAACGAAGATCAAAACTGGATGCCCGGACTTCATGAAAACCCTGCATTCCTTGTAAAAGACGCCGACGGTAACTTCCTAAACGAAGACGGTGAAATAACCGAAAATCAAGAAGAGGCTGCGCTAACTTACGGCGCACGTTGGTTGGCAACCATCTATGACGGGACGCTTTACAGCCCCGGAGTAGTAGTCAACAACATTTGGAACGATATGATTGTCGGGGAATTGTTCGGGTTCGTCAAGACAGGTGTGGAAAGTACCGGTATGGCGGATTGGGCAAAGGGTCTTATCAACGACGGTATCATCGAAGGTTTGGCGGCAGTGCTCAGCTTCTTGCCCCCGATCTTGGTATTGTTCCTGTTCTTCAGCATTTTGGAAGACAGTGGCTACATGGCGCGTATCGCGTTCATCCTTGACCGTATGTTCCGTAAGTTCGGTTTGTCCGGACGTGCGTTCATGCCTATGATTATGGGCTTCGGATGCAGCGTGCCCGCAATGATTAACACTCGTACTCTTGCCGACGAAAAGGAACGTACAGCAACTATTCGAGTAATTCCTTTCTTCAGTTGCGGCGCAAAGTTGCCTATTTTGACTGCCGTAGCAGGCGCAATAGTAGCCAACTTCGGCGTGGGCAATGCGGACTTGATCACTTATAGTATGTACTTGCTCGGCGTTGTTACGGCAATCGTGTCCGTACTGCTCATGCGTAGCACAAGCTTGAAGGGCGAAACTCCTCCGTTCATCATGGAGTTGCCTGCTTACCACGCTCCTCAATTCAAAAACTTGATGCTCCACTTGTGGGACAAGACCAAGCACTTTGTCAAGAAAGCATTTACCATCATCGTGGCTTCTACAATCGTGATTTGGGTACTTACTCACTTCAGCTTCAACTGGAGCTTCCTTGCCGACGAAGAGATCGACCAAAGTATCCTTGCTCAAGTAAGTATGCTTGTACAACCCTTGTTCACTCCGCTTGGATTCGGTAGCCAACTTGGCAAATACGGTTGGGTATTTATTGTTGCCGCCGTTGCAGGACTTATCGCAAAGGAAAACGTTATCGCAACATTCGCAACACTTGCGGCTTGCTTGACAAAAGCGTTCCCCGACTTCGGCGGACTTGACCTTGCAGACGAAAGCGGTATTCCCGCAGTAGTTGCTATGATCGAAGCTACGGGCGTTACCATCCCTGCATTGTTGTCCTTCATTGCATTCAACATGACGACAATTCCTTGCTTCGCCGCTGTAGGTACAGCCAAGGCAGAGTTGCAAGACAACACTCGTTACAAGTGGACGTTGCTCTTCTGGATTGTTACAAGCTATGTCGTAGCGTGTATGGTTTACACAATCGGCAGCTGGTGGTGGACGTTGTTTATCTGGGCAGCAGTGATTGCCGCAGTAGTTGCAATCATCGTGCTGTACAACAAGCGCAAGGACGCCAAGGCTACAACAGCCACGGTTGCCTAACAAACGCTGATGTAACAAATTTTTACTAACGTATGTGATTTTTCGTGACCGAATAGCGCAATTATAGTGCAAATTCGGTTGCGGAAAAGACATAGACAAACTACAACAAAGGAGAGTTTGACATATGGGATTACCTGAGATTTTGCTGATTGTAGCATGCGTCGGAATCGTAGTTAGCGTTGTGGTTTGCTCCATTGTGCACAAGAAAAAGCACAAGGGCGGCTGCTGCGGCGATTGCAGTTGTTGCAGCGAGTGCTGTCACTGTCAAGACGCTCAACCGAAAAACAAGTCGAAAAACAAGGTTTAACCGACTGAGTTTTGATACAACAAACGGAAGCGTCCAAAAAAGTTTGCTCCAAAATAGAAAAGTCTTTTGTCATCTCCGACTAAGATTTTTCATTGTATTATACTTCTTCTGTCAAGGGCAAAGCCGAGTGTAACAGCTCGGCCTTGTTCTTTTTTAGAGCTCGGTTTGCTATCATCGTTTTATTGTGTGAACTAACGCCGACGGTATTGTCAAATACACTTTACAGGTCAAACATCGTTTTCACTTCAAAGTAGCATGGTCAATGAAAAATCTATTTTCCAAGCGTACAAAATCGTGTTAATCATTTACATGAAAGGCAAATTGTGTTACAATACTAACGAAGAATATTTGTGCGGTTTGACGACTATCGCAGTAGCGAGCGTTGTCGGCCGCAAAGGAGAATATTATGACGTTGTATTGCAACGGAAGTGCGCTTATCGGTGACAAACTGGTAAAAGCCGACATAGCGGTAAATCACGGAAAAATCATCGAAATCGCTCCCGAAATAGTTGCCGACGAGCAAACGGAAGTGGTGGATTGCACCAATCGATACATACTGCCTGCGCTTGTGGACATACACACCCACGGCGCAAACGGGTACGACTTCAACACCGCCGATCTTGACGGTATGAAGAAGATAATGGAGTTTTACATCGCTCACGGCGTCGGCACGGTGTTGCCTACGGTAATGACGGACACCGACGAGGTTATTTGTCGTCAGGTTGCGCTTATTTGCGAGCTTGCCAAGGAGTATCCCGAGGTAAAGGGTATCAACCTCGAAGGTCCGTTCCTTTCACCTGCAAAGCACGGCGCAATGCCCGTGGAGTGCTTGCAAACGCCCTCTTACGAAAAGTTTTTGACCTACCAACGTGCCGCAAACGGGTTTATTAGGCTTGTTACCGTCGCGCCGGAACTGCCCAATGCCAAGGAATTTATTGCCGAAGCTACGGCAAACGGCGTGGTTGTCAGCCTAGGACACAGCGCCGCTCATGCCGAGGACGTCCGTGCGGGACTAGAGGCAGGCGCGCGTAGCTTTACGCACTGGGGCAACGCAATGTCGCAAATGGACAGACTAGACCTAAACATGATGGGCACCGCGCTTGCGACAAACGCATTCAGCGAAGTGATTTGCGACGGCAAGCATGTCAACCGCGACGTACTGAAACTACTTGTGGACGTCAAGGGCACGGACAAAGTGATCGGTATCACCGACAGCATGATGGCGGCGGGCATGCCGGACGGCAATTACACGCTTGGCAAACAGCAAGTGACCGTGGCTCACGGCGACGCATTTGTCACTGGCACGGACAACCGCGCAGGCAGTATTTTGGACGCTTACGAAGGACTTGCCAACGTGGTTACTTTTTGCGGATTGCCGCTACACACCGCAATCAAGTTGTGGACGACCAACCCTGCCAAACTTGTAGGTTTAGACAAGCGCATAGGCACAATCGAAGTGGGCAAAGACGGCGACTTTATACTGTTTGGATAAAAGGCTTGCCACTAAGGCAAAAATAAAAGTAGTGGTTTGTTTGCAGAATAGTCGAAATGGTTTGAAGTTCGGAAAGCGCGGAACAAGTATTCGAATCTTGTGGTAAATATTCCGATGCCAACTAAATCGGCAAGGTGTAATCGTCAAACAATCCATAATAACTTTGGTAATTGATTTTTTAATACGTATAGTGATTTTTATTGCAAAGACGCGCCTTTTGGGTGTTCCTGTTAGGGATTATAAGAAAACAAAAAATATTTTAATGGGAACACCTGCAAGTGGATTAGCAAAGAGAGTTCGGTAAAATTCCGAACTCTTTTTGCGTTATAGGTTTGACACGTAATACTCCATACGTTATTCATTCATTATACGTGCCGGAAGATTTAGAGAAATTCCGCAAAAAATGAACCGTTGGTACATTGTTATAAAGATTAAATTTTGCTATACTATTTACACAAACAGATTGGACATAACCTGTTCAATAAAAAGAAGCGCGGGAGCGCGCACAGAGGCGTTGACAAAATCGATTCTCTGTGTTAAAATTAAATATACACCCAGGCTGCCTTTAATGATGAGATGTTCACCAAAGGAGGTAGTTAAGATGGGGAGCAAAAAGAGATTGAACAAACGGAAAACCGGAGATAAGATTTATCAAGCGATTGAGAAATCGGATCTTACCTACGAAGAGATTGCAGAAGAACTTGGACTTTCGAGTCCGAGAGTGATCTACGAATGGACAAACGGGAACAAACTTCCCTCGCTTGTGCGATTGGTAAACCTCTCTGCTTTACTGAATGTTCAAATGGAAGGTCTGCTCGAAATTGAGTAGACCTTTTCATTTTTGTACCGCAGGTACATTGAAAAAACCTTCCCGACCTAGTATAATGATTGCACAATATCTTTTCGGAGGTCGAGAGATGGAAGGTGCACTTGTTTTAGGATTTATTTTGAATATAATCAGTATGATTGCCTGTCCTATCATTGGAGGAAATAAGGGAAGAAGCGTTGTTGGTTGGTTCTTCGGCGGGTTATTTCTTAGTGTTATCGGATTGAATCGTATCTTGCTTAAAAGAGATTCCCAACGGAAGGAATTAATTATATAAAATCTATATAAATTGCCGAAATATATGTTTTGTAGCATTGAAAAAATGTAAATTGTATGGTATAATATACTTGTAAAAGCAAAACCGTCTATTGACGGAGAACAATTATCCCTTCTGTCGAGGGGATTTCGCCTATGGCATTTTAGTGTGCGGAGTGGTGATTGATGCTTGAACACATATGCTGCGTGAGTCTATATACAGGCATAGGAATATCCCACTTCGGTGGGATATTTTTGCTTATTGAAGGTTTTTATGGAGAAGAAAAACAGAAACCCATATTCAAAGGTTCACGATTACTCGAAGTATGCCTCAAAATGGAACGGTGTCGAAATACCGAGTGACGATGAAAGATATTACGGTATCCACAGAGATGGAAACCGTGTCAAGATTGACATAAAGAGAATGAAGAAGATAGGAACATCAGGAGTCCCTGTTAGTGTATTGGATGCAGCTTCTGCAATTCCAAGAAACACAACTTATTTCCTTCCGAAACGATTGCACAGACATGATTATGTGATCAATCAATTCCGAGATAAGCTTGCAGAGCTTACAGCTTCCTGGAGAGAATACAAGACCGCATTTGGGGCAATTACATCCCCCACAGATGTGGCGGAGCAGGTTCGATTGGAGCGCCTCAATTCAGGACTTGATGATAACGAGGACGCAACAGTTGCAGGCATTATGTCAGGCGCGAGAAGACAGGCAACCTATAACAAACTGTGGATATCGCAATGCGCACAGTTCATCCATCAGATGGCAACCGAGCTTGATGCGTTAATGCTTCGCAAGTGTGTGTACCTTGGTTACGCGCGAAAAGATGTTTCTCGTGGTTCAATGCATGATTATTTGAACGGCACAATGAAAGGTCGTGCAAGAATCGAATCCTTAAAAGGATACGACGTCTATGCTAAATTCTTTACCGTATGGAATATGCTGAAGCACAACAGTGAGGATTTGTTTGAAAAGATGCAAAAAAACTATCCCGATATGCTTTTGACAAACAGATACCGCAATGGTGAAATGTCGCAGTATTATCTGAAAATCGGTGATGATTATATAGAAAAGATGCTGACAGATCTTCTTCCGTTTTACGAAGACCTCTGCACTCGATTTTTTGAGGAAAACGTGGAGGAGGCAAACTGGAATTACGACGACTACTTTTTGGAAAAAGTGCGTCAAACCATGAGAGAAATTTCAAATCCGCTGGACGTCTGAAAGGAGAACCGATGAGCTATCTTTATCTTAATTTCTATGATAATTTGAATCAAGGCAGCAAGAGTTGGGATGATTTTTTCACGCTGTCATTGACTGAGCAATACGATTCAATAAAGAGAAGAATCGGCAGATTTGCACCCTCTACTCTCCAAGAGCTTGTCAGCGCTTGCTGTCCTTTAACGTATCAAACTTACTATGTGTCCATGCCGGGTTTTGACCGTCAAACAACCGTAAACAGGCGTGGGAAAGAGTGTATTTACAATATCGTAATACGCCCTGAAAAGAGCGCATATTCGGCGAATTTCTTATCGGCGCAATATGATCTGATTTTTATCGGAGACGTAACTTTTGGCAATGTAATTGATGTTACGATTAAAGGTATTGAGTTGATTGATTCCGGCGTGGCGAAATACGGTGAGAAATCTGTATATTGTATTGCCGCGTGCGCATTTACGACAAAAACGTTTTCCGATCGCGCCGGAAGACAAGTTACCGTTCCTGATTATGGGATTCGGGAAATGCACGATGCAACGTTAACGCACGATTTTATTGACCGTCTTTGTACCGAGGTTTATCCCATTCCTCACCCGGAAGAAGCGTATCGCATTTTTGGAAAATGGCAGGACTACATTAAGTTTCGGAAATATTATCTCGGCGTTCAATCGGAAAAGTGCGAGGAAATCACCGATGTTTTTGCCGTGCGCGGATATGTCGTAACCAAGGCATCATATAAGAAAAACGAGGATACTTGGTCACCTCTTCTTCTCGGCGGTCACGAGGAACACTCAAGGGGAGAACAAATCCTTCTTGACAGAGAGGTAACCGGAGCCGACGAGTTCCCATTTATCTGTGTTGCTATTGAGAAACGCAGAAAAGACGTGCTTTCCGAAACCACGGGTAAGAACGGAAAAGGTAAGCCTAAATATGAGGTGCATTTGCGCCGTTATACAAAGGAATCTATGGGACTTTCTCCGACCAAACCGGAATACGATGTCGACGGAAATCTTCCGAAGGGTTTCCGTTTCCATCAATATCTACTTGGCGAGCGTTTTTCCTTCACCTACTCCGATGTAGAGCCGAATTATTCGGGAATTGAGAATGCTTTTTCAAAGGCAAGAAATGCGGCATTTTCCGAAATCGACAGTAAGTATGCTGGCATTATTGCAGGCGAGGTTGAAAGCTTCATAAAGACGGAAACCACAAGACTTGAAGGCGTCTATGCTCAAAGGCTTGAATCCTACATCAGAGATCTTGCAGCCACACTTGCAAGAGATATAGAGGAAAACAAAGACAAAGAGGTTCGTGAAGAATACGCAAACGCCGTTACTCGTCCTATTGAAAGAGAATACGGAGAACAGATCGAATCTCTCAAGAAGCGCAAATCAAAACTCAAAGAAAAGAAACACGCCGACGAGATAAAAGAAATTGATGACGAAATCGCAAGACTCTCCCAAGAGATGGAAGAAAAACTTGAGTCGGCAATGAAGACGATCTCTATTGCCGTATATTACGAAGCAAGAAATGCTCGCAGAACCGAGAGTCAGAAAAAGAGCCTTACGATAGCTCTCCAAAAAGATATTGAAAAAGCAAGAGCAGAAAAGAAAAAACAACTCGAAATTCAGTATAAATCTGCAATAGAGAGCGAAAAGAAAGAGATGGAGCAAGCTCTCCGCAAGAAAGCGGATGCAGAGATTGCCGAGAAGCGTGAAAATGAAACAATTCGTCGCTACGAGATATACTTCCGTCCTGAAAATGGTAACGATACAATCAAGGATGTGAAGAAAGAGCTTGAAAGCATGGATGTTCGTTATCTCACCTATGATAACCGAGCAGAAAAGGCAAAGATCGAGCGTCAGGAAAAAGCCCTTCGCTCCTTCCTTGGCGGTTATGTAAAAAACCCCTATCTTGCCTCCTATTTGTTTGCACCTTCGACACTTGCAGGCGCAAGCCGTCCTGTTCTCGAAGAACCCGAATGGTGTCTTGAAAGCCTTAATGACACACAAAAGTTGGCTGTAAGACGAGCATTGGCAAGTGAAAGTATCTTCCTTTTGCAAGGTCCTCCCGGCACAGGTAAAACACAGGTTATCGCAGAGATCACGGCACAGCTTGCAAAGCAAGGTAAGAAAATACTCATATCCTCCGAAACGCACAAAGCAATCGACAATGTGTTTGAGAGATTGCCTAAAATCCCGGAGATCAGACCTCTTCGTCTTATTCCTTTGCAAAACGGCAAGGAAACCAACTATAGTCCCGAAAGACTCGTTGACAATTTCTATTTGAATATCCAAGAGAGTTTACGTCGTCAAGTGGATAGATTCGAGCATTTCCACGAAACGAAGGAGAGCTTCTCGGAAGAAATGCGTTCACTTCGCTTTGATTACGACAAAATTCTTCGTCTTCAGGCAGAGAATGCAGGAATTGAAGCAGAACGCAAACGCTTGATAGAGAGGATCAATACATACAATTCGGAAATCGAAGATCTGCGCGAGCAACTCGGAGCGATAACCGAAGAAATCGAAGCCTTTACGAGAACTATAAAGAACATAGAAAGCTATCGTTTTGTAAGTGAAGGAGCAAAATCGGTATTTATTGAAAGATACCGTGCAGAGGTGCAAAAGCTTCTCTCGGAATTCAGCTGCTTTGCCGACAGAACACCCGACGATGTTCGTGCTATCGTAACGGCTGATTTGGTTCTTATTGAGTCCGAGATTGCAAGCATCTGTGGCGATGATAGACTTGTTAAGCTTGAAGCCGAAAGAAAAACTTTGCAGGCTGAAATAGGTGTGCTTGCTGAAGATGATGCGGCATTTGAACCCGGCACAGATGCATTCAACACACTAAAAGCAAAGCGTGGCGAATTAATCGAACTGAAAAAGCAAATTGAGCTATTACAAAGTTCAGGCAGCGCAGATATATCAGACGGAGAACTGATCAAGGTTGTTTCTTCAGCCGTTATAGCAGACAAAGCGATCGTTGCATTACTCCCCGATCAGATTAAAAACTTCAAGATTAAGCTCACGGGAATCATTTCAGATATTCGTGATGCTATCGATAGAGAAAGATCTGCTTACACGGAAACAGAAAGTTCTGTAAAAGTGAAAATAGCAGACAAGCAAAGAGAGATCAACGAAGCCAAGACTCGCTACGAGGAACTCGGTGAAAACCCCGGCGTAGCAGAATACAGCGAGCTTTCCGCACAGCTCAAGCAGAAGATTGGTCGCTTCTTCCGCAACTTCGGTATTGCTCGTGAGTATGAATCCATAGAGAACGCTCTCGAAATCATCCGAGAAGAATGGAATGCGCTCGAATCCGATTATGCAAGTACCCAAACGGTTAATAGACAAAGAATTCCTATGTTCAAGGATATCTGTCGTTATCTTGATTCGCCCGACATTCTCGAAGAAGATAGGCAGGTGTACACAAGAATGCTGTACGACAATGTCAATGTGTTTGGCATTACCTGTACAAGCCGTGACCGCTTTACGAAAATGCAGCTTCAGGAGCTTGGAAAATACGGTATCGACTCCGTGGATATCCGCACGCAAGGAATTGACGTCGTCATCATTGACGAGGTTTCAAAGTCATCTTTCCTTGACCTGCTGATTCCGATCCTTTACGGTAAAACCATTATTCTTGTCGGAGACCACCGTCAGCTTCCTCCTATGTACGACCTCCGTCATATGAGAGAATCCGATTTCGAGGGGCTGGACGAAGATATCATCACGAAGAAAATCAATGACGGATACACCGAGCTTTACGAGGAATGCTTTTTCAAAACCTTATACGAAAAAGTCCCTGACGATTTCAGAGTTATGTTGAACAAGCAATACCGTTGCCATAGCCACATTATGCAAGTGTTTAACCACTTCTATGGTGGTAACGAGCGCGGTCTTGATATAGGTAAAAAACAGCAGGATGACGAGAAGCAACATAATCTTACGGTACGGCTGAACGGTAATATTATTATCGATCCGGATCACCATGTTTATTTTGTGGATTGTGATGAAAAGGAGTCGAGCGATGAAGGAAGCACCTCCAAGATCAACAAGCAAGAAGCCGAAGTCGTTATGGCTCTGCTCGAAGGACTTGATACGGCAGCGTTGGAACTGCTTTCACGAGGTGACATTGTTGTAGACCGTGAACGCAGGGTTGACGAAAGACCGAGTGTTGGAGTTATCTGTACCTACGGAGATCAGGCAGGTCTAATTAAGAAGCGTAGAAAAGGAAAACAGTATAAGGGATTTTCGGGTAAGGATGATCAAAAACTCGTTATCAGCACGGTTGACGATTTTCAAGGCGACGAGCGAGATATTATCATCGTTTCTATGGTCAGAAACCCGAAGGATCACCGTTTCAACGCCGAGTTCGTAAATCAATTTGAACGAATCAACGTAGCTTTTTCAAGAGCAAGAAAGCTCCTCATCATCGTAGGCGCAAAGAAATTCCTTTCCGAGCAGACGATAGAGCTTCCCGATCTTTCGGGCAACCATGCACTCGATAAGCATAATTTCCCCGTGTACAGAGAAATTATCGACACAATTAATTATTGTGGTAGGTTACTTACCGCAAATGATATTATAGGAGGCTGACAATGGAATTAAAACCTATCAAGAAAATTAAAACCTCTTGTCCGTTTCCTATGCTTGAATACAAGGTGGATGTGCTTTATAACGAAGTCAGAAAGGCTTCCGGAATCGCATATATACTCCTCGAACTTATTCAGAAATCCGCAATGGGTAGTGAGAAGATTGCCGAGGTCTTAAAACGCTTCGGCATTCCCTCGGATCTGCATTACATCTTTGCAAAGGAACTCTCGGCTCTTGTTGCAAACGGCATTTTGAAGACGGAAATCAATTCATCGTACATTGATAACATTAAGTACTTTGAACAGATGACGCTCGACCTGTTTGAATTGACCAATAAAGGCCAAAAAATGTTTGCGGAAGGTGCGATCCCTACAGGTCAAGAAAAAGTGAAAACCACGCCTGTGTTCTATAGCCCCGTAACGAGGAAATTCGATCTCGTGTGTACGCAGAGCTATGCCCCGCTTGAAACCTCGTTCCTTGGCGAAGATTTCCTCGATAAAGTGAAATACGATGTGTCCGGCATGGAAGAATATCTGAAGTTCGTGAAAACCAAGGTTGGACTCAAAGCCGAGGAGATGATCGTCAAAATCACATATCAGGAGCCGAAAAAATTGGCTGCAAAGGCAGAAGAAAATCTTACAATTACCATTGATGCTGACGGAATGGATTTCTCCTTTGCAACAAGCGATGAAAAAGCATTCTTTGAAAGATACTATTCCTCTTCGCTTATGAGCGCCGGTATGCTTATGAAGGACAAATACAAGTTCGATGTAAGCGTTCCTACGGTGGATTGGAACAGTATCAAAGCAGACAATCTCTATATACCGAGCGATGCAGGTAAGCAAGCGGCAAGCCCGTGCAATCTATTTATCGGCAGAGGTGTTCACGGATATACGAGAACGGATAATGTTCTGAAATATGAAAACGGTGGCTACCTTGATATTCTTGATGAAAAGGCAGAATTCGCTCTCCTTGATAATGCAGGGTGCAAGTATTATCTCCCCTTGAATGTAAAAATACCTTGCAAGAACTTTGGGGATGTGTTCGAAATGCAGCTCCTTGTTGAAACGGTAGCGTCCGAGGATCAATTCAGGAGCGTGTTACAGGCAATCTATCTTGATTGCTACGAGCGTAGTTATTCTGCCGAGAGCAGCCAAACGCTTGCATATGTTGCAACGGTTCTCGGAAATGCAGAACTCTTAAACAAGTACACACTTAAAAAAATGTCAGAACTCGGTGCAGATGAGGATAGAATCGACCTTCTCCTCCGTCTCAACATTGCCTTCTCGAAATGCGAAGGATGGAATGCTTATTTCACGGAGACAGCCGAGGAGATATTTGAGCGTTATGTTTCTTCTGTCGAACTTGAAAATATTATTTTCAAAAACACGGTGCTGACTCCCTTGCGTAAAGCAATGGAAATGCCCGAAGCGGAATACATATCCGCACTTGCAGAGCCGCTGAAAGCCAAAGAATCCTCAGAGCTTGTATATCAAGCACTTGATAGCGCCTCGTTTGGTGAGAGCGAAATACTTGCGGTTGTCAATGTAATTGATCTCTATGCAACCCGTGTTCTTGAACGTACGCCGATTGATGGAGCAACTGAGCTTGCAAGTAAATTTGCTTTGTTTAGCGGTAACCTGTGGAAGCTGTGCGATATGCTTGGTGTAGACAATCCGAACGATTACACCTTACAGGATGATTATAACATCGATGAATTTTTCAACACCTATGCAACATACAGCAAAGCACAGAAGGATATTGAAAAATACAAGGCGTATGCAAAAGACTCCTACGAGCAACTCCATCGTTTTGATTCAATATTTAACCCCGTTCAGGAGATTTTGTCTATTGAGAGAACGGCTTCCGAGCATCCCGAAAGAATCACGAAAAAGTTCATCGACGAGCAGATCTCCCGTGGAAGATATAGCGTTGCGATAAGCAATCTCTTAATCAAAGCGCAATATGACCTCCGAATTCTTCTTTCTGCCGATCTCACGCTTGGGGCAAACGAGTTGATTGATGAAGCGGAAAGCCAAGGAATTATCAAGCGAGAAGAAGCAAACCGCTTGCATAAACTTCGTATGTGCAGAAACGGCTTGCAACATCCAGAAAAAAGACAAATTCTGTTCAACAAGGCAACCCTTGAAGAATGGAGAGATACCGTATTTTCATTGAAAGGAGAAAAGAATTGAGTCACACAGTACAAATCAATTATGAGCAAATAGCCGTACAATGCCACAGCGTTTGCGAGGTTGCGGAAAATCAGGTGGCAGAGCTTGATAAAATGCTTGCAGACCTCGAAGGTTCATCTTCAAGGCTCTTGAACGATCAAACCGAAGCACTGCGCAAGCAAATAGAAAGAGAAAAGAGAGAGCTCATCAAGAGCATTGAAGCTGTAAAAACACAAGCAGACAAGAAAACATTAACTACCACAGCAGGCGCACAAGCATTACAACGTCAAGCTAACGAACTTGCCACAGGCAGACTTGCGGAAATGAGAGCCTTGCTCGATTCGCTCCTTTCGGAAAGCATTGCAGCAAACCAAGCAAAAATGATTGACCGAGCGAACGGTGTAATCAGACTTGACGAAGCAACCAAGAAATTCCTTGACACTATTGAAGATGAGGTACTCAGACAGTTTGTATATATTGCTTTCGTCCGAGACTCCTCTCTGTCCGGAGCAGAACTGCGTGAAGCGGGCAAAGCCTTGATGAACGAATCCGTAGAAGCAAGATATGAGAAGGAAGCAGAGCTGATTCGTGCAGAGCTTGCGGCGGCGAAAGTTCCTACTGAAACGGTAGATAAGATCGTCGGCGCAGGCAAGCCCATTGCCGAGATCAGAGAAGCAGCTACAACCGAAATCGTTGGAGAAAAAGTTCGCCAAAAGTCCATGAAGCTTATCATGAAAGCCATTACTGAGCGTGGTTTTATTGTTGATAAAAAGAATATCAAAATCAACAGAGAAACCAACGAGGTAACGATGGTCGCATTAAAAGCAAGCGGTGAACGTGCAACCTTCAAAATCTTCCTTGACGGTAAGTTTATCTACGACTTCAGAGGATATGAAGGACAGGCTTGCCAAAAGGACATTGAACCTTTTATGACGGCTCTTGAAGAAGTCTACGGTATTCATGTGACCGAAAGGCAAGAGATTTGGTCGAATCCCGATAAGATCTCAACGATGAAATACCAAGCAATGAATACGAATAAGAATAAGAGGTGATATAATGGCTTTATCTACAACATTCAACAGATTAAAAAGAGAAATCGGCATCAAGCGTTGCCTGATCATTGACGGCAATGTTGGCGATGTGTACCTTAACAACAAAAAGCAGATCGTAGATCTCAAGCAATATCTCATGGATATGCTGAAAAGCATGGAGTACGACGATGTTCTCTATTGGGATAGAATCGATGGAGTTGACGGCGATATATCTAAACTTTCAGTCATTGACGAGGTCAAGGTCGAAGGTGACGCATATTCATTCGACGATGATGAGGATGAATCTGCAGAAGAAGAAAAAACAGGAAGCGGTCTTTTCAAAGAGCCTTCCGAAATTTTCAATATCATTTTCAAAAATCTGAAAAAGCCAAACAGAAAAACGGCGTTTGTACTTAACTGGGCGGATTATCTATTTAGCGCAGGCGGGCAATTACCGCCCGACGAAAGAGAACTTCTCACTTTACTCGGAAAAGCAATCAAGGATAAGAAGGTGGAATACCTCTCCCCCGAGGTCAATGAAAGCACCATCATTCTGATTACAAGTAAACTCGCGATGTTCCCCATCTCCTTCTATCAGGGGAATCCGGAAGTGTCTTGCCTGACTCTCTCAAAACCCGATCGTGAAGAACGGGAAATGATGCTTGAAAAGATAGAAAGCGGCTTTGAAGTGAAATTAAAGCCGGGCGAAACGCTTCTCACCTCGGACAAAAAGAACGAATACATTGATATGATGGATGATTTTACAAACCGTGAAATGATCCAGATGGCAAGACTTTCGAGAAAAGAAGGGAAAATGCCCTTTGAACAGCTCTATCTTCTTTTCAAATACGGTGAAAAGGATAATCCGTGGGAGAAGCTTGACTACAAGGCAGTTAAGGATATCAAGAAAATTCTCGGAGAGCGCGTTGTCGGGCAGGAAGAAGCGATTGAAAAGATTGAAAAAGTCGTTGTAAAAGCATACATGGGGCTCACGGGAATCCACAAATCTTCGTCTCGTTCCGCGCCGAAGGGCGTCCTGTTCTTTGTTGGCCCCACGGGCGTCGGTAAAACCGAACTTTCAAAAGCGCTTGCAAAGTTTCTCTTTGGCGACGAACAGGCTTGTATCCGTTTCGATATGTCGGAGTATGCACAGGAAAACAGCGATCAGAAACTGATCGGTGCACCTCCCGGATATGTCGGTTACGAGGAGGGCGGACAACTGACTAACGCCGTAAAAGAAAAGCCGTTCAGTATCATTTTGTTTGACGAAATCGAAAAAGCCGCAAAGCCAAATCCTCGAATTCTTGATATCTTTTTGCAGATACTTGAAGATGGCAGACTTACCGATAGTAAGGGCGAAACGGTATATTTCAGTGAAAGCGTCATTATCTTTACTTCCAATCTTGGTGCATCGGAAGTATCGTCGAGCGGTTCTAACGAGGAAATTGCGAAGGAATTCATTAAGATTGTCAAGAACTATTTTGATAACGAAATCAAGCGCCCTGAAATTCTTGGACGTATCGGTTACAGCAATATCGTTCCGTTCAACTTTATTAAAGACAAAGAATTTAGTATTAAGATCGCAAAATCCAAACTCCGTCCTGTTCAGAAAGCAATTCTTGAAAAGTACCGCATCGATTTGGAATTTGAAGACGAGCTTCGCTTTATCGATTACATTCTCGGCGGAGCCGACAGCAGCAAGGGAGGTCGAGATATTCTGAATGCCATCAATGATAAACTCCTTGATGAACTTGCCATGTTCATGTTCGAGAACAAACAGGATCTTTCCTCTTTGAAAGGGTCAAAGATACTTGTTAAGACAACGAAGACCGGACTTGAATTCAGTTTTGAAAATGATTAAATTCAATGTCGCCTCCATCAATCGTTGTACGGAAACGGAAGGTCCATATAAAAGGCTTTGCATCTGGTTCCAAGGTTGCAATATTCATTGCAAAGATTGTTGCAACCCCGATTACCAGAGTTTTGAGTCGAGGTATATCTTGACCCTGGAAGAACTTGTTGATATTGTTCGGAATGCGGCAAATGACTTCGGAATAGAAGGCGTGACATATTCGGGTGGTGAACCGACCTGCCAGCTGTCGCTCCCCTTTCTGACGGCAGAAATGAAAAAACTCGGTCTCGGAGTGATTTCGTTTACCGGACGGAATTACGAGAGCGTAAAAGGTATTCTTACCGGTTGTGATATTGTTCTCGATGGAGAATATCGTTTTGATGACCCCGAGCAGAAAAGGCGCTTGCTTGGCTCAAATAATCAACGAATTCTTTGCTTGACGGATAGATATAAGAATTGTATATCTTGGTTCGATATAAAAAACGGAAAATCTGTCGAAGTAAACTTGGCGGAACAAATCGTTTTCAACGGAGATAAGATTTAAGAGAACAATTGAGATTCATACAAATAGTCAGAAACCGACGAATTATACAACAATTTTATATCAATGGAAAAGGAAGTTTGATGATGTTCAGACTTCCTTTTTGTATGTGGTTATTGAAAAATTATAGGTAACTTTTTTCTTAAAAACCTTGTAAAACCTATCGTCAAATGTCCCCTTATTATGGAGGGACATTTTTCTTTTGCGAAAAACACGAAGTTTTACCGTGAAAGTTACCAATTATAGTAGGAGAACAATAAAAAATTTTTCTAAACACCCCCGCAAAGCAATTGAAACTTTCCAATAATATTGAGGATATGTAACGGTAACAAACATAATAGTTTTTGCCCTCTATTGTCCATATAAAGTGAGAAAATCTTTGTCTTAATGAAAAAAGTTTCGTGCAAACCATTAAGTTTCGTGCCGGAAGTCTCCAATTATAGTAGAGGGATATTTCTTTTCAGAAAAGTACGAAGTTTTTACTCTCTGTTGTCCATATATAGTGAACGGAAAAGGAGATAACAGGTTATGAGTTACAAACAAGTGTACCCGCCTTAGCGGGCAGAAAAACAAAACGTAAAACAGAAAAACATAAGGAGGTATTCAGATTGACGCAATTTACGTTTTATGAGATTTACAAAGACGTTATGGAAATGCTGGACGACGATGCGACGCGCGGACAGTTTATGAAAGCGATCTGTAGATTTATGTTCGAAGAAGAGCCGGTAAAATCGCCGAAAGGCAACAAGTCGGAATACTTTTGGGAGAACATTATCGACGTGATGACGGAAAGCAAGGAAGCCGAAAAAAATGGGAAACGCCCGAAAAGGCTCAACATGAAGATGAAGCACTTCACCTTTCAGTACGCTTACTACAAGGCAATTCTACTGATGACCGACGAAGAGATATGGCAATACATAAAAGCAATCTACGGTTATATGGTGGACGGCGTTGAGCCTACGGATCTGAGCAATAACGTTACGCTCTATTTCAACCTTGCCAAAAGAAAACTTGACATAAGCAAGACAAGAAGCATTGTCGGAAAACATGGCGGTAGATTACAGAAGAAAACTGCTGAAATGACGGTGGAACAATTTTTGTCAGCACATCCGCACATCAGGAACAATCTCTACGGAAATGCGGTTGAACTTGTAAAGGGCAAAGACTTCTCTATGCTTTCGGACAAGTTGAAAGCAAATTCCAGGTGGGCAAGCGAACAAAGTCTTTACAAGATACTGTCACACTACGACGAGATTATATCGCCTTAACGGAAAGCAAAAGCCCGAAAAATAAATTGGAAAACGGGTACTTTTTACAAGCAGGATAAGGTTTTTCCCATAAATCGCAAAAACGGGCTTGGGAACAAGTCGGAAACCGACTTTTCCATGAGGCGAAACAAAGATAAAAAACAGAAAGGAAACATAAAAAAATTATAGTATCTACATTCTATTTCTGAAAAAGAGCTTGACTTTCCGAAGCAAATATCGTAAAATAATAGTGTCGTATATATACGATATTATATTCTAAGGAGATTTGCTATGAACAAAGACGAAGTTTTAAGAAAAGCGGAAAACGGCGAAGGTTTGACGGTTGAAGAAATCCAGTTGTATCAAAGTATCGTGAAGCCTGTCAAACACGTTTACGGCAAGTATGGTACGCTTGCGAAAATCTATCTGGAAGAGCATAACGTCGGGAAGATGTGGGCGTTAGCCGGCGACCTCCCCGCCTATCTGCACGGGATAGACAAGCAGACAGAAGAACTTTATCCGGGCATGTACGAGAAATTGTCCAAAGACGAACAGTATAAACGGACGGGGAATTATATCGAGGACGTCAGACGGATAAACGAAATGCAAAGCCGTATCGAAGAAGAAATATTACATGAAATCGTCTATGTATAAGGAGCAGGCGCTATGGAACGGAAAGAAGATACTGCAAGGCGCATAACCCGCAGGAAGTATGAAGAAAAGCACAAGGAACGAAGAAAAGAAATAAACGGGAGCTTCGGCACGATGATGCCGAGAGCGTTATGTGATGAAATAAACGAATTTCTTCGGGTGAACAACATAACGAAAGTTAAGTTAATCGTGGAAGGATACGAAGCGTTAAAGCAGAAGGTGAACGGCTTAACGCAGGAAAAGTAGTTCTTCCCCTTCTTTGCGTGTTTGCGTAATAAAATCCAAAGGAGATTCGATTACGGAAAACACGATGAAAGAAACAGTATATGATAAGAAAATCGGCAATACGGTTTATACCGTTGTTTTAAGACCCAGCGAAACGGCGAAAAGCAGCATTTTCGACCTGACGAAAAAGATGATAGAATCAGGCGTCGAAGATATGCTGTCCGCTAAACACGACGAACTTGCAGAGTGTTCTTATAAGGAGTAATCTATGAGAACACGAAATAACAATCATCAGGAAAAAATCACGGCGCTATACTGTCGGTTAAGCCGTGACGACGAACAGGAAGGTGACAGCAACAGCATCGTACATCAAAAAGAAATATTGAGCAAATATGCAAAAGAGCACGGCTTCCGCAATCTTGAAACGTTTGTGGACGACGGGTTTTCGGGCACGAACTTCAACCGCCCCGATTTTCAGCGGTTAATGCGTAAAGTCGATGCCGGCGAAGTCGGGACAATCATTGTCAAGGATATGTCGAGGCTCGGCAGGGATTATTTGAAAGTGGGCGTATATACCGAGATAACCTTTCCCGAGGCGGGCGTCAGATTTATCGCGGTCAATGACGGCGTGGACAGTGACAGTCAGGTCGACAACGATTTTACCCCATTCCGTAACATCATCAACGAGTGGTACGCAAAGGATACGAGCAAGAAGATCCGCGCGGTATTCCGTTCCAAAGGCAATTCGGGAAAACACCTGTGTTCCGTTCCGCCTTTCGGTTATCTGAAAAGCCCCGACGACAAGGAGCAATGGATTATCGATGAAGAAGCGGCAAAAACGGTAAAAGAGATTTTCACACTCTGTATGCAGGGCTTCGGTCCGACGCAGATTGCTCGGATTCTCAACGAAAGAAAAGTCGAAACGCCCATTTGCCATTACGACAGACTCGGCGTAAAGCACCCTGCGAAATCGCCCATGCCGGAATTATGGTGCTCGGATACGATAAAACGAATTCTGAGCAATCCGCACTATACTGGCTGTACCGTAAACTTCCGGACGACAAAGAAGTCCTATAAATGTAAAAAGGAGATCTGGAACGATCCGTCAAAATGGGTTACCTTCGAGAATACGCAGGAAGCGATCATCGACAAACAGACGTATGATACCGTACAGAAAATACGCGAAGGCAGACGCAGACCGACGCCGATGGGCGAAATGAACGTTTTTTCGGGAATGGTTTACTGTGCGGACTGCGGAAAGAAAATGTATCTCTGCCGCTCATCTACTACGAAACAAAAGGAGTATTTCAACTGCTCGTCCTACCGCAAGCAGAAGAAATCTACCTGCACTTCGCATCAGATAACAGTGGGAGCCATTGAAGAAATCGTTTTAAGTTAACTGAAAAGAGTATCCGACTTCGTTATCGATCATGAAGGAGATTTTGTCGATATTGCCATCCAACACTCCCGATTGTTATCCAGAAAGGAAGTTGCGAAAAAGGCAAGACAAGTATCCGAAGCCGAAAACAGAATAAAGGCTCTGAACAAGATTATTCAAAGCCTTTATGAAGATAAAGTTATGGGAAAGATAACGGAAGAACGGTTCGCTTTGATGTTTGAAGCATACGAACAGGAGCAACGGCAACTGAAAGAAACGGTTGAAAACAGTCAAAGCGAAATAGAGCGATACGACGAGATAAACGATAACATCAACAATTTCGTTTCTCTTGTGGTTAAGACGGGCAGAATCAAAAAACTTACGCCCGAAATCGTCAGACTGCTGATCGATAAAGTCATCGTTTCGGAAAAAGTAAAGACGGAAGACGGCTATAAAAGAACGGTAACAATATGTCTGACGCACGTCGGAGAGATAGAATTACCGTAAAAAAACAAGAAAACAGGCGCAAGCTATTCGCCTGCACCTGTTTTCCCTAAGGGTAACACCCTTTTGACGCGTCTTTTTGTAATATTTTCATCTTTCAATGATTAACTACTATGTTGAATTTTAGTCGTAAATTCGACGTCTATGTGAGTTTAAACGATGTCTCCGACAAAAAAACAGTGCCAAGTGCAATATACATCTAACTTGCCAAAGGTTAAATTTTTAAAAAATACTTGAAAATATAAAAATTTGTGTTAAAATTAAAAATAACTGACGGCTTTTTTTAACGTGCAAAACATGAAATGATAGATATTCGTGAGATTTATTCGGCACTAACACGGAAAAGGAGTGTATATTTTGATAAATGTAGCTATAGTAGAAGACGAAAGTAACGTCGTCAAGTTGCTTTCGGAGTATTTGACACGCTACGCAAAGGAAAGCGGAAAACAAATTGCATATTTTTCCTTTCCTAACGCATTGGATTTTATCAGCGATTACATGCCGAAGTACGATCTTGTACTTATGGACATAGAAATGCCGCATATGAACGGCTACGATGCGGCGGTTCGTTTGCGTGAAACAGACAAGGATGTATGCCTTGTTTTCGTTACAAATATGGTTCAATATGCGGTAAAAGGCTACCAAGTCGATGCAATGGGATATATGGTGAAACCTGTTGACTATCCGGCCCTTGCTATACTTATGGATAAGGTTTGCCAGCGATTGCAATCCAAGGGATACAGTATTTCGGTAAAAGTGGAGGATGGCATTAAGCGCATTAGCTTGAATGACTTGTATTTCATAGAAGTGCGTGGTCATTATTTAGTTTATCACACGTCGGAAGGAGAGTTTACCGAGCTTAACAGCTTGCAAAATCGCGAAGAGGAATTACGTTCAAGACACTTTTACCGCTGTACCCGTTATGCTCTTGTCAATCTCAAACATATTGCCGAAGTACACGACAACTATATTGTTGTAGGCGGACAACATTTGGATCTCTCGCGCCGCAAGCGTAAAGATTTTTTGATTGCAATGAGTGAGTCGTTTAGGTAGGTAGGGGGTATTTTTAATATGGCTATTTCGGATGTGTTCGGCTTTGCTACGGTAAGTGATTTCTTGTCAAGTGACTTTGCGCACAGGCTGCTACATATTTTCTTAGTGTTGTTATCTTACTCGATGTTCGTGTTCTTTCTCGAACGTCGCAAACTGTTTGTTTTGCGACTGGTATTATGTTTGGTTGGCTACGTAGCGTTGGCAATGGTGGTTTCGGGCTTTTTCTCCAAGTATGTTCCGCGTTTGAGTATGTTGTCTATACTGGCGGTGTCCGTGTTTATTATTCCCGTTTGCTTTAAGTGTAATGCGTGGGAAGTGTTGTTTTGCGTGGTATCCGCTTCAATAGTACAAAACCTTGCGTACAACGTCGGTTCGCTGGTGTGTGTTATGTGCGGATTGCCGCTGGATATTGGCAATTGGGCTTCTTCGTTGGTGCAAGCCGTAGCGTATACGGCAGTGTTAGTTGTGTGCTACATCATTTGCGCACGCAAGTGGAAGGGTTCTGCTTCGTTTTCGGTAGAACGTATTCCTATTATGTTGCTTGCCGCATTAAGCGTTGTTGTCGTGTACGTAGTGCAGTACGACCAACAAGATTACATGTCGCCTGATTTTTACGCTTGGCGTACGGTATTTATTTGTTACGCCATTACGGCATTGTTTATGTTGTTCGGTATGTACGAACAGCTTCAATTGAAAAACCAAAACGACTACTTGCAACAATTGATTGTTATGTCGCAAAAGCAGTACGAACTGTTGCGTAAAAATATCGAACTTGTCAACATTAAATGCCATGACATAAAACACCAAATCAATAATTGGGGCGAAATGACAGATGAGCAACGCCATCAAAGTTTTGACGACATCAAGCAATCGATAATGATATACGAGTCCATTGCAAAGACGGGTAATGCCGCGTTGGATACCGTGCTTACGAGTAACTCACTATCCTGCGAACGTCACCAAATCAAGATTGCCTACATGGTTGACGGTGAAAAATTAGGGTTTATTTCCTCGGCTGACATTTATTCACTGTTCGGCAACGCGTTTGAAAACGCTATCGAATCGGTTCGACATCAAACGGACAAGTCAAAAAGGCTAATCAATCTCAACGTTACTTCGAAGTCGGGCATGTTGTATGTTTACATGGAAAATCCTTGCGACAGTCAATTGAAATTTGTCGACGGATTGCCCGTGACTACCAAAGACGACCTTAATTACCATGGATTCGGGATGAAGAGCATGCGATACATTGTGGAAAAGTACAATGGGGTAATGAACGCCGACGTTCGTGACGGAATGTTTTTCCTCGATATTGTAATTCCGATACCGACTACTGAGGGAACTGAAAAGAGTCCCGTCAATCGTAAGTAGAGGAGAGAGTTTAATAAAAATCGAAAAAATGCTCAAAACGTTGCAGTGTAAGTTCGTTTGGGCATTTTTGCCGTTTAGGAAGTATTTGACGCCGCTTGTGAAGAAAATTCCCCAAAGTTTGGTTTTTATGGTAATTTTAATTTGACATTGTCGACGATAGCCATGTCGACATAAAAATAAGGAGGACGAAATGTTTCAAAAAACAAGACTTTGGTCGGGATTGACCGCAATCATGGCAATCCTACTGGTTGTTGTATTTGTCGGCGGACAAATCGCCAATGACAATGCACAACTAATCAACAGTGCATTAAACATAGAAACTACCAAAATCATTAAGGCAGAAGGTGCCTCTACGCAGGATACCATGTATTACAAAACAAGCGTAGGAGACAAAACTTTCACGGCAGCGAACTTGGAAAACCTTGTCGCTATGACTTTGGAACAAAACAAAAACGAAATGCGTGAAGGTGCCGCTTTGCTTAAAAACGACAACAATGCGTTGCCTCTAAACAAAGGAAAAGTATCCGTGTTCGGTAATGGTGCTGTCAACCCGTTCTATCAAGGCGCGGCGGCAGGTACAAAGGTCAACTCCGATCCTGTAAAGGGCAAGAATCAATACCTAAACGGTAAGTTTATCGGTATTGACCTCAAAGAAGCATTGGAGGCAGAAGGTTTTACCGTCAACTCCGCATTGTGGGAAGGCATCAAAGCAGCCGACGTCAAAACGACCGCGCAAACGGGAAACAACGAATTGCCAATTGAAAAATACACCGAATTGACAAGCACCCTTACGGCAGACTACAAAGAAACGGCAATTGTCGTATTCTCTCGCGTCGGTAAGGAAGGCGGCGATATGTGGATGCAAGAAGAAGACTCTGTAAGTCACAAGACAGTGAGTTCACTTGCACTTCATCAAAGCGAGAAGGACTTGTTGGAATTTATCAAGGCACAAGGTTTCGGCAAAGTAATAGTTTTGCTCAATGCTCCTAACCAAATGGAAACATACGAAATCGCACCTTTGTGTGACTCTATCCTTTACATCGGCACTCCCGGTCACCAAGGATTTGTCGGAGTTGCGGAGATTTTAAGCGGTAAGGTTAACCCCAGCGGTCACATTGTCGACACTTATGCCAAAAACTCTTTGTCTGCTCCTGCTACGGTAAACAGTGGTACGGAAACGCCGACATTTTCCAATCTTGATTACATACACGACAAAATCAATGGAAACGGCGATCAACGCGCAGACTATATCAGCACGCAAGTAGAAGGTATATATATCGGCTACAAGTACTATGAAACTCGCTACGCCGACAGTGTAATAGGCGGACGCGGTGCGGACAGTACAAAAGGCTCTCGCGACAACACTGCTTGGAAATACGGCAACGAAGTAGACTACACGTTCGGTCACGGGCTTAGCTACACAACGTTTGAACAAAAACTCGGTAGCGTTACTTACGACGCAGGAAAGGATTTGTACACAATCAAAGTGAGCGTTAAAAATACGGGTAGCGTTGCGGGTAAGTCGGTAGTTCAACTGTATGCGCAAACACCTTACGGTGCGTACGAAATTAACAATAAAGTTGAAAAATCCGCAGTGCAACTTGTTGGATTTGCCAAGACAAAACTGCTTAAAGGTGGCGATAGCGAAGAAGTGACGATCACCGTGGACAGATATTTGCTTGCAAGCTATGATTACATTCAAGCCAAAGGTTGGATTTTGAGCGAAGGCGACTACTACTTTGCAATCGGTAACGACGCGCACGACGCACTTAATAATATGCTTGCCGCACAAGGTTACACGAAGGCTGACGGTATGGATGTCGACGGCAATGCCGCAAATTGTAAAAAGTTTTTAACCATCGGTAGTACAGATACGGATAGTTACCGCAAAGGCGAAAACAATGTAATCGTCACCAACCAATTTGATGATATCGACCTCAACTACTGGATTAAAAACTCCGCCAAGTATATTACTCGTAACGATTGGGAAAACAGTTATCCGACAGCAAAAACGGTTGTTGCGGCTACCGACGAGATGATAACAAAACTCGGCAACAAGACTTACACCAAACCGCAAAACGCAACTTCCTACAAGGAAGAAGCTGCAAAGTTCGGCAAAGACAGCGGTCTTACATTGGGTACAATGAAAGATGTGCCGTTTGAAAGTGGTCTGTGGTACGACTTTATTTATCAAATCAACATTGAAGACCTTCCTGCGGCAACGGTGGAAAGCTTTACTTGTCCTGCAGTGGGTACTTTGTCTCCAAGTTTCAAGGTCGGCGACGGCGATGACTCCGTAGGCGGAACAATCAGCATCTATAAGGAAAGCGGTACGATTTATCCAAAGGACGAAAACGACAAAGATACAACCGTTAAATTTGCTACGATTCGTTACTGTGGTAAGCCTATTTTGACAGGTACATTCAACGTGGATTTGTATACAGGTCGCGGACATTGTATGGGCGAAGAAGCGTTGTGGTCCAGACTGATGATCAATTACAATATCGGCGGAGATCTTCATCGTACTCCGTTCGGCGGACGTAGCTTCGAGTACTGCTCGGAGGATAGCTACATGACATACCTTGTATCTATTCCCGAAGTGTTGGCAATGGAAGCTTGCGGAACACACGCCGGTAGCAAGCACTTCTGCAACAACGACCAAGAAACATATCGTGAGGGCGTGGCAGTCATGACTACGGAACAAGCCTTCCGCGAAACGAACCTTCGTGCATTCGAGGGGGCAATACGTGTGGCTAAGGAAGGCGGATTGATGCAATCCTTTGCTCGTGTAGGCCTTACTTGGACAAGTTACAGTTATGCACTCAATACGCAAGTGTTGCGCAACGAGTGGGGCTGGAAACAAGGCAGTATCGACACCGACGCCGCACCTATGAGAAAAGTAGAGGCGGAAGGCACCGGTTTGAAATTCCACTCCGCTGAAGGTTTTGTCGCAGGCACGACTCAATGGTGCTTGGACTCAGTAACCGGTCACGGCGCCTCGGCACTCAAGATTGCACAAGATACAGACGACGGATACCTTATTCAAAAGATGGTGGAATCGGCACACGTTTGGTTGTATCAAATAAGTCGTAGTAACCTTGTCAATGGGTTTGCAAGCGGCGACAAAGTAGTACAAGTAACACCTTGGTGGCAAACAACGATTACAGCATGTCAAGTGGCATTCTCCGTGTTGACAGTTGCTGCCGCAGCAATGCTTGTGATTAGTGTAATCAAAAAGGAACAACATTGATAGGGAGGTCAAGGCAATGATTAAAGAAAAATTTACAAAGAAAACTGTCGGATTTTATCTTGCGCTCGGTGCTGCCGTTGTCGCTCTCGTAGGATTGATTATGTTTGCTGTTTACAACGGACAGGGCGGTGAAAAAAACGCATGGGTAGTTGTGACATTATTACTCGGCATTGCTATCGAACTCGTATTGTTTTTCTATGACGGAAAATTTGGCGATCTTATCGCGGCAGTACCTTCGATACTGTTTGCAGTAGCAATGTGTTTGACAATCAAAGGAGGCTATGGTAATATTGCCGACCACATCGAGGGCGACATCGTGATGTGGGGTAAGTGGCAACTGGCAGGACTCAATATCGCAATGGCAGTGACGTTGATTGTTGCTATTATTGCTTCTGTCGTAAGCTGTTTTGTCAAGAGAGAAAAGGAGTAGAACATTACAACGGGTAGTTTGAATATCCAAAGATAACAACCAAGGCAAGGCTTCGCGTATCACGTGAAGTCTTGTCGCGGGTTAAATTCATTTGCAAATCTTGATTGCAATATTGTCGTTAAAACTTGTTTTAGTCGGCGATTTTGTAAAAGGATTTGGTTGCCGAAGTTTGGCAACGGAGTAACTATGAAAAAAGTATTATTTACGGACAATTGGACAGTAAGGAGAGCGGACGAGCAAAACTATATTCCCGTCCTTATTCCGCACGACGCAATGATTACCGAACCCCGCAGCGATGAAGCGGCGGCAGGCGTAAACAACGGGTGGATAGTTTGTGGCGACTACGTATATTGCAAACATTTCGACAGTGACGAACTTGGTGGAAAACCTTGCGCCGTGTTGGAGTTTGAGGGCGTATACAAGGACGCAGTAGTGACGCTAAACGGCAAGGAAGTTGCTCGTCACGATTATGGTTGGGGCAACTTTTATGTGGACATTGCGCCGTATATCGTCAGTGGCGACAATGTGCTTAATGTTTCGGTCACCAACAGCGATCAACCTAACTGTCGTTGGTACAGCGGTACTGGTATTATTCGTCCCGTGTGGTTGTATACCGCCGACGAAATGCACATTTTGCTTGACAGCGTGCGTGTGACAACAATATCGTATGCGACAAAAACGGTATCGGTAATCGGTAAAGTGTCACACAGCGGAGTTGTATCGTTGCAAATTTGCGACGATGACAGTGTGCTTGTCACTAAATCGATCGAGGTGGTCGACGGCAAATTCGAGTGCGAGTTTACATTGCCACAATGTCGCTTGTGGTCGACGGAAGATCCTAAATTGTACAAATTGAGAGTAAATTACGCCGACGATGAGGAAACGATTAGTTTCGGCATACGCACTGTGGAATTGAACAAACAACAAGGTTTGTTGCTCAACGGCAAAAGAGTTGTTTTAGACGGCGCGTGCATCCATTCCGACAACGGTATAATCGGCGCGGTCAGTTTGCCCGAGGCGGAGGAACGCAAAGTGCGTTTGTTGCAGTCTGTCGGGTACAACGCCATTCGCTCGGCGCATAATCCTGCCGCCAAAAGTCTGTTGGACGCATGCGACAGATTGGGCATGCTTGTACTTGACGAGTATGTCGACATGTGGTTTGTGCACAAAAACAAGTACGACTACGCCGACAAATGCCAAGCCAACTACGAAGACGACTTGACGATGCTTGTTGCAAAGGACTACAACCATCCTTCGGTTATTATGTATTCGCTCGGCAACGAAATAGGCGAGTCGAGTAATGACAAAGGCGTTGCGTTTTTCAATGATATGAAGTCCGTCATCAAGCGGTATGACGAAACTCGCCCTGTCACGGTTGGTATCAACATTACTTTCAACTGGATGTATTCCATGGGGATGGGCGTGTACACAGACAAGAAAGCGGAAGACGCTTCACGCAAGGTCGGTAGCGAATTTTTCAACCATATCGCAGGATTGTTGGGCAGTCATGTGATGAAAATAATGGCAAAATTGCACGGATGTGACGTAAAAACGCGTGAGATTTTTGCCGCAAGTGATGTCGCCGGCTACAACTACGGTATATTGCGTTACCAACACGACCTCAAAAAATATCCCGAACGCTTTATTTTGGGTACGGAAACTTTTTGTTGCGACGCCGCACACTACAAGCGACTTGCCGAGCAAAACCCTCGCCTTATCGGCGACTTTGTTTGGTCCGGCATGGACTACTTGGGCGAGGTGGGCGTCGGCTCGTGGGAGTACGACGACTACGCCGACAGTTTTGTTCACGGTGTGGGCTGGACGACGGCAGGCAGCGGACGTATCGACCTTGTCGGAAATATGAGCGGAGAAGCATTGTACACGCAAACGGTGTTGTCGGACGGTAAACCGAGGTTGGCTGTCGTGCCGGTGAATCGTACCAAACACAAGCATTCTCCGTCTGCTTGGAAACACTCCAACGCGGTAGCAAGTTGGAATTGGCAAGGCTGTGAAGGAAAGCAAGCGCTTGTCGAATTGTACTCGCAGGCATATAGGGCACAGTTGTTTCTCAACGGCAAATGTGTCGGACGTAAGCGTTGCAAAGCAAACGGTGTTACGACATTTTCGGTGCGTTACGCTACGGGCAAACTGGTGGCAATCGTGTACGACAAGGCAGGTAACAACATCGGCGAAGCGTCGCTGTCAAGCGGTAGCGGAGTGAAGTTGCAACTTGTCTCGGAGCAACCCGTCGCAAACCGAGGCAAGGCAATGTTTGTACATTTGGATTACGTCGATGACAACGGCAATATTGCGCCGCTTGCTCGGGGTAAAATAGACGTCAAAGTGGAGGGCGGTAGGCTTTTGGGACTCGGACATGCTTGCCCGTTCAATAAAGACGGCTACAACAACGATTACACCGATACTTACTACGGTAGAGCCTTAGCGATTGTGCTTGCCGAAGGCGAAAACGTGACTGTTACCGCTACAAGCAAGTACGGCACTGCAAAGGTGGTTGTTCCCGTCATGTGACAATTGCCTTGTCGCTTGTGGATGTACCTACTCGTATAAACGAGTTTTGGCTTTAGCAAAGTAACGTTGACCGATAAACGCAAAATAAAATAATAAAGGCACTGTACATGTGGAGAATTATGTGATATAATACCTTTGTTCGGTGCTTTTTTTGTTGCGAGGATGTTTGTTTGGCGCAACGGGGCTAGGCCGACGGACGGCGTATGCAAGTTTTACACTTGTTGCAACGTTGCCCGACGGACAAAATACTACCGCCGCGGAGGTGAGCGCAGTGCTACTTAACATATTTAAGGAAGCTTTGTTACAACGGAATATGTTGGTTGTGGAGTACTTCGATCCTGCCGAAAGCGGCAAGGACTACCCACGCGCGACGGCTACGGAAATTGCCGCGCTGTGCGAGAGTTACGCTTCGCTAGGCTACAACTTCGACGTCGACTCGCTGAAACTTATGGCGCAATTCGACCAAGAGGACATTGCGGAGTTTTACCGCCAAAACTACATTTTGCTTGCGCGTGCAAAGGGTGCGGACGTGGAACACAAGGTGTTTTACCCCAACTTTCCGCATATGGAAGGTATCACGCCCGACGAGTACTACCTGCGTGCCGTGTTGCATTACATCACGGTAAGCAAGGACAGTTACGGCTTTGCCAACCAAGACATTGCGCCGCGCGAGGACGTAAACCCCGTCAACAACACTGCCAAAACAACCTTGCACATCATTACGGCGGACAACGCCCGCGAAATATTGGTGCAAATGGCGGTGGATGCGTTCAGCCAAAAACTGCCCATCCCAAAAAGCAAACAACCGCTGTGCAAGCAAACGGTCATTTCCTTCCGCGAGTACGTCCATTTGGACAGTATTCCATTCAAGGAAAATATGGCGTTGTACATCGACGCCGTGGCGGAAGGCGTGGACAACTTTGCCATTAGCTACAACGACTTGCGCTTTGCCAAAAACGTTACCGACGTGTTGCGTGTGTACTCCGTGGTGTCGGGCGGCAATGCGGAACTTGACCGAAAAATATGCTTTGTCAGCCTTCCGAGAGCTTCTCGCCGAGATGTGTTGCGCAAGCTAGACGAACTGTGCAACACAAGCAACGCCGCCGAGGACGTATCACGCCACGAGTTTTTGTGGAAACGTGCCTTTGAAAAGTTGCACCCCGGTGAGTTTGCCAAAAAATATGCCCATGCGTTTATATTGGCAAGTCGTTTGCGCAACGATATGTTGCCTAAGACGTTTGCCGCCAAGCTAAACTCGCTACGAAACGACGAGCAAGCCTACCTAGATTTGATTAGCACTCGCCCGACGGAATTTGCCCGTAGGCTGGACTACATGTTGCGCACTTTCGACGACACGCAACGTGTGATAGTTACCTTTATTCGCATTGCGCGTGAGGTTTCTACAAACGTGCTTGCGGCGCTGTGGCGGTTTTATCTCAACCGTCCCACGACGGAGTGTACCGACTTCCCGATGCGTGCGTTTGTGTTTTACCACGACGGTTTGCGCAGTTACCTGGACTCCGACGGACGAAAAACGCTCCCCAAGGAACTGTGTGAGCAAGTGGTGGAGGTAATCAAGTTTGCGCTGTCGTTGAAGTTTAGCCAATATCCGCAACGAGGCAAGTTGTACATCTCGCCTAGTGCAAGGAAGTATATGATACCGACCTCGGCTCGCCTTGCAAGCAAGCAAACGCACACGCTTACTTTCGGCACGCGTATTCCGCTAAATGCCGAGCGAGGCGTGGACTTCGTGCGTATGTTTACCCACTGGCACAATATGGAAGACGAGCGCGTGGACATCGACCTTTCGGTGGAACTTGTCAACGACGACATTTCGGCAAATATCAGCCTGTCTTGGCACGATATGGCTTCGGGACAAGCCTTCGACAGCTACCACTCCGGCGACTTGACAACGGCACCCAAGGGCGCGTCGGAGTTTGTGGACTTCGACTTTGTCAAGGCGCGCAAATACGGGCGTTACGCCGTGGTGTGCAACTACTGCTTTACGGGGCAAAAGTTTGCCGACGTGCCGCAGTGCTTCTCCGGTATTATGTTTTTGCCCGAGCGTGCAAAGCAAGGCGAAGTGTTCAATCCGCAGTTTGTCAAGTTGAAGTTTGACCTTACGCAACCTACTTGCAAGGACGTTGCTTTTGTACTCGACCTCGAAACGCAGGAGCTGATTTGGGCGGACACGACGTTGCTGTCACTGTACAGCGGACAGGTTGCTTCCGTCGATAGGGGACTTGAAGTGGCGTTGAGGCGTGTGTTGGAAAAGCAAATAAGTATATACGATTGGATGACGTTGCACGGCGACCACTTGCAAATTGTGGACAACAAGCAAGACGCCGATTGGGTGGTGGACGACACCGACGATGCCAATGTGTCTGTGTTTGACATCGAAGGATTCTCCTCAAAGTGGATGTAGTTTACCCTTTGTTTGCGTTGCGCTTGTGTACAACTTGTGCACAAATTCTACATACGTATTGACTTTTTGCGTACAGCTTGCGGTAGTGTTGCCGCAATGTCGGTGCGTTTTCGGATGTGCCGAACAACTTAATTCGATTTGGCGAGGCTTGGCTGCACTTACTTCTAGTTTCGAAACACGAGTCGGCAACTCTCCTCGTTGAATACCGCTTAGGCTTGGTTTGACTTACTTCTATTTAACCCTGCCCTCGGGCAGGAACCGCTTTAGTCGACCGCTCTCCTTTGCGGGGACGTCCGTACCTTCGGGTGCGGACGTTTTTTGTTGCAAAAAGGACTTGCGCATTGGTGCGTAAGTCCTTTTGTGTTGCTAAATTTTTGATACGTATGAGAAAAATCGTTACAATTGACGTAAAAATCGTGTTTTAGTGCGCTGTATTTGCGAATTATTGCAACTAAAATATTACCGATTTTTTGTGCCTTGTTATTTTACCGAAACCACGTCGCCGTCCACCGTCAGTTGCTTTTTGATTGTGGCAAAAGCTTCGTTAAGCCGGTTGGTCATTGCGTCGCCTGCACGTCTGCAGCCGAGTTGTTGCGCAATAAAGTTGTACAACGCAGTCTTTTCCACTGCAACATTGTGTTTGACTACGGCAAGCAGTCCTGCGGCAAGCTCCTCTACGGCAATGTCGTTTATTGCACGAGCCTTGCTTCCGTCCTCGGCAACACGCAAGCGGAAGTTTTGTCCCTTGATGTACAAAAAACCTTTCTTGCGTACAATGTCGTGCTTGGCGCAACCGCGCATGCTTTCGTTCCACTCGTTGACGACGTTTGCCGTCACCTTGGTGCGCCCGAACACGCCCACAATGCGTTTGAGCAACAAATCTTCGCTTATCGGCGCTTCCACTTCCAGTATCGACTTGACAAACAGTTGTATGTCGTCGGGGTACTTGGCGCGCAGTCCGTCGATGTCGGCGTAGACGTACTTGTCAAATTGAAATTCCACCGTGGCGGCGCGCGACTCGAAACTTTCCTTTGTGGCGGTGGTGGCGGCAATGTCCACCTTGGGTTGCTCGGCGGCTTGTTTTACGGCGGCGAGCAGGTTTTCCTGTTCCACACGTTTGTTGCGGAACCAATCCGTACTCCACACGCGGTAGAAGTGCCAACCCATGCGTTCCAATATGTCCTTGCGCAATCTGTCGCGGTCGCGTGTTTCGGCGGTGGCTTGGTATGTTGCTCCGTCGCACTCAACTGCAAGCACGTAGTTTGCACTGCGTTGCGGCTTGACGGCGATGTCCGCCTTGAAGTCGGAGCATCCCACCTTCGTGTCGGCGTCGTAGCCGTTTTTGCGCAAAAACTCACAAATTTCCCCTTCCAAATCGAAGCGTGTTTTGCCAAACAGATCGGGTCTGTCGGTGCGTGCAAGGGTGCCTGTGCCGTGTTCGGCGTAGTCGAGGTATTCCCGTAGCAGTCTTACGCCAACCGACTGTGTTTTGCTTAGGTCTATGTCGGCGGCGTGCATGCCCGATACCACTTGTACGTTTATCTTTGCACGGGTCACAGCAACGTTTAGGCGGCGTTCGCCACCGGCGCGGTTTAGCGGACCGAAGTTGAGCAACAACTTGCCTTGTTGGTCACGCCCGTAGGCAACGTCCAAAATAATGGTGTCGCGCTCGTCGCCCTGTACCGTTTCGAGGTTCTTGACAAAAAACGGTTCCTCGCGGTCGGTGCGGAAGTACTCTTCGTATGACGGGTCGTCCCTGCGGCGGCGTGCAATCAGCCTGTCCACAAGGTCTTGTTGGGAGGCACTAAAGGTAACCACGCCAAGGCTTCTGTCTGGGTAGCGACGTAGGTTGTCAAACACAAGGTCGACTACGTATTCCGCTTCTATGCGGTTGGTGCGAGCCGTGCGGTCAAACACGCCTGCAACAAAGTAGTAGTCAACGCCGCAACCCTTTTTGTCCTTTTGCGCCGACGGGAAAGTGACAAGGTCGTTGTCGTAGTAGTTTTTGTTGGAAAATGCGATTAGTTGCTCGAAACGACTGCGGTAGTGCCATTTCAGTCGCATTTGAGGCAAGGTAGTGGCACATAGGTCCAAGATTGACTCGTAGTCGTCGATGTCGTCTTCCTCGTCCTCGTTGTCGGTGTCGGCAATGGAGGTGAAAAAGTTGCTAGGCGGCATTTGTTCGGCGTCACCCACGACAATCAGTTGCTTGCCGCGGTAGATTGCGCCGACGGCGTCTTGCGGAAAAATTTGCGAGGCTTCGTCGAAGATGACCACGTCAAAGGTCATGTTTGGCGCAAGGAAAGTACTGACGGACAGCGGCGACATCAAAAAGCACGGTTTTAGCGTTTGCGCCAACTCCCACGTGTCGGAAAGCAGTGAGCGTATGCCCTTTTGCTTGCGCTTTTTCTCCGCCTCGCGAAGTAGTGCGGACACTTGGCTCTTGGGCGAAATCTGCGTAAGGTCGGGGCGCATTGCCGAAAGCTCGGCTTTCAGCGTGGCTTGGTTGATGGCAAACTGCAAGCGATCCTTTTCGGCAAAGGTGTCAACAAGTTTGTCGTGTGGTATACGCGAAAGTTGATTTAGTAACTCGTTGTTGCGTATGGTTACGTCTATCCACTGCCCGTAAAACAGTCTACCGTACAGTCTATCTAATTTGGTAAGCGGCAAGCGGTTGTCTAGCGCTTTGTTGACAAATTCTATCACGCCTAGTTCCGTCAGTTTGTCCGTAAGTCGGCGGAAGCGGCACCAGTTGTCCAACTGTTCGATGGCGTTGGTGCAAGCGGTGGCTTTGTCAAATGCAGTGGCAAGTGGCATTGCGGCGATATCGCATTGGTCGGTTTGGTAGTTGGCAAACAGTTGGTTGATTTCCGCTTCGTCGCAAAATGCGGCGTCCAACCAACCGCTTAGGCTATTGAAGGTGTTTTTTGCGGCGGCAAATTGCTCGTCGGAAAGTCGTGACAGCGTGCCGAAGTTCATGTCGCGCATGTATTGTTGCGCTTCGCCAAGTTCGCACAGCACCTTTGCCCAGTCCGTTGCCAAGCCGTTGTAGCAAGCGATGCGGTTGCCTAGCTCCGCTTCCAATGCGGCAAAAGTCTGTTTTTGCGTTTGGTAGGTGGCAAGTAGCTCGTATGCGGACAGCACGTCGGCGTACTTTATCTTTACGCCGTCGGTGCGGCACGCTTGCAGTTGCTTGACGAATTTTTTGTATTCGTGCGAAAACGCCCTTGCCAAACCGTTGCGGTGGGCAACTTTCAGGCGTTTGTGCACTGTTTTGCCGTCGAGTGCGTACACGTCATTGTCGTAGTGTTCGTCGAGGGCTTTGCGCGCTTGCAGTATCACGTCGGCAACCTGTTGCATTTGCTTGACTAGTTCTATCGTTTGCGTGACCTTGTCCACCGACAACAGCGACGGCGTCAGTACGTTGCCGGTACCTGCCGCCTTGAACAACTTGCGGTAGTTTAGCGCCGATTGTATCGTGTCGAGGGTCAGCATGTATTGCGTTTGCAACTGCGCCGACAGCTTGACAAGCATGGTGCACAGGCGTTTGACGGCTTTCATTTGGGACTTGACTACAAGCTCGTTTTGGTAGGACGTGTCGACGTTTTTGTAGCCGTACCACACGTTGCGGCGG